>Ga0193735_1000267_pt1 | contig 16561 bp, 15 predicted proteins | sample U1m2metaG_FD_145080 | JGI IMG/M metagenome (GOLD analysis project Ga0193735, IMG submission 145080) | Soil microbial communities from a riparian zone of the East river system, Colorado, United States - U1m2 | ecosystem: Environmental > Terrestrial > Soil > Riparian zone | place: USA: East River... | reverse complement strand
TTGGGTTGGTAACGTTGAAACGCGAAGATCAACATTGCGTCCGGCGATCTGCTTCTGGATGCGGCCATCCTGCGGAAGTCGCCTTTCCGCGATATTCATATTGGCCATCACTTTGACGCGCGAAATTACTGGCAGGGCAAGGTGACGGGGCGGCGGCGACATTTCGTAAAGCGCCCCATCGACGCGGTAGCGGATTTTGAATTCGTTTTCGAACGGCTCGAAGTGAATGTCGCTCGCGCGGTCCTGGATTGCCTGGTAAAGAATGAGATCAACGAAGCGAATTATGGGTGTCGTGTGCGCCTCCGCTTCAGCTGCAGCTTCGCCGTCTCCTTCCCGCAGTTGCAGAAGCTCGCCAGCTTCGCCGAGCTGCTTGAGAACGTCCTCCATGCTCGTCGTGTCGGTTCCGTAATATTGCTTGATCAGCTCCTCGATTTGCTCAGGCGGCGAAACCACGACCTGAATGTCTTTACCGAGCGCGAAACGAAGGTCTTCCGCGGTATGAAGATCAAATGGATCAGCAAGCGCGACCCGTAAGGTGGTTGCGCTCATTTCAATTGGAAGAGCACCGTGCAAGCGAGCGAGCCCACTGGGAATGAAACGCAAAATTTCCGGCGCGATCTCGCGTTCCGTCAGCTCGACGAAGTCCGTGCCAAGGCCGTTAGCGATTGTTTGATAAAAGTCGGGCTCGTCGATAAAGCCACCATCGATCATCGCTTGCGCGACCGTCTTCCCGTTCAGCTCTACTTCGCTCACTACGTCCTCCGCTTGCGAAGGCTGCAGTACGCGCTGTTCGACGAAAAATTCTGTAAGCTGTTTATGCGTCATCGATTCACGCCTCCGGGGAGCGCACGCGTCTCGCGTGCTGGTTTCGGCGTCGCGCCGAAACAATCTTTCGTTTCTGTTCCGGCTTCAGTTAACATAATCGAGTCCAAAGAAAAGTTCACGATCGCGAGGACGCGCTCACCAGCACGCGAGACGCGTGCGCTACCCAATTGAAAACTTGTCGCGGCCATCAGCTTACGTCTCCGACAGTAATCGAGATGACTTCCTCCGCAGAAGTGAGACCGGCCAGCACCTTGCGCACGCCGTCTTCGCGCAATGTCCGCATGCCCAGTTCACGGGCTCGCTGCCGGAGGACAAAGGTCGAGGTGCGTTTGTTGATCATGTGGCGCACTTCATCGTCGATTATGAAATTCTCGAATATGCCCATTCGTCCTTTGTAGCCAATGTGACGACACTGTTCGCATCCAACTGGCTTCATTACCTGCGCTTCAGACAAACGGCCGGCCTCGATTCCTAACGCGCGCAATTCGGTGTCGGTGAGTTCGCCCGGTTGTTTGCAATTGTTACAGAGGCGCCTGATGAGCCTTTGCGCCATGACCGCACGGACTGAAGACGCAACAAGAAACGGCTGCACACCGAGATCGATCAAGCGCGCCACGGCAGAGGGTGCGTCATTGGTGTGCAGTGTGCTGAACACGAGGTGCCCGGTCAGGCTGGCGTTCGTGGCGATACTGGCAGTCTCGAGATCGCGGATTTCACCTATCATGATGATGTTCGGCGCCTGGCGCAGCATGGAACGCAAGGCAGCTGGAAATGTCATGCCGATTTCCGAGTTTACCTGGACCTGGTTGATCCCAGTCATCTGATATTCGATCGGTTCCTCTACAGTAATGATCTTGCGGTCTGGTTTGTTGATGTAATTGAGACAGGCGTAGAGCGTGGTCGTCTTGCCGGATCCGGTAGGCCCGGTAACCAGCAGAATGCCATCAGGTAGTTTGAGCAGGCGCTCAAAGGTTTCCTGGTCGTCGGAAAGAAATCCAAGCTCAGGCAAGCCGAGCTTCAGGCTGGATTTGTCCAGTATGCGCATGACGATACTCTCGCCGTGATTGGTGGGCATGGTCGAGACGCGAAGATCGATCGGCTTCTTCTTGATTTTTACCTGGATGCGACCGTCTTGTGGCAGGCGCTTCTCTGCGATACTCATCGAGCCGGTCATGATCTTGAGCCGGCTGAGAATGGCGGATTGCAGACGCTTCGGTGGCGCTTGCATTTCCTGCAGCACGCCGTCAATCCGGAATCGGACCCGAAATTTTTTATCCAGCGGCTCCAGATGAATATCGCTCGCGCCGGCACGGTGCGCCTCGATCAGCAACATAGAGACGAGCCGAACAATCGGTGCATCAGCTTCGTCGACTGCGGCCGCTTCCGCGTCGTCGCCAAATTCCAGGCCGAGATCGATATCCTCTCCAATTTTTTTCTGCAGGACGTCCGCTGCTTCATCGGCCGTGCCGTAGTATTTGATTAAGGCCTCACGAATTTTCTTTGGGCTCGTGCAAACCAGTTCCAATTCGCGTTGGAGCAGAAAACTCAGGCTGTCCATCGTATCGATATCGAGCGGGTTGCCCACTGCGACCACGAGGCCGGTTTCGCCAAAACTGACTGGAATCACTTTGAAGCGGCGCGCATCTTCTCCGCGGATCTGGCTGATCACTTGCGGCGGAATCACCATGGAAGAGATATCGATCCAATCCATGTGCGCTTGCGCGGCGAGCGTGCGTGAGACTTCCGCGTCGGAAACGGTTCCGTCGTTGATCAGAACGTCGATCACGCCAGGCTCACCGTTTAGATGCGAACGGGCACCATCGATTTGCTGACGTGTGACGAGTCCTCCATCCTCGAGGACTCTGAGCACGTATTCTTCGTTGTGTTGCACCGGGGGAAAAGGATTACCGACCGTCCAGTTTACTGCAAACGGGCTTTATTTCCAGCGGCGTACCTGGTTAGCGCCAACGGCGCTGTCTCATGTCAGCCTGGGGCATCGCCCCAGGAAATCGATTGGCGTTAGACAAAGCGCTGAAAGCGCGAGTCAGTTCAGCGCAATCATCAAACGAACCGGCGCCCAAAAATGACTGGCGCTTTCAGCGCTATTTCGTTTTTCGTGTCGACGAATCCTGGGGCGTCTGCCCCAGGCTTTGAATGAACGCTGCGCCTTTGGCGCGAAACGTATGCGCGCAATGTCCTCACCAAGCCAACAATCACTCCACGGTTACGCTCTTGGCGAGATTGCGTGGTTTATCGACGTCGCGGCCCAGTTCAACGGCTAGATGATATGCGAGGAGCTGAAGCGGGATAACCGTAAGGACAGGCATCACGTAGTCGGGCGCTTCCGGCAACACCACGACGTCGTTGGCGATCCCTTTAAGATGCTTCGCACAATTTCCGCTTGTCAGCGCGATGATGGGACCCTTGCGAGCTTTGACTTGCTCGATGTTGTTCAGATTTTTCGAAAACACCGAGTCATCAGGCGCGATAAAGACGGAGGGCAAATCAGAACGAATCAGCGCGATGATCCCGTGCTTGAGTTCAGCGCTCGGATGCCCTTCGGCAAATAGATACGTAATCTCCTTCATTTTGAGAGCGCCTTCGAGCGCGATGGGGAAGTTGAACTGCCTCCCGAAGAAGAGAAAGCCATTTGCGCTGGCATATCTTTTGGCAATCGCCTTGATTTGATCGTTCAGACCCAGAACCGCATCGATCTGCCCGGGCAACGCTTCCAGAGCTTCGATGACGCGACTTCCTTCGGCCGTGGAAAGATTGCGCATTCGCCCGAAGAGCAGCCCGAGAAGCGTGAGAATGACAAGCTGTGACGTAAACGATTTTGTGGCTGCCACGCCGATCTCCGGTCCGGCGTGCATGTAAACCCCACCGTCGCTTTCGCGCGCAATCGTGCTCGCGACGTTGTTGCAAATCCCGAGTGTGCGAAAGCCTTTGCGCCGGCTTTCACGCAATGCACCGAGCGTGTCTGCTGTTTCGCCGCTCTGGCTGATGGCGAACACCAGCGTCTCCGGAGTCATCGGCGTATTCCGATGGCGAAACTCGCTCGCGTAATCGACTTCGGTCGGAATGTTCGCCAGTCGCTCGATCAAGCATTCGCCGACCCTGCCGGCATGCAGCGCCGTGCCGCAACCGGTGAGAACGATGCGCCCGACATCGCGCAGTTCAGGCGGCGCCATGTTCAAGCCACCGAGTCTTGCTGTGCATTCCTCAGCATTGAGACGGCCGCGCATCGCGTCGCGCACCGTGTTTGGTTGCTCAAAGATTTCCTTGAGCATGTAGTGGGGATAATCACCCTTCCCGATGTCCTCGGCTGTGAATTCGACTTTACTAACGGGATGCTCCGTACTGTCTCCAGCGAGCGAAGTGATCTCGAATTTCTCCGGCCCCGCCGCCACCACATCGAAGTCGTTCAAATAAACCGCGTCGCGGGTGTAAGCGACAATCGCGCTCACGTCGCTGGCCAGAAAATTCTCGCCGTTGCCAACGCCGAGCACGAGGGGACTTCCACGGCGGGCGCCGATCATGAAATCCGGGACATCGGCATGAACCAACGCGATCCCATACGTGCCGATCACTTGTCGAAGCGCCGTACGAACAGCGTCAAAAAGGCGGGCTTTTTTTCCGGGGGCGTCCACCGTGCTAGCGCACGAGTCGTCGTAGAGTTTTCCAATCAGATGGGCGAGTACTTCGGTGTCGGTCTCCGAACGAAAGTTGGTATCGCCGTTGCGAATGAGCTCATCTTTTAGTGCCTGATAATTTTCGATTACCCCGTTATGAACCAGGGCCAGCTTGCCACTGGCGTCGAAGTGCGGATGCGCGTTTTCGTCGGTTACCTTGCCGTGCGTGGCCCAACGCGTGTGGCTGACCCCCAGCGAGCCTGATACCGGTTGCTTCCGCACTAATTTTTCGAGCGCCGCAATGCGTCCCGCACATTTGCGTGTCTCCAGACGTCCTTTCTCCACGATGGCGAGGCCGGCTGAATCGTAGCCTCGATATTCAAGGCGACGCAGTCCGTCGAGTAAAATTGGTGTCGCCTTAGCGCGCCCAACGTAGCCAACAATTCCGCACATATTCTGGACTGTAGCGGTGGGCGTGCCGCCCGCAACGATTGCGTTTGCCGTAGCCACGCCCCTGTGGGGCGTTTACTCACGTGATGTGGAGCGCCCCCCCGGACGGCGCACAGCGCCGCGGCTACAGCGCCGCGAGTTCATTAGGTAGGCTCGAATGGCGGCTGCATCACGCAAAAAAAGTTGCCGCAAATCGTGGCCGCCAGATTATTGATTGATAACGATGCAACCCCAGCGCGATTCAGTTCCGAAAAATTCGACCCCGAAAGTGGAGGGGGCACTGCCACCCGGCACACTACAGCGAACGCTTGCAATCATTATGGGCGGCGGCGCCGGCACGCGTTTGTTTCCGTTGACGAAAGATCGCGCCAAACCCGCCGTGCCGCTCGGTGGTAAATATCGCATCGTCGATATTCCGATTAGCAATTGTCTGAACTCCGGGCTGCGCTCGATCTACGTGCTCACTCAATTCAACAGCATGTCGTTACACCGGCATATCCAGGCGAGTTACAAGTTCGATAATTTTTCGCGCAGCTTCGTGGACATTCTTGCTGCGCAACAAACGCCCGCCGGCTCGCAATGGTACCAGGGAACTGCCGACGCGGTCCGGCAAAACATGCGCTACTTCCTCGAGCGGCCCTATGATTACTATCTGATCTTAAGCGGCGACCAGCTTTACCGGATGGATTTTCGGGCGCTGCTGCATCAGCATATTAAATTTGGCGCGGACATTACGCTTGCTACTAAACCGGTAGCCCTGGACCAGGTTTCAGAGTTTGGAATCATGCGTAGCGGTGTCGACCGCCGCATCACAGGCTTCATCGAAAAACCCGAGGATGAATCTGAGTTGCGGGAGATGAAGATGAGCCGGGAGCTGCTCCGTGCCATCGGTTCTAAGGAAGAAGAAGAACTATTTCAGGCGTCGATGGGTATTTACGTTTTCAACCGGAACGTGCTCATAGAATCCTTGACGAGCGATCTATTCGATTTCGGGAAACACATCATTCCGGCATCGATCAAAGATCGGCATGTCAGCGCGTTTATCTTCAAGGGTTACTGGGAGGACATTGGAACGATCCGCGCGTTTTATGAAGCGAATCTCGATCTTACTGACGTCGTGCCTGAATACAGTTTTTTCGAACCCGACTCTCCGATCTATACGCATCCGCGTTTTTTGCCGGGGAGCAAAATTAACGGCGCCACGTTGCGGCAGGCGATTATCTCAGATGGCTGCATCATCTCGGACGCGCATCTGGAGCGATGTGTGGTTGGGATACGCAGCGTGATTCAAAGCGGCGCGACCATCCGGAACAGCATCGTGATGGGCTCGGATTATTTTGAGCTCGGACAAACCGATTCGTTGCAGCCGCCTATTGGCATCGGGCGCAACTGCGTGATCGACCGCGCCATCATCGACAAGAACGCGCGCCTCGCGGACGGCGTCGTGATTACGCCGGAAGGCAAACCGCCGAACTTCGATGCGGATAATTACTTCATTCGCGACGGCATCGTGGTGATACCGAAAAACGCCGTCATTCCAGCCGGTTTCTGGATTTGATCGGAACCTCTGTAGGCGTCGCTGTGCTCAGCGCAGTTGACCTAAGACGCGCGCGCAAGTCCGCCGAGGAAGCCGGACGCTCCAGTGTTTCTGCTAACGTCTATCGGTCATCGCCTGGAATTGCCCACCCGTTTCCCATTTTTCCTGTTTATTCCACGGCATCGTTGAATCGTGATGATCGTCTGGATCTTGGACGAGGGCAGTTTCCTTCTGTGTTGCACACGAGGCCATGGCTACCACGAATGCACACAGCAAAACGGGGACGACAATCGTTCGAAGGTTACGGACTTGTGCCAGCATATATCACACTGTCTCCGGGTTGTACTTGGACGCCACGCGCCACACTGTTGGTAATGATATCGCCGATAGCCGTCGCGGGTTCAACTGAAGAAATGCGAATTTTTCCAATCAGGGTCCCATCCCGCAGAACAAGCATTTCAGAGTTGGTCTCGACGCCGTTCCGAGCACCGAGATTTAACACCACGAAGTTGTAAGCCTGATTGTATGCGAGCACGGCGCCATGCACACCTGCGCGATGGGAACTGACTGTTTCTCGCTGAGTGCTTGCAGTTTCGCGCCGTTTTTTCGTTTCCTTTGGCTGGCCTGAACGCCCCTGGCTATCCTGGATCTTTTCGGCGAGGAACGCTTTTTCCTTTTCCGCGCTATCGAGTTGACGGCGGAGATCATCGAGTTGCGATTGCAAAGCAGCGGTCTGCGCACTCTCGGCGGCAGGACTGCCAGCGATGGAAGGGTTACCGTTCTTCCCCGCTTCTTCTACGCGCTTCTGGAGGGAGGCGATTTCTTGCTGATTGGCATCTAGTTTGGCTTGCAGATCGGTTTTCTCTTTTTGGGCTTGCGCCAGTTCTGCTTCTGCTTTCGCCGCGCGATTTTCTGCTTCAGCAAGTTTGCTCTGTTGTTCTGTTCCGGCGGTTACGCCACTTGGGGCATTCTGTTTTTCCTGTGCCTGGCGGCGCCCGGCGGCGTCACGCACGGCCTGTGCGTTCGCCGCGTTTGCGCGGAGCACTTTCACTTTTTGGCTGTTCAAAAAGCCGAAAAACGCCGCCACTACCAGGAATGCTATGGCGAGTCCGGTGACGTTTCTTGACGTGGCTCCGAAAACCGCCTCCCTGGGCGCCATTAGGCGTGCTTTTTAACAAGGGATCATGCGCAAATGCAATCGCAATTTCGGCTTGGCATTTAGAGGAACGGGTGAATTTGAATCCGGATTGCGTTTCTCGATGTTTTAATCGATAGGACACCGCGTGGGACAACAGCATCGTATACAAGCCAAGCGCAAGCGACGACGAGCTTATTTAGAGCGCAAGAAAGCAGCGCTGCGGGCCAGCGCGACGCGGCCCGCGCCAGGCAAGCAACGAACAAGCAAGGAACCCGTTCCCACGGAGTAATTCTATCTAATTCGAATTGCTGGACGAATTTCTGTTCTTTGGTCGATTCAGTGGAGTCTCGCAATGCCGGAGCGCGCTCGTTATCTGATCGTCGATGGCCACAGCGTTATTTTTGCCTGGCCAGAGCTGCGCAAACTTCATGCGCGCCGTTCCTCGCTAGCGCGCGAAGCCTTAATCAAGCAGTTGCGCGACTATCAGGATTGGACCGGTGTGCGCGTCGTCGCAGTTTTTGATGGGAAAGGCAAAAAGGTGGAGGCGACTGCTGACCCAGCGGACGTGCAGATTTTCTATTCGCGCAGTGGGCAATCCGCCGATGCCATCATCGAACGGTTAGCGAGCAAGTATGCCAAACAGTACGAGATGGTGGTTGCCACCTCCGATTCAATGGAGGCTGAAACCGTGCAGGCCTGCGGCGCTGAGTCGATTTCGCCTGATGGGTTGCGGGGACTCATTGCTGACGCCCGACGCTAAAGTGATGTAGGAATTCTGTAGCCACCGGCCTGTGCGCGGTCAGTTTGGCGTTAAGCTTCAGTTTGTGAATACGGCCCACAGGGCCGTGACTACACGGCGCCTTTATAGCCCCAACTTTTTTTCGATCTCTTTTACTCGCGCAAACAGTTTTCCGAGCCGGTGGACCCAGGCAATTTGCTGCTTAGCTTCTGCAAGTGGAACCGCGGGAGAGCCAAACCAAGCGCCGCCCTGGGTGCTCTTAGAGATGCCACTTTGCGCGCCAATCGCGGTGCCGTCACCAATCTCGAGATGGCCTACAATGCCTACCTGGCCGCCCATCATGACTCGCTGGCCGACACGCGTACTTCCTGATATCCCGCTTTGCGCCACAATGACCGAATTTTTCCCTACCACTACGTTGTGTGCGATCTGTACGAGATTATCGATCTTCACGCCTTGCTGGATCCACGTCCGGCCAAAGCGCGCGCGGTCGACGGTCGTGTTCGCGCCGATCTCAACATCATCGTCGATCTGAGCGATCCCGAGCTGTTGAATCTTTTGCTGTCGGCCATCGATCATCTCAAAACCAAAACCGTCAGCTCCGATAACAGCGCCGCTGTGAATAATCACGCGCGACCCAATCCGGCTTCGCTCGCGAATTGTCACGTTCGGATAAATGTGACACGCGGATCCGATCACCGTCTCATGGCCGATGTAGCTTCCTGCGCCGACAATTGTGTCATCGCCGATTGTTACCCCTGCCTCGACCACCGCATGCGGTTGGATCGATACGCGCTCCCCGAGTCGGGCGCTTGGATCAACAACGGCGCTTGAATGAACACCAGCCGCAAACGTAATCGGCTTTGGCGCGAATTGCAGAACGACTTGCTCGAAAGCCTTTGTCGGATTTGAAACGCGAATCTGAGCGGGAGTGATCGACTCAGTAAAATCGGCCGGAACAAAAACTGCCGACGCGCGCGTCTTACGTAACGCGCCAATGTATTTTCCGTTCCCGAAGAAGCTGATTTCTCCAGGAGTCGCTTCCGCTAGTGATGCTGCGCCTGTGATTTGCAGCGACGAATCGCCGACGAGCTCTCCGCCGGAAAGAGCGACTATGTCTCGAACAGTAAAAGTCACTGGTTCACTTCCAGCGCGGTTGACGCTTTTCGATGAACGCCTGCACGCCTTCGAGAGCTGCTTCGTCCATCATATTGCACGCCATCGTTTGACTCGCCGCTTCGTACGCGGCCGCGGTGCTCAATTCGATTTGTTTGTAAAAAAATTCTTTGCCGATCGCGACTGCGGTTCGTGGTTTACTGAGAATGACTGCTACGAGTTTCTCAACTTCAGCGTCGAGCTGCTCGGGTGCTGCGACGCGATTGACGAGCCCCCGCACCTTCGCCTCATCGGCGCTGATGAATTCGCCGGTCACAAGCATCTCGAACGCCTGTTTCCGCAACACATTGCGCGACAGCGCCACACCGGGTGACGAGCAAAAGAGACCAAGATTGACACCGCTGACGGCGAATTTTGCTGTGCTGGATGCGACAGCGAGATCGCACATCGCCACTAACTGACAACCCGCCGCAGTGGCAATTCCCTGCACGCGCGCAATCACCGGCACGGGCAGACGTTGGATCGTGAGCATTACGTCCGAACAATGCGCAAAAAGCTGCTCGTAGTACTGCGACGATGGTTCTGCGCGCATCTCCTTTAGGTCATGCCCGGCGCAGAAGGCCTTGCCCTCGGCAGCGAGCACAATCACGCGGACTGATTCGTCGCGCGCGATCGCGTCCAGTTCACGCTGTATTGCTAAGAGCGTCGCTTCGGACAAAGCATTGAAGGCTTGCGGCCGATTCAGCGTCAACGTCACCACGCCGCGAGAGTCCTGGCTTCGCAACAGGATTGGCTCATCTCTTACGGCGACTTTCGTGGCCGATGCTGGTTCGAGTGATACCGAGGAAGCTTTCACAAACTGGAAGGCTTCAACGGTACTGCTGAAATTCCAAATCTGAAATTCGAAAAATTTAGTTTTCGTTTGCTAAACACAGCAACATCATCTCGTAAATCTCGCAGACTTGAGACAACGCGCAGCCCAAAAATGAAAATCGTCGCAATCGCTAATCAAAAGGGAGGCGTCGGCAAAACGACCACGGCCGTGAATCTTGGAGCTGCATTGGCGGAACTGGGCCACCGCATTTTGATTGTTGACCTTGATCCCCAGGCTAACGCGACCAGCTCGTTCGGTTTGGAAGGTATAGAGCAAATTAGTCTGTACGAACCGTTGCTGGGCGAGGCTTCCATTACTGATAAAATCTTTCCGACCCGCCGGGATGATCTGTTCATCGTGCCGGCGGATCTCGATTTGGCCGGCGCCGAGGTCGAAATCGCGCGGATGCCAAATCACCTCACGCGTCTGGCGGAAACTCTCAAGCCGCTGTATGCCGACGAGACATTCGACTTCGTGTTCCTGGATTGTCCGCCGTCGCTTGGGATTCTGATGAGCAATGCGCTTGCCGCCGCGGACGAGCTGTTGACTCCAATCCAATGCGAGTATTTCGCGCTGGAAGGATTGGTGAAAATCGTGCGGCTCATCGAGCAGGTAATCGATTCAGGCGCGAACCAACGTCTCGAGCTGCGCGGCATCGTCATGACGATGTTCGACGCTCGAACGAACCTGAGCCAGCAGGTAGTTGCCGACGTACGCAAGCATTTTGGTGAACGGGTTTATCAAACTGTCATCCCTCGGAGCGTGCGCTTAAGCGAGGCCCCGAGCTTCGGAAAATCGATTCTGGAATACGCTTCGAGTGGAACTGCCGCCCAAGCCTATCGCGCTCTCGCGCGCGAGTTCATCGAGCGCCATGCTTCGGCAGCCACTCCTGGCGAGTTATCGCATACACCAGCGTCGGAAAGCCTCGAAACGTAATTTTGTTTTCGACTGTCATTCCATTTTTCTCTGCCACGCGACGGGACGGGATATTTTCTGGATGAATAAGTGAGATGACGCGCGACAGATTCCGATTACGAAAACCGTGATCACGAACAGCGCGCGCGGCTTCGGTAATGAGGCCGCGGTTCCAGTAATCGGGATTCAGTCGGTAGCCGATCTCGATGTCTTCGATGCCGTGCTCCGGATGATAAAAGAAACCGCAGTAACCGATGATCGTATCCTTGCCGCGCGGGACAACGGCGAATTGCGACGGGATGCCGGCGCGGTCCCAGCCCATGACCTTCTCAATGAACGCGATGGTCTGTTTGCGTTCGGTGAAAACGCCTAATGAGAACCGCATGAAATCGGGATTGGCGAACAACTGCGCCATAATATCCACATCTTCTTCGAGGAAGGAGCGCAAAATCAGTCGGTCAGTTTCGAGAGTCGGCATGTTGCGGAGTTCTCAAGGTACCAGTATCGGCCCGTGAATCACGGAAATCGGCGTGAGTCGGAAGCTTCCTTTGAGTAACACCGGCCTTTAGGCCGGTGGGAGGCGCACCCGACGCCTGAAGCCGTTTAAACGGCTTATCGCTTTCAGCCCTGTTCGTCACACCGGACTCAAGTCCGGTGTTACTGAAAGTGCCTACAGGGGAGTCCGCGTAACGCGGGCGCCAGTCTCAAACGAATACGACTGTGCGGTGAGGTGCGATTCATATTCAGAACATGCGAACAGATGACGAGCAGTTTGCACGACCTGCGAGACCGCCCGACACCACGAGCTGGTCGGCCGTCAGCGAGGCAGCGAAAGACTGCGAGGCATGCCACCTCTACAAGCGCGCGACGCAAACCGTGTTTGGCGAAGGACCCAAGCATGCCCCAATGATGCTGGTCGGCGAACAACCGGGAGATTACGAAGACGTGGCCGGTAAACCCTTTGTTGGACCTGCCGGAAAAATTATGGACCAAGCGCTCGAAGAAGCTGGAATTGATCGATCCAAGGTTTACGTCACGAACGCAGTGAAACATTTCAAATGGGAGCCGCGCGGCAAACGGCGGATCCATCAGAAACCGAATTCGCGCGAGATCGCAGCCTGCCGGCCATGGCTGGAAGCGGAGTTGCGAATCGTTAAGCCAAAGCTGGTGGTAGCCATGGGCGCGACGGCAGCCCAGACGATTTTTGGGCCCTCATTCCGCGTTACTCGCGAGCGGGGGAAAGTCTTGTCGTCCAAGCTTGCGCCGAGAGTGCTTGCGACCGTTCATCCATCGTCTCTCCTTCGCCAGCCCGACGAAGCATCGCGCGAACGCGAATACAAGCATTTCGTCAGGGATCTTCGCGCCGCTGTACGCGCAGCTGAGGAAGAATGATGGTAGGGACGGCGCAGCGCGCCGTCCCTACCTCATTCAACCGTGATCACTTCGCGGGTCTTGTATTCGCCCACGAAGGTCTTGCGAAATTGATCGAACGTCCCTCCTTCGATTTCTGCGCGCGCCCGATTCATCAATTCCAAATAAAAATGCAAATTGTGCAACGTGATCAGGCGAAGCCCGAGAATTTCTTCCGCCTTGACGAGATGACGAATGTAGCCACGCGAAAATTCGCGGCAGGCCGGGCAAGCGCAGTTTTCTTCTATTGGCCGTTTGTCGAGGGCGAACTCCGCGTTTTTTAAATTGAGCGTTCCGGTGTCGGTGAACGCTGTTCCGTTTCGGGCCAGGCGCGTCGGTAGTACGCAATCGAACATGTCCATCCCGCGCGCGATTATCTCCAATAGTTGCGGCGGCGTACCCAGCCCCATCGCGTAACGTGGTTTGTCCTTGGGCAAAAATGGTTCAGCCGATTCAATCGCTCGCATCATCTCCTCTTCAGGCTCGCCCACGCTCACACCGCCAATCGCGTAACCGTCGAAATCGAGCTCAACAATCGCTTGTGCGCTTTGCTTGCGCAGGTCCTCAAATGTGCCGCCCTGGACGATGCCAAAGAGAAGCTGACACGCTGTAGTGTGCGCTGTCCCCAGCGCATCGGGAGCAAAGGATGATCCCACGCTGGATTCTCCGCTGAGGACAGCGGACGCTACCGCTTTGCATCTCTTCGCCCAGCGCGTTGTCATCTCTGCGCTTTGCGCTGCGTAATCGTATTCGCTCGGGTAGGGAATACATTCATCGAGCGCCATCACGATGTCGCCGCCGAGCGCGGCTTGAGTTTCAATCGTGATCTCCGGTGAAATGAACGCGCGCGCGCCGTCGATATGGTTCTGAAATTCGACCCCGTCCTCCGTGATCTTGCGTAACTTCGACAACGAAAAAATCTGGTACCCGCCGCTGTCGGTCAGGATCGGCCCATTCCATTTCATGAAATTGTGCAGACCGCCAAAATGTTTGATCACATCTAGTCCCGGCCTGACAAACAAATGATATGTGTTTCCGAGGATGATTTGCGCATCTAGCTCGCGCAACTCTCGTGGGCTGACGCCCTTCACCGAACCTTGCGTTCCCACCGGCATGAACGCAGGCGTATCGATGATCCCATGCGTTGTTGTTAGACGCCCGCGTCTCGCTTTCGAGTCTCGCGCGCTACCCAAAACTTCAAAACTTTTCTGCATTCGATTTGGAGATTCCGCGACTTCGTCCGGAATCACAAACGCAGTGTGAAATATTCTTTGCAGATCGCGATTTTCCCTCTATAGTCGCGGCTCACCGCATCAGGCGTGTGAGAGGGTTTGTTGCGCGGCCTGGGCGGGTTTTTTGTCGCCCTGAGCACGACCTTTTGGCGGCGCTTTGTTTTTGGATTTGGACGATGCCCACGATTAATCAACTGATTCGGAAAGGACGCCGGAAGGTGTCGGTGAAATCGAAGTCACCGGCGCTGTTCCGCTGTCCGCAGCGGCGCGGTGTGTGTGTGCAAGTAATGACGCGCACGCCGAAGAAGCCGAACTCTGCCTTGCGCAAAGTGGCGAAAGTGCGATTGACGAATGGCCAGGAAGTGATTGCCTACATTCCGGGCGAAGGGCACAACCTGCAGGAGCACTCGATCGTGCTCGTGCGCGGGGGCAGGGTGAAAGATTTGCCGGGCGTGCGCTACCACATTGTGCGTGGCACGCTCGACGCGCTCGGCGTCGATGGACGCCGGCGCGGTCGCTCCAAGTACGGAGCGAAGCGCCCCAAGGGTGGCGCGGCCGGTGGAGGCGGCGCGGCGAAAGCTGCGCCCGCAGCGGCCAAGGAAGAGAAAAAGTAAATTTGAACAAGACAATCAAGGATGTCGCGACGGAGGAGAGTTTACAAAAAAGAGGAGCGCGTCGATTCCCGTTATGGGAGTCCGGCGGTGGCCCGGCTCATCACCACCGTGATGAAGCGCGGCAAGAAATCGCTCGCGGAACGAATCGTGTACACCGCGATCGAAAAATCGCGCGAAGGTTCTGATTCCGTCGATCCGCTGGAAGTCGTAAACAAGGCGCTCGAAAATGTTCGTCCGCGGCTCGAAGTAAAATCGCGTCGGGTCGGCGGGGCGACGTATCAGGTGCCGATGGAAGTGGCGCCTGGGCGACAAATTTCTCTCGCTATGCGCTGGATTGTCCAATACGCCGACAATCGTAAGGGAGTACCAATGGCGGATGCGCTGGCCCAGGAGATCAAGGACGCTGCGACGGGACAGGGGAACGCGATCAAGAAACGCGAAGACACACATAAAATGGCGCAGGCGAATCGCGCGTTTGCGCATTTCCGTTGGTAAAAATTATGGCGACGGCGACGATGGAACAGAAAAAGGCCGCGGCAAAAGGTCCAAATTCGCCGAATCGCAAGTTTCCACTGGAACGAACGCGCAACATCGGCATCGCGGCGCATATCGACGCCGGCAAGACGACGATCACCGAGCGCGTACTGTTTTACACCGGCATGATCCACAAGATGGGGGAGGTGCACGAAGGCACCACCGTCACCGATTGGATGGATCAGGAGCGGGAGCGCGGAATCACGATCACATCGGCCGCGACGACATGTACCTGGGCGCAACGCAAAGAAGAGGGCGTTTACAAGATTTTCGAAGGCGTCAAGCAGCGCATCAACATTATTGATACGCCGGGCCACGTCGATTTTACCGCCGAGGTGGAGCGTTCATTGCGCGTGCTCGATGGGGCAATCGCCGTTTTCGATGGCGTGGCGGGCGTGCAGCCGCAATCCGAAACAGTCTGGCGTCAGGCAACGAAATACAATGTCCCACGCCTGGCGTTCATCAACAAGATGGACCGCGTAGGTGCGGATTGCGAGATGTCGGTGGACAGTATCCACAAAAAACTGGGTGCGAACGCGTGGCCGGTTTTGTTGCCGTTGGGCAGCGAAGATCAGCTGCGAGGCCAGCTCGACGTTATCAACAAGAAAGCGATCATTTACTCCGAGAACGATCAGCTTGGATCGACGTATGAAGTTACGGATGTGCCGAAGGAGTATGTCGAGCGCGTTGATAAGGCTTACAACCAGTTGGTCGAACAAGTTTCCAATCTGGATGACGACGTTGCTCATGTTGTTCTCGAAGAAAAACCGGTCACGCCGGAGCTGTTGAAGGCCGGAATTCGCCGGCAAACGATCGCCAATAAATTTGTGCCGGTTATCGGCGGCTCCGCGCTGAAGAACATCGGCGTCCAATATCTTCTCGATACAGTGGTCGATTATCTGCCGAGCCCGCTCGACATTCCGCCGGCCAAAGGAATGGAGCCCGACACGCATGAACCGATGGAGGCGCCGACGGACGATAACGGAAATTTCTGCTCGCTTGCGTTCAAACTTTGGAGCGATCCGTTTGTCGGGAAGCTGGTCTTCTTCCGTGTGTATTCTGGCACGCTGAGCAAGGGCGACACGGTTTACAATCCGCGCACGAACAAGCGCGAGCGGATTTCGCGTTTGATCCAGATCCAGGCGGACAAACGCGAAGACATCGAGACGTGTTACTCCGGCGATATTGCCGCCATCGTTGGTATTAAGAATATCACCACCGGCGACACGTTGTGCGATGAGGACCATCCGATCCTTCTCGAACCGCCGTCTTTCCCTGATCCAGTGATTTCGATGGCGATTGAACCGAAGACAAAACTCGATCAGGAAAAAATGGCGATTGCGTTGCAGCGCCTCTCAGAAGAAGACCCGACTTTCTGGGTTTATACGCACGAAGACACCGGCCAAACCATCATCGCTGGGATGGGTGAGTTGCACCTGGAAATCATCCGCGACCGGATGTTTCGCGAGTTCAAAGTGGACGCCAACGCGGGCAAGCCGCAGATTGCGTACCGCGAAACGATCACGACCAACGCGCACGGCGTCG
>Ga0193735_1000266_pt1 | contig 16582 bp, 15 predicted proteins | sample U1m2metaG_FD_145080 | JGI IMG/M metagenome (GOLD analysis project Ga0193735, IMG submission 145080) | Soil microbial communities from a riparian zone of the East river system, Colorado, United States - U1m2 | ecosystem: Environmental > Terrestrial > Soil > Riparian zone | place: USA: East River... | reverse complement strand
GATAAAACCAATCATGCTCAGCACGGGCAGGAAAGCGAGCGTGGGGCCGACGCCGATCCATTTCAGCAAACGACCGGTGAGGAAAAGTTGCACGAGCAAGGTGAGTGAATTCACCCAAGTATCAATGTGCGCGAAGAAAGCAGTGCGCGCGGCACGATCGTGGAATTGGCTTCCGGTGATATCAGCCTGCTGAAAATAAACAAAGGTCGTGGTGATGGCGTAGAGGAACATGAACCCGCAAATCGCCATTAGATAAGGCGAGCGGAAGACATGTGAGATGCCGGTGATGATTCCGCCGCCAATGGGCTTTTCCGCCGCTTTGTCATCGCGCGCCGCGCTTTGCTCAGGATGACGAGTCTTGAAATCAGCAGGAAAAAATCGCACGCACCACGCTGCCGCCTCTAGCATGATCGCCGAAATGATGAGCAAATTGACGCCCCCGATTCTTTTCACCAGCGCTCCGGCAAGAAGCGCACCGACGATGCCTCCAAGCTCGCCGCCCACGCTGATGAACGCGAAGAGGCGTTTACCCTGATCCGGGCTGAATATATCCGACATGAACGCCCAGAAAACGGTAAGGATGAAAAGGTTGAAAGCGCCGCTGACCCAAACGAAGAAAGCTGTCCCGACCCAAAATTGGGCAGTGTTGCTCAGGTAGCGCATCGCCAGATAAAAGATGGCGAGATTCAAAATGAAAAAATGGTAAGCGATCGGGATGAATTGGCGTCGCGACATACGCGCGACGATGGCCGAGAAGGCGGTGTTGGCGACAAGTGCAACGAGCAATGTGCCAGTGAACATCCACCAGAGATTCTGGACGCCGTTGTGCGCGCCGATGTCATCGCGCACCGGTTTGATGACGTAGTAACTGCCCAGGACCATGAAATTAAAAACGAACCCGAGCCAGAGTGCGCGAATCTCGTCCGGCTTTACATCAACGATCTTGGCGAGGATGTTTTTCATGTGGTAGCGGCGAACCGGCGGGCGGACCGCGCGCACGCGTCGCACCCGCCTTCGCCAGACTTCGGCGTGGCAGGCGGCGACGCGGCTACAATTTTTGTTTCTTCCACGCGGCTAAAACTTCGGTTTCGCGCTCAGCCGAGAGCCCGGCTTTTAGATGCGCTTGCCGATCTTGCGGGAGCGATTTGAACCAGGCGAGTGTGTCGCGCGCAGTTTCGGCGAGCGGCCGGAATGTCAGCCCTTTGTTCAGCGCGCGATCGATTTTTGCGAGAGCAAGTCCGCTGTCCTTGCCGGTCCACACAGGCATATCGGACCACGGTTCCACTTTCTGCTGCGTGAGAAAATCTTCCGCTACCCACGTGAACGTGGCATTTGATTTCAGTGCGGCTTTGATCCCATCAAGCATTCCGCTGATGCCTAACGGTTTGGCTGGGCCGGTTGCATTGTAAGTTCCGGTTTCGCGGTTTTCGGCCATGCGGATCGTCCATTCGGCGAGATCTCGTGCGTCGATGAATTGCACCGGGTCGTCGGGCGACCCTGGCGCGAGCACTTCACCTGCACGATCGATCCGCACGGGCCAATACGTGAAGCGATCGGTCTCGTCCCGCGGACCGACGATGAGCCCCGGCCGAATAATCAGCGTTTTCCCAAGGAACCATTTCTCGGCTTCTTTTTCCGAGAGTGCCTTGAGCGGACCATAGGTTTTGTAACCGCCTGCCTTCATCGCCTCGAGCGTCTCCTTGTACGGATCGGCGCCTTCATATTTTTCCATCGGCGCGTTTTCGTTCGGGCCGGTTTTCACCTCGCCATAAACGGAAATCGTCGAGATAAACACGTAATGTTCGACGTTGCTTTGCAGAACCTGAGCGGCGTCTCGCACCCACGCCGGAAGCGTGGTCGGATTATCGACCACTACATCCCATTGGCGTCCTTTCAGCGCGTCGAGCTTGCCGTTACGATCGCCAACGAGTTGTTCGACTTCGTTCGGCAATTCGCCCGGATGCGTCTTGCCGCGGTTGAAGGTCGTCACCTTGTGTCCTCGACTGAGCGCGTACCGCACCTGATATGGACCGGTGAATCCGGTGCCGCCGAGAATCAGAATGCGCAGAGGTTTCACAGATTTCTCTGCAAACAGCGTTGTCGATCTAGTTCCGAAGGCAAGCGTGCCGGTGGCAGCAGCGGCGAGTTTGATAAATTCCAGCCGATTCATACCGCCATATAGCTGTTGTAGGGCGTCTGTGCCAGACGCCAGCCAAATAGTCGCCGTCTCACAGAGACGGCCTACAGTAACGAACGAATGACGATGACGCGACGTGAAGCTGCGAAAATAATCGGCGGCACAGCGACCGGATTGGTCTTGCCGATCAGCATCCGGGCGGCGAACGAATCATCGACAATGTTAACGCGCGTCATTCCGTCCTCTGGCGAAAAGCTGCCGGTTATCGGCCTGGGAACATGGCGAGCTTTTGATGTCGATCTCACGACGGATAATCGCAGACAGCTTGAACAAGTGCTTTCGCTCTTCGTGAAACTTGGCGGTCGCGTCATTGATTCATCGCCTATGTACGGCCGAGCCGAGGAGGTGATCGGCGAACTCACTGCCGCGCTCGGAATTCGGGACAAGCTGGCCACAGCGAGTCCGTCCGGTGGCGGACTTTTTCTCGCAACAAAGGTTTGGACGCACGGCAAAGAAAACGGAATCAAATCAATGGAACGTTCGATGGCGCTGTTGCGCACGAAACAAGTCGATCTGATGCAGGTTCACAACTTGGTGGATGTCCAGACACATCTGGCGACGTTGCGTGAATGGAAGCAGCAGGGCCGCATCCGGTATCTGGGAATCACCCACCACGAGGCAGGCGCTTTTCCCGATGTCGAGAAAATCATCCGGAGCGAGAAACTCGATTTTCTGCAGATCAACTATTCGCTCATGGAACGCGAGGCTGAAGAGCGCGTTCTGCCGCTGGCCCAGGAGCGCGGCGTGGCGGTAATCGCAAATCGACCGTTTGGAGCTGGGGATCTCTTCGGCAAAGTGCGCTCAAAGCCATTGCCGGATTGGGCCACTGAGTTTGATTGTCGGTCTTGGGCGCAATTTTTTCTGAAATGGATCGTCGGGCATCCTGGTGTGACCTGTGCCATCCCAGCGACTGACAAGCCGGGCCACCTTGAAGACAATATGCAGGGCGGAGTTGGCAGGTTGCCCGATGAAAACATGCGCCGACGGATGGTCGAATTGGTCTCGTCACTGTAGAGCCGCCGGCTCTTCGCGCATTCGGCAGATGTCAAATTATAAATCTTGCGTTCATTGAAAAAAATCAGTTGCGGGCATGGCCGATATGCTGGATAGGACGCGCGCTTTATGCCAAAACTTCTCACCGTTACCTTTGTCATTTTGGGGTGCTCGGCCTTTTGTCCTCGCCCTGCGTTGGCGCTCATCTTCTCGGCGCCTACCCCAAAGTTCGCGTACACCGATGCTTCTGGAAAAAAGCAGTCCGCCGAAGTCGTGGACAAGTATTACCCAAAGAAAATCGTGGAGCCTTTCGCGAAGACGGATTCGCAGATCGATCCGAAGCTGCGTCGAGCGGCGACCATTGCTCAGGAACGCGCCCACGCCCACTCACTTAAGAAGTGCTGGCAGTTTGTGAAAGAAGCACTCGTTGCTGCCGGTGTGGTGAAGTCTCGGCCGCAGACGCCGTTAGCTAAGCAAGCCGGCCAGGAGCTGGTGAACAGTTACGGGTTCAAAAAACTCCCCGTCTCGAACCCCTACGAAGCACCTGTCGGGTCTGTGCTGGTCTATGGCGCCAAGCGCGCGGCTGGCCACGTTGAGATCCGCACTGAGAACGGCTTCGTCAGCGATTTTCGCTCGAAGATACCTTCGCGTAGGCCGCTCCTGGGCGTTTTCGCGAAGAGCTAGATCAGACGGCGAAGGAAAATCAAAAGCGGCGGAGCAGCGCGCGCACTCCAAAACGCAGGCGGGGGATTGCGTGTCGATATACGGCCACGTTTTGGAGTGCGCGCGCTACTCCGCCGCTTTTCCAATGTCAGCCTGACTGCTGGGCTGAAGTTTCCTTACTCACTTGCACTGTCAGCTGTTCCTTTGTGTAGACTATTTGGGAAAACTCTTCAGTTATCTGCGGCGCTGGCTAGATTCCTGTTCTAATGTCGGAACTCGTTGCGGTTCGCATCGCGATGTGGTCGGGCCCTCGAAACATTTCAACGGCGATGATGCGCGCGTGGGGTAATCGGTGGGATACCTTTGTTGTCGATGAGCCGTTTTACGCCTGTTACCTAAATGTGACCGGCAAAAGACATCCCGGCGCGGATGAAGTGATCGCAGCTGGCGAAACTGATTGGCGGAAGGTCGTTGTGCACCTGACCGGACCAATCCCCAAGGACAGGGAGATTTTCTTCCAGAAACACATGACGCAACATCTGTTGCCGGAAATAGATCGCGAATGGCTCGGGACAATGACAAACTGTTTTCTTATTCGCGACCCACGCGAGGTCATTGCTTCATATATCAAAAAACGCGACGACCCGGCGCTGGAGGACCTCGGCTTTACACAGCAAGCCGAGATTTTTGATTTTGTCCGCAATCGCACGAAATCGGTTCCACCTGTTGTTGACGCAAAAGACGTGCTGGAAGATCCTGAACGAATTCTGCGGCTTCTCTGCGATGCAGTCGGCGTCAAGTTTAGCAAATCGATGCTTTCCTGGCCGCCGGGATTGCGCAAGACCGACGGACCCTGGGCCAGGCATTGGTATACTGAAGTTGCAAAAACGACCTCGTTTCGGCCCTATCGTTCCACAGATCGCCAGGTTCCGGAGCGTTTGCGTGCAGTTTATGACCGCTGCCGCGAATGTTATGAGCAGCTTTACCGATACCGATTGCGTTAAGGATCATCCACAGATTTGCGAAACCATTGTAGCGGCGCTGGCCCCGGCGAGCGCCTCGCTAACTTGATGGCGTTTGACACAAACGCCGCTACAACCAAACAGTCCGCGTAATCAGCGTGAACCAATGCTGCAGAAATTCGACGACCGAAACCGCGACCTGATTGTCAACATCAACGGACAGTTGGTGCATCGCGACAAGGCTGGAATCAGCCCATTTGATTCAGCGGTTCAGGGCGGCGATGCGGTCTGGGAAGGACTGCGCCTTTACAAGGGGCGCATTTTCAAGCTCGATGAACATCTCGACCGGTTGGAGCGTTCGGCGCGGGCGCTTTCGTTCGCCGAAATTCCACCGCACGAAAAGATCATCGAGGAAATCAAACGCACGCTTGCGGCAAACAAAATGCGCGACGCGGTGCACATTCGCCTCACTGTTACCCGCGGTGTGAAAATCACTTCTGGCATGGATCCACGGCTAAATCAGAGTGGCCCAACGTTGATTGTTCTCGCAGAACACAAAGCGCCAGTTTACGCGAAGACTGGACTGAATTTGATTACGAGCAAGATTCGGCGTCCGCCACCTGAGGTTCTGGATGCGCGAATTCATCACGCGAATCTCTTGAATTCGATCCTGGCAAAAATCGAAGCAAACAACGCCGGCGCTGACGATGCGCTTATGCTCGACACCCGCGGTTTCGTCGCGGAAACGAACGCGACCCACATCTTCATTGTGCGCGACTCCGATAAATCGCGAGCAAGCGGCGATCTTGCCACCAGCCGCGTTATTGCGTGCCCTGAAGGAATAACTCGCGCGACGGTGATCGAAATTTGTGCTGCCGAGAAAATTCGCTGCGTTGAGACCGACTTGTCAGTTTTCGACGTGTATGGCGCGCATGAAATATTTTGCACAGGCACAATGGGAGAATTGGTCGCAGTCACAAAAATCGACGATCGCCAGATCGGCGATGGGACAGTCGGTCCGATGACGAAACGTCTCAGCGATCTCTATGCCCAGCGCACCGCGAGTGAAGGCGTCCAGGTGGTCTAGGCGACGCAGAAAGAAACGTCGAACGCTCAACGCCCAACGCTCAACGTCCAATCCAGATAAGTTGGGCGTTGGATGTTGAGACGCCTATTCTTTCCAAGTCTTCTTCTTGAACGAAACCCGCCCTGATCCTTGTTCAAACGCTTCGAAGTGCTCCGGATTTTGTCGATAATATTTTTGGTGATACGCCTCGGCAGGATAGAACTTGATGGCCGGCAAAATTTCAGTGACGATTGGTTTCTCAAATTTGCCCGAGCTCGCCAGCTTCTCTTTTGACGCCTCGGCAATTTTCTTCTCCCCTTCGTTGCCATAGAAAATTGCGGCGCGATAACTCGGACCGATATCGGTGAACTGGCCGTCGGTCTGAGTGGGATCGATTTGCCGCCAGTAGATGTCGAGGAGCTGCTCGTAGGAAATTTTCGCCGGGTCGTATGTGATTTCGATCGACTCGCGGTAGTTTGTCCTTTCGGACGAGACAAGCTGATAGGTCGGGTTTGGTTCCGTTCCGCCGGAATACCCCACCACGGTTTTGATTACGCCGTTTGCCTTATCGAAGGCTGGTTGAATACACCAAAAACAACCGCCGGCAAAAATCGCAGTTTTTGTTGCCATCGGTGAAGAATTTTGCGCATGGCTATGCGCAGCAGTCACAGCGGCGAGCGTTGCGCAGCTGAGCGAGAGAAGAAAGGTTCGCTTCATACTGTCGATCTTAGACACCCTTTTGATCTGCGTGTTGTGAATAACTCGCACTGTTTTTTGCTTGCGTTCAACAAGCGCGTTTGTGATAAGCGGGCGGAGCGCAAGTCACGAAGCGATCAAAACTTCTCCTCAGCGTGCCTGCGGGCGAGGATAGCTTAGCTCACCGCAGGCACGTCTGTTCTCGAGTGATCCCGCAGTCGCTGTATTCGCTGACGGCCCCGCTCGATCTGGAAAAGATTTTCGAGCGCAAAGCGCCGTTGCACGTCGATCTCGGGTGCGGCGAGGGTTCGTTTCTTTGTGCGCTGGCGGAGCGGCTGCCCGACAAAAACTTTCTTGGCATCGAACGATTATTCGGTCGAATCCGAAGCTCTGCGCGGAAGGCTGCTAGTCTTGGCAATGTTCGGCTGCTGCAGATGGAGAGTTCCTATGCAGTGCATTATCTTTTGCCGGCTGGATCAGTGGAAACATTCTATCTCTTGTTTCCGGATCCATGGCCAAAACGGCGTCATCATCGGCGCCGAATTGTAACGCAAGATTTCCTGACCTGCGTTCATACCGCGCTTGAAAAGAATGGTGTGATTTACATTGCAACCGATCACCTTGATTACTTTCGAAAAATCAAAGAGATCGCGCGGTCAACTTCGGGCTTTGCAATCGCCAAACTTGATGTCGAACTGCCGCCGAGCGGATTTGAGCTGATTTTTCGCCAGAAAGGCGCACCGATTCACTGGTTGGCGCTGCGAAAAGTTTCGCCCGTGACATAACTTTGCGCTTCCCAACTATCATGATTGAAGCGCAGGGTCACCGCGCCGGTCTCGTCCTGGCGGAAAAGTTTAATGCCGCGCTTCTGCAATTCTTCTGCCCAAGTGTCGCTGATTCGTTCGTGATCGGGAAAATCGCGCGAACTCGCGATGATCAGCCGCGGAGACGCAGCATCAAGGAAGGCTTCGGAGCCGGATTCTCCGGAATGGTGCTGGCCTTTAATGACGACATCGCTTCGAAGATCCGAATGGCGGGCCACCAATGCCTGTTCGGTTTTGATGCCAGCATCCGACATGAACAAGATGGACGCTGCCGGCCCGACCAACACGCGAATGACATAGGCCTGATCATCGGCGACCGGCGAGCTGAAGCTATGCGGAGGGAACAGGACTTGCGCAGTGACTTCGCGCGACAGACGGAAACTGTCTCCCGCAGCCAGAGCAGCCGGTTTGATTCCGCGTTCTTGGAACAGACGTTGCAATCGCTGGTGGATAGTTGAGCGATCCGGCGTCGGATTATCCAGCACGCGGACTCGAGGAAAATCGTCCAGCAATTGTGCCGTTCCACCCAGGTGAAGCGCATCGCCGTGCGTGAGCAGTAAACCTGAAAGCCGGTTTACGCCTGCCCAGTGCAAATACTCGCGAACCACACGTTCGTAGCTCCGGTCATTGCCGCAATCGAACAACCAATTCGCCCCTTCCGTTTGCAAGTGAACGGCTGCTCCCGCGCCGAGATCCAACACCGTAATCTTCACGACCAGCTTTTCGGGCCAATGCGGTTCTTCGACGTAAAAATGCCCGCCAGGAATTTGCGCGAACAGATGAACGACGCCGATCACCAGCGTGGCCAGCGCCCAGTTGGCGTTATTAAAAATAACAGTAAGCCACGGCAACAGAGGCGCTGACACCAGTGAAAGGAGCGCAATGGCGATAACGAAGAATGCGATGGGAACAACGACCAGATTCGCGAACAATGAAATCGGTGTAACCAGATGGAAATACCAGAGAACTAGTGGCAGTGAGCCTGCCCAGGCTGCAAGAGAAACGCTGCTTCCACCACAGAGCCAGTCAAAGCCTGCGTGCATCCAACGTCGCGGCCCGCGGACGAGAGAGCGTGGCAAAAAAGGATCGGGCGCGCTCCAATGTTGTAAGAACGCCGAGAGAGGATCAGCCAGCAGTATAATGGCGCCTACGACGGCAAAAGAGAGTTGAAAGCCTGTCGCAAAGAGTTCGTTTGTATCCCAGCAAAGAAGAAAGAATGCCGCCGCAGCGAGGCTGTTAAAGACGAAAGCTTTTCGGTCAAAAAAGAAACCGCCGAGTAAAATCGAACTCATTACCGCGGCCCGGACGCTCGAGATATGTAGTCCCGTCACCGCAGCGTAAAAAAGAAGGAGCGGAATGATGAGCGCTGCCGCTGACTTGCGCGACAGCCGCGCGACCGTCGCCAGCATCCACAATAGGGTAGCGACAATTCCCACGTGCAGACCAGCCACGGCGAAAAGGTGAAGAGTACCGGTTTGTTGAAACGGTTCCTCAATGTCCTCTGGTGTCTGATGCCTTAGGCCAAGCACGATTCCGCTGAGAAAATTCTGTACCTCAGGCGCGTCCTCCAGCCCGCGGCAAAGTGTGTTCTGCATCCAAGTGCGCGACTTCTGCGCTGCGCGCATGATCGGGTTGCCACCGCCGTGTCGAATCCGCGTACCGTTTTCCGGATAGCGAACGAAGAGCATCCGACGAACATCGCGGCGCGCGAGATAAGCACGCATATCGAATTCGCCGGGATTTCGCGGCGGCGGTATCGGCTCGGCAGTTCCAGAAAGCTCTAATTCGTCGCCAAATTCCGGCGCGCCTTTCCAACGGACCTGCCAGACGGCGTGCGTGGATTGTTTTCTGCCCTCCAGCTGAATTGATTTCAGCTTGAGTAGAAAGGTAGCGAATCCGCTGGGGGCGGTTTTTGGCTCGCTGGTCACACATCCGATTGCGGTGACGACTCGTGACCGGCCGCCTAGTTCGTCAGCGAGCTGCTGACCTTCCGTGTTCTTGGTCTGGAAATTGTGCAACAGGAAAAAACCAGCTCCGACGATGGCGTATGTCGCGAGCAGTCTCGGCCAGCGCGCTACAGTGAGAATGCAGAGAGCGAGGATTATTACCGCTGCTGTGACGGCGACCGATGGAGGCGGAAGGATTTCCGCTGCGATAATTCCCGTTGCAGCCATGAGCGCCAGACCGACGAATGGCTGGCGCGGCGCACAGAGCAATTTCATCTGTTGGGCTTTTCGCTTATCCAGCCTTTACAAGGCAAGCCGTAATCCCGAGCTCCAATCACCAACACCTCTCAACGCTCAACGCTCAACGCCCAACGTCCAATTCAGTTGGTTGAGCGTTCGGCGTTGGACGTTGGCCGTTGGGCGTTAAAACCCGTTATGACGATTTGGGACGGGGAATCAGCAGCAGAGGGCGACTGCTATGCTTGAGCACGCCTTTGGTTGCCCTGCCGACCAGCAGGTCACACATCGCGCTGTGGCCGTGTATGCCCATGACAATCAAGTCGGCGCTAATGGCGTCCGCTTGATTCAAAATCTCCCCTGCCACAGCTCCGGTTGGCTGGTTTAACGCGACCTTAATACCGTCCTGCGCAATCTCCCTTTGCCAGTAGGCCAACTTTGACTTCTCATCTTCATTTTCCACTATTGGATTTGGCATGGGTTCGAGACCTGCAATGGAGATCGCCCCTCCTTGAGATGACACAGGCACGATTGCCTGCATCATCACCACGCCGTAATTTTGCCCAGGTGCGCGATTTATTCGAGGAAAAGGAAGACGTTGAAGCCGCGGACAGCGCAGCGCCGCTCGCCACCCGCATGCGTCCCCACTCGTTGGACGAGCTTGTCGGCCAGGAACACATTCTTGGGCCTGGCAAACTGTTGCGGCGCGCGATTGAAGCCGATCGTTTGCCGTCAGTGATCTTCTCCGGGCCGCCCGGCAGCGGAAAGACCACGCTCGCGCAGATCATTGCGGAGATGACTCACGCCAAATTCATCCGAATCAGCGGCGTGGAAAGTAACGTTGCCGAGATGCGCCGCGTCATCGCCGCGGCGACGAATCGGCTTAAAACATCGGGGCAAAAAACGATCCTGTTCATCGATGAGATCCACCACTTTAACAAAGCGCAACAGGACATCCTTTTGCCCGATGTCGAAGCTGGAAGCCTTCGCCTGATTGGCGCGACCACTTACAATCCGTTTTTCTATGTGAACAGCGCGCTCGTCTCGCGCTCGCAGGTTTTTCGACTTGAACCGCTCAGCGTTCAGCAACTCGAACAATTGATCGATCGCGCGTTAGCCGACAAAGAGTGCGGACTTGGAAATTACAACGTGAAAATGGACAAGGAGGCGCGCCGTCATTTGGCAAAACTCAGCGACGGTGATGCCCGCAAATGCCTAAACGCGCTTGAGATTGGTGTGCTGACAACGCCTCCTGTAGCCCCGACACGTCGGGATGAGGCCGGTGGTCCTCAAGGTAAAAAAACTCCTCATTCGATCAAAGCCGGGATCAACGCCCCCGGCTACAGTTCGGGCGAAATTCATTTTACGCTCGCGGTTGCCGAGGAAAGCATTCAGCAGAAAGCGGTCGTTTACGATCGCGCGGGCGACGCGCACTACGATACCATCAGCGCGTTCATCAAAAGCATGCGGGCGTCAGATGAAAAAGGCGCCATGTATTGGCTCGCCAAAATGCTCCACGCCGGTGAGGATTTCCGATTCATCGCGCGGCGCATCGTGATTTTTGCCAGCGAAGACATCGGTCTTGCCGATCCAGAAGCGTTGCAGCTAGCGATTGCGACGCAACAAGCGGTGGAATTTGTCGGCTTGCCCGAAGCGCGAATTCCCCTCGCGCATGCGACTGCGTACATGTGCCGCGCGCCGAAAGGCCGGGAAGCCTACGAAGCGCTGAATGCCGCGAGCGAACAGATTGAAATGGAACAAACCACGCGTGTCCCGGAGCAGCTGAAGAACAAACATTTCCCGGTCAATCCTGAAACGTAGAGACGGAACTGCCCGCAGTGCCAACGATGACCTAAATTTATCTTGACGAACTGGCGAAATTCTCTGAAAACTCGCGGCTGATCGAAAGATCTGGATCCGGGGTACGGTAAGAGAATTCTCTCTCGGAGTTTTCTTCCCCTCTTTCAGACCTCGCAGTCGCAGGGTCAACCACCGAGAGAAAGAAAGAAAATACCTATGAACCCATTGATTCCTCTCAAAAACGCTACCGCATTATTCCTCGTCGCTATTATAATCGCCTGCTTCGCGCTTTCGCCAGTCCAGGCACAGCTATCTCCACCACCGGACGGAGGCTATCCTGGCCAAAACACCGCCGAGGGTGACGATGCGCTTTTCAGCCTGACGACCGGCACAGACAACACGGCCGTTGGTTTTGATGCACTCTTTAACAACACAACCGGTCCTCAAAACACGGCCGTTGGTTCTCTTGCGCTCATAAGCAACACGGTTCACGGCGCCAACACCGCCACTGGCTACGCCGCGCTTTTTTCCAATACCGGCAGCAACAACACCGCCACTGGAACCCGCGCGCTCGCGAGTAATACAACCGCCGATGAAAACACCGCTGTCGGGTTCGATGCGCTCTTTACGAACACGACCGGCCCACAAAACACCGCCACCGGTGCCTGGGCGCTCTTTAGCAACACAACTGCTGATTCCAACACGGCCGACGGTTGGTCGGCGCTTTATACCAACACAACCGGCGTCAACAACACGGGGGTCGGTTGGGGAGCACTCTTTAACAACACAACTGCCTCTGATAACACCGCGGTCGGTAATGCCGCGCTCTACTTCAACACGGGGTCACAAAATACGGCCATCGGTTCCTTTGCGCTCCAGAACAACACGACGGGACCGCGCAACACGGCTACCGGTTTCCAAGCGCTCTTTAACAACACGATACATGGCGCCAACACTGCGACTGGCTTCCAAGCGCTCTTCAACAACACCGGCAGCAACAACACCGCGACGGGAGAGCGCACACTGGTGAACAATATGACCGGCGACGCCAATACGGCTGTTGGATGGACCGCGCTCCTAAATAACACAACTGGCAGCAACAACACCGCAATAGGCAATCTTGCCGGTGTCAACCTTACGACAGGTGGTAACAATATCGATGTCGGCAACACAGGTGTTGCCGCAGAGGCCAATACTATTCGTATCGGCACGCAAGGAACGCAGACCGCCACCTATATCGCCGGCATTTACCACACCATGGTCCCCCACGGCTTAGCGGTCCAAGTGGATTCCACAGGTCACCTCGGCACGAAAGGCTCGTCGCAGCGTTTTAAGGACGCGATCAAACCGATGGACAAAGCGAGCGAAGCAATCCTCGCGCTCAAACCGGTCACGTTCCATTATAAGAAAGAGCTCGACCCGGATGGGATTCCACAGTTCGGCCTCGTGGCTGAGGACGTTGAAAAGGTCAATCCTGATCTGGTGGTACGCGATCCTGACGGAAAGGTTTATACCGTCCGCTACGATGCGGTGAACGCGATGTTGCTGAACGAGTTCCTCAAAGAGCACTGCACAGTCCAGGAACAACAAGCAACCATCACCCAGCTAATGACAACGGTGGCGCGGCAACAAAAAGAGTTCACAGCACGCCTCAAAGAACAGGACTCGAAGATCCAGAAAGTGAGCGACCAGATTGAGATGAACAAGCCTGGACCGCAAACGGTTGACAACAGGTAACAGCTTGCGTCGCGTTGCTGGGGAGCGCAGGCTGCTAGCCTGCAGGTCTCGGCAGCTTGCCGAGACCGGGAACGGCGTTGCGTGAGAATTGCGTGTGCGAAAGATGTTGCCGGCAGGGTTGCCGGCAACTACAGGCTGTCAGCCTGTGCTCCCCAGAACTAAAAGCTCTCTGCAAAATCTATGAGACAGTTTGGAAATGGAGCAGTCGCTCGCTTTTTGCGGCTGATCCGTTTTTCACACACAATTTTTGCGCTGCCATTTGCTCTCGGTGCACTGGTAGTGGCGGCAAACGGCTGGCCGTCGTTGAGAATTCTGTTTCTGGTGCTGCTCTGCATGGTGTTCGCGCGCACTGCGGCTATGCTTTTCAATCGATTGGTTGACTGGTCTCTTGATCAGCGCAACCCGCGAACGGCTTCGCGTCACTTGCTCGTTTCAAAATCCGTTGCTCTCACTTTGCTCGTGTTCAGTTCCGCGGGATTCGTTGCATCAACAGCTGCAATCAATCGACTGACTTTCATTCTGGCGCCGGTTGCTCTTGCGCTGATTTTTTTTTACTCGCTCACGAAACGCTTCACCAGTGCAACGCATTTTTTTCTAGGCTTGGCGCTGGCCATTGCTCCGGTCGGCGCATGGATTGCGCAGACCGGGCGCATCGATCTTGCGCCGATCATTCTGGGAGCCGGCGTAATTTGCTGGGTGGCGGGTTTCGATCTGATCTACGCCACGCAAGATTACGATTTTGACCGGCGCGAAGGGATTCGGTCGTTGGTCGTAAAGCTCGGGATCGCGCGGAGCCTCCGGTTCGCACAGCTGTTGCATCTTCTTACGTTTGCCGCACTGATTGGTTTTGGTCTCGTCGCGAGACTGAGTGCGGTTTACTTCTGGGCGATGCCGATCGTCGCTGCGGCGCTCTTCTACGAACATAAAACCGCAACGGACCTGGATTTAGCTGGAATCAATCGCGCGTTCTTTCAAAGCAATGCATTTGTGAGCGCGGTATTTCTCGTCGCGGTTTGCGTGGATCGACTAATGTAACAGAAGAGACTAACAGAAGGGAACGAAGGGGATCTGTATCCAATCCAAATTAACGATCTTCGTTTTCTTCGTTGCCTTCTGTACAGTTTCTCCGGGATCGCTAAAAAAGATCACATCGCGTTTAACATTGCCACGCGTCTTTCGTGTCGGCCGCCGTCAAATCCGGTTTCAAGCCAGATGCGCACGATGCTCAATGCAAGATCTTCTGGGATCAGACGCTCGCCAAATGAAAGTACGTTCGCGTCGTTATGTTGCCGCGAGAGCCGGGCCGACTCTTCGTTCCAACAAAGGGCGCAACGCACGCCGTGCACCTTATTCGCTACCATCGCTTCGCCGTTGCCGGAGCCCCCGAACACAATGCCTCGTTCACACTCACCACACGCTACTGCTTCCGCTGCCGGACGGATAAAAAGCGGATAGTCCACCGGTTCTTCACTGAAGGTGCCGCAGTCTTTCACTTCATGCCCGAGCGAGCCGAGCAATTCCTTGACTTTTTCCTTGTAACGAAAGCCGGCGTGATCTGAGCCGAGTGAAATTTTCATGAGACACGAATTACATCAATTCCCGAGAAATGGTAGGGCGCGTCACTCCGGTGCGCGCCGAAATCGTATGGCAATTACCCGCCATGCAGTTTTGCTAGTTCGCTCCAGATCTCACGTTCGCGTTCGGTCAGTTTCTTCGGCACATTGATCTGAACAACAACGTAGAGATTGCCGCGTTTCCCCGAGACTCCTGGCAGGCCACGTTCACGCAAACGAAACCGCTGCTCACCCTGGGTGCCTGGCGGAATTTTCAGGCGCACCTTTCCCTCCAGTGTTGGCACAAGCAATTCGGTGCCAAGCACTGCCTGCCACGGCTCGATTTTCACCTCGTGAATCAGATCGCTGCCTTCGACTGTGAAATCCGGATGTCGCGCCAAACGAACGCGAAGAAAGAGATCGCCGCTTTTTCCGCCGCCTGCGCCCGCTTCGCCCTGACCGCGTAATCGGATTCGCTGTCCTTCATGAACGCCGCGCGGGATTTTAACCTGGTAATTTTCCACTTTATCTGAACCAGCGCGGCGCAACGAGACTGTTCGGGTCGATCCGTGCAATGCTTCTTCAAGTGTGACCATGATGTCGGCTTCGACATCGGCGCCACGTTCCGCTGTCGCCTTGCGTCCGCCAAATCCACCGAAAGCCGAACGGCCGCGGCCACCGCCGAAGAATGCTTCGAAGAAGTCGCTGAACCCCGTTCCGTCGAACTCGAATTGAACTCCACCGCCATCGCCGCCCCATTGATAAAATCCGCCGCCGGGTTGCTGTCCTTGCCGTTGCCAGTCAGGCGGCGGCTGGAACCCGCCCGGTCGATTCCAATCCGCGCCAAGCTGATCGTATTTCTTGCGCTTTTCAGGATCGCCAAGCACCTCATAGGCTTCGTTGATTTCCTTAAATTTTTCTTCGGCCGCCTTTTTATCTTTGGCAACATCGGGGTGATATTTCCGCGCCAGCCTGCGAAAAGCGCTACGGATCTCGTCGTCAGTGGCCGTTTTCGGAACACCAAGTGTCTCGTAATAATCTCGGAACTGTACGGGCATTTCCTCTCAAGCTTGTGCCTTCGCTCGATTCACGCAACTTTTTGAACGATGCGCGAGCTGGGCAAATTCATCATGATCATCGGTGTCATCACGACGCTGGTAGGATTGGTGATGTGGAGCGGCTTCGCTCCAAAATGGCTGGGACGATTGCCCGGGGATATCCGAATCGAGAAGGAACATTCGGCATTTTATTTTCCCATCGTCACCTGCATTATTCTCAGCGTTGTCCTGAGCCTGCTGTTGTCGCTCCTCTCAATGTTTCGGCGCTGAGGAATTTTCAATCGTCCTGTGTAACCTCAAGCGCTGTAGCCACGGGCCCCTGGGCCCGTCTGACCTTGCACATGGTTCGTCCGTATGCGAACGGCCCACAGGGCCGTGGCTACAAAAACTATCCAAAATCAACTCGATCAACATGTATCGGCCTTGCTGCAATGCCGGCGCTGCTCGCGGATGCAATCGACGCCGGTCTCCGGCGGCGCGATCATGAGCGACATCATGCTCGTCGGACAGGCACCCGGCCCGAGAGAACCGGTTTTGCAACGACCATTCGCGCATACCGCTGGCAAAACGCTCTTTCGCTGGTTCGAAGAGTTCTGCGGCATGAATGAAGCTACTGTTCGATCGAGAATTTATTTCGCAGCAGTCTGTCGCTGTTTTCCCGGTAAAAATTCCAGCGGCACCGATCGCGTTCCGGCGCCGGACGAGATTCGCAACTGCTCGTCTTGGATGGATAATGAGATCCGAATCTTACGGCCACGCCTCATCATTCCAGTCGGCCGACTGGCCATCATGCAATTCATCGACTGCCCGAAATTGGAAAAAGTGATTGGCCACACCTTTCGAGTGGAAC
>Ga0193735_1000264_pt1 | contig 16651 bp, 21 predicted proteins | sample U1m2metaG_FD_145080 | JGI IMG/M metagenome (GOLD analysis project Ga0193735, IMG submission 145080) | Soil microbial communities from a riparian zone of the East river system, Colorado, United States - U1m2 | ecosystem: Environmental > Terrestrial > Soil > Riparian zone | place: USA: East River... | reverse complement strand
CAGTTGCCATGGCATCAAAAACCACAGTTACCGTCGGCGGGCGCAAATGTAAGCCATTTCTTCTTCGCGTAATGGTTTTCAGCCCGGAATCGGGCTACAAATTCGAAATCGAAGTGCAGCTCGCCTGCACGGCAGAGAACGAAGAAGTTTGGAAGCTTCTCTTTCATCTCTACAAACAGAAAAACAACCAGTTCATCGAGATTATCAGCGTCGAATTCGTGGCGGGTGATCCGAACGAGATCGCTAAGGTCTCGGAAATATCGGATCAGGGTTTAACCAGGCCGCAGGTCCGCGCATTCCGGGATTCAGTCTTTCCCACGGTGAAAGGGACAGAGGGCCACCAACCAACGGCTGCGGAGCAAAAGAAAATCCACGACAAGGTAAAGGACGCGATCTCGCATTAACCGGAAGTAGTAGATCGGCTCGTGAAGGATTCGCGGCCAGCATACAGAGGTCCAGCGCCAATCCTTGCCTTACTGGCGTTCTTTTGTGTGAGGACCCTCAACGCCCAGAGCGAGGCTGCCTGCCGTACTGATATCACGGAATCGATGGGCTACCGCGTTCGCTCAGCAAAGTTGGAGGCACGATGGGTTTCCAAAGACTTGATCGATCGCCTGCGAACCATTGTTCGGGTCGGCGGAACGTATTCACCGATTAGAGTTAGTGCGGCACAGAAGGCAGTCGAAGACGAGCTCGTAAGCCGAGAACATCGATCGTTCGAGTTTAGCAATTTAGGTGCTGCTTCTGTCCTGGTAATTGATTCATGTGTAAAAGACGTATCTGACGAGCAGCACCCGAAGCAGGTCGACGTGGTGATTCGGCCGCATTACCTGCGGGTCGATTTGTTTCACGTCGGCTCGAACATTTTGCCGGTTCCTAGAACTATCGAGCCGAGTTTTTACGATGCCGTCCCACCGGCAATTCGGAACTGGAATCCGCAAATGACTTTCTTTTCCGATCGCAACTACGGCGCAGCCGTCGGTTTGCAGGCCGGCACCGTTTTGTCCGCGACTAAATCCAATGATACGGCCGGCCGACCAGAATTCCGATTGTCGGCGGAAGGCGACAAGTCTCTGAACCACTCCTTTTACGATGTCAGCACAAGCGTTGCGTTCACAAGCCAGCGACTTAGCGGAGGTTCGGACCCAAGCTGGACATTTGCCGCACGGTATGACGGGTTTCTTCGGCCGCGTGACGATGGGGAATATTTAAAGAATGGCGGCAGTTTCGATACTCAACTTCAGTTACGACCGCGCAACGATTTTGTGGACGCCGTTTCGTTTGGAGCGGCGGTCTCAGGATCGAGCAATCGATTGGAAGACGACGCGGGGCGCAGGATTGCCGAGCGGTCCGACATCGCGATTGCAGCGCGGTCCATTCTGGATAGTCGCTGGATTGGTGGCATAGCGCGACTGGGGCTGTGGTCCGACAACGGCATCGGTACGTCCGGTGAATCATCCTACCAGCGCCTTGCGGCGCGTTTCAGTTTTGCGAAAGAATTCGGTAACGGGCATCAAACCGTCGGTGTCGAGATTAGCGTGGGCGGCGGGCAAACCTGGGGGTCTGTTCCGGAATATGCGCAATTTTATGTTTCCAATCTCGGAGCGAACTTCCTGCGCGAACCGATCGACTCCGCGGATTTGTCAGAATTTCCTGCCGGGCCGGTGATTCGGAGCCTTGGCGAGGGCGAAGGCACCGGGCATAACCATTCAGGGAGAATCAATGGCGGGCAATCTTTTTGGAACGTTAACGTCAGCATCGCCATACCAGTGCCGCAACTATCGCGTCCGCTAGTGCCAGATATTGAAATGGGTAACTCAACGCTTGCGCGCAAGCTAAAGGGCGCAGTAAACAGCGCGCGAAACGCGATTAACGATGAGCTTGTCCAGGAAGGACTGCCAGACAACGACGAGACCACCGCCAAGGCAGACAGCATCGTCGATCGCGACATCAAACCGGCCGTCGATTTTATCGCCGATCACGCGAACATCTATGCTGTAAAACCCTTGCTCCTGTGTGACGTCGCGCAGCTTAACTCCTCCGGACACAGTGATGGCGAGACCCGCGTCGGCGTCGGTGGCGGATTGCAAGTTACCGTCGTGACCGCAAAACTGGAGACTGGTTACATGTGGGGGGTCAAGCGCGAGCGAGGCGATCCGCATGGTAACTTCTTTCTTCGCTTCGTTTTCGAAAACATTTTTTAAGGGCGCGATTTACCGCCGCCGATTTCGACTTCATCGTGCACACGTTGGCGCGGCCGCAATCTGACAAGGTTTCGCTGGTCGATCTTTTGAGCGATGTCGAAACGCGCGATTCCATCCGCAGTGATTTAAAATTGCGTCAACCAACCGCGGATGATCCAGATGGTGTGACGAATTGTGGGGGTAAATACCATTGGCTAATCGGCAGTCGCAGCCGTATGCTGGCTCCTTAATAGTCGCAGCGTCAATCGATCGCGCAGGTGTGCGGCCCCTTCTCCCTGCACACAAAACAGCATCATGAATGCTATCGCTGCTCATAAAGATGAGCTTAAAAAATTGCTCGAGAACTTGTCGGGCGACACTGCCGTCTCAGGGATAGGTTTCGGGGCGTTCCTGGATGCTTATATCACGCGCCTCGATACGAATCGCTCAGACATCAGCGCCCGCGTCAATCCGCCGCCAGCGCAAATAAACGGAGAATTAACATGGAACCAACATTGACTCAGAACTGCGCGCTCTACTTCGCGCAACATAAAACTTCAAAAGGCCGTGCGGCGCTTTTCAAGAAGTTTCGCGCTGCGGCCCGCAAGCGGGGGCCGGATGTTCGGCGGCAGCTGACCTTCGGCGAGTTATTCATCGCACCACGACTTCATCAGGACAACGGGCGCTGAGCCGCTTCATTGATTGCCATCATGGATCCCGTGACTTTCGCAAGTTCACAAAACGAAGAAAGCGATTTTGCCGCAGAGCGACGTTGGGAAAGCGAAGGTGGCAATCCGGGAGAACTTCAACAGTTACTGTGTGATGATCGGAAGGAAGACGCCACAACCGATCCCCCGCCAGGCACGCTGAAGGCATTCTGCTACGAGGTTAACGGCACATGCACCAAATCCAATTCCGCGAAATAATGCGAGATGCTGAAGTCGCGTATGCAATTCATCCTATCGTGCGCAAGTAGCTCTTAACTGTGGAAGACACGACCAAAGCCCTAATCGCATGCGGCGTGCCGCGGGCTGCCAATGTAGCTCGAATTACGAATGCCTGGATATGACCGCGGCTGATTTAATAGAGCGCAACAGTGTCGCTAAAGGGGCGAGCGTTCCGGCTGTCGAAGCTGCAATCCCCGTTGATAAACCGGTATCAAAAAAATAATTGACGGCAATGAGACGCTCAAAAAGAAGCGGCCTGATCCGCACTACCCGTGGACGGGGCGCGACAGCCCGGTCCTCTGACCACGAAGTGATGCTACATCTATCGCGCTCTCAGATTTTCAAAGATTATGAACAGGCTTTCAGCGAAGCGATGGGTTTGCCGCTTAATATTCGAGGACACAATTCATGGTCGCCTGCACACCATGGCAAAACGGATGACGATTCATTCGCCTCGATTCTGGCTCGTTTCAACCAAGCCCGCGCCGCATGCCTAAGGGCCCAAACCAATGCGTCCCAAGGACCGGCCTCGACGACGCGCACCGTCACTTGGTTTGCGGGACTCTCAGAAAGCGCAGTGCCAGTGTATGTGGGTGACCACATTCTCGGTTTTCTCGAGACGGGCGAAGTAATGCTCAAGAATCCGACAAAGAAACACTTCGCAAGTATCACGCGGCAGCTCCGCGCGTGGGGCTACAAGACGGATTGGAAGCACCTTGAGCGGGCCTATTTCCGGTCGTGCGTTTTATCGCCTGTCCGGTACCGCGCGATGTTGCGGCTGCTGAGTCTTTTTGCGCGACACCTGTCGATCTTGTCGAATCAACTAGTCGTACGGCGCGAAACCGATGAGTCCAGAAATATGACGCGAGCGCGACAATTTATCGAGGACCATCAAGCGGAGCCGCTGTCGCTCGGGCGAATCGCCCAAGTGGCTAACATCAGCAGGCATTACTTTTGTAAGATGTTCAAGAAAGCGACTGGGATAAATTTCACCGACTACCTCTCGAGAGTTCGAGTGGAGAAATCGAAGGCGCTTTTGCTCAATCCCAATTCGCGAATCAGCGAAGCTGCCTTCGCATGCGGATTTCAATCCATGACGAACTTCAATCGCGCGTTTAAGCGAATTGTCGGTCGTTCTCCCACGCAATTTCGCGAATCGCTTCCGAAGCTGCGACGCTCGGTATAACGCTGTTCGTCCGCTGAGAAAGGCCGAGTAGTTCGGCGAGGCGTGACTCATATAAGTCGCAGGTGGGGCAATTGCCGTTCGGCTCGACCCAGTTGGGATGCTGGACGTCGTTGGCTACCGTGCCGAGCCGGGATTCGCAAGACAAGAAACGGTGAGTCTTTCGGAAAATACGCCCAGACCGTACTCACCGACGAGGTAAATTACAGAGTCCTTTGGACAAGGAAAAACAGAAAGATTAGGTCATGAGAAAATTAACCCCGACCCTTACACAAAGCGGGCTGCTGGCCGTGTTGCTGCAACGCCAGCGCTACAAAATGAGCCAGTTGGCCTGGCGTCGTGCACAACGCAAGCACATGCGCGCTGCCCTTTGGATTACCCTCACCTGGCCGTGGCGAGCGCTTACGGCACCCATGCCCGTACGCCATTCCCGCCGAGCCCTTCGTCGGATACCTCCCGCGCCGATCTTAAATCTTTTACCGAGGCCGATTGCCACGTCTCATCCAATCCACACGTACACCGAACTCCAGCACCAGATTCACGACGATCTGCGGATCCAACATCCTGAATGGATTGAGTCCGGTGGCGAATCCCCCATGTGTGATTCGTACGAGGCGCGCCTCACGGAAATGCTCCACCCTTTGAAACGAACGGGATCGAACAGATCGATCGTTCCTCTTCATCGCGTACTGGAACCGGCAGTGACTGGAAGCTAAAGACTCATTAAGGGGCTCGGGCTTTCGTAGCTGCGGGAAGTAAATGACCGGCGACACAACTACCTTGTTAATTCAGTTCGTTCTTTTGGCTGCTATCATTCTCGCTCCCTGGCTTTATAAGAGAAGTAAGAGTTAGGCTTGTTGCGCTGGGGTCTAAAGAACGAGTTATCAGACACGTTGCAGTTTGCAACGGGTCGAAACCCGAAGCCCGAAATTCTTCCCATGCATTCTATCGTAAGCCGCTTACGATGCATGCGAGTCAAGCGCGGTAGGGGCGAATTTTGGCACTGCAAATTGCCGGCGCCCTTTTTCCCAAAGCGGGCTTCGTACAGATTCTATCTTCGGGGAAGTCCGGGACACCACCGTGCAAGTCTGGACAATTGAAGAAGGAGTGGGGGTTAGAAACGAGTTCTCTCAGACATGCTGCGCGGCTAATAGTTTTCGAGATCATGAGATCTCTCTCCCTTGGTTCAAAGGAGCAGGCGACTGAGTTAGCCGCCTTACACTGGGGCAAACGCACGGACCGCTCCGCACGCTCGCCATCAGTGTTAGAGCATTAGGCCACTTTAACTTGGGTAGTTTTTGATCTTGCTACCGGTGTTGTCGGGAGGTGCACTTTCAGCACTCCGTCGCGAAACTCTGCCGTTACTTTCGTACTGTCGGCATCGTCAGGCAGAGTGAAGCTGCGTCGGAAAGTGCCATAGCATCGCTCGATGCGATGGAATTTTCTTTTCTGATCTTCCTTCTCGGTTCTGCGTTCTCCGGAAACGCTGAGGATGCCGTCTTCGACTGTTACCTTAACGTCATCCTTCTTCATTTCAGGCAGGTCAGCTTTCAGAAGATACCCGTGATCGTCCTCGCTGATATCAACCTCCGGTGACCAATCTGCGACCGCCAGGCTGGGGATCTCGCCGCTGCCCATTCTGTTGGGAAAGCCGCCCAGGAAGAAGCGACTTAAGCGATTTTGCGCTTCGTCGATCTCTCTCAGTGGATTCCATGCTATTACTTTATTTGGTGTATTCATTTTATTTTGTCTTTCTGGATTGAGCTAAAGCCATGTTGGTACATCGCGCTAACCGCTTATTGTCAGAGTCGACCCTAATCGTGCGTACGTTGACGGGGAGGCCCGACTAAAGGCAAACGTTTGGGAACTTCACCAGGTCGCGTTCTCAGCCGCGCAGGCTGGAAGCCCGCGTACCGCTCCAAGCAAAACACCCGTTTCGATACGCGTGGTGGCAATCAGCAATCTGACTTGCCATAGGCGTCTCGGTTGCGCATAATGAAGTCCCGATGATCCGGGCGAATTGTCGGGCGCGGTTTACTGCAGCTGATTTCGACTTCATCGTGCGCACGCTCGCGCGCTCGCAAACCGACCAAGTCTCTCTCGTCGATCTTCTGAGCGATGTCGAAACGCGCGATTCCATTCTCGATCATCCGCGATTGGTTGATGCAATCTTGAATCACTGCGGACATCTGCGGATATCGTCGCAGTTTTATTTTTACGTTCTGGCCCGGCACGTTTTGAAGCAGGGCGGAATCGGCGACCGCAAGCTTTGCGATTACATCGCGTCGTTGCTGGAAACGTTTTCGCGCGCGAGCCGGATGCAGGTGCTGCAAACCCCAGCGCGCTGCGCCGAGTCCGTCACGGCGGATTCGTCCTGTGGCGAACAATACATTTCCGATATCCTGATTGCCCTGAACCGCGCGACTCCCGAGCAGGCGTTTTTGCTTCGGGCGCATATCGGGAATTACTCCCTCTTCATCAGCGGAATTTTTCATCCCTCAGTCGCGGGACAACGGCGGAGCTTGCGCGGCGGCCCGGACCTCGAATTTTATGAGCAGGTCGGCCGGACTAATTATCAACTTGTCGCCTCGCACGCTGCCGCTCGCCGGTGTGAACTTGACGACGTTTTCGAAGGATTGGCCGATCGGTTCCGCGACGTCCGGCTCGCGCTCAATCAGCTCTCCGATCGTTTACTTAATCTCGACGATCCGGCAGCTGCCGGACGTGGATCGCTCTGTTTGTGAACGAGACGCTCTTCAGCCAAATCCAGAAATTATTCGAGCGAACCTACGCCCAGGTCGGGATCAATCTGGAGGATTGCCTGATTGATCGGACGCGCTGCGCGCAATTGTCGGTGTTAGCCGGGAAATCCGCGCGCGAATTGAGCGAGCTGGCGCGGACGTTCCTCCGCCGCGCGGGAGACCAGCTTTACGTTGGCATTTATTATTCGCGCTGGCTCATCGAGCAGTTGGAGCAACACGATCCGCGCGGGGGCTTGGGCGATCGCAATATCCGGTCGCTGATTATGTTCGTCGAGGAACTCAATCATGCGTTGCACGCCGCGCTTCAGTTCAAAAAAGGAATCCGCGAGATCGCCTCGGAAGATTTTGCGCGCAATCTCGAGCTTCAGGCGCAGGTCGATACTTACCTTGTTCTGCTTTTGTTTGTCGCATTTTTCCGGAAACCCCAGCGCATTTCACAAGCTGATCGCCGCTGGCTGCGCTTTCATCTTTTCGCCCGTCAATGCCCGGAAGCGTTTCGCGATACAAACCTGCGCGGCCGGTATCTCGAAACGAGCCAGCTCGCGGCGAGTTACACGCGTTACCTCGATACTCTTAATGGCGTTCGTCGCCTCGACGAAATCCGGCTGTTCCATTCGCTCGATTACGGCGCGAAGAAAGAGCGAATCTTGGCGCTGATGGACGGTAGCGCCAACTGACTGAATTCATCTTCGGGCAGTTGCGCGACCGCAGCGAGACGACGATTAATTTTGGCATGACGACTTATCCGAAAAGCCCAAAAGAAATGACGCGCGGCATGATGTACTTCCCGCGCATGCTGGACAAGGTCCGGCTGCATCTGCGCGGCGAGCTCCACGAAGATTATCGAGAAAACTTCGGTGCGCTCAAAGCGGCGGACGGGGTGTGCTGCAATTTTCTGCGCGTGCACCATCGCGATCTGATTGAGCGTGTGAAGCAGGGCGGGACGGACGAAGAAATTCTGGAATGGTGTTTCGAAAAGGGCCGTCGCTTGAACGATGGCGATCTCTTTGTTTGGAACGGATTCGCATCGAAGCTCGGATGGCGCGATTCGATCACGCCGCGGCTCGAACAACGAAAAAAGGAGATGGGAATCGCCGATCGCAACGACGTTCAGTGCATTCCAGACCTGATCGATTTTGACGAAGGCAGGTTGGGATAAACGAAGCGATTAGTGATCGGTGATCAGTGATCGGGGCTCCGCCCTTCTTGTCATTCCGAGCGAAGTCGAGGAATCTCTCGCCATGCTTGTGCGCTTAATCGCGTTGGTAGCGATTTTCTTTTCCCTGTGGCTGACTCGAGCCAACGCGGCACAGCCAGCATCACTCCCAACGTCCACACCTACTCCGTCGCCCTCACCGACGCCGGTTGTTTTTTTACCGCAGACGCTCGCGGACCTGAAACGATTGCAGCAGGCAGCTTTGAACAGCAACTACGCTTACCGGCAGGTTGCACACCTCGCGGATAACATTGGGCCCCGGTTGAGCGGATCGGCGCAGGCGGCCAAAGCGGTTGAGTACGTCGCGAGCGAATTGAAGGCGATCGGATGCGAAGTGCAGTTGGAAAAACTAATGGTGCCGCATTGGGTGCGCGGCGAAGAAACGGCAGAACTCGTTCAATTTCCAGGGCAGGCCAACAACACTACGCAGAAAATTGTTTTGTGCGCGCTTGGCGCAAGCGTCGCGACGCCGGAACACGGCATTACAAGCGAGGTCATCGCAGTCAGAAATTTTGACGAACTCAAATCAATGCCTCGTGAGAACGTCGCGGGCAAAATCGTGCTCTTTAATTATCCCTTCGACAAACAAATGGCCGCGGAAGGTCGTGCTGGCGAAGCGTATGGCGAAGCGGTTGCTTATCGCAGCGATGGCCCGAGCGCGGCCGCCCGACAAGGCGCTGTGGCGTGTTTGATTCGTTCAGTCGGTGGCGCCGACTACCGGCTTCCGCATACTGGACAGACAAATTACGCGAATGATGCGCCGAGAATTCCAGCCGGCGCGGTCACGGCGGAGGACGCAGATTTGATCGTCGATCTGGTCCGACAAGGGCCGGTGAAAATGAAATTGGTTCTCACACCGCAGCAACTACCCGATGTCGAGAGCTACAATGTCATCGGTGATATCAAAGGCAGCGAACATCCCGAGCAAGTAGTCATCGTTTCCGGTCATCTTGACTCCTGGGATTTGGGCACGGGCGCGATCGATGATGGCGCAGGTGTCGCTGTTTCCATGGAAGCTGCGAATCTGATCCAAAAACTTCATCTCAAACCGAAGCGCACGATTCGCGTGATCGCGTGGATGAACGAAGAGAATGGATCGGCCGGGTCAAAACAGTACCCAAAAGATCATGGAAAAGAGGATCATTTTGCAGCTATGGAAACGGATGGCGGCGCTGGACATCCCATCGGCATCAATATCAAAGGAAAATTCGAAATTAAAAAGCTACTCGCGCCAGTTTTAGCCGTCCTTCAAGAATCCGGCGCCGGCGGCACAAATTTTTCCGAACACATTGGCGCCGATATCGAGCCGCTGGAGAAAGCCGGTGTTCCCGCGTTCAGTCCAATCCAGGATAGCCGTTTCTATTTCAATTATCACCACACGGCCGCTGACACGCTGGACAAGATCGTCCCCAAAGAACTGGCGGAAAATTCCGCAGTCGTCGCAGTCGCGGTATATGCGCTTGCGAACATGGAACAACCGTTGCCTCGTTAATTTTCTCGAAATAAGTGCGGCCCGTACGCCGAGGGCTGTAGAGTGCGCTGTCCTCAGCGCACCCAAGAGCACACAAGTTTCGAATCCGCTGAGGACAGCGGACACTACAGCAATGCGCGGCCGTCGGCCGCTGGGTCAGTTGCGCTTCAGATTGCGCATCTCGTTGAGCAAAACGTTTTGAAGTCGCCGGCCGCGATTGCGCAAAAATCTCCAAGCTCCGCCATCGACGAAGTAAGTGAGCAGAATGCTGTCTCGCGTTTTAACCTCCGGCCCGACCAGACCGACCGAATGCCAGGTGTTATCGGCAACGGCAAACGCGTAGCCCGTATTTGGCGCGAATAGCATCTGCGCCCTTTTCGGCTTCTTGCCATTCGGTAGTGCCTCGTGAAAAATCGTGCCGATCTGCTGCGTCGAATTGTCCGACGGCAGGTAGAACTGGACGGTGATGCCTTTCCAGAGCGTGTCTGAGTGTGCGGTAATGAAGTATCCGGCAGTGTCGCGCGTCAGGATTGGCACTGGATACATTCGGACCTTTGCAAAATCGGCTCCGAACCGGCGTTTTAAGCCGGGCGCAAGTCGCTCTACGAAGGCTTTTCCGAGCTCTTTGGAACGGAGGACGCGGCCCGCGACATCCCAGACTTCGCGTTTTTTCGGCGGTAAGTGGCGGATGTGTTCCGGGAAAAGATCGATCTTGGTGCGCGTGGGCTTCCCCTCGGATGTGACATTCCTTACTTTAGCTTTGCCAGACAATGCCCGGTAGCCGCCGTCTCCTACGGGCATTGCTTCGAGCATCGCCGCGTAGAAATCATCGGGGAACACCCGATCGAATCTCAAATGATAAAACGGCGATTCGTCTGCCTGCGCATTTCGGACTGAATCCACTACGAAATCGGTCAAATCATTGACTGACCACGATTGTCTCATTGATTGAATTGTTCCCGTGAATCATGAGCCAAACAACTGAAAAACGCTCGCGTTTGTCGCGCTTCGGCCGGTGGGTTGCCGAATTAGTTCTGGTATTCATCAGCGTTTACGCCGCGTTCTGGTTGAACAATTATCAGCAGCACCGGCAGGACGCAGAACGGCGCGACCAGATTCTGGCTTCGCTCGAGCAGCAATTGCGCGAGGGCATCGAGAGCGGAAAAACTAACCGCGCGAAAGAAGAACGGGTAGCGGCGGAGTTTCAGCGCGCGCTCGATGCCGGTGAGATGCCGCCGCTGCGTCCGTTTGTTTTCACGACCGACTACAGCCCGAGCGACTGGGCCACGATGCTGCAATCCGGAGGCGTCCAACTCCTTGATGTGCAGACGCTCCTGGCGGTGCGCAACGACGAATCGGTTATCCGTTGGGGAGTGAACCGCATGGCGTGGTATCAAAAACTCAGCGACGAGCTGATCGTGCCGAATCTCGACCAGGACATTTCGTTCTTTTATGATCCGGCCACCAAGAAACTGCGAAAGCGATTCGAGATTTATCCCGAAGCTCTACAAGCAACCGTGAAATTTGCTAACGAGCTTGAACGAACCCACACCGAGCTGCTCAAACGAATCCAAGCCGAACGGCGACGAAATCCTTAACATGAATCCAACAACCCGAATCTTCGCATTTCTCTTGTCCACCTTGACCACGGGGTTCGCGTCCGCGGCGGAGTATCCCGCGCCCACGGAAGACGATTACACCATTCGCGATTTTAAATTCACGTCGGGCGAGACGTTGCCGGAGCTGCATCTGCATTATCGGACCATCGGGAAACAAGAGAAAGATGCGCAGGGCAAAACGATGAACGCAGTTCTCATCATGCACGGGACAACCGGAAGCGGCGCGCAGTTCGTCCCGCGCCCGGAATTTGCGAATGAGCTTTTTGGAAAAGATCAGCCGCTGGATGCGACAAAGTTTTTCATCGTCTTGCCGGACGGCATCGGCCACGGCAAATCGAGCAAGCCCAGCGACGGACTGCATGCAAAATTTCCGCGCTACGGATATCTCGACATGGTGGAAGCGCAGTATCGCCTGCTTACCGAAGGACTCGGCGTCAACCATACGCGACTGGTGATGGGAACATCCATGGGCGGGATGCACGCATGGCTCTGGGGCGAACTACATCCTGATTTCATGGACGCGCTGATGCCGCTGGCGAGTTTGCCAACGCAAATCTCGGGGCGGAACCGCACGTGGCGCCGCACTGTCATCGACGCCATTCGCAACGACCCGGCATGGAACGGCGGCGAATACAAAACACAACCATCGAGTCTGCGTACCGCGGCTCAGATGCTCTGGTTCATGAGCAGCAATCCGGTGTTGCGTCAAAAAGAAGCGCCAACGCTAGCGAAAACTGACGAAGCGCTCGACAAATTCGTCAATGACTACGTGAAAACGAGCGACGCAAACGACGTGCTCTACGCGGTCGAAGCCTCACACGATTATGATCCCGGACCAAACCTCGAAAAAATTCGCGCGCCGCTACTGGCGATCAATTCTGCCGACGACCTGATTAACCCGCCGGAGTTGGAGATCCTCGAGCGCGAAATCAAACGCGTCCCGCGAGGACGCGCAATCGTGATCCCATTGAGCGACAAGACGCGCGGTCACGGCAGCCACACGATCGCGGCGTTGTGGAAAGATGACTTGATGAAGCTGCTGAAGGAAACCGAACGGAGTCAGTAATCCCGGACCATCATGTCCCCGACCCTTTTGGTAGCTCTTTGCTCGGCAGCTTCGAGAATTTGGCTTCCATTCCGTGTTCGATCCTTTGCTGCTTAATGCTTGCCTTTTGCGCCTTGAGCGTCATCAGCAGTTTTGTCAGTCCGTCATTCAGCCCCTTGTTTCCCGCGTCCCATTCCGACTTTGGCTTGAAAGTCACGCGCGGATAAATCTTCGTTAGGTCTGGCACAACTTTTCCTTCTTTCTGAACTCTCTCAATAATTGGGATCAACTGATCGATGTCACCAAACGCGTATCCGTTGATGTATGGTCCGACCAACTGTTGGAAGGCATTCTGCGCCTGGAACAGTTCGAATCCGGGATCGCCCATGCTGCCCATCTTCTCTTGATCGATCAGAGTCCCAAGAAGACGGCCGCGATACTGGGCTGAATAAAACCAGTAAATTGATTCTTTTCTGAAACCCAGATCATAAAGGCGAATCGCGGCCACGTACACCTCGGCGAAATTGAGAGTGGCCCATGACTTTTTCATTTTCGAGATCGTCGCGACAAACTCGGGTTCGCTTTTCGCGGCCAAGCCACTGCTAAACGGGCCGACATCGATAGCGGGGCCTTTGGAATTGTAGTACGGCGTGACATAAACCTCGATATGAGCCGGGTCGGTGATGGTTTGGCCAGCAGCGAGACCGGCACAACCAATGAAGACAAGAAGGGCGATTGGATTGAGCTTCATCTTAGCTAACGAGCCGCAAGCTCAACCACCGCTTCACGTGGCGCAAGCGGCCGCGCATTCGTCGAGCTCATAACGACAGGTGTATTCATCTTGGAAATTTGGTAGAGAGAAGCGTGATGAAGCCCGTCTGGCGCAAACATCTGATTATTTGTCTGGTTCTTGGGTTGCTGGCGATTCCAATCTATTTCCTGGATCAGGCGTTTCTCGGACCAAGCGGCGGAAACTGGATCACACTGGATTTCCGGGGGCTTATCTTTTGGACTTACATCACGTTGGTCGCAATCCACGTCACCTTAAGTTCAATCGCCGTTCTGTTATTTCCCAAGTCAGGAGCGTTGCGGATTCACTTTGGCTCGATGGTGCTTTCCGTGATCCTGCTCATTACAGGCGTTGCCGCTTACGGGAAACTGCGCCGTCTGGCCATCTCCAATGACTATCAAGCGTTGATGGTCAGTCGCAGACCTCTAATGAACGTGATTGAACTGAAGGAGTGGTCGTATTTTCCCGATGAGAGTCATCCGACGGATATCCGAGTGAGCGTGGTCGTCCATCAAACAGGCAGGTTTGCGGGCAACGTGACCGGGGAGCAAACGGATCCATCCGGCTCCTCAACAACCATTTTCGAATCGACGAACGGACCCGAGAGTCAGCGAGAGGTTCGTGGGGGAGAGGCATTCACATATGTATTCCCGCTGAAAGTCCTGACCGCGGGACGCGCCGACAACGTGCGCATTACGTTGTATCTGTTCAAGGCTCCCAGTGGACCTGCTGCCGGTGACATTACGAAAGTGTTTATGAATTCACCGCAGCAGGACGATGACGGCGAATTTTTCTACGGCGTGCTGCCAGCTCCTTCCCAACCCGTTAAATGAGCGAGACTGAGCTGCACCGCAGCAAAGACTCACTCAATCTGTCGCTTCAGCCGGTTGCGATGGTCGCTAGGAGAATTGTTCGGTTGCCGTTGTGTAAACCTCTCGAGCAATTCCACCAAGCGCGCCTCGTAAGAATCACACGTGGGAGACTCGCCATTTGGCTGGACCCATTCGGGATGTTGGATCCGCAGGTCATCGTGAATCTGTTTCCGCAACTCTGCGCAGGTCTGGACTTGTTGAAGCATGACCATTGACCTGTCTGCGCTTATCTCGGTCCCGCCGCCATCGCGTTAGCCAACAAAATGATTGGCCAGACGGCGGTGAAGACAATTATCCCGAAGCCAACTAGCTCAGATAAGTAATTCGGCTGCGCCCTGTAGGCATATCGATCACTAAAAAAACGAGAAACGCGAACGCGTATGGAGTTTGTGGTTTCCGTGTTCATGTCAACGTAGACAACGGTTTGAGTGCTCGCGTTTCACCGCAAAAGTAACGGTGCTGTCACTTCTGACAGCGGCACATTCTGGAGTAACGCGCCCTGCCTTTCTGGCGCATTGATAGGCGGGCCGCGATGGATCGGGGCGCGCCGATGAGTTTGCGATTTATCAGTGACCGGAATGTGGACGTGATGAACTCAGAAATCGTCGGGCTGGGCGCTAGTAATACGCGCCCCCGTAGTAACTGTAATATGGATAGTAAGGGTAATAATCCGGCCCGTAATAAGTGTTGTACCTGGCCTCGGGCGTGTGGTCCGTATCGACGGAATACATCTCAGCGCATCCGCCGACCAGAAACCCAAAGCTGGCCGCGCACAGTAGTGAAACGATGAATGAGGTTATGTCGCGACGTCTTTGCGTAAGTGCTGTCACAAGAGCGTTGGGGCGCTCATTTGACGTAACCGCTCATACAAACGCAAGTAAAAAATTGAGCGCATCGGCACATCCGGCAGTTGCCGGACGGCACCGATGCGTCAATCAAGCGCGCGTCACAAATTAATACCAGTCACTGCCGTAGTAGGTAGTCCCGTATCTGGTGTAATAGCGGGTGGTCGGCCCGGAATAATAAGAAGACGGGTAACCGTCGTAATAATAGTCGTACGAGTACGACGGCGAATAATACGTGGTTGGATAGTAATAACCGGTGTCGTACGCAGTCATGTAAGGCCCCTCGGCACATCCGCCCAGAAAAGTTGCAACGACGCCTGCGCAAAGGATCGACAGCAGTAATGCTCGACTGCGACGCTTGGATTTCATTTTCGTTTTCATCAGATATTCCCCTTTCTTGAACTCTGAATTTCCCTTTTTTCTGTCGTGGAGTCGCGTATGCGACTCTGTCTAGCCTGTTGGTCCGTCAGGCACACGACGCTGTTTTATCAGATGACCTTTATTGTACAATCCGCATCGCGCGGACCGATCGGTCGCCCTGCGGGTATAACATCATCTGCGGCACAAACTTGTTCTGTCCGTGAACAGGAACGCGTTGCCTGCAGATGCAGATTTTGCCGCCGACTCTTGATGTCTGTGACCATATGGGGGCGTTATCTTGCGGCTTCGGCGACGGCCATCGTCTTTGGAGAAGCCCATCCATCGCGGAGTGCTCGGCTTCCAACTCCGAATGCTTTCGCGCGTCGAAACACTCCCGCGCACGGTGAGCAAGGTTCTATTGACACATATACGTTTGTCCGTATATGTACGCCATGGCCTTATCTGAAAATGCTGCGCCTGCGTTTCTTTTCAAAACGTTGTCTGATCCGACACGGTTGCGTTTGCTGAACCTCCTTGCCTGTGGCGAGACCTGTGTCTGCGAACTGACCGATACCCTCCGCGTGGTGCAGCCTAAAGTATCGCGTCACCTTGCTCACCTGAAGCGGGCCGGCTTAGTGGAAGGACGTCGCGACGGCAAATGGATGCATTATCGCTGGGTGAAACATGGCGATCCGCTCGTTCGTCACGTGCTGGCAGGATTGCGCGAGTGGATGGCCAGAGACCATAGGATGAATGGTGAGCGCCGCATACGCGATAAAGTCTGTTGCAGGATCAACGGAAGAGGGATGAAGGGGACATCCAACAAATGAAAACCAGCGAATTCATCTCCGTACTGCGTGCTGCGCCGAACAACCAGTTAGTCTTTCTCGATTTCAAAGGTCACGCGGTGCACTGCGGCTATCATCTCACAGAATTGAAAGCGGCCTCATTCGAAACAGTTGACTGCGGCGGCCAAACTAACCGCTGGCACGAAACGATTGTGCAACTTTGGGTGCCGCCTGATCCTACGAACGTCTACATGACGGCGGCGAAGTTTCTAAAGATTTTCGATAAAGTGCGCGGAATGATTCCGCTTAATTTGGACACCGAAATTCGAGTCGAATACGGCGACCGAAATTTGTTTCCATCGATGTATCACGTGCGCTCAGTGACCCGGCACGAAAATGCGACGCACGTGTTGCTGGAACCGCCAGCAACGACTTGCAAAGCCCGCCACCGCCGTGCCCCAGCAGCGCAGGCCACTGACCCCTGCTGCACCGCGAAAGCGCAATCGTGTTGCGCGGCTTAACAATTGTCACTCGGCTGGAACGCCAACCGTCGCGTATGCGCCGTAGTAG
>Ga0193735_1000263_pt1 | contig 16753 bp, 19 predicted proteins | sample U1m2metaG_FD_145080 | JGI IMG/M metagenome (GOLD analysis project Ga0193735, IMG submission 145080) | Soil microbial communities from a riparian zone of the East river system, Colorado, United States - U1m2 | ecosystem: Environmental > Terrestrial > Soil > Riparian zone | place: USA: East River... | reverse complement strand
GTCCCCCAAGGGTGACTTTGGGCTGATTCTGCGACTTTACTGGCCGAACAAAAAGGCCCCCTCAATCCTAGACGGGTCTTGGATGCCGCCTGCGGTGCGAATCGTCAGGTAATCCAACGATGGCCCGCTAATTGATCCAGTACGTCAGGACCGGCTGCTCGAGTCAAATCAGTCCGGATGGGATTTCCATTATCTTTGATCCTTGCAAACCAAGGCCGGCCATCAAAACTTTCTATCCAAAGGTAAAAGCGCAAATACCTTTGCGAAGCATTGTGGTCGTTAGGGACTTGGCCATTCCTGTATTGACGATAGCAACGCCTTTTTACGCCCCGATATTTCCTCAACGCCCCAACTCTACAAAGCAGCGCTCATCGGGAGAACCTTGCATTTTTGTAGGACAAGGTCTTACGGGAACCGTTACAATTGCACCGCTTCGCACATGTTTCCTTAATCCATCGCCTTTATGCATAAATGTTTTGACTAACCATTGCGAGTTCGGATATACAGCCCTCCAACAGAAGCCGACCGGGAGAAATTCTTATCGTGCGGCGAAACCAACCAAAGGAGATACAACTATGAACAATGTAAAGAAAATTGCAGTTTCACTAATAATCCTGGGCGTGATGACTGGATTTACACAGGCGGCGACTCATCATGAATCCAAGCAAGACGCAACGTTGCGGCTGAGCGGGGGTTCGTTCGCTCTTGGAATTGGTGTCAACTGGGGGTCAGGCACGCTCACCTACAAAGGCAAAGACTATCCGGTTAAAGTAAAAGGACTGTCCATAGGCAAAGTGGGTATGACCAGCTCTTCCGCTAATGGTGAGGTTTTCAACCTGAAGCATCTTCAAGATTTCAACGGTCATTATAACGTGGGTGCTGCGGGAACGCGGGGCGTGACTCTTGGCGCTGGGAAAAGTGGCACCATCATGTCAAATCAGGCCGGTGTGATAGTCCGCGTTTCCTCCACACAAAACGGCGTTGCTGTCAATGCGACTGGCGGCGGCGTTGACATGCAGCTCAAATAATAACTGAGTCCCTAATAACTAAGTAAGCGTACCGCCGATGAGACGGCCCGCTTGTCTTTCTCGCCCGAGCTCTGCACGCCTCTCGGCGGACAAAGTCAGGCTAAAAAGTGACGGCTCGCGCAAGCTGGAACTGCATCTTAGTCCCAGGGGTTACTGTTAATGTGCCGGCAGTATGTCCATACTGCGCCTGTCGCGCCGTTCTCGTCGGGCTTCCCGGCTGAACGGTGTTCGTCTTTACACTGACATTGCGTCCGTTCACCGAAATCGAAGTGAGTTCCAGGGTGAGTGGCTCATTTTTGCGCGGGTTAGCGCGTGATGACTTAATCTTTCCGAATGCCTGAGTTTTGGCTTTCAATAGAACCTGCCCTTTGACGGCGACGTCCTGGTCGAGTTGCGCCGCGAAGGTCCTACCCGCTGGATCTCGCGATGAAATGGAACTGGCAGTCTTTACATTAAGCACCGTTCCAGCGGGGATCGTGGCCGCGTTTAACGACGAAGCTGCGAAACAAGCGCACGTTATAGCGATAATTGTAATGAATTTGTCTCGGATCATATTGATTTGAATGGTTATGATTGAGCTGTGCAGAGAAGAGGTCGTTTGAAATTACAGGCTCCTGGCGTCGGGCCGTCAAGACGAATGTTTGCCCTATTCAGTTTGGAATGTCCGCCTCCCATTGGTTTCCGGATAATCGCGCCGAAGTCGGCTCGCGGTTTGCTGCGAAAGTTCCTTCGTCACGAAACAGTCCGCGTTGGCAACTGTCCGCTGTCGTCCATGACCAGCCCGTCGCGTTTTAGCATCGCCGCATAAGTCGCGTACTTATAGAGATCGCCCAGCGTTGGATAGTTGAAACAGGTGCGATTGAACAGATCGGCGCCGGTCTCAGCCATCATCGCGATCAGACCGAGATGAACAAGTTCGGTCGCCTGTTCGCCAACGACATGGACACCGAGCAGTCGCATGTCGTCCTGCCGAAAGATCAGTTTCAACAGGCCGCTTTCATCGCCGATGATCTGGCCGCGCGCATTATCGGCGTAACGCGCCCGACCGACGACGTAGCCGATGCCCTTCGTCTTCAACGACTCTTCGGTTTCACCAGCCATGCTCGCCTCCGGAATCGTGTAAATGCCGGTCGGCAGGATCGGTGCGACCACGTCTTTGTAGTCAAACTCGAACGCAACGCATATCGCGAGGCGCGCCTGTTCCATGCTGGTCGCAGCGAGCGCCGGTGCACCGATAACATCTCCCGCCGCGAAAATATGCGGAACCTCCGTGCGACAATGCGCATCCACTTTCACCAAACCGCGTTTACCCTGCGTGAGACCCGCCGCGGTGAGATTCAGATCGGCCGTATTGCTCTGGCGTCCGGCAGTGACGAGCACGTCGTCCACCGCGACGGTCGCGCCGGAGGTCAGCGTGAGCGTTATTTTCCCGTTCGCCGGCGCATCGCACCGCACCACTTTTTCTTTCCAGATAAAATTCACGCCGTCCGCTTTCATTGCTTGTTCGATCGACTGCGAGATTTCGTGATCGAGGAATGAGAGCAGCGAGTCACGCCCATCGACGAGATGCACCTCGACGCCAAGCGCGGCAAACGTGCAGGCATATTCAGCGCCGATTACCCCCGCGCCGACGACGGCAAGTGTTTTCGGAAGTGTGCCGATCTCGAGAATTCCGTCCGAGTCGTGCACGCGCGGATGCTCGAACGGGAACTCCGAAGGATGCGCTGGCGATGAGCCTGTGGCGATAAGAATCTTCTCGCCGCGCAGCTGCGTATCAGGAGCGATGCGCACGGTATTGGGATCGACAAAGCTGGCCGCGCCGTGAAACGTCTCGATCTTATAAGTGCGCAGCTGCTCCTCCCTGCGTTTCCGGTCATGCGCGACGACGTGTTCTTTGTGACGCATGAAGTCTTCAACCGTCGCGTCGCGCCGGAGAGAGAGATCAACACCGAAGAGTTTCCGCGAACGCCAACCCGACAGTGCGAGCGCCGTCTCGCGCAGCGTTTTGCTCGGAATCGTACCGGTGTTGATACCGGCGCCGCCAACCTTGCCAAGTTTTTCTACAAGCGCGACCCGCTTCCCGAAAATTGCGGCGGTGTTAGCTCCGGAGATGCCAGCCGGTCCGCCGCCGATCACTACCAGGTCGAAGTCTTGAGTCATAGACGCGCGCAACCGCAGCAGGTTGTAGCCGATCTCATTGCGGTCATGTTATGGAAGTCGTTAGGCCGCGGGCATGAGGAGCATTCGGATGACGGCAAAAACGAACACCGCCACGCCGAAGACCACGGTGGAGAGCCGCACGCGTGACTGCTCGAACTTCCCTGCCGTCCCGGCGAAAAAGAGCACCGCCGCGAAGAGGACCGTATTAGCGAGAAATTGCCCGGAGCGATCACCCGCTTCACGCGCTTCGACGACCCGCTGCGCTGCGTCAGCCCTGGCTGCGACTGCTTCCGCGGCGCCGCGGACCTGGTAAAGATTCGGCACAAATGGATGCGCGTCGGCAGCGCGATTCTCGAATGGCTTCTGCGCGAGCCATGCTTCATAGGCTTTCTTCACGTCGGGCGGAAAACGCTCGGCATAAAAGCTTGCGAGCTCATGGTTGCCGGCGTGCTGCGCGGCGAGGAGTTGCATGAACATCGAGGCGTGAATGATCAGCGCCTGGCTGCCCTGCACATCGAGCAGCGCTGCGCGTCGCTCCAGCGCATTGGATTCATTCATCAACCCATTGCTCCGCCGGGTCCATGCGGCGGATTCATATGAACACCACGCCGTGCACAACGTGGTTAGCGCCATCAGCACGGCTGTGACGGGCTCGATCCATTTCCTCTGGGGTGATTCGACGGGTTTCTCAACCATGGGCGCGCGATCCCAGGACGGCAGGTCCAGCGGTCGTCAATGACCGTCACCGAAAATGAAGTTCGTCCACGACTTCATGCGGAGGAGCACCTTCCGCATGATGGCCAAGTGGTGCATGTGGTGCGTGTAAACCGCCACTTGGGCGGTGCTGCCCGGCACAATCAGGTATTTTGAGAGATCCTCTTCGGGCTCGATCACAACGAGAATGCGTCCCTCGCCCTTGATTTGTTCCGGATCTACGAGGTTGCCACTGGGTTGCAGCTGACCTTGAGGGACGTAGGCGCCACCCATGACGATCTTGCCTTTGAAAAATCGACCCGGCACGGCGGGTAAGATGAATTCGGCCTCCGAGCCCTGCTCGATCCGCTGAGCGCTGTTTTGCAGAAAGGCGGCCGCGAATTTCGGTTTTTCATTATGCAAGAAAACCATCACTGGCCGCAGCGGCATCGAGGCCGCATACATGCCGGGACGCAAAAAATTCTGCTGGACCGTGCCGTTGGTCGGCGCGCGCACGACGGTTTGTTCGAGGTTGAACTTAGCGGTGTCAAGTTCGGCCTGCAGACGGGCGACGTCGGTATTTACTCCCTTGACGACTGCTTCCGCCTCGAGCAGTGCGCGGTCGGCTTCGGACTTGGCACTTTGCGCGATCGCTTCGGCGGCATTGAAATTATTTTTGTCACGCTCCAATTGAGCCTGGGCGATGGCGCCGGTCGCGTGCAGCTTTTTCGAACGTTCGAAGACGTCCCTGGCTCCGTCCCGGTCTGCCAGAGCGGACTCCAATTTCTTCTGAGCCGAATCCGCCGTGGCCCGCAACTGATGGGTTGTCTGAACTGCAGCGGCGAGCGCTGCCTCCTTGGCCTTCACCGCGTTTTCGAAGGGTTTAGGATCAATGCGAAAGAGAATGTCGCCCGCTTTCAGCATGGTATTCCCCTGGACTGGAACCTCGGTCACCACCCCGCTGACCGCGGGAATGATCGGCGTGGTGTTGAAGTAGAACCGCGCCTCACTCGTGTAGGGGTGATTGTAGTTCATGCCTAGCAGGAGCGCCCCGATCAGGGCGGCGCCGCCCAGCACAGCCGTGAGCAACGTGAAGGCGTTGACCGGGATCTTGAATAGACGAAATGCGCCGTAAGCGAATGCAGCGTAGGTGAGAATGAGAAGTAAATCCACAATCGGGGAGCTATTCGGATTGCGGACCGCTGGATTTGGATGTCTTGGTTTCGAGAGCCGCAATTTTCTTTTCCAGCTCTGCTACCCGTGAGGTTGTGTCGGATCCCTCCGAGCCGGCTTGATCGTTTTTGTCCCGGGGCCTTCCGCCATAGCCATGCACCGGGTGATATGCGGTAGCCCAAATCCAGAGAAACGGCCAGATCGCATGGAGGGTGAAGAGACTGATCCACCCGCCCGCGTGAATGGCATCCTGGTGGGGGTGATTCCGAGCCTTGGCCATATGATAGGGGATATCGTGAATCGCGATCATCCCGTAAGCGAGGATCAAGACGACAAAGATAAGGATTGCGAGTGCAAAATAGCTCAGAAAGTCCATGGCGGTCAGTGTTGTTAGTCAAAAGCTTCCAAGTGGAAGGAGCATAGGGATGTCACGTTCCTTGTCTATATGTTCGTTCCAAAGTTTACGCTGACCGGTGAAAAGGCTGATCCAGTATGCCGTGAATGTAAATGAACATGTAGAAGACGAGCGAGAGCCCGATCAGCAACACGGCGAGTGCGAAGTATCCCAGGAACATGGGTACAAGGCTTTGCCTTCCGGGAGGTCACGTACTCAATGCTATCGAGGAGTTTCGTAAGGGGGCTCGTCTGTAGCGATCGGGGTGGTTTGCATCGGTGGATTGATCATCAGGAAAACTACGGCTGCGACAGCGGCGGCCGCGAAGTCGGCCAGCAGATAAATCCAAATATTTGACCAACTCGAAATGCCAAGAACGCAAATGCCCAAGGCGACCGCGGGATTAAATGCGCCGCCGGAGATATCGCCGACTGCAAACGCGCCCGTCATGACGGTCATACCGATAGCAAGTCCGTAAAATGAATTTCCAGATGTGCCTTCCGCGGTCGCCGTGTTCAAGACAACATAAACAAGCGCAAACGTGAACAGAAACTCAGCGAGCAAGGCTGGACCCATCTTAGGTGCAATTGCGGTCACAGGTGCTCCCAAACGAAGGACTTTGATCACGAGAAACGCGGCAATAGCGGCCGCAACAAATTGCGCAATCCAATAAGGTACCACATCGGCAGGTTTAACTTTGCCTCGAATCAGCACGCCGAGGGTGACGGCCGGATTGTAGTGACCGCCCGAGATATGACCGCCTGCGAACACCATCACCATTAAGGCCGCGCCAATGGCGAGCGGCGCAATGACGCCTGCGCCGGCGCCGATGCCGGTGCACCCAACGGTAAGGACAAGGAAAAACGTTCCGATGAATTCCACGATGTATTTGTTCATATCGTCAGATTTATCAAAAAGGTTGCTACTTGGCCATTGCTACTTTGAGTAATTTTGTGTCATTGCCGGACCTGTTTTATGGGAGGTTACAAGCTACGAGATTGATCTCTCTCTAACTTACTCTGATAACTATGACCGATGCGGCTTCGCCGCTAGCAATTCGATCGGGACACCGAGCCATTGCGCGGCTTCTTTGCGATCCTGGAATACGCGAACGTTGATCGGAGAACCTTGAGTCAGTGAGGCATGCAAGTGGCCATAGTTAGCCACGGTGGAATCGGTCGCGAGAATAGCCGTCTTTATGGCCGGGCGATTGCCGTAGAAGCCCCGGCGATAAAGAGAAACCCGGCGGATGTATTCCAAATTGAGATCAACTGCGTCGGCTGCAACCGTGTCCAGGAAGCGATTGAAAGGCTTCTTCAACGTGAATTCGAGTTCTCCGATTAGACTTATGATTTTGTTAATAGCCGCCTTGTTCAGCAAACCGCGCGGCCTATGGATCAGCAGACAAATGTCTTCGTGAAACTCGACATCAGGCGGCAGAGGCAGCTTCATTGTTTTACCGTTCCCTTCCTAGCTTAATCTCCTCGTTCACGGTGTTTGATTAACTTCACTTTTACGTCGTTACTTTCATTGGTCGTTGATTCACTGATGCTGGTTCGCCTCCGCCATTAGTATTGCGATTGGTACACCTAGCCATTGCGCGGCTTCCTTGCGATCCTGGAATACGCGGACATTGATTGGACAACCTTGAGTCAGTAACGCGTGCACCTTGCCGTAATGAATAAGAGTAGAATCCGTAGCAAGAATTGCTGACTTGATCGGCGGGCGTTTGCCATAGAAGCGGCGTCGATAAAGTGAAACGCTAATGATGTATTCGAAGTTCAGATCAACTGCGTCGGCTGCGACTGTGTCCGAAAATCGATTGAAGGGCTCCTTCAACGCAGTCTCGAATTCTCCGAGGACAGTTATAATTTTGTTAGCAGCCGTCTTATTCACCAAACCGCGTGGTCTCCAGACGATCAGACGAATGTCTTCATAAAACTCGACGTCAAGTGGAAGCTTGATGTTATTCATTCCATTGATTCATCTAGAGTGGTTCGCAGCCGGTGGCTTCGCCGCCAGCAGCTCAATCGGGACGCCTAACCATTGCGCGACTTCCTTGCGGTCCTGGAATACCTGCACCTTGATCGAAGAACCTTGAGTCAGTAAGGCAAGCAACCGGGCATAATGAACAACAGTAGAATCGGTAGTGAGAATGGCCGACTTCACCGGCGCACGACCTTTGTGGGAGAGACGCCGATGAAGAGAAACGTGAATAACGTATTTTAAGTTGAGTTCAACCTCATGAGTGTCCGTTGTATCGGAAAATCGATTGAAAGGCTCCTGCGTCGCGGCTTCGAGCTCTTCGATAATATTGATGACCTTGTTAAGCGCCGCCTCGTTGATCAAACCGCGCGGTCGATAGATGAGCAGTCGAATGTCTTGGTGAAACTCGATATCAGGTGGAAGCTCCATGGCGCCTCATAAATTCTTTATGAATTGCTTTCACTTGGAAATATATCACTGCGGCTGCGCTTCCGGAAACTTCCAGGTACCATCGAGGATTCCTTCCGCGGACGATAGAGGCGAATCGCCCCGGCTAGCGTGGCGAGGGCGAGGAAGATGACAATGTTTGAAGTGCGTAGCGTTGCTGTCATAACAAATGCAGTGATTTGATTGTCGTCAGGCCTGGACCTGTTTCACTCTCTAAGGTGCTGCCGCCTCGTCAGCCTTTCTTCGCCATCGCGTTCTTGATCAGACCGATGACAGCCATGAGAATGGCTCCGCCCACACCGCCGCCCGCGACGTTGCTCAAGATCGTGCTCAGATCGAGCGAGCCACCGCCAGCCGCTGCACCTCCCATGACGCTCTGGAGAAGCGCGCCCCCAAGCCCGCCGCCGACAATTCCTGCGATGGAGTTTCCAGCCGTGCCCAGGCTGTTCTCTTTCATTGCTGCGCCGGCGATGTTGCCACCAACTGCGCCGCTTACTGCTTCAATAATCAGACTGATTATGTTCATAGGTTTACATTTGATTGTGTCCGCGTTGGTTGCATTCACGGGCCTGCGGACGAGACACCGCGAAGTTTCTTTGACCGCTGATAAGGCTGCCGAGCGTATCAACTGAGGCCGGCAACTGGGAATCAGACCTTGGGGCCGTAAGTATTGCCCCTACGGGCAGACGAAAAGATGCCTAACTGTTACGAAACTTTACAACGTTAAAGAGAAAAGCCGCGCGAGCGGCGGAGCCGAAACTAGCCTGGCGATTCATCGCCAGGTGTGATAGCAGAAAATTGCGTCGCGTAGCGACGACTGGAATCAATGGCAAACACCTACACCTCGTTGCATTATCATCTCGTCTTCAGCACGAAGAATCGTCAGCCATTTCTTGTCGAGGCAATTCGCGATCGTGTCTTTGCCTATCTCGGAGGCATTGCGCGCAAAAACGGAATTAACGCTTTGGAAATCGGTGGTGTGGCGGATCATGTCCACTTGCTTCTTTCGATCCCCGCGCCTCTTCCTGTATCGAAGGCCGTCCAGTTCCTAAAGGGCGGCTCGTCGCATTGGCTTAAGGAGACATTCCCTAACATGAATGATTTTGCATGGCAGGATGGATACGCGGCTTTCACGGTGGGCCAGTCGCAACTTGATGACATCCGGGCGTACATTCGTAGCCAGCCAGAGCATCATCGAACGAAAACATTCGCTGAGGAATACCGCGCGTTTCTTATCCGACATCATATTCAATACGACGAACATTATTTGCTTGGTTGACGTCAGCCGTCGCTACGCGACGCGCTTTGGACTTTGTCCGTAACCTGGCGATAAAATCGCCAGGCTACGCCCAATTGCCGCTAGTGCGGCATTCTCCGACGGAACGCCAACGTCGACAGACATGTTCTCCGCAGGGTGCGCTGCGGACTACAAGATGCCGTACTGCATCTTATCCGCGAGATGTACCAGTTCGGCGAGAGACGTCACCTGCATCTTTGCCATCACTTGTCCGCGGTGCGCTTTGACGGTGCGCTCGGCCATGCCCAGTTCAGCCGCGATCTGCTTGTTCAACCTGCCGGCAACGACCAGATCGAAAACTTCCCTCTCGCGTGGCGTCAATTTTGCAAAGCGCGCGCGCAGGTCGCGCAATTGCTCACGCGACGTCTGCGACCGCAAATCGCGGGCCAGAGCCGTACGAACCGCGTTTAATAAAACTTCGCGTTTGATCGGCTTGGTGAGAAAATCGACCGCGCCTGCCTTCATCGCGCGCACACTTGTTGGAACGTCACCGTGCGCAGTCAGAAAAATTACAGGCAACGGCTCATCTTCCCTGGCAAGCGCTTCCTGAAGATCCAGTCCGCTCGGACCAGGCATTCGCACGTCCAGTAACACGCAACCACGTCTGTTGTTTTCGCGACCTGCCAGCGCAAAATCCCCAGCCGACCCATAAGCGCGAACATCATAGCCAGCTGCATGCAGTAATCTTGTTACTGCCTTACGCAGCGAGTCGTCATCATCGACAACATGAACAATCGGTTTTTCCGAAACAGGCGAGGTCATCGCAAACCCGCTAGGTCATCGCTGACTGGAAAGTCAAATCGGAATGTCGCACCGCCATCCGAATTGTTCTCCGCAAAAATGCGTCCGTGATGCGCGTCGATAATGGAACGTGCGATGGCAAGGCCGAGACCCATTCCATTTTCCTTGGTTGTAAAGAACGAGTCGAACAAACGTGGCAACTTTTCGGGCGGAATACCTCGTCCGGAATCCGTCACCGAAATCTCCACCCTTCGCTGTCCATTCGATGCCGTACGGACGTAGAGACGCCGTTCTGCCGCCGGGATGTCCGCCATTGCTTCCATTCCATTCAAAATCAAGTTCATCAGCACTTGCTGAAGATGCACCCGATCGCCAAAAATCGTAGCAGGCGCAGCAGTAAATTCGGTGTTCAGTGACACGTTACGACGTTGCACCTCCGTTTCCATCAACCGCACCACTTCCGCGGAGAGTTCATTGACATCGAGCGATCCTCTCTTCAACGCGCGTTTGCGCATGAGCAACCGGATGTGATGAATGATTTCCCCCGCTCGCACATCATCGTTGCGAATGTCGGCCAGGATTTTGCGGAGCTCATCCAGGGGGGGTGATTCTGACTCCAATAGCAGTTCCGCCGCCTCCGCGTTGCTTAGGATCGCCCCCAGCGGCTGGTTCACCTCGTGCGCGATGGAGGCGGTCAGCTCACCCAGCGCCGCAACGCGAGAGGCATGAATGAGGTCGCGGTGGGCTTCTTCCACCAATTTTCGATCGGTGATATCGCGAATAATAACAATGAAGCAGGGTTCATTCCCCATCTCAACGACATCGGCCGACAGCGAGACCTGACGGACTCCGCGCCTTTTGGTACAAACCGCGCATTCAAGATCGCGGATCGGTTCGCTTTGCCGAAAACCAACCATTTGCTGGACGTGACCACCTTCCGAAAGGCAGAGATTCAACTCGCGCAGGGTACGACCGATTGCTTCTTTCCGTTCGTGGCCAAACATTTTCACCCAATGATCGTTTACGTCGATCAAGGTGCCGTCCCGTTGGCGGATGATAGATATTGGATCCGGGCTTGCGCGGAATGCGCTGGCGAACCGCTCTTCAGCTTTTCTGCCTTCTTGGATTCCTGCCGCCAGCAACATGATTGGAACCGCCATGATGATGAGAAACATTTCCATGGAGCGCGCGTTGATCTCCGCGCTTTGATTCGCGAACGGTCCGTGACCCTGAGCACTACTCCAGATAGCCAGGAAGGTAACAATCAAGATGGCTGCACTGGTTGCGCGAGGCCCAAATCGGAACACGGCCCAAAGTAGAAAAGGCAGCGGCGCATAAAACAAAACCGGATCTGGATTCGTTCTTGCGTTGTACAACACCACGGTGCTCGCTATGACCAAGCCAAGAAAAAGAACGCTTCCCTCCAAAGCGCGCCCGCTGGAGATTCGCTTCCACTGACCAAGTCTAAAATCGCACCAGGTCACGAGGGCCGGCGTGAGAGTCAGAGCAGTCACCATGTTGGAGAAAAATCTGGTACGCCAATTCTCCAGATAACCGCTCTGTCCCCAACCATTCATGGCGACGAACCCAGCATCGATGAATGAGGATAAGAAAGGTCCAAGAAATGCTCCGCAAATGCAAAAGACAGCGACGCTCCGCAAATTGTCGAAGCGCACCGGCCCACGGAGCAAGTAACGGGTCAGGCCGGCGCCGATCACCGCTTCACCAGAATTGCTGATGAACCAGCACACAACCATGGTCGGAGGAACTTGAGATTGCAGTTCTGCAATCAAGTGGGCAGGGAAAGCGGCGAGCAACAACAACCACCAGACTCGAGGTGGCGTCAGCAACAGTGCCGCGAGCAGGACGGAATTTGGCGGCCAAAAGACCGAGATCGGATGCGGCTGAAAAGTCAGCGCGAAACCGATCCGTGCTCCTAAGTAATATCCGACAAAAACCCACGCGGCTGCACGGACCGCGCCGCGCTCAATCCTGGCAGACGCGGATACAGCTTGCTGCGAGCGCGGGCTCTGCCAGAAAAGATCACTCGCTTGATGCGGCATTCGAGCATGCCTCCCGATGCTGATTGTGCATTGTCACGATTTAGCACCGAATAGCAATATTTCTATTGATCCAGGCGCCCTGCGCAATCGCTTTCTGTTCGTTAGGTGAAAACTGCCGACTCCGGTCACAGGTCCGCACACCGGACGGATTCACCCTGCGGCGAACCGGTGGCTACAACGTTTGTAAAATCGCTCTGTTCGGCAATGCAGACATCCGAGCGGATTTAGTTTCCGACCCGGCGATGCCAAACCTCAATTCAAGGAAACCCACTAGCGAGCAACGATCGATATCTTCGAGCGACCGGCGAGATCGACGATTACATCGCGTTCGAGGAGCAAGGTCTTTCCTGCTTCGATGGCAATTACACGCAGTTTTACCTCCGCGGCGACGCGGATTGTTTCCACACCGATTACCGGCACATCGAAACGCATATCCTGGTTTGGTTTCGCCACTTTGATCATAACGGCATCTTCACGCGCGAGTGCCCCGCCGCGCCGGATTGCATCGTTTGTTCCTTCAAACGCTTCCACCGCAACGACAGTTCCGTTTTTCACGACGACAGTCTGCCCAATGTCGAGCCGTGCGATTTCCTTGGCCATCTTCCAGCCCAAATCGACATCTTCCTCCTCGCGGCGACTAAGCTTCGCCCCCGCGATCAACCCCGGAGACGCCAGAGAGTCTTCGAGAAATGTCGTCGCCGACAAGAGATCGACATCTATCCTGGCCAGTTCATCTGCAATCGCGGCAAAAATGGATTCGGCATTTCGCTGTTTCAGCTTTCCCAGCAAAAGCAACGCTTTCAAATCTGGTCGCAGATCGAAAAGATTCTTCGGCGCAATCTGACCGGCCATGATTCCGTGATGAACTTTGTGTTCGTTAAAGAATTTCAAGAGCCGATTCAGTTGTCCGACGCGCATCCATTCGATCAGATCAACATGTTGCGCGAGATTTGGATCGGTCTCGCCAGTGAATGCGGCTGCAACTATTCTGTTTACGCCAGCTTTTCGCGCTGCGTCAGCGAGCAATCGCGGATAAACGCCGTTTCCAGCGATGATTCCCAGGATCTCTGGCGGTGACTGTGCCAAGCTCCGAATTTGAAATAAACAGGCGCTTGACACAAGCGCCTGCTGCAATTGTTACCCGTGGTGGTGGCGGCGTTTGACGTGCAACTGAGCAAGCGCTTTCTGCAGCGACGCTTGAACGGCTGCCACCTGTTCAGGGGTCTGATCTTCTTTCATCGCCGCCTTGGCGCGCTCGACCGCTGCCTCGGCCGCAGCAATGTCGATCTTCTCGGATTCGAGCGCCATGTCAGTCAAAACCGACACGGCATCGGCCTTAATTTCGACAAAACCTTCGCCTATCGCCATGGAGCTTTCGCGCCCGTCCTTCAAGACACGCAACTCACCCGGCACCAAAGTGGTTAGCAGCGGGACGTGTTTGGGGTAAACTCCCAGCTCCCCCTCCGAACCCGGCAACGTGACCATCTCCACGTCTTCGGAGTAAATTTTTTCCTCGGGCGTCACAATCTCGAGCTTCAGGGTGTTCATGATTCGAAGTTACAAAGTTAAAAAACAGGAATTGGGAAACGTTTTAACGATTTAACTTTCTTACTTTTTAACCTTCTTTGATCATGTCGATGTTCCCCTTCATGTAGAAATTTTGTTCGGGCACATCGTCATGTTTGCCGTCCAGAATTTCCTTAAAGCCGCGCACGGTCTCAGCAATTGGCACGTACTGTCCTTTGTAACCGGTAAAGACTTCAGCCACATGAAATGGCTGGCTAAGGAACCGTTGAATCTTGCGTGCGCGATGAACAGTGATCTTGTCCTCCGGGCTCAGTTCATCCATTCCGAGAATCGCGATGATGTCCTGAAGATCCTTGTAACGTTGCAGCACTCGCTGCACACCTCGAGCGACGTTGTAATGTTCTTCGCCGACGATTTCCGGAGCGAGCGATTTTGATGTCGATGCCAGTGGATCGACCGCTGGATAAATTCCGAGCTCGGCGATGGAACGCTCAAGCACGATGGTCGAATCCAAGTGCGCGAAAGTGTTTGCCGGCGCGGGATCAGTGAGATCGTCCGCTGGAACATAGACAGCCTGGAACGAAGTGATCGATCCTTTATTTGTGGATGTAATTCGCTCCTGCAAATCACCCATCTCAGCAGCAAGCGTCGGCTGATAGCCAACCGCGCTTGGCGTTCGGCCTAGCAACGCTGACACTTCCGAACCCGCTTGCGAAAATCGAAAGATGTTGTCGATAAAAAGAAGGACGTCCTGGTTGCGCTCGTCGCGAAAATATTCGGTCATTGCAAGGGCAGAAAGAGCAACCCGTAAACGCGCGCCCGGTGGTTCGTTCATCTGACCGAAAACCATCCCGACTTTCGATTTCGATAAATCTTTTTGGTCGATCACGCCTGCTTCACTCATTTCTTTGTAAAGGTCGTTACCTTCACGCGAACGCTCGCCTACACCTGCAAACATCGAGACACCACCATGCTTTATGGCGATGTTGTTGATCAATTCCTGGATGACAACAGTCTTGCCGACGCCCGCGCCACCAAATGCTCCGACTTTGCCGCCTTTCGTAAATGGGCAAACAAGATCGATGACTTTGATTCCCGTTTCCAAAATCTTTGCCGTAGTGTCTTGCTCCGTGAGCGTCGGCGCCGGGCGATGGATTGGGTAACGCTTCGTGTAGTTCACCGGGCCACGGTTATCAATCACGTCGCCCGTCACGTTAAAAAGCCGGCCGAGCACAGCTTCTCCGACTGGGACCGTGATTGGCCCGCCAGTATCGGTGACGCTCATCCCGCGCTTCAATCCGTCGGTAGAAGACATGGCGATGGAGCGAACCCAGCTTTCGCCAAGATGCTGTTGCACTTCGAGCGTCAACTTCGTTGGGTTGCCGTTCACTTCATACTCAATTTCGAGGGCGTTGTAGATTTTCGGCAGCGTCTTTTCGTCTGGAAATTCCACGTCCACTACGGGACCGATTACTTGAACTATGTTTCCTTTATTCATAAATCCTGACTAACCACCCAGCGCCATTTGCGCTGTGGCGATCTCGAGCAACTCGGTTGTGATGCCGGCCTGACGCATCTTGTTGTATTCGAGCGTCAAGTCCTTGATAAATTGATTCGCGTTATCAGTGGCGTTCTTCATCGCCACCATTCGCGCGCTGTGTTCGGACGCGCGCGCGTCGAGAATCATCTGGAAAACCTGGAAAGAGACATAATACGGAAGCATCGAATCGAGAACGACCTCGGCGTTAGGCTCGAACACGTAGCCGATCATGGGATCGTGACCTTCAGTTTCAGCCTGGGCTGTTTCGCTTTTCGGCAAATCAAAGCTACTAATCGGCAGCAGTGTCTGTACCACAGTACGCTGGCTGATTGTGTTGATAAAATGCGTGTAGAGCACCGAGACTTTGTCGACATCGCGCCTCAGGAATTTCTCCATGCAAAACTTCGAGATCGGCTTCGCTTCAACGAAGGTCGGTGAGTCTTTCAATTCAAAATCAGCCAATAATTCGCGCTTTGTTCGAGCGATGAATTGCCGCGCTTTCTTTCCTGTCACCACGAACGCCGTCTTAGCCGAATCAAAGTTGCTGGCCTCCCGAAGCAGGTTCGTGTTCAACGCCCCGCAGAGTCCCTTGTCTGTGCTAATAATTAAGACCAACTCTTTCTTGAGCGGGCGAACAGCGAGAAGTGGATGAAATCTAGGGTCTGTCCGTTTTTGCAACGAAACGAGAACCTTATTCATCAAAGCGGCATAAGGGCGTCCCGCCAGCGCGTGCTGCTGCGCTTTGCGCATCTTGGAGGCAGCCACCATTTGCATTGCTTTGGTGATCTGCGCGGTGTTGCGGATCGATCTTATCCGACGCCGTATGTCCTGTGTATTCGCCATCTAGGGAATTCTCGAATTTCGATTTTTGATTCTCGACCCGCTTTGCACGCGATAGCGCGCGGCCTTTTCTCGGACATGGAAACCGATTTCCCGCTTTTTCGGTGGCGCAGGCGGCTCGAGCAAGCGCTTCAACGCTGCGAAAAGATCGACAATCGCTTTATCGTGCGAATCGAAGCGGCGCTCAAATTCTTCCAGTTTTGCAGCGAGCTGGGCATTGGCCGCAATCATTTCCCGCAACTTAACGAATGCACGGACAACGCGGACACTCGCCTGCACCGCGACCTCGCTGTTCAACACGCTCGCAAGCATGAGTGCACCATGCTCAGTAAATGCCCAGGGAAGTTTGCGCCTGCCGCCGTGTCCACTTGATGTCACAAATTGTGACATCAAACTTGAGGTCGCAATCTGCGACTTCAAGTTTCTAAACTCTTCAGTCGAAAGCTGAAACGCAAAGTCGTCAGGAAACCGGCTTCTATTGCGCTTTAATTGCTGATTGAGCTGCCGAGTTGAGACTCCGTAAATGGCTGCCAAATCGGAATCGAGCATGACTCGCTGACCGCGGAGCAAGTAAATCGCGCTTTCAATGGAGCTGATCTTGCGGGTAGAAGCCATGGTTAGATCGAGCGCCTGCAAAGAGATCATCGCCAAGTCGTCTTGAATTCATCGAGCGCTGCTTTCAATTGCGACTCGAGGTCTTTGTCGAGTTCCTTTTTCTCGCGAATCGCTCCGAGCAATCCTGCTTTCCGCGTCTGCAGCCAATCCTGAAGCTTCAGTTGGTACTCCTTGACACGGTCGACAGGCACCGAATCGAGATACCCATTTTGCATCGCCCATATCACCGCTACCTGCTCATCCACCGGG
>Ga0193735_1000262_pt1 | contig 16857 bp, 27 predicted proteins | sample U1m2metaG_FD_145080 | JGI IMG/M metagenome (GOLD analysis project Ga0193735, IMG submission 145080) | Soil microbial communities from a riparian zone of the East river system, Colorado, United States - U1m2 | ecosystem: Environmental > Terrestrial > Soil > Riparian zone | place: USA: East River... | reverse complement strand
CGCGGAATGGGCGAAGACTAAGACGTAATGTTTCGAGAACCGGCACTCAGTTAGTGAACACGAACACTCAACGAGTTGCGATTTATAATCGGTATGCCAACTGACGAAGAATACGCTCGACCGGCAAGACCACCGGATACATCAAGCCTGGCGGCAGTGCGCGAAGCGTCACGGCACTGCACGGCGTGTCATCTTTACAAGCGCGCGACACAAACAGTGTTTGGCGAAGGCCCAAAGAATGCCTCTATGATGCTGGTTGGTGAACAGCCGGGGGATTATGAAGACGTCTCCGGGAAACCGTTTGTTGGACCCGCCGGGAAAATTATGGACCAGGCGCTCGAGGAAGCTGGAATTGATCGATCCCAGGTTTATGTGACGAACGCAGTGAAACATTTTAAGTGGGAACCTCGCGGGAAACGCCGGATTCATCAGAAACCAAACTCGCGCGAGATCGCAGCCTGCCGGCCGTGGCTGGAAGCAGAATTGCGAATCGTTGGACCAAAGCTAGTCGTCGCCATGGGTGCGACGGCAGCGCAAACAATTTTCGGCCCTAGTTTTCGCGTTACACGCGAACGCGGAAAAGTGCTTTCGTCTAAACTTGCGCCGAAAGTGTTGGCCACCGTGCATCCCTCGTCGTTGTTGCGTCAGCCGGACGAAGCCTCGCGCGAGCGCGAATACAAACATTTCGTCAGCGATCTTCGCGCTGCATTGCGCGCAGCTGGCGAAGAATAAAAGAGGCGACTTTAGACGCTGCTTGCCCCGTTTGGCGCTAAGGGCGCTCCCTGATGCGAGCCTGGGGCATCGTCCCAGGAAATCAAATCGCGATATCAAGAAGCGCTGAAAGCGCGTTTCAATTCAACGTGGATCGACCTCGTGTCGCCAGTGAATCGCGCTTTCAGCGCTGATTTCGAGCGGACATCAAATTCCTGGGGCGCTGCCCCCAGGCTTATAGTGACGAAGCGCATTTGCGCTAAATACATGCGACGCAGCGGGCCATCGCTATTCGACCATCATTGGATCTCGCGTTTTATATCCCGCGACAAACGCCTTACGAAACTGATCGAATGTGCCGCTTTCGATTTCGGTGCGCGCACGCTTCATCAGGTTCAAATAAGAATGCAAATTGTGGAGCGTGATCAGGCGAAGTCCGAGAATCTCTTCCGCCTTGATGAGGTGACGAATGTAACCACGTGAAAATTCGCGGCAGGCATCGCACGCGCAGTTTTCTTCTATCGGACTCTTGTCCAGTGCGAACTGTGTGTTTTTTAGATTGAGCGTGCCTGTCGTGGTGAACGCGGTTCCATTTCGCGCCAGGCGCGTCGGCAGCACGCAATCGAACATATCCATCCCGCGGGCGATCATCTCCAGCAGTTGCGGCGGTGTGCCCAGTCCCATTGCGTAACGCGGTTTGTCTCTCGGCAAAAACGGTTCGGCCGATTCGACCGCTCGCACCATTTCTTCTTCAGGCTCACCCACGCTGACTCCGCCAATCGCGTAGCCATCGAAATCAAGATCGACGATTGCCTGCGCACTTTGCTTCCGCAGATCATCAAAGGTCGCGCCCTGGACGATACCGAAAAGCATCGAATCGGCGAATCGGCGATCCGGCGAGTGGGCGAGTCCCCGTTTCGCCGTTTCGCCGTTTCGCCGTTTCCATTCCAGGCATCTCTTCGCCCAACGTGTGGTCAACTCGGCGCTTTGCGCCGCGTAATCGTATTCGCATGGATACGGAACGCATTCATCGAGCGCCATGGCGATATCGCCGCCAAGCGCTGCTTGAATTTCCATCGCGATCTCCGGAGAAATGAACGCCCGCGCTCCGTCGATGTGATTTTGAAACTCGACACCGCCGTCGGTGATTTTTCGCAGCTTCGCCAGCGAAAAGATCTGGTAACCGCCGCTATCGGTCAGAATCGGCCCATCCCAATTCATAAATTTGTGCAGACCTCCGAAATTTTTGATCACATCCAGTCCGGGCCTGACGAACAAGTGATACGTATTACCGAGAATGATTTCCGCATTCATCTCGCGCAGTTCGCGCGGACTAACCGCCTTCACTGAACCTTGCGTTCCCACCGGCATGAACGCCGGCGTTTCAATCGCACCATGGGCTGTGACCAGTCGGCCGTGGCGCGATTTTGAATCGCGATCTTTCGAGAGCACTTCAAACACGCGCCACTGTAGGCGGCGCCATCAGCATCTCGCAACCCACTGCTTATAGGCTTGCTACCCGATGTCCAAATCGAGTTTCATTTGAAATGTGCGCCCCCGGATTTGCACGACCCGTTTCATGGTCGTTACAGCGTGGCTAGCCTGCTCGACCAGCGTATTCGCTGACGACCAGCCGCTTTGTCCGAATGAAGAACCTTCACCCAACCCGAAACATGTCGAGGTTTCGGTCACGGCCGAGTACGACAGCAAATACATCTTTCGCGGGGTGAACTCGCTGCCCGGCAGCGGGATCGCCACCCAGACGCGGAATTGAATTATCAACATTTCTCACTCGAAATCTGGCAGGCGAAAGGCGTCAGCAAGAGTTATGACGAGCTCGATTTCACTTTTTCATACACCTACGAAAAGGACCCCTTCATTTTTTCGGGTGGCTACATCAATTACTACACGCCGAACGATGATCACTTGCAGCTGGGCTACAGCGACACTCAGGAATTCTCGTTGAAATGGAGTGGGATATCGGTCCGTTCTATACCACTACGCTGAAATACAACTATGATTTCGATCAAATCCGCGGCGGCTTTATCGAGCCAAAATTCGCGGCCTGTTTTCCCTGGCGGGAATACAAAATGGCGTTCGACCCGTATGTTTCAATCACTTACGATCTGCAGTACAATTCAAATCGGTTCGCCTGGAACAATTTTCAGAGCGGAATCGAGATCGTCCGAAAAATAAACGATACGCTGAAGGTCAGTGCGACGGCGGAGATCAGCGTGCCGCTTACGGCGATTGATCAGTTCGCGAAAAAAGAAGGCTGGATTGGTCTGCGATGCTCCGCGGATTTCTAACCAGACGCGACCAGCAATTCACTCCGCTTTCGCGCAAAATATTCTTTGCGGAGTCGCATTTTCCCTCTATCTTCGTGGCTCACCGCACAGGAGCGTGAGATTTTTTTGCGCGGCCTGAGCGGGTTTTTTGTCGCCCCGAGCATGAGGCTTTTGGCGGCGCTTTGTTTTTACAATGCCCACGATTAATCAATTGATTCGGAAAGGACGCCGGAAGGTGTCGGTGAAATCAAAGTCGCCGGCGCTGGTCGGCTGTCCGCAGCGGCGCGGTGTGTGCATGCAGGTAATGACGCGCACGCCGAAGAAGCCGAACTCCGCCCTGCGCAAAGTGGCAAAAGTGCGGTTGACCAATGGCCAAGAAGTGATTGCCTACATTCCGGGCGAGGGGCATAATTTGCAGGAGCACTCCATCGTGCTCGTGCGCGGCGGGCGAGTGAAGGATTTACCCGGCGTCCGCTATCACATTGTGCGCGGAACGCTCGATGCGCTCGGTGTTGATGGACGCCGGCGCGGTCGCTCAAAGTACGGAGCGAAGCGGCCGAAGGGTGGCGCAGCGAGGGAAGCCGCACCGAAAGCAGCACCGAAGGAAGCTGCGGCCGAAAAGAAATAATTTTGAATAGGAAGATCGAGAATGTCGCGACGAAGGAGAGTTTACAAAAAGGAAGAGCACGTCGATTCCCGATATGGGAGTCCGGCAGTGGCCCGGCTCATCAGCACGGTAATGAAGCGCGGCAAGAAATCGCTCGCGGAGCGGATTGTTTACACAGCAATTGAGAAGTCACGCGAAGGTTCTGATTCAGTCGATCCGCTGGAAGTCGTAAACAAGGCGATCGAGAATGTTCGGCCGCGGTTGGAAGTAAAATCACGCCGGGTTGGTGGGGCAACGTATCAGGTGCCGATGGAAGTGGCGCCCGCGCGACAAATTTCCCTCGCTATGCGCTGGATCGTTCAATACGCGGATAATCGTAAGGGAGTGGCGATGGCGGACGCGCTCGCTCAGGAAATAAAGGACGCTGCCGCCGGGCAGGGCAACGCGATCAAGAAACGCGAAGATACACATAAAATGGCGCAAGCGAATCGCGCGTTTGCGCATTTCCGCTGGTAAAGATTATGGCGACGGCGACGATGGAACAGAAAAAGGCCGCGGCAAAGAATCCGAACTCGCCGAATCGCAAGTTTCCGCTGGAACGGACGCGGAACATCGGGATCGCAGCGCACATTGATGCCGGCAAGACGACGATCACCGAGCGCGTCCTGTTTTACACGGGCATGATCCACAAGATGGGCGAGGTGCACGAAGGCACGACCGTGACCGATTGGATGGAACAGGAACGGGAGCGCGGAATCACGATCACGTCGGCCGCCACGACATGCAGTTGGGCGCAACGCAAGGAAGAAGGCGTTTACAAAATTTTCGAAGGCGTCAAGCAGCGCATCAACATCATTGACACGCCGGGGCACGTCGATTTCACGGCGGAAGTTGAGCGTTCATTGCGCGTCCTCGATGGCGCAATCGCCGTTTTTGATGGGGTCGCAGGCGTTCAGCCGCAATCGGAAACAGTCTGGCGTCAGGCGACGAAATACAACGTGCCGCGTCTTGCGTTCATCAACAAGATGGATCGTGTCGGGGCGGACTTCGAGATGTCAGTGGAGAGCATCCACAAAAAACTCGGCGCGAACGCGTGGCCGGTTTTGCTGCCGCTGGGCCGGGAAGATCAACTGCGTGGCCAGCTCGACGTGATCAACAAGAAGGCGATCATTTATTCCGAGGATGATCAACTTGGATCGACGTACGAAGTCACCGATGTCCCGAAGGATTACGTCGATGCTGTCGAGCAGGCATACAACAATTTGGTCGAGCAGATTTCAAATCTCGACGACGAAGTTGCAGAAGCGGTGCTCGAAGAGCGCGAAGTCACACCGGAGTTGTTGAAGGCTGCAATTCGGCGGCAAACGATCGCCAACAAATTCGTGCCGGTCATTGGGGGCTCCGCGTTGAAGAACATCGGCATTCAGTATTTGGTCGATGCGGTAGTCGATTATCTGCCGAGCCCGCTCGACATTCCGCCGGCCAAAGGAATGGAGCCCGACACGCACGAACCGATGGAGGCGCCGACGGACGATAACGGAGATTTCTGCTCGCTTGCGTTCAAACTTTGGAGCGATCCGTTCGTAGGCAAACTTGTTTTCTTCCGTGTTTACTCCGGCACGCTCAGCAAAGGCGATACGGTTTATAATCCGCGCACGAACAAACGCGAACGCATCTCGCGCTTGATTCAGATTCAAGCGGACAAACGCGAGGACATCGAGACCTGTTACTCTGGTGACATCGCCGCCATTGTTGGCATTAAGAACATCACGACCGGCGACACGTTGTGCGATGAAGACCATCCCATCCTTCTCGAACCGCCGTCTTTTCCTGATCCCGTGATTTCGATGGCGATCGAGCCAAAGACAAAACTGGATCAGGAAAAAATGGCGACTGCGTTGCAGCGCCTTTCAGAAGAAGACCCGACTTTCTGGGTTTATACCCATGAAGACACCGGACAAACGATCATCGCCGGGATGGGTGAGTTGCACCTGGAAATCATCCGCGACCGGATGTTTCGCGAGTTCAAAGTGGACGCCAACGCGGGCAAACCGCAGATTGCGTACCGCGAAACGATCACCACGAACGCGCACGGCGTCGGCAAGTTGATTAAGCAATCAGGCGGCCGTGGCCAATATGGACACGTGGAGGTGGACGTGCGCCCAGCCGAGCGCGGCAAAGGCCTGGTCGTCGAGAACAAGATCGTCGGCGGCATCATTCCGCGCGAATACATTCCTGCCGTCAAAAAAGGCATCCAAGAAGCGGTGCTCAATGGCGTGCTGGGTGGTTACCCTGTTGTCGATGTAGAAGTCGATATCGTTTACGGGTCGTTTCACGAAGTCGATTCCAGTGAGCTGGCGTTCAAAATGGCGGCGATCTTCGCCATGAAAGATGGATTTAGACAGGGCAAACCCATTCTGCTGGAGCCGATCATGAAGGTTGAAAACATCACGCCGGAAGAATATCAGGGTGACATTTGCGGCGACCTGAGCCGGCGTCGTGGGAGCATCCACAACATCGAATCGCGCAGCGGTCTGGCGATCATTCATGCCGAAGTTCCGCTGGCGGAACTGTTCGGCTACGCCACTGCCATTCGTTCACTTTCGAAGGGTCGCTCCAGTTACTCGATGGAGCCATCACATTTCGCACCGGTACCGGCCAATCTGGTTCCGGCCGTTCTCGATCAGAAAGAGGCCAAATGAGCAATGGCCAGCGCATTCGAATTCGATTGAAGGCGTTCGATCACCGCATGCTGGATCAATCCGCCATTGAGATCGTGGACACTGCTAAACGCACCGGGGCGCGTGTGGCCGGCCCAATTCCGCTGCCGACATTGATCGAGAAGTTCACGGTGAACCGTTCCCCCCACGTCGATAAAAAGTCGATGGAACAATTTGAAATTCGTACCCACAAACGGCTGCTGGACATCATCGAGCCGACGGCGAAGACCGTGGATGAATTAAAGAAACTGAATTTGCCTGCGGGCGTTGACATTACGATTAAGATTTAAGCGGAGGCGCTTCTGAAACATTTGCAATCGCACGGTCATGAGCATCGGACTTCTTGGACAAAAAATCGGTATGACCAGCGTTTACGACGCCAGAGGTCGATTGTGTCCGGTGACCGTGATAGCAGCCGGCGATAACGTTTTGTTGCGCCGGTTGACCGAAGAAAACGAAGGTTATTCGGCGGTGCAGGTTGGATTTGGTGCGCAAAAGGAATCGCGCGTTACTAAGCCGTTGCTTGGGGAGTTCAAGAAGGCCGGGGTCGAGCCGCAGAAATTTGTGCGCGAGTTTCGCCTGGCGACGGATCTTCCCGAAGGCGAGATCAATTTGAGCGTTACGCAATTTCAAGCGGGCGACTATGTGGATGTGATTGGCCGATCGAAAGGAAAAGGATTTCAAGGCGTGATGAAGAAGCACAATTTTCATGGACAGGGCGCGGCGCACGGTTCTAAAACGCACCGGCGCATTGGCGCAGTCGGCAATCGTTCTACGCCGGGGCGCATTTGGAAGAACCAGGGAATGCCAGGTCACCTCGGTGACGAACGTGTGACTGTCCAAAATCTTCAGGTCATGCAGGTGCGCGAGAGTGAAAAAATCATTTTGATCAGCGGCGCCGTGCCGGGGGCGAATGGCAGTTACGTGGTCGTTCGGCCGGCTGTTAAGCATCCGGAGCGGCTCCTGGCGCTGCACGCTGAGCATCGAAAGCACGAGGAAGAAGAGAAGGCGAAGAAGCCCAAAACCATAGCTGAGCTGGCGCAGAAAAAATGAGCGCGAAAGTTTTAACCAAAGCCGCAGCGAAGGAAGCAAAGATCGACATCATCGAAGATGGTCGGGGTACGCAGGCTGTCCACGATGTAGTCGTTGCCATGCGCGCGGCGCGGCGTTCCGGGTCGGCTAACACCAAGACGAAAGCGGAAGTGGACCTTTCCGGCGCAAAACCGTGGCGGCAGAAAGGGACCGGTCGCGCCCGGGCCGGTTACAAATCGTCGCCGATCTGGCGCGGTGGTGGCGTCGTGTTCGGTCCAAAGCCGCGCGATTATTCAAAAAAGATTTCAAAATCTGTGCGGCGTCTCGCCTTCCAAAAAGCTTTGAGCGAGCGGATCAAGGCAGGAGATGTCCTGACCGTGGATAAGTTCGTCGTTCCAGAGCTCAAGACGAAGTCGTTTCTCGCGCTATTGAAGAAGCAGACGGACGCGCGGAAAGTCTTATTGATTTCGGACGGGTTTGATCAGAACACCTTAAAATCGGGACGCAACGTGAAACCGGTGACGCTTGCCACTGCTTCCGATGTAAACACAGAACAGTTGCTCGCTTTCGAAAAAATTCTCGTCACACAGAAAGCGCTGGAGCAGCTAGCGGAAAGGACGAAATGAACGAGCCGCACGAGATCATTCAAACCGCCTCGTTGACTGAGAAGTCAACCTTGATGAGCGAGAAGCAGAACAAGTATGTCTTCCGCGTCAGTCCCAAGGCAAACAAGATTCAAATCAAGGACGCGGTTGAGCGCCTGTTTCAAAAGAAAGTCGTGGACGTGAACACTTGTAATTACGCCGGCAAGGAGAGACGTGTGCGGGGACCCCTGGGACGACGGCCGCGATGGAAGAAAGCCATCGTGACCTTGAAGGAAGGCGAGAAGATCGATCTGATATGAACACCTGTTTTGTCATCCTGAGCCGCGTAGACGGCGAAGGATCTCCCAATTTAGCAAGGGCGAAGCGTCTTGAGGAGAATTCGAGAGATTCCTCGCTCCGCTCGGAATGACAAATCTGATTTTATGGCACTAAAAGAATTTCGCCCACTCACGCCGACGCTGCGTTTCAAGTCGCTGCCTGCCTTCGATGAAATCACGAAGTGGCGACCTGAAAGGAGCCTCCTTGAGCCGAAGAAAAAAACCGGCGGCCGGAACAGCTACGGCCGGCTCACGTCACGACATATCGGCGGCGGTCATAAGCAGAAATATCGCAAGGTCGATTTTAAGCGGCGCAAGCGCGGTGTCCCGGCAGAGGTTGTCGGCATCGAGTACGATCCGAATCGCTCCGCCCGCATTGCTCTCATCAAATACGCGGATGGCGAGCTGAGTTATATTCTCGCGCCGAACGGACTTCGAGTCGGATCGACGGTTGCCGCTGGGGACGATGTTGCGCCTGAATTGGGAAATGCGCTGCCGCTGCGTGCCATTCCCCTCGGCACGAACATTCACAATATTGAATTGACCCCGGGTCGCGGTGGCCAGGTTGCGCGCAGCGCCGGTCAACAGGCAACGTTGACGAACATCGAGGCGGGCTACGCCCTGGTGAAAATGCCTTCCGGTGAGATCCGACGGATTCACGAAAACTGTTTCGCCACGATTGGGCAGGTGGGAAACGTCGATCACATGAACGTGTCTAGCGGCAAAGCGGGACGCACTCGCTGGCAGGGGCGCCGGCCACATGTGCGGGGCATGGCGATGAACCCGATCGATCATCCAATGGGCGGCGGCCAGGGCAAATCAAAAGGCGGCGGCGGCCGTCATCATCCAGTCAGTCCATGGGGACAACTGGCCAAAGGATTCAAAACGCGCAGCAAACATAAACCCAGCGATCGTTTTATTTTGGAAAGGAGAAGGCCGAAGAAGAAATCAACGTGATCAGTGATCGGTTGTTGAGGCGTTGCGAATTGTCTGTTCAGCGATCACGGATCACAGATCACAAATGACTTGAAAATTATGGCTAGATCATTAAAGAAAGGACCCTTCGTCGAATCGTATCTTCTGGAGAAGATCGACAAGATGAACAGCTCGGGCGCCAAGAAACCGATCAAAACCTGGTCGCGGCGCTCGATGGTGACGCCGGATTTTGTCGGCCACACGTTTTTGGTGCATAACGGAAAGACGTTTCATTCCGTTTTCGTCACCGAGAACATGGTGGGCCACAAGCTCGGCGAATTTTCGCCCACGCGTGTGTTTAAGAAACACGGTTCGCATACGGCGAAGGTGACGAAATAAGTGAGTTTGCGATTTGCGATTGGCGATTGGCGATTGCCGAAATTGGCAATTGGCATTTGGCCATTGGCAATCGGGGCGGCGTTGGTCTGCTACGGCAGCGATGCAGGGGACGGTTCTTTGTCAGAATCCAAAATTGATACCGCGGTGCAGACGGCGACCGCTGAGCCGTTGCTGGAGCAAAACGAACAATTGCGAAAGCAATTGTCGATTGCGCAGGAATCGCTCAAGGCGTTGACGAGCAGCCTCGCGGAATCGAATGCTGCAGCGGAAGAGCTTCGGCGCAAGTATTCCGATTTGGAATTGCGAATGGAAGCGCTGGGATTGGCTTCGGCAAACAAGGACCGGGCGAAACTGGAACAGCGTTTGCTGGCGGCAGTGAGCGATCTTCAACTCGCGCACAAGGCGCGCGACGAATATCGCGACCAGATGTTGCGCCTCAACGAAGCAGTATTGTGTTATTTGAAAACGTCGCAGGCCGGCGATGCGAAGGCGCGAATGGACGTGGAGGCGCAACTGCGTAGCACAAACACGTTGATCACAAAATCCACCAGCGAGCCAGAGCTACCTGAGTCGAGCTTGATGGATGGAAGCGTGATCAGCGTGAAGGACGAGTGGTCATTTGTAGTCGGCAACCTTGGCGAAAAACAAGGCGTAAAGATTGGAATGCCGATGCGAGTGATGCGCGATGATCGAAAGATCGCGACCCTGCGAGTAGTCGATGTGCGGCAGAAGATTTGCGGTGCAGTGATTCAGGAAATGGATTCTGAGAAGGAAAAAATAAAAGTAGGGGACCGCCTCCAGGTGGATGCGCACCCCGATGTTAGTTTAAGATAATGGAAGTCCGATCGATATATAAGTATGCGCGGATTTCGCCGTTTAAGGCGCGCGAAGTCACGCGTGAGATCCAGGGTCTGCCGGTTTCGGCAGCACTCGATCTGCTGGCTTTCACGCCGAAAAAGGCGGCGTTTCTCATTGGCAAAACGTTGAAGAGCGCAATCGCCAATGCGGAAAACAATGCCAATCTGAAACCAGATGGGCTGGTGGTGAAGGAGGCGGTTGTCGGTGAAGGGCCGACGCTGAAGCGGATCATGGCGCGCGCCCGCGGCAGCGCGAGCAAGATTCTGAAACGCACCAGTCACATTCGCATCGTCCTAACTGACGAGATTCCAATTGAAACGCGGGAAACACGAAAAGCGAAACGGGAACAGGAAAAGAAAATGGCAAAGAAGGAGATCAAGGACGAGGCGAGTGAAAGCGCGGAAACTGTGGCTGAGAAAAAACCTGCGAAGCCGAGCACAAAAGCAAAGAAATAATTTTAACTATGAACTGTCTTTCTGAGCGAAGCGAAGCGGAGTCGAAGAATCTCTCGATGCCGTCGAGCGCATTGCTCTCGGAAAGCGCGCGGGTGACTGTGAGATCCCTCGCTGCGCTCGGGATGACATTGCAAACATATGGGACAAAAAGTTAATCCAACTGGCTTTCGCCTCAGCGTGAATCGCGACTGGCGGTCGCGCTGGTACGCTTCGTCGCAGGAATTTCCGTCGTTTTTGCACAGCGACCTGAAGATTCGGAATTATGTGAAGAAGAAGCTGCAGTTCGCTGCGGTTTCGAAAATTGTGATCGAGCGGGCGTGGAATTCCATTCGGGTGACCATTCACACAGCGCGTCCCGGGATTGTGATTGGACGAAAGGGCGCAGAGATCGAAAAGATGACGGAAGAAATTTCCAAGATGGCCGAGGGCAAACAGGTCAAGATCGATATTCAGGAAATCAAAGCGCCGGAGCTTGACGCGCAGCTCGTCGCCGAAAACGTGGCGTTGCAGATCGAGCGGCGGATTGCCTATCGCCGCGCGATGAAAAAAGCCGTGCAGACCGCGATGGATTTTGGCGCGGAAGGAATTCGTCTGCGATGTTCGGGCCGGCTCAATGGCGCGGAGATTTCGCGCTCGGAATGGTATCGAGAAGGAAAAGTTCCCCTGCACACCTTGCGCACGTCGGTCGATTACGGCTTTGCAGAAGCAAACACGGTCTATGGCAAGATCGGGGTGAAATGTTGGATGTGTAAAAAGGAAGAACCAGCGCCTCAGCCGGCTACACCGCCGCCGCCGCCGCCACCGCCACCCGAGCCGGTTGAAGTCTAAGGAGATAATTTATGGCATTGATGCCAAAACGTGTGAAGTATCGAAAGTCCCAGCGGGGAAGCCGGAAAGGGACCGCTTCGCGCAATCTGAGAATCGATTTTGGCGAGTTCGGGTTGCAGACACTCGAGCGCGCCTGGATCACTAACACGCAACTGGAAGCCGCGCGTGTCGCACTCACTCGCAACATGAAGCGCAAAGGCAAACTGTGGATTCGCATTTTCCCTGATAAGTCGGTAACCGCCCGCCCACCCGAAACGCGCATGGGCAAGGGGAAAGGTCAACCGGAGTCCTGGGTCGCCACGGTGCGGCCTGGCAACATTTTGTTTGAGCTGGACGGCGTGCCGGAATCGGTCGCGCGGGAGTCTCTGCGTCTCGCAGCAGACAAGTTGCCGGTACGCACGAAGTTTCTCACACGTCACCACGTCAGGGCCGCTTAAGAATCATGAAAATGAAAGAAATCACCGAGTTGAGCACGGACGAGTTGCTGACCAAGAGACGCGACTTGCGCCAGGAAAGCCTGCACTTCCGTTTGCAACAGCAGAGTGGCCAGCTCGAACAGCCAAGCAGATTGCGCTTGCTACGGCGCGACATTGCCAGGCTCGAAACAGTCCTGACTGAGCGGAATAAACAGTCGGAGAAAAAATAAAGTATGGCCGAACAAGAACCTTCATCAGCTACTTCACAGCAGCCTGCGTCCGTGGCTCGTGGTTCACGCAAGACACGAACCGGGGAAGTGATTTCCAGCAGCATGAACAAGACGATTGTGGTGAGGACAGTCTCGCGTGTGCCGCACCCCAAGTTTGGGAAGATCGTCAAGCAGATGAAAAAGTTTTACGCCCACGATGAACAGAACCAGGCGAAAACCGGCGACACCGTCCGCATCATGGAGACGCGGCCGCTGAGCAAGCTCAAGCGGTGGCGTCTCGTGGAGGTCATCCAAAAGTAGAGAGAAGAAGCAGAGGCAGCGGAAGACTTCGATGGTACAACTTCGATCCAGATTAGATGTGGCAGACAACAGCGGCGCGCGCATGGCGACGATGATTGGCGTGATCGGTAAATCCACTCGTTACGCCCGGATCGGCGATGTGATCACTGCGAACGTGAAAGAAGCCAGCGCAACCGGAACCGTGAAGAAGGGCGAAGTGGTGCGTGCAGTTCTTGTTCGTACGAAACAGCCCATCCGACGGGACGATGGTTCTCTGCTTCGCTTTGATAACAATGCGATCGTGATCATCGACAAAGATTTGAATCCGCGCGGCACGCGCATTTTCGGGCCCGTAGCCCGCGAGTTGCGCGAGCGCAACTTTATGAAAATTGTCTCGCTCGCGCCGGAAGTCTTATGAATCGAATCAAATGTCACGTTAAAAAAGGCGATCAAGTCGAGGTTATCTCCGGGAATTTCCGCGGTTCTTCAGGGCGGATCCTGGCGGTGTTTCCGGGAAAGCAGCGTGTCTTGGTTGAAGGCGTACGCATTATCAAGAAGCACCTTCGAAAATCGCAGGACAATCCGAGCGGCAAAATCGCCGAGCGCGAAGGGCCGATTCATATTTCCAATGTGAAATTGATCGAGCGCGAGAAGGACGTGGAGAAAAAAGCGGCGAAAGAAAAGAAGCCAAAACGCGAGACGGAGAAAAAAGCGGCATGATGGAGAACAGTAAACAAGCCTGTCATCCCGAGCGTAGCGAGGGAGCCCGCAAGTAAGCCTGGGCGTCGATTGTGAGATTCTTTGCTTCGTTCAGAATGACAAGTTGCTAACATGGAAAACGAATTTCATCGCTATTACAAAGAGCGTGTGATGCCTGCGCTGCAACAGCTGCACGGGTACAAAAATGTTCACCAAATTCCGAAGGTCGAAAAAGTGGTGATCAACACCTCGATCGGGTCGCAATCGGATGTGAAGCAGGCGCTGGAAGAAGCAAAAGCCGAGATTGCGTTGATTACTGGCCAGCGCCCGGTGGAGACCCTGGCCAAGAAAAGCATTTCCAATTTCAAATTACGAAAAGGTCAGGCCATCGGCGCCAAGGTGACCCTGCGCGGAGAACGCATGTACGAATTTCTGGAGCGCTTCATCAAGGCCGCGTTGCCGCGCATTCGCGACTTTCGCGGCGTCTCGCCGCGTTGTTTTGACAACCACGGCAACTACACGCTCGGAATTTCGGATCAATCGATTTTTCCTGAAATCGAGCTTGATAAAATCAAGCGCAACATCGGATTTGATGTTACAATCGTCACCACGGCACGAACGGATGCGGAAGCCAAATCGCTGTTGAGCGAAATGGGCATGCCGTTTAGCGACCGGGCAAAGAAGCCCGCCGCGCAACCCGCCTGATTTTTTGATGAGCACTGTTACTGATCCTATTGCCGATTTATTGGCGCGTATCCGCAATGGCACGCGTGCGCAAAAACCGGAGATGCTCATTCCGTACTCGAGAATCAAGGCCGAGATTGCGCGGATCTTGAAAGATGAAGGCTATATCACCGACTACTCGATCGACACGAGCGCTGCGCATCCGCGCATCAAAATAACGAATAAGCTTGTGAACCGATCGAGCGCCATCGCAGGGTTGCGGCGGGTGAGCCGCCCGGGATTGCGCCGTTACGTTGGCGCGGATGAAATCCCGCGAGTTCTTGGTGGAATGGGCCTGGCGATTCTGTCCACTTCGCGGGGCATTTTGTCGGGGCGCGAAGCAAGAAAGCAAAAGGTGGGCGGCGAACTGCTGGCGTACGTCTGGTAAAATTTATGTCACGAATCGGAAATAAAGCGATCGAGATTCCCGAAAAGGTTAAGGTGACCATTGGCGGCGACGGAGCAGTGTCGGTGGAAGGGCCAAAGGGAAAACTCCACTGGAAACTGCCGCGCGACATTCGCGCGAGCGTCGAGGAGAACCGGGTGTCCCTGGTGCGCGAAGCGGAAACGCGCGGCGTGAAAGCGTTGCACGGGCTCTCTCGCAGCCTCGTGCATAACATGGTGCAGGGAGTGAGCGAAGGTTTCACCAAACAACTCGAGATCGAAGGAGTCGGTTTCAGGGCTGCCGTGCAGGGATCAACCCTTAACTTAAGCCTCGGCTTCTCGCATCCAGTTCAATTTTCAATTCCGAAGGACATTAAGATCACAGTCACGGACAACACGAAGATCACAATCCAGGGCGCCGATAAGAAACTGGTCGGACAGGTGGCGGCGGACATCCGTCGCTTTTACCCTCCTGAACCGTACAAGGGCAAAGGGGTTCGCTACGCGGGCGAGCAGATTCGTCGCAAAGTGGGCAAGACCGTTCAATAGTATGGCGACGACGACTCGTAAGGCAGCGCGGCAGCGCGTTCATCGAAGGATCAGGAAAAAAGTCGCAGGCACGGCGCAACGACCGCGGCTGGCAGTTCATTTCTCTGGCAAACATGTTCATGCCCAGGTGATCGATGACGACGCCGGACGGACACTGGCGGCTGCGTCAACGACAGAGGGATCGTTACTTGCCAAGGATAAGGCGGCGGCGAACCAGGCCGCGGCAGAATTGATCGGCAAGACAATCGCGGAACGTTCGCTGGCGAAAAAACTCGAGCGCGTCGTTTTTGATCGCGGCGGATTTCTTTATCACGGAAAAGTGAAGGCATTAGCAGAAGCAGCGCGCGCAGGCGGCTTAAAATTTTAATTCATGGCTCAAACAACTTCAGGCAGACGACCAGACTTCCGCAGACCAGATAGGACTCCCGCGGTTAAGGGCGATACGACCGAGAAGGTCGTTTTTATCAACCGCTGTGCGAAGGTCGTGAAGGGTGGGCGGCGTTTTAGTTTCAGTGCGTTGATCGTGGCGGGAGATCACGATGGGAAAGTGGGATGCGGATTTGGCAAGGCCAACGAAGTCTCAGAAGCTATTCGAAAGGCTTCCGAGGCAGCGCGCAAATCGATGGAAAAAGTTTCGTTGAATGAAAACACGATACCGCACGAAGTGATTGGCGAATACGATGGAGCGCGGGTGCTATTGCGTCCCGCATCGCCGGGAACTGGCGTTATCGCCGGTGGAGGCGTACGGGCAGTGGCTGAGGCGGCTGGTATTCGCGACGTGCTGGCCAAGTCGCTCGGCTCAAGTAATCACGCCAACGTAGTAAAGGCGACGATCGCCGCGTTGCGATCCCTTCGCCGCCGGGACGAAATTTTTAAAGCGCGCGGAATTCACTTTAGCGATGGAAAGGGTGAACAACATGATGCGTCTTCATAATTTGCGGCCGCGACCGGGATCGCGACATCGCGTCAAGCGCCTGGGTTGCGGCGAAAGCTCAGGGCATGGAAAGACCAGCGGCAAGGGTCACAAGGGGCAAAAGGCGCGTTCGGGTGGGAGCATTCGACTGGGTTTCGAAGGCGGGCAGATGCCGCTGATTCGACGATTGCCGAAGCGCGGATTCAACAATGCCGCCTTTCACAAGCGCTATGCGATTGTGAACCTCAGCGACCTGAATGCATTTGAAGCCGGAGCGGTGGTAAACGAACAGCTGCTGCGTGAGTCGAATTTGGTTCGCGGTCATTTCGTGGGAATAAAAATCCTTGGTGACGGCGAATTGAAGCATGACCTGAAGGTAGAAGCCGACAAAGTTAGTGCAGCAGCACGGGAAAAAATCGAAAAGGCTGGTGGAACAATTACGCTGCGTGAGGGGCGAACACCGAAAGCAGATCTAGTCCATGCCGTGGGAGAGGCTGGAACCTCGACGGGCGAAGGGTCCGTTGAACCTGCCTTGCAGGCAACAGGGAAGAAAAAATCGTCCAGGCGGCTGCCGGCCAAAGTGAAGGCGCTAGCAAAGAAGAAAACATCTCAGGAGAGCTAGCGTCGCGGCAGGCAATATTCCAGATTAGCGGATGGTTTCGGCGTTTCTCAACACAGTTAAGATACCGGAATTGCGCCGGCGCATTTTGTTTACGCTGGCGGTGGTGGTGATTGTGCGCTTGGGAGCTGCAATCACGACTCCGGGAGTCAACCAGGCTGTTCTGCAGGAATGGTTTCGCACCTCGCTGAGCCAGCGGACTGGCGGCGGTCTGGCGGCGCTTTTTAACTTGTTTAGTGGCGGCGCACTTGAAAACTGCGCGGTCTTCTCGCTGGGCATCATGCCGTACATCAGCGCATCGATCATGATG
>Ga0193735_1000260_pt1 | contig 16930 bp, 11 predicted proteins | sample U1m2metaG_FD_145080 | JGI IMG/M metagenome (GOLD analysis project Ga0193735, IMG submission 145080) | Soil microbial communities from a riparian zone of the East river system, Colorado, United States - U1m2 | ecosystem: Environmental > Terrestrial > Soil > Riparian zone | place: USA: East River... | reverse complement strand
CTCCTGGATGTACAGTGCGTTCGTCTTGTCGATCGTGAACTGGTGGTCCAGCATCGCGTACGGTACGATCGCGCCTATGTCCTGTCCCGGGGGTGAGAAGATATTCCCCGGCTGGGCGTAGAGACCGATGACTCTCGCCGGCCTTCCTCCGACCCGGATCTCCTTGTCGAGCACCGATTCGCGTCCGAACAGTTTGTGCGCCGCATTTTCGTCGAGAACGGCGACGCTGGCACCCGAAGTCATCTCGGCTTGCGTGAACCAGCGGCCGTCGAGCAGCTCTCCGCCCTGGATCTCCTGGTATCGGTCGTCGGCGCCCATGATGAGGATATTTTGCGTGTGTTGGGCGGCGTAGGAGAGGCGTCCGTTGGTCTGTGCCCACATCGCGGCGTATGAGATCTCGGGCAGCTGCTTGATGCGCTCCGCTTCCGTCGCCACGAGATCGGGGCGCACCCGAATCCATTTCGGAAGCCTGTCGGGATTGACCGGCGTCTGGGAAAAAACCTTGACGACGTAGAACGTCGTCGGGCCGGCGATCTCGATTGTGCGAACGATCTGATCCTGAATCCCCTGAACGATTGCGGCCATTGTCATAACGGTTGACACGCCGATCACGACGCCGAGGATCGTGAGCGAGGATCGCAGCTTGTTCGCCCTCAGAGTATCGAGAGCGATCTGCACGTTGCTCTGAATCCGCTCGGCGATGATCATTCTGCGCGCAGTGCGTCGATTGGATCGAGCTGGGCGGCGCGTGACGCCGGATATACTCCAAACAGCACTCCGACGCTGGCGCCAAGGGTGAGGGCGAGAATGACGGACCAGAGGCTCACGCGCGCCGGAAGCGGAGACGCCAGGCTCACGAGCGAAGCCAGGCCCCAGCCGGCCGCGACGCCACAGAGTCCCCCGATGCTGGCCAGCACGATCGCTTCGACCAGAAACTGTTTCCGTATGTCGCCGGCTTTCGCGCCGAGGGCTTTGCGGACTCCGATCTCGTGCGTGCGCTCGGTCACCGACATCAACATGATGTTCATGATGACGATTCCCCCAACGACGACGCCGATCGCAACGATCGCCGGAATTACCGAGAACAGGATTTTGGTGAGATTCTTCCAGAACTCGACTAGCGCGTCGGCCGTCTCGACCGAGTAGTTCGGCTCTTCGCTGGGTCGCAGGCGGTGCGCGATCCGCATCGCCTCGTTGGCTCGCTCCATTCCGCTGGCGACCAGCAGTGCGTTCGGCATTTTGACCGAGACCGTGTTGGTCTTGCGGCGGCCGAAGAGCATCTCGAACGTCGGCAGCGGCAGCAGGACGAATCCGTCGAACGATTGGCCGAGCACGCGTCCCTTCTTGGCGATGGTGCCGATGACCGTATAGTGCTGGCCGAGAATTCTGATGTCCTGTCCGACGGGATCCACGTGCTCGAACAGCTTTTCAGCTATATCGGCGCCGATCACGGCGACAGGTCTACGCTCGCGCACGTCAAAATCGCTGATCGGACGCCCGTTCGCGAAGACATAGTCCTGAACGATCTGATACGGCGCGGTCACGCCGAATATGACCACATCGCCCATTGTCTTGTTGCGCCAGACGATGTCAGCTATTGGCGACGGCCACCCGGACTGGAGACTGACGGCGACGGCTTCGGGGACCGCCGCGACCACGGCGGCCGCGTCGGCCTCGGTGATGCGCGGGCGTTTCTGGAGCTTCCTGAATTCCTCGTCGTCGAACAGCCCAATCCGAATCGGCGAGCGTCTCACCTGGAACGTGTTGGCACCGATCAGCGCGCTGGCGAGGTTCTCCTTCACGTAGGCGTTCATTCCCGTGATGATCGCCACCACCGCGACCAGGAATGCGACCGACACGATGATGCCGAGCAGCGTAAAGAACGACCGCAGCTTGTTGACCCGGATCTGCTGGAGCGCGGTGATGATTACGTCGGCGAAGCGCATGTGCCTAATGTCGGGGAGCGGCCACCCCCGCGCTACACCTCTGTGGCCGCGATTGTTCTGGTGGTCCTTTCGTGCCCGGTGACGATGCGCGTCGCGATCATTATGGCCGCCAGCATCGGAACCGCGACGAGCAGACCGAGCACCCCAAAGACGATCGCCATGAGCGCTTGCATGACAATGGTGAGCGCCGGGGGCAGGTCGAGGCCCTCTCGCATCAGGATCGGGATGAGGAGGTGGTTTTCGATGAACTGTATTCCTACATAAGCGATGGCCACGGCCAGGGCTTTCTCGGGAGAATCGACAAATCCCATTGCAATCGCCGGCAGGGAGCTGAGGATCGGGCCCAGTGTTGGCACGAACTCGAGGAGTCCGGCGAGAATCCCGAGCGGAACAGCGGCTCGCACCTTGAGCGCCATCAGCACGATTGTGGTCACCGCGCCAATCACGACCATCGCGATGAGCTGAGTGACGAGCCACTTTCTCAACGTCACCGCAATCGCGGTTAGAATCTCTTCCGTTCGCGCGCGCGCGCGCTCCGGCACGAGGTGAATGAGACCGCGCCTATATACCGAGGGGTCGATGGCGAGATAGATCGCGAGAAATATCACGAGCACGATTCCCCCGAGGACGGCGAGAGTCGATCCCAGCAGGTGCAGGAAGTAGCGTCCGGCTCCCCCGATCTGCGCGATTAGCCGGTCACGAAGCGAAGCCGGCGCGGCTTTGGGTCTCGCGGCGCCAGTGCCACCCACTTTCGCCGAATCCGTAGCGGCGACCACGACACCTGTGTCACCGCGAGCAATTGTCGCGGAGTCCCCTGCGACAACGGTGGGTGGCGGAGAGACGTCTTCCCCGAGTCCGATGATGGTCGCGATCACTCCGCCGCCGCGAGAGTGCACCCATAGCTCCAGTTTCCCGAGCGCCTCGGGGAGCTTGGTGCGGAGTTCCGTAGTCTGCTCGCGCACTGTCGGCCCGATCCAGCTCCCGAAGGCGGCGACCAGCGCGATGAACGTAAAGACGATGAGCGGAGCAGCGACTCCGCGCGGCACCTTCCACCGCCCGAGCCGATCCACTCCCGAGCTCACCGCGAGCGCAAAGAGGACTCCCAGAAAAACCGTGAGCACGAGCGTGCGCGTGTGCCAGAGCAGCAACAGCGCAACGGCGAGCCCCACGACGGCCGCAGCGGTGCGCAGCGCGTCATAGCGCTGGCCTTCTCGTGATCCGTTCATCGGCTCCAGTTTATCTCCCCGAGGAGATCACCGGAAGCGTTACTCGTAACGGAGCGCTTCTACCGGATCGAGTCGGGCCGCGCGTGCGGCGGGGAGAATCCCGAACAGAATGCCCGTGAACGCACTCGTCGCAAGCGCCGCAAGAACCGCCGAGAGAGGCGTCGATGCCGGAATGGCGGGGAAGGCCGTCTTGATTCCGAGCGCCACCAGAATCCCCAGCACGAGGCCGATCGAGGCGCCGATGCTGGTGAGCGTCGCCGCTTCCACCAGGAACTGCCAGAGTATCGCGCTCTTGGTCGCGCCGAGCGCCTTGCGCACACCGATCTCGCGGGTGCGCTCGGTGACGCTGATCATCATGATCGCGACCACGCCCACGCCGCCCACCAGCAGGCCGACCGAAGACAGCGCGATGCCGACGACGAAGAAGGTGCCGAACAGCTTGTTGTAGATTCCCATCAGCCGATCCTGGGTCACGATCTCGAAGTTGTTCTTGGCGTTGGAGCGGAGCCCGCGGCGAGCGCGCATCAGAGCCGTCACGTCGTCCGTCGCCTCTGCGGTGGTCACTCCCGGCTCCGGCTTCACGATGAAATCGACGCCGCGCATCCACGGGCTGAGAGAGCGACGCGCGGACTCGAATGGTACGATCGCCTTCGCCTGATCTCCTCCCCCGGCCGAGGTCGGCGTCCCCATCGGGCTCGCCGTGTAGTGATAGACGCCGATTACGCGGAAACCGACGCCGTCGACGTTGATCATCTTGTCGATCGGGTCCGATGTGCCGAACAGGCGCTCCGCCAGCTTCTGGTTGACGATGATCACCCGTGCCGCAGTCGTGTTCTCCGCGTAGGTGAAGCTTCTCCCCGGATAGATGTCGCCGCCGTCCACGTCCACCCAGTTCGGCGTGTAGATCTCCATGCCGGTGCTGGTCTGCTTGTCCTTGTACTGGAACTTGGCGCCGGAGCCGAGATGCGCCGTGACGGCCCTGATGGTCGGGAGGCGCTCAATTGCGGTCGCTTCCTCGATGGTGAGGGCCGGGTTCCGTCTCTCGGGGCAGGTGTCGTCGGAGCCGTCGCACGCCTGAAAGCCGCTGATCGGGCGGCGATAGATGTAAAACGAAGTCGGACCCGCCGCCTCGAGATCCTTGGCAAAGCTCTCGTTGATGCCGCGGACGACGGAAGACATTGCGACGACCACGAAGACGCCGATCGCGACGCCCATGATGGTCAACGCAGCGCGAACCTTGTTGGAGCGGATCGCGTCGAGTGCCATGCCGACGCCCTCGAAGGCGTTGAAAACGCGCTGTGCCAGGCGCATCGCTATTCCTTCCTCAGCGCTTCGATTGGATCAAGCGACGCAGCTCGGCGAGCCGGGTAGACGCCCGAGATTATCCCAACGACGGTTCCGAGCAGCGTCGCCACCACGATGGACCATGGCGCGACTGCCGCGGGGAGCGGAGTCTTCCACTCGATGATCTTCGCGATCAGGATTCCGAGAATGATGCCGATGATTGCGCCGAGGGTGCTGAGAGTTGCGGCTTCGACCAGGAACTGGCGCATGATGTCACGCCGTCTCGCGCCAAGTGATTTCCTGATACCGATCTCACGAGTGCGCTCTGCAACCGCGACCAGCATGATGTTCATGATTACCAGGCCGCCGACGATCAGACCGATCGCCGGGAACGCTGTCCCTGCCATCGTCATAACTTTCTTCAGCTTGTCCATGAATGCCAGCGCGCTCGCCGACGTCTCCATGAAGAAGTTGTCCGGCTCGCCCGGCCGCAGCTTGCGGCGTCCGCGCATGACCTCGCGCACCGACTCCATTGCATCCGTCATCGTGAGCGAAGTCGGGGTCTGAACCATGATACCGTCGACGTCCCCGCGCGGATTGGTGAAGTGGTGCAGCGGGGAATTGTACGGGGCGATCGCGACTCGATCGAGCGATATGCCGAAGACCGAGCCCTGCTTCTCGAGCACTCCGATGACGGAGTAGGGCATCCCCTTGATCCTGAGCTGGCGCCCCAGCGGATCCAGGTCGCGGAAGAAGTACTTCGCAACCTCGTCGCCGATTACCACCACCGGCGCCCCGAGGGTCGACTCCTGCTGTGTGAACAGTCGGCCGACGTGAACGTCGTACTTCTTGATGCTGAAGTAGTCACCATCCACGGCGTGGGCTTCAACCTGCTTGGGACGGGAGTACTGTGACTGTGCCTGGAGGTATTCCTGGCTTTCGACCGCGTACCTCGAGCCAGGTGGCAGAACGCTCGACACGAGCGGGAGGTCAGAGTGGTAGATGCGCGGCCGGCGCAGCCAGGTGCGCCACTCCTCCTCCGAGCTGGCGCCGTCGCCGAACCACGGGAATCGCCGCAGCGTGAAGGTGTTGACGCCCAGCATCTTGGCGGCGAAGTCATTCTCCATGTAGCTGCTCATGCCCTGCACGATCGATATGACCGCGATGAGGAACATGACGCCGATGGTGACGCCGAGGAGCGTGAAAAAGCTCTTGAGCTTCTGCACGCGGATCTGCGCCAGAGCCAGCCAGATTGCCTCGACGAACGGCATTTCTAATCCTTGCGGTTCAGATTTGGCGGGGCGATTCCGGCCGATTTGATGAAGGTCGCGCGCTTGTCGTCGCTGGACACCAATCCGTCGCGAAGGACAATGACGCGGCGCGCATGGGCAGCAATGTCCGACTCGTGCGTCACCATGATGACCGTCTGGCCCTGCTCGGCCAGCCCTTCGAACACGCGCATGATTTCTTCGGACGTGGTCGAATCGAGATTTCCGGTCGGCTCGTCGGCGAGCAGGATCGATGGCTGGTTCACCAGCGCTCTCGCGATCGCGACGCGCTGGCGCTGACCGCCCGAGAGCTCATTCGGCCGGTGCTGCACGCGGTCGCCGAGCTGTACGCGCTCGAGCGCTTCGGTTGCTCTCTTCCTTCGCTCGTCCGCGCCAACGCCGGCGTAAACCAGCGGCAGCTCGACGTTGTGCAGCGCCGTCGCGCGCGGAAGAAGATTGAATGTCTGGAACACGAAGCCGATCTCGCGATTTCTCACGCGCGCGAGCTCGTCCTCATCCTTGTCGGAAACGAGCTCGCCGTTCAGCCAGTACTCGCCGGCATTGGGCGTGTCGAGGCATCCAATGAGGTTCATCAGCGTTGATTTTCCGGAACCGGAGGGTCCCATGATCGCGACGTACTCGTTGCGACGGATCGCGATGTCGACTCCGCGGAGGGCGTGCACGACTTCGCCGCCCATGTCGTAGTCGCGTTTCAGTCCGCGGGTGACGATGACCCAGTCTTTGTCGGGTGCGGCGCCGGCGTTGGCAGCCACCACCTGCCGCTCAGCGGTCGTGCTGAGCGGAATTTCATCTGTCGTATGCATTAGCTCTTCGCCGGCTCGCCGGGCTTTTTCGGAGTTTCCTTCTGTGCGCGCACCGTTGCGCCGTCCTTGAGCTCGCGGATGGCCTGATAGGTACCGCCGACGATGTTCTCGCCTTCCTTGAGACCGCTGAGAACCTCGAAGTACTTCTCACCCGCGATACCAACCTTTACGGGGCGGAAGGTCACTTTGTTGTTCGTGCCCACCACGAAGACACCCTCGACGTCGCGCTTTCCTACCTGCTTCGCCGGCGCGCGCTTGGCGAGCGTGAGCGCGGTGTCGGGCTTGACGCTGTCCTCGCGCACCGTCAGCGCGATGATCGGAATCGACAGCGCTCCTATGCGCGTCTGGGTGATGATCTTCGCCGTGGAGGAGAAGTCGGGACGCGTCTCGGGCGGAGCGTTCAGAAGCTGGACCGTGACTTCGTAGTCGATCGCCTGGTCCGCTGACCCACCGGTGCCGCCGGTCGTCGCGGCCTTGACCGAGCTGTTGGAGATCTCGGATACGCGACCGATGAAAGTCGTGTCGGGGAACGCGTCGAGCTGGATCACCGTCGAGTCGCCGATCTTGATCCGCGACACGTCGGTCTCGTCGACCTTGACCTTGGTCTCGAGCACGCTCATGTCGCTGATCGTCAGCATCGTTGCTGCGTCCTTGTTGAAAGTACCCTGAATCGCCGTTTCGCCTTCCTCGATGCTGAGGCGAGTGATGCGGCCGCTCATGGGAGCGACGATGGTGGTCTTGCCCAGGCTCGAGGCGGCGTCACGATATGACGCAGTCGCCTGATCGATGGCGTGATTGGCGGCCTCGAGCTGTGCCTGCGCGACTTCCGCCTGAGTGCGCAGCTGCTCGACCTGCTCGTCCGACACGAGGGTCGGATTTGCCTTCTTGAGCGCCATCAGCCGGTCGAAATTCCGCTGCGCCTGAGTGAGCGCCGGCTTGGCCTGCGCCGCCTGCGACCTGGCCGACGCGACCGCGGCGGTTGCTCTCTCGACGTTCGCGCGGTACTGGGAGGGATCGATTTCCAGCAGGAACTGGCCCCTCGTTACCATCTGGCCTTCTTTCACGGCGAGCCGGACGATCCGGCCGCTGATGTCGGCGCTCACATTGACTTTGGTGTGCGGCTGAACCTGCCCGCTCGCCGTCACGGAAGCGACGAGATCCCGCTTCTGGACTTTTTCAATGCGGACTTCGGTCGCCTTGTTGCGGCCCTTCATCGCGCTGGTGACGCCGATGATCACGATCGCGAGAACGATCACGCCGGCAACTGACCACTTGGTGCGTTTCTTCATGTGTCGATCCGATTAACGAAGGGGGTGACCGACGGCGCTCTCCAGAGCGGCGAAGGCCTTGTGATAGTCGTAAACAGAATTGATTCTCTCACTCTCGGCGCGCTCGTAGGTGGCGCGCGCCTGCGTCAGGTCGACGAACGTCGTCGCACCGATCTTGTAACGGTCCTGAACCAGCTTCAGCTCCTGCTTTGCCTTGGCGGCGTTCTGCTCCTGCAGCACCACCGTCTTCTCGGCGGTCGTCACCGTCAGGTAAGCCGCGGTCACATCGGCCGTCAGTGCGAGCTCTCTCGACCTCACGCTGTACCGCGCGTCGGAGCGACTCGCCATCGCCTCCTGCAGGCGCTGCTCGCGCGCGAAGCCGTCGAACAAAGGCAGCGATAGCGTCGCACTGAACGATCGGGGCGACCTGGTGAAGTTGAATGGAAACTTCGAGTTGCCGCTCCGAATCGCCGCAGCTTCGGCTTCCGTGAACGCCATCGCGTTGCACTGCGCCAACTGGTTCGAAAGGTTGAGAGCGGCGCGTACTTCTTCGGTCCGGATGCAGCTCGCGCGGGACGCATCGAGCTGCGCCTGTGCCTGTGCCACCGGGAAGCCGGAGTTCGTGTAGCCGTAGGTATAGCCGCCGATCCCGGTGGAGAGCGACAGCGTCGGCGAGTACTCACCCTTCTCGCGTCGAACGTTCAAGTCGGCAACGTGCTCTCTCGAGCGCAGGGCCACGACTATCGGGTTCTGGTTTCGCGCCGATGCGATTAGCTCGTCGACATTGAGCTGGATCGGCGTCACCGGGAACTGGCTGACGAGCTTCACGTTGGGGGGTTGGGGCGTTCCCATCAGCTGAAACAGTCTGAGTTTCTCGATCTCGACCTGGTTCCGCGCCTTGAGCGCCTGAACCTTTTGAAGTCCGAGCGCCACTTCAGCTCGCGAGACGTCGAGTTGGGTACCCGAGCCGACGATCTCACGTGCCTGCGCCAGAATCAGCTCCGCCTGAGAGGCGACGACGAGCGAGTCCTGAAGGTCGGCGGTGGCTTCCGCCTGGAGCGTAGACAGGTATTGCTGCGAGACGTTGCTGCGGAGGTTTGACGTGGCGCCCGTGATATCCGCTTCGACCGCGTCACGGTTCGCGCGCTGAAGGCTGGGCATAATGAGTGTCGCGCTGTTGATCCGGTAATTGAGCCCGATCTGATAGTTCGACTGATTCACATCCGAGCTGGCACCGAGACTCGTTCCGCTGAAGATCTGCTGGCCGCCCTGCTGGCGCTGAGCGCTCAGCGAAGCGTCCGCGCTCGGCAGCAGCGCACCGTAAGCGCTGCGCACGGCGGCGCGGGCACCGATCCGGTTGTTGAGCGTCTGTTGAAGTTCCGGGTTATTGCGCTGCGCCAGCTCGATAGCCTGCTCGATCGTAAGCGAAGTCGGAACCGCGGAATCACGGGGAGCAACCTGGGCGGATGCCTGTGTGGCACCTGCAGCCAGGCAAATCAAGAACAAGTATCGCATCATTGTAGGAAGGTGGGTTTCTCTTCAAGTACGGCCAACTATACAACAGAGTTTCAGCACCGAACACAGGAAGATACCTTAAGATTGAATTAAGGAATGCTTAGAGCCCGCTAACGAGCCGCCGGCCGCGGCTGCGACCGATCTGATTCTTATTCCGCAGGCGCCGGCGCCAGGAAAATCCGATCGCTGATCTTGGCGAAGATGCGATCGTACAAGCGCTTACCCTTGTCCGCCGATGCCAGCGACGGGCGCCCGATCGACCCGGCGCTTCCGCTCGGAACCGTGAGCCATCCCCGCCTGTACCTGCGAAGCTGCTCGCGGGACATCATGTAGTCCTGAGCCAGGTCCAGGTTCACGAGCTCCGGTCGCAGGAACATCATGATCGACGTGTCGACCTCGTCACCGTGCATCGCTTCCCTCTGTCCCTGCAGCAGGTCGGACAGGTTCACACCGAAGATGTCCACCACTCGAACGCGCGCGGCCGTGGTGATGACGGTAGCGAGCGCTTCCTGGTGGGGATCATGACCGTGTGCGGTGATCAGTATGAATTCGCGGACGCCCGTCGCTTCCCAGGAATCGATCAGGTCGTTCAGCATCCGGTGGAGCGTTTTCTTGCGCAGTGAGGCGTTCCCGGTGAAGCCCCTCTCGGTGTCGACGTTGACTCCATACTCCACCGTCGGCGCCCTCAACACGCCATATTCCGCAGACAGATCGTCGCACATGTGCTCGACGATGATGGTGTCGCAGCCGAGCGGGAGATGAGGACCGTGCTGCTCGCACGTACCGATTGGTATGATCAGCCGCGGATCGTTGCCGAGGATGGCAGTGACTTGCGCCGGGTTGAGCTCCTTGACGCGAAGCGGGCCGGAATCTGGAAGGGGGGAGGGAAGGGTCATCGGATCAGCTGGTAGCCTCAATGTAAGAAGCGGGACCCTGCGGCGACGCGCAATCCTCGCGTTGGCCGCGATCCCGCTTTTTCTGATTGCCATGTGGGTCAGAACTCCCGCCCTCCCTCGCACCGCTCACATCAACGGCACTGCCGACAGCGAGCAGGCGGGGGCCGCGAAGGCAGCAGCCGGGGCACTCGAGCGAGCGGTCTCGGATGCTATTCAACGCCTCGACGAACAGGCGACCAGCGCACTCGGCGCTCCGGCCGATGTAGAGGGCGCCTTTGCGTACCTCGCCGCGCGGGCACCGCGAAAGGATGGAGAATCGGTCGTGCTCTTCGAGCACAATCGTCCCCTCGCGTGGTCCGGCGAAATGAGAATCGATCCGGACACGCTCACCGCCCCGATCAGCGTCGCGTTCAGCCCGTTTTATACCACGCTCAACGTGGTAAGGGCTCGTGGAGATCGGCGCGCCGTCGCGTCCGTGGTGTTGCATGCCGCACCTCCGGCTGATCGGCTGACCCAAGCCGTGGATGTGCAGGTCGCTGGGTCCCAGGGTGTTGCTTCGTACGAGCTCGCACCGGCGACCGACCCTCGTGGCGGCCAGATCATGATCGCATACAATGGCGCACCGCTCGTTCGGGTTTTGCCCCGGCTTGCGACAAGCGAAGAGGTCGGATTTCGTCGAGCCGCGACGCTTCGCGCGCGGGGAACGGTCGCGCTCATCATCCTGGCGCTTGCTTTTCTCGTCTACGCCTGGCGTGACCGGCGCGCCGTCACAGAGCGGCTGTTCGCGGTCGCGGTCGTCTTCGCAATCGCAGCGCTCGTTCCCTGGAACTCGTTCTCGAACACGTCGAGGCTCTTCGACCCGGGCTATTACTTCTCCAGGCTTGGCGGACCGCTTACCGCCAATGCAGGCGCGCTCTGCATCAGCACGGCGCTCGTATTGATGGCGGTGTACGCCGTAATTCGCGGCCTCGCCGATGCTCGCTGGCCACGCCTGTATGCGGGGATCGGGGCGCTTCTCACGCTCGGGATCGGAATCCCGTTCGCGTCCAATATCGTGCGCGGAATCGGACAGCCACCGTGGGGCTCGACGCCAGGACTCTGGCTCTCGTGGGAGATTCCGCTCTTCGTGTTCCTGTTCGCCGTCCTGCTGGCCGCATACTGGATGTTGCGAATGGCCTTCGTCCAGACGGGCTTTGTCTCGTTTCGTGCGGCGGTGATCATCGCGTCGATATCGGCGGTGACCGCACTCGCCGGCCTCTGGTCGACGACGTCGCGGCAGCGGGTGCGACTAGCCGAGACGGATGTCGCCGCTCTCGGTCACGTGGACGACTACGCCGTCGTGCTGACGCGCCGTTTTGCCACTACGCTAGCCCGGAGTCCACAGCCACGTGACCGCGCCGAGCTGTTGAAGGCCTACGCCGCATCCGATCTCGCTCCAGCCGAGTTCCCGGCGACCCTCGCCTCGTGGGATCAGAACGGAAAGCAAATGGCCGAATTTGGAGTCACCCAGGCGGAGCCGGATTCGGAAGCAGTTGTGAAAGCGGTTCGCGACGCAATCACGAGCCGGCAGACTGTGACCCGAAGCGTTCTCGGTCCGACTGGCGTTCAGATCCTTGCCGCCGTCACGCATCCTTCAGGTGGGGCGACCTCGGTGCTGGTGCTTCCACGAACAAGACTTCTGAGCGTCAATCCATACGCCGCTCTCCTGGGAATGGCGCCGCCTTCGGGTGGGGATCCTCCGTATGGAGTTGTGTTGGCGGATGCGTCGCCGTCAATCCGCGCGGATACAACGGCAGTCCGCTGGCATCGACTCGGTAACGAGCTCCACGGCGACCGACTCATCTCAACCTCCGACGGGACCAAGCGCGCGCACGTCGAGATCGACCTGCGATCGACCTGGGCTCGGGCTGAGAGGGGCGTGTTGGTGCTGCTCCTCGATCTGCTGGTGGCCGGGCTCTTCTGGATGCTCGGAACGGCGGCCGAGAAAGGCTTCATTCGCTGGGTTCGCGTGCGTGCCGCGCATTGGATCTATACCTACCACGCGCGGTTGACGCTTGCGCTCTTCGCGTTCTTCGTGATTCCCGCGATCGCGTTCGCGGTGTGGTCCTACCAGAGACTCCGTAGCGACGATCTTCAGACGCGCGAGATTCTGGTTCGCGAGACGCTTCACGCCGTTCTCGCCGCGAACGAATACGAGCAGCTTCCCGGCGCAGCGCGGCGTTTCGACACGCCGCTGTTTCTTTATTCGAATGGCTTGCTCGAGCGCACGAGCGACAGTCTCCTCGACGCTCTTGCACCCACCGGCCGCCAACTGCCGGCGCCTGTGCAGGTGAGTCTGGGAAGCGCTGGCGAGCTATCCGCCGCGTCGGAGGCCACGCTGGGAACGGCCAAGATGCTCTTTGGATTCAGCGCGACGCTCGGTCCTTCCCAGGAACGATACGTGTTGGCGGCGCCCGCTCGGAGCGACGACCTCGTGCTCGATCGACGGCGTCGCGATCTGGGGATGCTGGTGCTGTTCGCGACCGCGGCCGGAGCGCTCGCCGCGCTCTGGCTCAGTGGGATCGCCGCCAAGCGGCTGGCAAGAGATCTGGAGCTGAGCAGGATCGAGGTAGCTCGCGCCGAACGCGTCCTGGCCTGGGGGGAGATGGCGCGTCAAGTCGCGCACGAGATCAAGAATCCGCTCACACCCATTAGACTGGGAGTTCAGCATCTTCGGCGCGCGCGGAGCGATCCCCGCGTCGATTTCGACACCGTGCTCAATGACAACGTGCGACGGATTCTGGCGGAGATCGACCGGCTCGACGAAATAGCGCGGTCGTTCAGCCGCTACGGCAGCGCACCCGCGGACCTGCCGCCCGCTGTCCAGGTCGAGGTTGCGGCTGTCGTAAAGGATGTCGTTGGTCTGGAGCAGATGGGCGATCGGTTGGTGAAGTGGCGCCTGCGCGGGGCGGACCATCCCATCTGGGCCATGGCACACAAGGACGAAATGCGCGATGTGCTTCTCAACGTGTTCGAGAATGCGCGGCTCGCCGGGGCTCGTCACGTCGATATTACGATGCGTGACGAAGAGGGACGAGTGACGATCGAGACCATGGATGACGGAGCGGGAATCGCCCCGGCGGTATTGCCGCGGATCTTCGAGCCGCATTTTTCTACTCGCACGACCGGTAGCGGGCTGGGATTGGCGGTGAGCCGGCGGCTGATCGAGGCTTGGGGGGGAGAGATTGCAATCACCACCGAACAGGGGAAGGGGACGAGGGTGCTGATCGTGCTTGTCAGAGGCAAAGCGTGACGCCAGTAAACCGTGGGGTCGAAACGCCTCGCGCCACGAAAATCCTGCCGCCGCACATCGCGGACTGGCAGCTCCCGCCGGATTGGTCGTGGGGGCCGGGCGGAATGGTCGGCGACTACCGTCACTATCAGGAAGTGAACGATGCACTCGGCCGTTCTCTTTCTCTCGTGACTGCGCCCAATCCGGCGCACAACGAGTGGCTTTTCGAGGAAGCCAGGCAACTGGCCCTGCGCAGCCATCCGTCGATCCCCACTACATACCACTACTGGACGAAGTACCGCGACGTGCGCCGGGGCCCGGGCTACCTTCGTCGCTGGGTAACTGGCGAAACGGTGCGCGCGCGAATGGCGAGGCTGGGTGTGGCCGACATTCCGTACGTATTCCAGCTTCTTCGCGGAGCGTGCTCGACGCTCTCCTACCTGCACGAGACCGGCATCGCGCACGGCGGCTTGAACGGTGACGCGCTGTGGACGACACCGACAGGGCGGCTCTGGATGCTCGAATGGCAGTGGGCCGTGCCGCGTGAAGCAATCCCCGCCGGCGTGCGGCCCGGCAACGGCCCGCTCGAGATCCGCTCCATCGAGGTGGCTCGGCCGATGCGAACGGAGCTGTTGCCGATGCCTCCGGAATGGGAATCGACGGAGTGGGTGCCGACGCCGGCGAGCGATCAGTGGCAGCTGGCCGCGATGTGTTTCACGGCGCTCACGGGCGAGACTCCGCCGACTCGCGGTGTTCCGCCCATAAAACTTGTGAGACCAGAGACTCCGGAATCGCTGGCCACGTCCCTCGACCGCGCACTCTCGGTCGACCCCGCTGATCGATTTCCTTCCCTCGCGGTACTTCTGCGCGCGGTGGACCGTGGTGATCCGGCGCGCGCAGTGGTGATGGTAAGAGGTGAGCCGGACCGGACCGTGGATGAATCGGCCGAGGCTCGACTGCGGTGGGCGGTCGGCGACGATTACGAGATTCTCTCCAAGCTCGGAAGCGGCGCGTTCGGCACCGTGTGGCGCGCGAGAGATCTATCGCTCGAGCGCGAAGTCGCGTTGAAGGCTCTGCACCCGGCGATCGCGCGCGACGACAAGGCCGTGCGCGCGTTCTGGCGCGAAGCCAAGCTGGCCGCGCAGCTGGCGCATCCAGCGATCGTGCCGATCTACGACTGGGACTCGAGTGGCGAGCTGTCGTGGTACACGATGGAGCTCGCGGAAGAGGGATCGGTGGCAAGTCTCGTCGCGCGATCCGGCCCACGCCAGCTCGCCGAGATCGCCACGCAGGTGGAGCAGGTTCTGGACGGGCTGTCCGTTGCGCACGCGAACGGGATTCTGCACCGCGATCTCAAGCCGGAGAACATTCTGATCGACCGCTATCAGCGTTGGCGCATCACCGATTTTGGAATCGCCAACGTGACTGGGGAAGACGTCGCGGGCACAACCGGCACTCCGGCTTTCGCCGCGCCAGAACAGCTCCTCGGCGAGCCTCAGGGGCCTGCGGCCGACTATTTCGCGCTGGCCGCGATCGTGTATTTCACGCTCACGGGCGAGGCGCCGTTTGGCGAAGGCGATGCCAAGACGATTCTGGCGGCGCAGCTCGCCGAGCGAGCGGATCTCGGATCGTTTCCCACCGTACTTTGCAACTGGTTTCGCGCCGCGTTCGCCCCGAATCCGGACGACCGATTCGTCGACGGACTCGAGATGCAGCGCGCCTGGAATGCGGCCAGCAGGAAGGTTCTCGCGCGTCAGCGCGGTTGGTGGAGGCGAGTGGTTTCCTAGCCGGGGTCGCACGCATAGCCGAGGCGGATACGAATGAGACACGCCGGTACGATAGAGACGCGCGCGAAATGGCCGATTTGCGGCCCCAAGCCGCGGAATTTTGTTCTAAAGCCGCGCATTTTCACGCCGATAGTGTTGACTGGCGTGGCACTTGCAAGCCAGTCGCCTCCACGACGAGTCGGTTTATCGTGGATGCAAATCGTCGGAGCGTGACGAATGTTTGTTGCGCTGATTTTGCGGGCGCGCATCACTAGCGCCTCCGGAAAGATTTGCTAGCTTTCGACCGGTTGTGAGGGGGTTCGTCTGGAGAGTGTTTCGACGCTCACTGGGCACGCATCCTGCCTCACGACGCAACGCGCGACCGCGGTAACCGCTGGAAAGTATCTCCACCCTTTGAGAGGAAACAATCATGTTGAGAAGAAGTTGGACCGTCTGCGCGATGACGGCCTTACTCCTCGGCGGATCGGCGGCAGCACAGTCGCCTGGGACGTTGCTGGTAGGCGGGTTTGGCACGTGGACGCACTTCGATAGCAAATGGAACCTGGACACCAGCTTCGGGAATTCCTGGGGTTATGGCGGCCGGGTCGGCGCCTTCATCGCGCCAAACTGGAACCTCGAGGCAGACGGTTCCTACACGCCTGCGCAAGCCGCGGCCGGGACGCGGTTCCTGGGCTCCAGGGTTACAGCTGGCGACGTGAAGGCAAGCGCGCTTGCAGCACGTCTCGTTTACAGCTTCCCGCTCGGCAATCTGCCCTCGATCCACATTGGAGCAGGAGCAGTGCTCGAGAATTTCCGCAACGACGACGGACCTGACCGCGGAACGTATCAGTTCGGCGCCAACGGTCTGGCTGGATTCAACCTCGGCTTCGGTGGCGTCGCACTACGCGTCGACGGGCTCGTCAACTATCTGCCATCCAACGGTGGCAAGTTCGATTTCGGCGCACAGGCGGGCCTTCAGTTCTCGCCCGACCTCGCGTCGATGTTTGGCGGCGGGACTACCATGGGCACCACGATGTGGGCGCCTTATATGTGGTGGGACCAAATGGACGCCCCACTTCCAGGCACCGTCGAGCTCGGCGGCTTCGCGCAGTGGTCGTTCTTCGACGAGAACGCCGGCCTCGAAGGTAGAGCAGTAGCCGAGGATGGCCTTGGTTACGGTGGACGCGTCGGCGTGTTCCTCTCCGATCCCCGGTGGGAGATCGAAGGCGATGGTTACTACGCTCCCGAGAGCAATGAATTCGCTGGCGGCACTAATCCGACCGATGTCAATGCACACGCCTTCGCGGTGCGTTTGAACTACAACTTCCCATTCCGACTAATGAACCGGCAAAGCCAGTTCATCCTCGGCGCGGGTGGAACACGCACCAGCTACAAGTTCCAGGGTGGCGCGCTCGATGACCAGTACACCTACAACTACGGCGCGAGTGGCCTGGCTGGTATTCGTCTCGGCATCGCCAACCGTACGGCAATTCGTCTCGACGGTGTGCTTGACTACATGCCCAACCACCAGCCCGATGCGAACATGAACATTCATGTTCGTGGCGGACTGAGCTTCCTGCTCGGTGGTGCGCGTCCGGAGGTTATGTGCACGTACGCCGGTCTCGAGAGCATTCCAGCTTCGAGCCCGAATTGCGTTGCTCCGCCG
>Ga0193735_1000259_pt1 | contig 16958 bp, 12 predicted proteins | sample U1m2metaG_FD_145080 | JGI IMG/M metagenome (GOLD analysis project Ga0193735, IMG submission 145080) | Soil microbial communities from a riparian zone of the East river system, Colorado, United States - U1m2 | ecosystem: Environmental > Terrestrial > Soil > Riparian zone | place: USA: East River... | reverse complement strand
GGAATTTGAACGGTGAATCGCTTGCAGCATCGGTAATCCTTGGTAAGCTACCAGCCCTGCCTCATCCAACGCCAGCATTAAAGGATGGTCTCAACCGAGGGAAATACGTTGACGGGTCTCATAAATCTATTACGCTCGCCCATCCACCCAGATAGGACTGTGCACAGGCTTTTCTGCATCGCGATACTCGCGCTTGCCAGCGCGAGCGCAGTGTTAGCTCAGGGCGAACCGCAGCGTCCCGAGGCAGCGCCAGCTGCCAAGGTAGCGAACCCGGCACCGGCAGATCCGCCAGCTGCTCCGAGCACGCCGGCCATGGTTCGGCTCCAATTTCCAAACAGCGATGTGGTCGATGTCTTGCATCTTTACGAGCAGCTCACCGGCAAGAAACTGGTGATGGATAATTTTGTGCAGGGCAAGGTGAACATTTTCATCGCCAAAGAGGTGTCGCGCGATGAGGCAATCAAGATCATCGAGATCAGCATGGGTCTCAACGGGATTTCGCTTGTTCCGGCTGCCCGCGACATAGTTGACGTCGTGGGGGCCGGGCAGAATCCTCGGAAAGCCCCGGTACCGATTATTTCCGACCTGGCGGACATGCCGGCGGGTAACCCTGTGGTCAGCTTCTTGTTCAAGCTGCAGTACGCCGATCCGCAGGAGCTTCAACAGGTGTTGATGGCATATTTCCAGGGGAGCTCAGGCACGATCAACATTCTGGCCCTGCCGAAATCGTCCAGCCTTCTGGTGACACAGAACGCCGACATTATTCGGCAGCTTGCCAGTGTGATTGACCAAGTGGACGTGGCGCCAGCGGAAGTGGTGAGCGAGTTCATCAAGCTTGAACGCGCTGATGCCAGCAAAGTAGTGGACATGCTCAAGGAAATTTTCGAAAAGAGCACCGAGACCATACCGGGTCAGCCGGGTGTTCGCGCGGTGAAGATGCCTGCGGTACCGCAGCCGATGCCCGCCGAGGCGGGCGGGATCCTGTCCGAAGAAGCGGTGATCGTGGGTAAAATTAAAATTACTCCCGACGTGCGCACCAACCGCATTCATATTGTGACGCGGCCGATCAACATGCCTTTCATCCGTCAATTGATCCACGAATTTGATGCGAACGTTGAGTTTGCGAAACCGGTCACACGTTATTTGAAATACGTTTCGGCCGGTGAGGTTCTGCCAGTGTTGGTGCAGGCATTGACTGAACCGGGCACAGAAGGTGGTGGTGCAGCAGCAGGCGGCGGGCCTGCGGGCGGCGGTCTAACGGCGCCCGGGCAGCAACCCCAACAGCGTAAGACGGGTTCTACAGACACCAGTCAATACCCCGGTGGACTAGGGGGCACGGGCGGCGGCGGCAGCACACTCAACATTTCAGAAGAGCTTTCCACGCAGCCGGTGGACACCGCGCCCAAAGCAGTCACGATCGGAAACGCAAAGCTTATCGCCGATCAGCGTGCGAACTCGATTATCGTTCTCGCCAACCGCGAGGTGGTCGTGAAAGTGGAAAAAATTCTGGATGAAATGGACGTCAAAGCGCCGCAGGTGGCGTTGAGCACGGTAATTGGCCAGTTGACACTTTCCAACAACGAAGAATTCGGTGTCGATTGGTTCGCCAAGTACGACAAGAAGTTGGTAGGCATCTCACGCAACAACACCATCTTCGGGAACAACAATCCGCTAATTCCCATTCCAGGTGTCGCTCCTTCCGTTTCACCCGGACCGATCACTGGAGGTGGAATAATCGATCCCGCGAATCTGATCAATTTCAGCCAAATTATTCAGAACGTTACCAATGGCACAAACATCTATGTCGCGGCTGGAAATTACCTGGCGACCATTGTGCATCTGCTTGAGTCCACGGGTAAGTTCAGAGTCATGTCGCGACCGACGGTTTTCACAAGCAACAACAAAAAAGCAATCATTGCTTCCGGCCAGGAGGTTCCGGTTCCGGTGAGCACGCTGACGAATGCCGGGACGATCGTCAACCAGGCAGCTGTGGCCGCAAGTGTTGAGTACAAGAAGGTGGTGCTTCAGCTTGAGGTCGTGCCGCTGATTAATTCCGAGAAGGAAGTGTCTCTGGATATTTTGCAAAAGCTCGACAGCCTTGTCCCGAACGGAAGCGTAAATATCAGTGGCAATCAGGTCCCAACGATCGACACAAAGTATATCCGCACCACCGTTTCTGCTCCGAACGGATCGACCATTATACTGGGCGGATTGATCCAAGAGGAGAAGAACAAGCAATACCAAGGCATTCCTTATCTCTCGCGCATTCCTCTCATCGGCGCGGCCTTCCGTGGCACATTAAGTGGCAAGGTGCGGCGGGAGCTAATCATTCTTATGTGTCCGCAGGTGACCCTGACCAAGCTGGATTCTTATCGGCTGCGCCAAAAATGGGAGGACTCCACGCATTTCGGTCCCGAGCTCGATCAGGGCGAGTGTCAGGATTGCCCCAAGGTGCAAAGTGGCAAACAGCTAGACTTGCCGCCGCCTGATTTTCCCGCCGCGAAAGATATCAATTAACTCGCTTCTATTCATGAAACGAATGGCTCTCGCATTGATTCTTGGCTCGTTGGCCGCAACCATCGCGCATGCCGACGAGTTCGACGTTTTGTCTCATGAGATTTTTCGTCCGACCGATCCATTGGCTCAACGAGACGAATATGGGCTTGTCCATCAGGGGCCCCATGTGAATGCCACAGATTTCGCGCCGAGATATCATTGGCGATGGGTTTACTACTTTAAAGCTCCCGAACAACTCATTTTGGACCCGGCTTATGTCGGCTCGATGCAAACGGCACTGCGCCGGCTGGGTTATTACTGCGGCCCCGTTGACGGCGTGTTTACTCCAGTGGTGGCCGATGCCATCGCGCGGCTGCAAAAGAACTACTCCATGCAGGTCACCGGCACGCTTACCGATGCGGTGCGACGCGCATTACACATGCCCTGAGTTTTTCTGAATGAACTCAGCTCCCAGCCAGTCCCTTATTAATTTGCTGCTGGAAAGCGGCGTTTCTTCGAACGAAGAAGCGGTCCAGCTGGCCACAAACCTGAACGGCGGTTCATGGGTGGGTCAGGTGCTCGATTCCGGCAAGGTGGACGAGAACCGCTTTCTCGGTGCGATCGGGAATTTCTTCCGGGTGCCGGTTGTCTCCATCGACGCGAAAAAGATCGATCGCGACACGTTATCGATGCTGCCGAGTCGTTTTGTCTTTCAGCATCACATTCTGCCCATCGAGGCGAAGGAAAATTCAGTCGTACTGGCGACTTACGATCTTTTCAATTCCATTGGCCGCCAGCTCGCAGCGCAACTTTTGAAAAAGCCGGTCGAATGGGTACTGGTGCCGCGCGCGCAGCTTTTGCGCGCGATGAAAACGCTCTACGGCGTCGGGGCGGAAACTTTCGACGAAATCCTGAAGACCAACCGCGCCTTCGAGGTGTTCCAAGACACGGAAACTGCTATCGAGCTGAACGCCGACGATCCCGACGCGTCTGTGGTGAAATTCGTGAATCAGATTATTCGCGAGGCGATTCTCGAGCGCGCGACCGACATTCACGTCGAGCCGCTGGAAAACGATTTGCGAATTCGATATCGAATCGATGGAATTTTGCACGAGGGCGCTGTGCCGCCGCAGTTGCGCGTCTTGCAATCGGCCATCATCTCGCGGTTAAAGGTAATGTCGCATATGGACATCGCGGAACGGCGTCTCCCGCAGGACGGACGCATGAATTTGCACGCGAACAATCAGGAGATCGACGTACGCGTCTCGACAATTCCAACAGTCAACGGCGAGTCAATCAGTCTGCGTTTGCTCAGCCGTGGCGAGCAGCAGTTCAATTTCGAGCGCCTCGATTTGGGCGAGAAGAAGGAAAAGATCATTCGCCATCTCTTGAAGCAACCGAACGGGATCATTCTTCTCACCGGCCCGACCGGCTGCGGCAAATCAACTTCGCTTTATTGCTTTCTCAGCAGCATCAATTCCGTCCAGCGCCGCATCATTACCATCGAAGAACCGGTCGAATATCGAATTGCTGGTGTCTCGCAAATCGATGTGAAACCGGAGATCGATCTGACTTTCGCCAAAGGCCTCCGTCACATTTTGCGACAGGATCCGAATGTGGTCATGGTCGGTGAGATTCGCGACATTGAAACGGCGGACATTTCAATTCGCGCGGCCATGACTGGCCACCTTGTTTTCAGCACCCTCCACACGAATGATGCCGTAGGTGGCATTACGCGTTTGCTCGACATGGACGTGGAACCCTTTCTGCTCGCCTCGGTCGTGAAGGCGTTTATCGCGCAACGGCTGGTGCGCACGATTTGTCCCGACTGTATCGAAATGGTTGATTATCCGCGCGACTATCTTGCCGAGATCGGTCTCCCGGTAAAAGAACTCGGCACCCGCTTCCGGCGTGGCGCCGGTTGTGATCAATGCCGCCAGACCGGCTACCAGGGTCGTGCGGCGATTTATGAAATTTGTCTGATCACGGAGCCGATGAGGAAGCTGATCATGCGAAAGCGCGATGGTGGCGAGCTCAAGCAATGCGCCGTCGCCGAAGGCATGGAGACTTTGCGCCACGACGGCTGGCGACGCGTGGCCCAGGGCAAAACAACCATCGAAGAAGTTGTGCGCGTTACGCAAACTGACGAAGTGATGGCTGAAACTACCGCAGAAGCCGAGCCGGTAGTGGGTGCGGCATAGATACGCCAAGCGCAAGCGCGCCAAGATCGATTATTGCCCCCTGCTTTACTCGCCACGCAGTTGGCGAATCGCTTTGGCATAATCTTTCGAGTGAAAAATTGAGGTGCCGGCGACGAGTACGTTTGCGCCGTTTTCAATTGAGAGCCTGGCTGTGTCCGGGTTGATGCCGCCATCCACTTCAATGTCGAGGTTGCGATTCAGCGATCTGGCGCGCTTAACTTTGTGCATTTGATCAGCTCGAAATGATTGGCCGCCGAAACCGGGGTGTACCGTCATAATCAACAATAGGTCGATTTTCTGGAGGAATGGTTCGATCAAATCGAATGCGGTTTCAGGGTTTAAAGTGAGCCCGGCGCGACAACCGGTGTCTCGAATCTGCTGCAACGTTTTTTCGACATCGTGTTTCGCTTCCGGCTCTACATGAACGGTGATGGAGTTTGCGCCGGATTTGACAAATCGCGGCACGTAATGCTGGGCATGCTCGATCATGAGATGGACATCGAGCGGAAAACTCGTTAGGCCGCGTACAATCCTGACAATCTCCGGCCCGAATGAAATGTTATCGACAAAATGTCCATCCATGATGTCGCAGTGAATCCAATCCGCGCCTGCCGCTTCGACGCGATGGATTTCGTCGCCGAGTCGCGAAAAATCAGCGGCGAGAATGGATGGGGCGACGATGATTCTTTGCATCGAGTGATGGAGTAATGGAGTAATGGAACGATGGCAAGCCTCTCGGCAATACTCCAGCCTCCAACACTCCATGACTCCAGCAGAATGCCCTTGACGGCGCTCCGCACTGTTTCATGTTACGGCGTTTCAGGCTGGCCGAATCGCGCCGCGGGAAAGTCCTGCGAAAGGTTCGCTCAAACGGGTGAACGCGCTTCCTTCGGACTGGAAACTGCTGCTAATAAATAATTCATGTTCAACGGACTTTTCGGCTGGTTATCCAGCGATATCGGGATCGATCTCGGCACGGCGAACACTCTTGTTTACGTAAAAGATCAGGGGATCGTTTTGCGCGAGCCGTCGGTGGTGGCGGTGCAGGCCGGCACCAACAGAGTGCTCGCGGTAGGCGACGAAGCCAAGCGCATGCTCGGTCGCACGCCGGCGAATATTGTCGCCGTGCGTCCGCTGAAGGATGGGGTCATTGCTGACTTCGAAGTTACGGAGGCGATGTTGCGTCATTTCATCAGCAAAGTGCATAATCGCCGGGTGCGCGCGAGGCCCCGCGTCGTTATCGCGGTCCCTTCTGGAATCACCGAAGTCGAAAAGCGCGCCGTGCGTGAATCGGCGACCCATGCTGGCGCGCGAGAAGTTTATTTAATCGAAGAACCGATGGCCGCGGCAATCGGCGTGGGGCTCCCAGTGCAGGATCCTGCCGGCAACATGATCATCGATATCGGCGGAGGCACGACGGAGGTCGCCCTTATTTCGCTCTCTGGAATTGTATTTAGCCGAAGCGTGCGCGTCGCCGGCGATGAGTTGGACGAGGCGATCGTGCAATATATGAAGCGCGCTTATAATTTAATGGTCGGCGAACGCACGGCCGAAGAGATTAAGATCAAGATCGGCTCGGCCTATCCGAGTGAAAAGGAAACGAGCGTAGAAGTTAAGGGGCGCGATCTGGTCGCTGGTTTGCCTAAAACGCTCATGATTACTTCTCAGGAAGTGCGCGAAGCGCTGCTTGAACCGATCTCAACGATTGTCGATTCCGTGCGTATTACCTTGGAACGCTGTCCGCCCGAGCTTTCGGCGGACCTTGTCGATCGGGGATTAGTGTTGGCAGGCGGAGGCGCATTGCTGCGCGGTTTTGATAAACTCTTGAGTGAGGAAACGGGTTTGCCTGTCCATGTAGCCGAAGATCCACTCAGTGCAGTGGCGGAAGGGACCGGTAAATGCCTCAATGAACTTAAATTTTTGCGTCAGGTTGCCTCATCAGATCGCCAGTGGCGATAACGATTACGGATACCGGCAAGCGCAAACCGGAAAGCTCGTTAGGCGCGGAGCGGTGAGTTGTCGATTTTCCAATCGGCAATTGGCAATTGGCAATTGGCAACTCGAATGAACCGCACAAACATCATCGCGCTGCTGATTTTTGGCGCCATTCTGGGGTATTTTCTCACCTTCGGGCCGGATATGACGCAAAAGTTCAAGTCCGGCATCTATCAGCTGCTGGCGCCATTTTTGACCGGCGGCTCAGGGCTGCAAAAACAGATTACATCGGTGCGCACCGGATTGAAGTCGCTGGAGCAATTAGAGCGCGAGAATGCTGCACTTGAGGTGGAAAACCGGGAACTGCGCGCAACTAACAAGGGCCTGCGCGATGTGGAGCATGAAGTGAATCGTCTGCGAAACGCACTCAATTATCGAGAGCGCTCGGTCTTCAAGTTGATCGCGGCAGAAATTGTCGCGCGCGATTCTTCCACTTGGTGGCGAACGGTCACGATCAATCGTGGCAAGAGAGACGGCATCGAAATTGATATGCCTGTGGTAACAGCCGAAGGTCTGGTGGGAAAAGTAACTACTGTAAGCGGGACCATCTCGCTTGTTTTATTGGTCTCCGATGAAAACTGCCGCGTCGCGGCCTCAGTGGAAGGAAGCCGCGAGCAGGGGATCGTTTCTGGCGAGCGTGTGACCACCGGACTGAGCCCGCTTTTGGACCTGAATTTCTTAACGAAACAGGCTGACCTGAAGCCTAGCCAGAAAGTTTACACCTCAGGAGTAGGCGGCGTTTTCCCGTCCGGTTTGCTGATCGGCGTGGTGAAAAGTTTTCGTGTTCGGGAATTGGACGGACAAGCACAACTGACGCCGGCGGTCGATCTCTCGCATTTGGAGGATGTGTTCGTAGTGACAGGCCGAAGATGATATTCTTTTTTCTTCTGCTGATCTTGGTGCTGGCGGCGCAGATTGGGGAGCTTTTCATTCCGGCGCTGCCGTGGCTCTACAACGCGCACGTCTATATTGTGCCCGTTATTGTTTTCTATGGGGCAATGGCGCTGCCGTTTCCTCTCATGCTCGCGCTTGCGTTATACGCAGGAGTTTTGCTGGATGCGCTCACCGTGCAGGTGATCGCTGGGAAGGTTGAAATCTCAACTGGATCGTCGATACTGCTTTACGGTGTGCTGGCAGGAATAATGCACGGCCTGAGACCGCTCTTTGCCCGCGGCCGCTGGGAAGTGCATTGCATCCTGAGCGGCATTTTCACTTCGTTGATAGTTTTGGCGCAATATCTGATGATCACATTCCGTCGCGGTTCCTTTGTTTTTACCCGTGAGATTTGGTGGCAAATCGGCGGGCCCGGTCTTATTGCCATGGCAGTGGCGCCGATTCTGTTCTGGCTTCTGCAATGGATGGGACGGATGACGGCTTATTCATACGGTCCCGAAAGGGGGCGATTCGAATGAAGAGAGGCCGTTTGACTTCGCGTATTCGAATTCAGTTTCTCGGCTTACTCATGCTGCTGGGCATGAGCGCTCTCGCCCTGAAGCTTTGGTGGATACAGGTCGCGCATGGCGTAGAATGGACTGCCCAGCTGCGTGGTAGTTCTCAGGCGACGGTGCGCATCCCATCAGTGCGCGGCGAGATCAAAGACCGCAACGGCGCAACCCTTGTCCAAAACCGCGCCAGTTACGAGGTCGATTTTTATTTGCCGGAAATGCTCAAAGGTTATCGAGAACGTTTTGGTTCGCCGCCCTTGACCGAGTATCGAGCAATCATCAACGGCATGCCGAAAGATCAGAAGCAACCGGACATCATCAAGATCGTTAATGACGGCATCGTCCCGCGTCTTAACGAGCTTGATCTGGCGCGCGACTACAATGCGGGCAAGTTGGAGCGACACTTTCGTAACGACACGGAAGTACCGTTCTCGTACATCAAAGACATCGACTTTCCGACAATGGCGAAGTTTTCGGAGCACGATGTCGGGCTACCGGGAGTTGATATCGCGATTAAACCGGTGCGCTCTTATGTTTATGGCGCGCTAGCGTCGCATCTTCTGGGTTATGTCGGCATGCCTAACGACATCGACAAAGAGGAAGCAAGCAAGTTCACGTTCTATCAGCAGGACGTAGAAGGAAAATCCAACATCGAAAAGACGATGGACGAATATCTGCGTGGAAAACCTGGCGTACGTTATTTGCGCAAGAATGCAAAGGGAACTATCGAGGGCGTGCTACGGGAAGATCCGCCGCAACAAGGCGCCAACGTTTTCCTGACGATCGACGCTCGCATTCAGGCCATTGCAGAAGAAGCACTGCGCGCAGTGAGCCGAGCCGGGGCGGTAGTTGTCGATCCAAACAATGGCAACATTTTGGCGATGGCTTCTGTTCCCTCATTCGATCCAAATACTTTCATCCCGAGCATCAAGGCGAAGGATTGGAAAGCGCTGCAGAAAGATGAGGCCGATCCATTGGTTAATCGTGCGATTAGCTGCCTGCCGCCAGGCTCGACATTCAAGCTCATCACGTCACTCGCCGGTCTGCGCGGCACGAAAAATCTTGCAGGCGCCAAATACAGCTGCGGTGGCGGTGTGAGTTACGGCGATCACTTCTTCCAATGCTGGGTGGCTAAAAAGCATTACACGCACGGCACAATAGGATTGCCCGATGCGATCAAGGTTTCGTGTGACTCGTTTTTCTACCAGTACGGGAACGCGGCTGGCATTCAATCGATCGACCACATTGGCAAGATGTTGGGAATGGGCGAAGAATCGGGCCTGCAACTGTCAGGCGAACAAACCGGCAATATGCCGGGGCCAGAGTGGATGCAAATTCATCATCCCCAGGAGAGATGGTCACAAGCTCAAACAGCCAATGTTTCGATCGGCCAGGGATACACGCTTGTTTCACCCTTGCAATTGACGATGGCCTATGCGGCGATCGCAAATGGCGGCAGTTGCTATTACCCACGTCTGGTCGACAAAGTTTCAAAGCAAGACGGCTCTCCGGTGTTAGATGAGCAAGGCAATCCAGCAGCGCCACCGCCGCGCGTGCGATCGGATTTACGGCAGGAAATCTCCCCTGACCACATCGAGCTGGTCCGCAAAGGTCTTTGGAAAGTTGTTAATGAAGACGGCGGCACTGGCGGCAGAGCACGTTTGAAAGATTGGGTGGTTGCGGGGAAGACTGGCACTGCGCAGGCCACTGAGCGTGGACAGGAGGAAAACGTGGCGTGGTTTGCGTGTTTCGCCCCATTTGACCATCCGAAGTTTGTCGTCGCAGTCATGGTGCAGGGGGCCTCTGGGCACGGCGGTGAAGTCGCGGGCCCGATCGCCGACAGAATCCTAGAGCGCTCGCTCGCACTGGGTGAAGGCAAATTCGACATGCAGGTCGCCTGGCTCGCACCCGCACATCACGCCAATCCGCTCCAATTGATCAAATCTGTGGCTTATAACGACAAGGGCGGGAATCTTGGAGGCGAGGATGAAGAAGATGCCGACGCGTCGCAAACTGCTACAGCCCAGATGGCAAGTTCGGATGCGGCGCCTGATGTCGAACCGGAAGCAGATTCTCAAGGGCAAGTGAGACGACGAGGTACGGCTCCTGTGGCGCGCGCGGTTCCCGTTGCCGCACCGCAACCCCGCAATTTTTTCGAACGACTTTTTGGAGTCCGCCGGCAGCCGGCGCCAACGCCACCGCCCGCTCGCCGGCGTGGAGTACGATGAACTTTCGATCAGAAATACTGTCGCAGAACGTCCCGGCGATAACGCGGCTGATCGCTCAACCTCTTCAATTTTATGATAGACAAAGTAAGAAAGATTTTGGGGCTTCGCTCTCGCAAAACGGGAAACAAGCTCATACTCAGTGTAGAAAAACTCGAGTCGCGCGTGGCGTTGCTCGAGAATGGCCGCCTCGAGGAATACAGCGTCGAGCGTAAGAGCTCGCGAAACATCGTCGGCAGCATTTACAAGGGCAAAGTCAAAAACATCGAGATGGGCTTGAAGGCGATGTTTGTTGACATCGGCTTCGAGAAAAACGCATTCCTTCATTTTTGGGATGCGATTCCCGCTGCGCTCGACAGCGGCATTGAAGAAATCGATCGGCGTACCAACAAGCGGCCTCGAAAACGGATCACGGTAAAAGACATACCGAGCATTTATCCAGTCGGCTCGGATGTAATTGTACAGGTCACCAAAGGGCCGATCGGCACGAAGGGACCGAGGGTGACAACCAATCTCAGTTTTGCCGGGCGGTACCTGGTTCTGATGCCGTTCAGTGATCGCAGCGGTATCTCGCGAAAAATCGAGAGCCCCAAAGAACGCGAGCGGCTCCGCAAGATTTTGCGTGAGCTGGACATACCAGAAGGCGTCGGTGTGATCATTCGCACTGTAGGCGAAGGCCAGCGCGCAAGATATTTCGTGCGCGACTTGCGTTTCCTCCTCGATCAATGGGCCAAAGTCGAGCAAGCCATTCGTGAGAACCCCGCGCCTTGCCGCCTTTTCGAGGAGCCTGACTTGGTTGAGCGAACCGTGCGCGATTTTCTCACCGAAGAAATTGACGAGGTCGTTTGCGATGATCGCGTGTCAACGGAGCGAATGAGCGAGATGATTGGCCAGATTTCCCGGCGCGCGCGGAACCGGGTCCATTTTTACGATAGCGCGACGCCAATTTTCGAAACTTACGGCGTGCAGAAACAAATCGACGACGCTTTTCACCGGCAAGTTTGGTTGAAGTGTGGCGGTTATATTGTGATCGACGAGACCGAAGCACTGGTAGCGATTGATGTAAATACAGGCCGCAACAAGGGGGGGCGCGATGTGGAGAAAACAATTTTGCAGACGAACCTCGAGGCGGCGGATGAAATCGCCCGTCAGCTCCGGTTACGCAATATCGGTGGCTTAATCATAAGCGATTTCATCGATATGAAGAGCCGTAAAGATCAGCAGGCAGTTTACAGTTTAATGAAGGAGCGGCTAACCCGCGACAAAGCCAGGACGCATGTGCTTCCGATTTCACAGCTCGGCCTGATGGAAATGACTCGCCAGCGGGCACAGGAAAGCCTCAGCGAGACAATTTACCAGAATTGCCCTTACTGCGGCGGGCGCGGCGTTGTGAAAACCTCCATGACCACCAGCGTGGAATTGCACCGCACTCTCAATACCGTCATGCGCAAATATCAGGACAGCATCCACGAGATTCGGGTGATTCTGAATCCCGAGGTTTTGAAGCGATTGAAGGAGGAAGACGAAGAATTACTGGTGGAGCTGGAGCGCCGGTACGCAGGTCGTCTAATGTTTCGTGGCGACCCGACGTTTCACCACGAGAAGTTTCTCATTACGGACGCGAATACCGGGGCGGAATTGAAACCCTAAGGCACTTCAGCAACTGCAAAAAAAGCTTGCAATCTCCCGCGGCTCGGCTCAGACTCGCGGCATCCAGATAAGGAGCGAAATTCGTTATTGAGTTTGCGCTCCAAAATGTTGGAGGGTAAAAGAAACTTAACCAAAAGGAGAAATAATGAAAAGATTAGTGTTATGCCTGTTAGGGTTCGGCATGATCGCTTCGGTCGCTTTTGCCGGGGAGACTTATTCCGGGAAAGAAATGAAGCAGGTAGCTCCACCACCGTGCCCGGAGTGGTACGCCAATAACGAGTTTAACGTCAGTCTGTGGGGGACCTACGTTTTCACCGGGACCGAGTGGCAGAATGATACCTACCTTGAAGCCGATCACGCCTGGGGCGGTGGTATCGATTTCAAATACTTCTTTCACCGTTATTTCGGTGTTGGTATTGAAGGTTTTGGCCTCGATGCGAGACAGGCGCGCGAAAATGTCTTCGTCGATCTGAGCGACGGGATTTTTTCCCGCAGCTTTGAAAACCACCGCGAGGCGATAGGATCTGTGCTAGGTACATTTACCCTGCGTTACCCGATCCACTGCTCGCGCTTTTCACCTTACATCTGGGGTGGCTTCGGCGGGATCTTTGGCGGGGGCCAGAGGCCGATCAATCGATGGGTTCGCGAGGGGGGGACCATCGCCCAAGGGGGCGAGGGCTTCGACATCTATCAGACAGTTGGTCATACAGATAGCGAGGCACGCATGATGGGCCAGGTCGGCGGCGGCATGGAAATCCGCTTGACCCCGCATATCGGCTGGGTCAGTGATTTCAGCTGGAATTTTGTGGACGGGTCCCATAACAACTTTGGCATGGCCCGCACCGGTGTGAACTTCGCCTTCTAAGCAGCAGCAAGAATACTTGTTTACAGCGGCGTCCGGAGCAACGGACGCCGCTTTTTTGTACGCACAAGGCAAGAATCGGCCTCCGAATGATCAGAGGCCTCAATGGCTTTTCTGAGCCAAAGCGTTGATTGGCGTTTGCGAACGCTGGCCTCGGCACGAAATTATCCTGATGTCGTTCGTCGAGACCCTGGACAATTTGGCTTTGAGGAAATCGGAGCTCGTTCAACGTTTCGAGCACCTGATCGCCTCGAAATTCGATCAGGAACTCGAAGCGATGGCGCAGACTTCGCGCTCGCTCACACTGCAAAATTTTGGACGCACGATGCGCCTGTTCGCGCCGCTGTATCTTTCTAACGAATGCATTAACAACTGCCGGTATTGCGGGTTTTCACGCGATAATCCGATCCTTCGCGTTACGCTCGACGTGGATGAAGTGGTTGCCGAAGCGCAGCATCTCGCGCGTCAGGGATTTCGTCAGATCCTTCTCGTCGCCGGCGAGCATCCAAAATTTGTGAGCCGCGACTACTTGGCTGAGTGCGTCCGCGCGCTCGCTTCGGATTTTTCGTCCATTTCCATCGAGGTTGGCCCAATGGAAACGGAGGATTACGTGCCGATTGTCGAAGCCGGCGCGGAAGGCCTCGTCGTTTATCAGGAAACGTATAATCGCGGCGTCTATGCGGAAATGCATACCGCCGGACCAAAGCGCGATTTTAATTTTCGACTCGATTGCGCAGAGCGCGGTTACGCCGCCGGTTTTCGCCGGCTCGGCATCGGCGCGCTCATCGGCTTATCGCACTGGCAGGATGAAGCGGTCGCGCTCGCAGCGCACTTGGAACATTTATTTAAGCATTGCTGGCAGGCGCAAATCACTGTGAGCCTGCCCCGGTTGCGCCCTGCTGCCGGCGGATTTCGTCCGCTATTCTCGATGACCGATCGCGAGTTGGCGCAATTGGTGTGTGCGTTGCGCATTACCTTCCCGCAGCTGGGCATCGTGCTGAGCACACGCGAGTGCGCAGCGCTGCGAGATGCTCTGGCGTCAATTGGAGTAACGATGATGAGCGCCGGCAGTCACACTGAGCCCGGCGGCTACACCCGGCAAGGCCGCGAACATCTGCACCGCACGGTGCGCGGACGCATCGTCGCGCCTGAATATCAGGACGGCGAAGACCAACTCGCCACCGGCCAATTCGAGATCAGCGACGAACGTTCGCCTGCGGAAATCGCCGAAGTCCTTCGCCGCCGCGGGATCGAGCCGGTTTGGAAAGATTGGGACCAGGCTCTTTGCGGAGCATGAAGATTTCGCTCAACGGCGAATCCGTCGATACTCGCGAAGCCAAAACTATCGGGGAGCTAATCGATCGCTATCAATTGCCGCCACAATCGATTTTGGTGGAGCACAACGGCCTCGCCGTACATCGACACGAATGGTCAGAGCGCATATTAGCCGAGGGCGACCGCATCGAACTCATCCGTGTCGTCGCGGGTGGCTGAGAATAAATTACTCGGCACTTTTCACGATGACGCGCATGCCGTCGGTTTGGATGACGGTGACTGGTGTTTGCGGGGCGATGAATTCGCCTTCGGTCACGACATCAACAACGTGATCGACGAAACGCGCTTTGCCGCTGGGTCGCAAGACGGTGACCGCGGTGCCCTGCATTCCGGGCGTCAGTGCGAGCGCGGTCGCAAACTGTCGCGGCGCGCCAGCAAGGGATGGACCCGGCGGATTTGAATCTATCAAGGCGAAGCGGCGGTAGATGCTCGTACGCGGCAGATAACGGGCGAGCAGGGCGATGACGATGATTGATCCCACGATTGCGATGAACATGTTAAGCAGCGGCATCGCGAGCATTTTGCCAGTGGGGAAAAAGTTTTGCCCGGGATAGCGATCGACCATTGTCCAGAGCAACGAGGCGAGCATGAGAAACACGCCCAGCACGCCGAAAACGATTGTGCTGTGCGCGAAAAAGAGAATCTCAATCAACACAAGAACTATTCCGAGAATGAAGAGCGCAACGACTTCCCAGCCGGCGAGCCCGGCCAGGTAATGCCCGAGGAAAAACAGCGCGAAACAAATTGCAGAAATAATCCCAGGCAACGTCGCTCCGGGAATTTTGAATTCCAAATACGCGCCGAGGATTCCACCTAGCAGCAGCAAAGGCGCGAGCGCAGTGATCCAAAACGCGATCTGCTCGAAGCCAGTAGGTTCAATCGTCGCCAAGCTGCCTTTTAATCCGGCTTTCTTAGTTAGATCGGCAATGGAATCAACGGTGGCTTCTGCAAGCAACGGTTTATCGTTGATCCGTTCGGTTGCTTCCTGAGCGTTCAAAGTGAGGACCGCTCCCTTGGGATGAACGACGCGATCGCCGATTTTGACTTCCTTTTCTTTGTTCATGAATGCTTCGGCGATGTCGGGATTGTGGCCGTTCTTGATCGCCGAGCCACGGACCAGGGCCGACCAATAGGAAATCGTCTTCTCCTTTGCGGTAGCGGGAAGATCCTCACCCGTTGAAAGGATCGGAGCGGCGGCGCCAATTGCGCTCACCGGCGACATGTAAATGTGTTGAGTGGCGATGGCGATGAGCGCGCCAGCCGAGCCGGCGTTTGTGTTGATGAACGTGTAAGTGGGAATTTTCGTTTGATTGAGCGCGTTCACGATATCCGTCGCGGTATCGAGTCGGCCGCCGTAGGTGTTCATCTCGAAAATAATCGCAGAGGCTTCGTTGCTTTCGGCTGTTTTCACCGCACGGCGCAAGAACGCTAGCAAAGACGGCGCGACTTCACCGCGCAACGGCACGACGACAACGTCGCCTTTGTGGATGGGCTCGCGCGCTTCCGCTGTCGCTATCTCAGGCAAGGCGAAAAACAGAATTGCCAAGAACAGTTTCACGGGTTGGACATTGATTCGCACTGCGTAAGTTTGGCATCTCTTCCGAGATCAAGCGAGTCAAAAATAATCAGGCGCGCATGGGAACGATTCCTTCGGAGACAATCGAGCAAATCGCTGCCGCGAACGACATTGTCGAAGTGATCGGCTCGTATTTTCCGCTGAAACGCGCGGGCGCAAATTACAAGGCGCTCTGCCCCTTTCATCAAGAGAAAACGCCGTCGTTCACGGTAAGCCCAGGCAGGCAGACATTTCATTGTTTCGGTTGCGGCGTGGGTGGGAGCGTCTTCAGGTTCGTGATGGATTATGAGCACGTCGATTTTCCATCAGCCGTGCGCAAACTCGCCGCGCGAGTCGGCATCACCGTGGTCGAGACGTCCCGTGGAGGCGCGGCCGAGGAAGATCAGCAACGTGAGGCGCGGCGCCTTCTGCTAAAATTACATGCAGAAGCTGCGGAATGGTTTCACAACAATTTGATGAAAGCTCAATTCGCGGCGCCGGCCCGCGATTATCTGGAGCAGCGTGGAATCCACCGGCAAATAATAAAGAACTGGCAGCTTGGCTTCGCGCCTGACAGATGGGACGCGCTGTTAAAGTGGGCGCTCGACCGCGGCTACACGCGCCCGCAGCTTTTGCGAAGCGGTCTGGTGAAATTGCGCGATGAGAGTGATACGCGAAGTGAGATTTACGATCGTTTTCGCGGGCGCATCATGTTTCCAATACACAATGACGTGGGCGAAGTAATCGCGTTCAGCGGCCGGCTTCTGAAAGATGAAGAAGGCGCTGCGAAATATTTGAACTCGCCCGAGACGCCCCTTTTCCGGAAGGGCAACGTGCTTTTTGGACTGCACAAATCCAAACGAGCGTTGATCGAGGCCAACTCCGCAATCGTGTGTGAGGGCCAAATCGATTTGATCAGCTTGTTCGAAGCGGGAATCACGAACGTGGTGGCGCCACAGGGGACAGCGTTTACGGAAAATCAGGCACGAATCCTCAAGCGTTTTGTGGATGAAGTGGTTCTGTGCTTCGATTCAGATACGGCCGGCGCCAAAGCCGCCGAGCGTTCTCTCGATGCATTGTTGCAAAACGACTTGATCGTGCGCGTAGTGGAGCTGCCGCGCGGTGAAGATCCCGATTCCCTGGTTCGTCGAGAGGGTAAAGAGAAATTCGAAAATCGTGTCAGATCGGAAGAGC
>Ga0193735_1000258_pt1 | contig 16960 bp, 12 predicted proteins | sample U1m2metaG_FD_145080 | JGI IMG/M metagenome (GOLD analysis project Ga0193735, IMG submission 145080) | Soil microbial communities from a riparian zone of the East river system, Colorado, United States - U1m2 | ecosystem: Environmental > Terrestrial > Soil > Riparian zone | place: USA: East River... | reverse complement strand
GGAAGCGTTTTTCCGGCGACGATGAAGTTAAAGGGGACGTTCGCTTTCAACGCGGTCTGGGCATAAGCCGATGCGGTCGCAAACAGCAGGCCCAGGGCGAGTAGAGTAAATAGTTGCTTTTTCATAAATCCTCCTCGAGTGGGGCCGGTGAAACTCTGCAAGTTCGGCTTTAAGTTGCAAGCCTTGCTGCCTCAGTTTCGCTGTGCCGCCTCCACATCTCGCAACGGTTTTGATAACCGTTGACGCTGATATGGATTGCAGGTGGCGTGCCATCGCTTGCGAGAGCGCAACTGGACCTTGGGCGCTGCTTGTAACTCTCTGATTCGTGAAATGTTGTGGCGGGAGTTCCCCTTCGATGAGCGTGTTGCAAATTCAAAGTAGCAAGTCCGTTTCTAACCGAAGGGTTAATGTTCACCCGCAGTTTGGTTAATTCATCATGTCGCGTGCATAGAGAAGCCCAAATGTGCTAAACAGGTGCGCAGGCGGACGTGAGGGATGAATCCAAGACTTTTAGGGCTAGCTGGCCCGTTTCGAGGCACAACCTTCCTGTTGCCTGCGGGAGAAATCTCAGTAGGACGCGAATCGTCCAACCATCTATGGGTCTCCGATCCCGCTTTATCACGCCGGCATTGCCTGCTTCTGAGAAATGGCGCCGAGTTCATCGTCCGCGATTTAGGAAGCAGAAACGGGACCCAAGTAAACGGCGTCCCGGTCGAGGAGCATCGTTTAAGCCACGGAGACCAAATATCCGTCGGCGACTCGGTGCTTGTATTTCTGCTTAAAGAAGACGAAGTCCACTCGCTCAAGAGTCCAGTGGAACTCTCGGAGACGGCGGTGCCAGAGTCTCCGACTTTTCTTCTACGTCAGGAGGATTCGGTTTATCTGCACTCCGAAAAAGCGCGGGCGGCGTTGCCCACAACTGCTCGTCTTTCCCACAATTTGAATCTTCTGCTGAAGATTGCGACCGGCATCGGTGGGGTTCGTGACCGGGAATCGCTGCAGTGGCAACTTCTGGGCTTTATCTTCGATGTGGTTCCTGCGGATCGCGGCGCGGTACTGCTCTTCGATCATTTGGAAGAGTTCAGTTCTGCAACTGCGTGGGACCGCGTACGTGGGCCGGGGCATCCGGTCCGGGTAAGTCGTACCATCGTCCAGCGGGTTTCGGGTGACCGCATCGGGATGGTTGTGACCGATGTTTCTGACGATCAGGCTCTCCGGCAAGTACCGACGCTGGCTGACCTGCAGGTCCGTTCCCTGCTCTGCGTACCGTTGCTAGTCTCGGACAAGGCGCTGGGAGCAATCTATTTGGACAGCAGCAATCCAGCATTGTTTGACGAGGACCATCTGCAGGTAATGACTGCAGTGGCAGGCATTGCGAGCCTGGCCTTCGATAACGTGCGTCATTGGGAACAATTGCAGCAAGAGAATCAGGACCTGCGAGCTGAAATCAGCGTGGAACACAACATGGTCGGCGGAAGTCCGCGCATGAAAGAGGTGTATGAATTTATTCGCCGAGCCGCCCCAACCGATTCCACCGTGCTGATTCACGGTGAAAGCGGCACTGGCAAGGAATTGGTGGCACGCGCCATCCATCGAAACAGCCCTCGCGCAGATAAACCTTTCGTGGCGATCAACTGTGCAGCCATCACTGAGACCCTTCTGGAGAGCGAATTATTCGGACACGAGAAGGGAGCTTTTACGGGGGCCGTATCCCAAAAGAAAGGAAAGATGGAAGTCGCGGAGGGCGGAACACTGTTTCTGGACGAAGTCAGCGAACTCGCTCCCGGCCTCCAGGCCAAGCTACTACGCGTTTTGCAGGAGCGCGAGTTCGAACGCGTGGGCGGCACTCGACCGATCAAACTTGATGTCCGGCTGATCGCGGCCAGCAACCGAGACTTGCCGGATGCCGTGGAGGCTGGCACTTTTCGTAAGGATTTGTATTATCGACTGAACGTGGTAGCGGTTAAGATGCCGGCTCTACGCGATCGCCGGGTCGATATCCCGATGTTGGCTGAACACTTCATTGTCAAAGCCAGCCGGAAATGTAAGAGCCGAATCAAGCCACTCTCGGCGGAAGCTCGCTTATCTCTGACAAACTACGACTGGCCGGGAAACGTTCGCGAACTGGAGAATGCCATTGAGCGGGCGCTGGTAATGGGATCGTCGGATGTGATCCTTCCGGAGGATTTGCCGGAGGCCGTACTTGATACCAGCTCAGCGGCAGAGACTTCGACTGCGAAATTTGTCAGCGGGGTGAAGGACACAAAAAAACAGCTCATCCTGACTGCGCTACAACAAACTAGCGGAAGCTACATTGAAGCTGCAAAGATATTGGGAATGCACCCAAACTCACTGCTTCGGCTGATCCGTAATTTGGATCTGAAGGCGGCGGTGAAAGCCGGGAGCAGTTCCGGATCCGAGTGAAAGCCTCAGTCGCGCAAGTATTTCGTCAGGAAGGTTAATGTCCGTAAACCGGCATCGCGCGATATCTCGCCGCTGAAGCCGTGGCCGGCGCCGGGATAGATCTGCATTTCGTACGCAATACCTTTTTTCTCCAGCACCTTCTGCAGATGATAAGCCTCTTCCACCGGCACTGTTTTATCGGCTTCGCCATGCAAGATCAGGACAGGGCACAGGCGTCGCATAAAGAATTTCATCTCTTTGGGAAGGCCCCCAAAGAAATCCACAACTACCCGGATGCGAGTATCGATAGCGGCGTTCGACAGCGCAAGATAGGCCCCCAGAGAGAATCCGAGCAAGCCGATGCGCTCGGGATCGACATGCGGTTGGCGGGATACGAAGCTGACGGAGTCCCAAAGCGTTTTCATCCAGATGGGGAAGTGGCGAAAAATGACTTCTCTGCTGACTTCGACGGTTCCCGTACGGTCGAAATAATGCGGGACATAAACTGCGAAACCTCTCGCCGCGAGCGAACCGGCCGGCTCAGCCATGGTGGAATGGCCGCCGCCAGAGCCGTGGAGGCCGATCACGGCAGGAAAGCGCTGGCCGTGGTCGTCTGGCAAGAAGCAATCGACGCGGATGGTTTTGTCACCGCTTTCGAGAGCGATCTGGGATTGGGTGATGGGGAACATTAGGATCAGCAGTCAGCAGTCAGCACTCAGCAGTCAGCATTCAGCATTCAGCACTTACAGTTTTGTGGCGCTCTTGGACATTTATCTGCCAACGACTGTTGTCTCCTCGGCTAAATGGCGTAACGACTCGTCAAAGGGCGGGCGCGCGATGCCGCGTTCGGTGACGATGGCGGTGACGTATTTCGCGGGCGTAACGTCGAATGCAGGGTTCTCTACTTGGACACCCTCGGGCGTAACCGCCTTGCCGGCAAAATGGGTGACTTCGCGTGGATTTCTTTGCTCGATGGGAATCTGGTCGCCGCTCGGAGTTTGTAGATCGATAGTGGAGACAGGCGCGGCGACGTAAAAGGGGAGTCCGTTTTCCTTCGCTAACACGGCGACCGTGTAAGTTCCAATTTTGTTGGCTACGTCGCCGTTGGCGGCAATGCGATCCGCGCCTACGATGATGGCGCCGATCTTGCCTTGCTTCATCATGGCTCCCGCCATGTTGTCGGAGATGACAGTGGTGGGAATGCCGTCCTTCATCAGCTCCCACGCTGTCAGTCGCGATCCTTGAAGGAAAGGTCTGGTCTCATCGGCATAGACGTGGATTTTCTTTCCCTGCTCGATGGCTGCGCGGATTACACCCAAGGCAGTACCGTATCCACAGGTTGCCAGCGCTCCCGCATTGCAATGGGTAAGCACGCCGCCACTGGCCGGCATCAGAGCGGCGCCATGCCGGCCCATTGCCTGGTTGGCTGCGATGTCTTCAGCGTGCATGCGTTGCGCTTCTTCGATCAGGGATTGCTTGATCTGCGCGATGGGTTTTCCGCTGAGCAGTTCGAATTTTTCGCGCATGCGGCTGATCGCCCAGAATAGATTTACTGCCGTCGGCCGAGTCTTAGCGATCATTTCGCAGATGTCATCGAATTCCTGCCTGAGATGGTTGATGTTTTTTGCGGTGGAATTTTGAATGCCGAGCGCAATACCCATTGCTGCGGCCACACCGATCGCGGGCGCGCCCCGCACGACCATATTGCGAATTACATCGGCAACCTGCTGGTGCGTCTTGCAGGTGACGTAGACTTCTTCGTTAGGCAGCTTCGTCTGATCGATAAAGCGTACGCCGGATGCAGTCCATTCGAGAGTTTGGATCATAGGTAATCGGTCTTCACTGGCCACTGGCTCTTATACTCGGTGTTCTGCGCAGCGGTTGCGTGGTGTGCTCGTCACTGCTGGATGGCCACACAGTTCGCAGGTCACACCCGCGATAGGCGCTGCATTCACCGTCCCATTTTTTTGTGACAAGTGTTCCCGCCTCACATCGCTTGCGGTAAAGATGGAGACAAAGGGAGCTGGCGCAGCGCCCTTATCCACTCCGGCGCGGCCACCAGCCTCCTGACGCTCGACCAGGCACATCACTCCCACGACGGTGAACCCAAATTCGCGCGCCGCTTCAATCGCTTGAATGGTCGAAGCTCCGGTGGTGCAGACATCATCCACAATCACCACAGACGCACCTTTTTGACGAAAGCCCTCAATACGCTGCCCGGTGCCATGTTGCTTTTCAGTTTTGCGGACTAGAAATCCGTTCAGCTCACCGCTAATGACTGCAACAGCCACCACGATCGGATCGGCGCCCATGGTCAGTCCACCGATAGCCTGAGGCTTCCAGCCGCGAGCGCGGATTTCGTCCAGAAAAACCTGCCCAGTCAGGCGAGAGCCCTTGGCATCCAGGGTGGTAGTACGGCAATCCACGTAGTAGTCGCTGCTGGCCCCGGAGGACAACTTGAAGTCTCCCAACCGGAAAGACTTGACAGCTAGCAGGCGCAGCAACTCCTGGGATGCAGCGGACATGAAAATCTACGATAACACGATGGCGGAGAAGTCGGTGGTCGGTGGTCAGTTCTCAATTCTCAGTTCTTGGTTCTCAGTTCTCTGTTGTCGAGGGTCGGAGTTCACTGGGCCAATTTGTCTAAGTGGCGGAAGCCGTCGCTGGCCACGAAGATCAGCGCGGAAATGGTGGCGTTGTATGCGACATGCATGAGGAAGCTGGCGGCAACAGATTTGGTTACTGCGCGCGTGATGGTCAAGGCCAGGCCAACCAGAAATACCACCAGCACGGGAGCCCAGGCGCGTCCCAATTGAGGCGCGTGAATAAGGCCGAAGCCGATCGAGGTTAGAAGTATCGCTGTAACAACTCCGAGGCGGCGGGCCAGCACGGGATAGAGGAATCCCCGGAAAAAGAATTCTTCCAGCAACGGAGCCAAACTTACACCGAAAAGAGATAGAGCCCAAGCTTCCCGCGGAGTTCGGAAGAAGCGGTCAATGGGAAGCTCTTTGGGCATGGGCAGAAAATGCGCTAAGGCTTGCAAAGCAAGAGCCAGAATCACGCCTCCGAACAAATATGCGGACCAATTTTGAGGCCGATTCCATCGAATTGCGTGCAAGAATTGTCCACCCTTGCGCTTTACTACCGAAACCATGAATAGCAGCACCACAACATAGGCGAGTAATTGCGCCAGCACTGTCACCCAGGGATAACCGCCAACTTCGACGATGGTTGAATTCGGATAGAGAAGGCGTTGGGCTGCGAAAGTAATCAAGAAAAGAAGAGTGACGATGGAGGCGATGGTGAGCAACGCAATCTGCAATACCTCCCATTCGCTCCACGGGGGATTTTCTGAAATGACACTGGTCGAGGGCGGTGGCGATCCTTCCTCGGGAAGCGATCCAGGTGAAGAAACCGGATTGAGGGGTGATGACAAGCGATTCAGCGTAGCCAAAGCTGCTTTGAATTTACACGAAAAGGATGCTCGATGTGGTTTGACGGCGTCACGCGCTGGAAACCAGGTCGGATGCCGGGACTCTTCCGTTCCCGCTGAAAAAGTGAAGGAGGGCCTCTCCGGTGTAGGACTTCTTATTGCGAGCTACCTGTTCTGGCGTTCCCTGCGCCACGATTCGCCCGCCGCCCTCTCCACCTTCCGGGCCAAGGTCAATGATCCAATCGGCGTTGCGGATTACGTCGAGATTGTGCTCGATGATGACAATGGTATTGCCCAGGTCGGTCAGGCGGTGCAGCACATCGAGCAACTTCTTGACGTCATCGAAATGCAAACCTGTGGTTGGCTCGTCCAGCAGGTAAAGAGTTTTGCCGGTTTGACGCTTGCTCAATTCGCGGGCCAATTTTATGCGCTGGGCTTCGCCGCCCGAAAGCGTGACCGCCGATTGACCGAGATGGATGTAGCCCAAGCCAACATCGACGAGAGTTTGCAGCTTCTGCTTCACTTGCGGAATGTTTTCCAATATCTGCAAGGCTTCTGACACCGGCGTTTCCAGCAAATCGGCGATGGAACAATCTTTGTATTTCACTGCCAGCGTCTCGTGGTTATAACGCCGGCCACCGCAGACTTCGCACAAGACGTAAACGTCGGGCAGAAAATTCATTTCGATGCGGCGTTGACCTTCACCCTGGCAGGCTTCACAACGTCCGCCGGAGACGTTGAAAGAAAATCGGCCGGGTTTGTATCCCCGTTCACGCGATTCCGGCAGCATGGCGTAGAGGTCACGTATCTGGGAAAAGACGCCGGTGTAGGTCGCGGGATTGGAACGCGGAGTCCGCCCGATCGGAGATTGATCGATGCGAATGACTTTGTCGATGTTTTCCGTTCCAGCTATGGCTTTGTGGGCGCCAGGTTCTTCGCGCGAGCGGTAAAGTTTTTTGGCTAGTGCGCGATAAAGAATGTCATTGACCAGAGTGGATTTTCCGGAACCGGACACTCCGGTGACAACCGTCATAACGCCCAGGGGGAAAGTGACATCCAGATTCTTCAGATTATTTTCGCGAGCGCCTAGGATCGCAATGCCGGTTCCATTGGGATGGCGCCGCTGAGCGCGCATGTCAATTTGCACACGGCCGGAAATGTACGCACCGGTGAGGGATTCGGGCACTCGGACAATGTCTTCCGGCGTGCCGGATGCGACGAGGTTTCCGCCATGCCGACCGGCGCCGGGGCCAAGATCAATCACGTAATCGGCGCGGCGAATGGTTTCCTCGTCATGCTCTACCACCAGAACGGTATTTCCCAGGTCGCGTAATTCTTCCAACGCTTTTAATAGGCGTCCATTGTCGCGGTGGTGCAAGCCTATGGAAGGCTCATCGAGTACGTACAACACGCCGCGTAACTTGGAGCCAATCTGGGTTGCGAGCCGGATGCGCTGCCCTTCGCCCCCGGAAAGCGTGGCCGCCGAACGATTGAGTGAGATGTAGCCTAAGCCCACTGCGTCCAGAAACTGCAAGCGCTCCACAATCTCGTGCACGATGCGGCCAGCAATAAGCTGCTCGCGTCCGGTGAGTTTGATCTTTCTTGCAGCTTCAAGCGAGCGCGAGACCGGCAGCGCGGTGAAGTCGGCGATCGACACACCATTCACGGTCACGGCCAGGCTCTCGGGCCGCAGACGCTTGCCTTTGCAAGCCGGACATTCGGTCTCCGACATGTAATCCAGCAGATATTCGCGGTAGGTGTCGGAGCTCGATTCGTCCAAATTTTGTTTGAGATATCCCAAGATGCCGCGAAAACCGGTCTTTCCCTTTCCCGCTTCACCATAGAGCAGGAGATTCTGGATCTTGTCAGGAAACTTTTCGAACGGTGTGGCCAAGTCAAAGCCGTGGGCTGCGGCGACGATCTGTAGCTGATGAATCAAATTTTGCGATGCCGAACCCGGCCCCAGTCCGCCTTCGAGCAGAGGCTTGGACCAGTCCACAATCACTTTCGCGGGATCGAAATCGTAACGGCTTCCCAATCCATGGCACTCGGGGCAAGCACCATAGGCGCTGTTGAACGAGAAAGATCGCGGCTCGAGTTGAGGTACGTTGATGCCGCAATCCGGACACGCCAGTTTCGCGGAGTAGAGCTGTTCCTCCCCGCCAACGACTGCCACCTGCACTAGTCCGCCCGCGAGCTTCATGGCTAAGCCAACAGATAATTCCAGGCGATGCTCAATGCCGGGCTTGACCAGCAGACGATCGATCACCACCTCGATGGTGTGGTTCTTTCGTTTATCGAGCCGGAGATCATCCTCCAGATTCACCAATTCGCCGTCGACTCGGGCTCGGGTAAAACCGTGCTGAACCAGTTTGTCCATCTCCTTTTTGAATTCACCTTTTCGACCGCGCACAATTGGAGCCAATACCATGACACGGTCTTCAGGAGTAAGAGCCAGCACCCGCTGGACGATCTGCTCAGCAGACTGACGCGCGATGGCACGGCCGCATTTGGGGCAATGGGGAGCTCCGATAGAGGCGAATAGAAGACGAAGATAATCATAAATTTCAGTAATTGTTCCCACGGTGGAACGTGGACTGCGGCTGGTGGTCTTTTGCTCAATGGAAATGGACGGGCTCAGGCCGTCGATGGCGTCCACGTCGGGGCGCTCCATCTGGTCGAGGAATTGACGGGCATAGGCCGAAAGCGTCTCCACGTACCGCCTTTGGCCTTCCGCATAGATGGTGTCAAACGCCAGGGAAGACTTGCCCGAGCCGCTGAGGCCGGTAATGACGGTCAGCGTATTACGGGGAATTTCGACGTCTATGTTCTTGAGATTATGCTGGCGCGCGCCGCGCACCGTGATCTTGGTAATAGCCATGAATACCGAAAGTAATGTTGTCCTTCCGTAATGTGGACGGGTCCCCAGAAATGATGGAGAGTGGAGTTGCGCACCTCTACTCACGTATCTTAGTTGCTAACAGCAGCAAGCGTCAACGCAGGTAAAGTGAGGGGGGCGATGAAGCAATAGATTCAGGGCTTTAACTGGAAGGCAGGCCGAACTTGGGAAGTTTGCTAGCGGTTTTCGTGCTTACGCTGACAGTAGTTACGGTCGTGGTCTTGGGTATTGTCGCTGCCTACGGCGCCGTTAACTTCATCCTGTACGCCTTTGCTTACCAATCCCGTCGACGATCCAGGGGGACTCCTGTGCTCGTGCCTAGCCAAACCCACGCTAGTGGAGACTGATCGCTTTCCCGATCTGGGACGTTAAGCCTCAAATCCATCTCCCAATCATCAGGCCGACGCCCACTTGAACGCCCAAGCCTGCGGAGGGCAGGGGAATCCCCCGGCATGCCAGCACTGCTGTCCAAGGCCCAATGTCAAAGGTTGGCTATTTACTGGGGCGGCTGGTCCGGCGGTTGCTGTTGTTGTGGGGGTATGGGTTGGGGCGGTTGCGGTCGAACCTGCCCACCAGGAGGTCCTGGGAAACCCTGTGGGGCTCCCGGCTGCTGCTGTTGCTGCTGCTGGCGCTGCAGTTCCTGCAAGAGCTGCTCCGGAGTCTTGACCAACGGCTGACCGTTCGGTTGCTGTTGTTGCTGCTCGTCCGCTTGAGTGGTTTGGTCGGTTGGTTGATCCTCGAGCCCAGCGGTGTCGTCAGTGAAGTCGTCGTTCACCTCCTCGGTCTCCTGCCCGGGCGGAACCACACCCGGAGGCAGGGATTGCGGCTGAGCTGCCATCGGTTGATTCCCAGGATTCGACTGCACCGGAGTTTCAGACGCGCCACCTGATTTGTGGGTCAGGATCACGCGATCGATTCCGTTTGGATTCGCGGCTGAACCGAGCATTACATAATTGAAATGTGATCCATTCAGAAGCACCGCCAGAACATCGCGCGCGGGACCGGGGCCGAACTGTCCGACCACTCGCTCGGTTGCATTTGCCGGAATTTCCACGGCAGCTCCAGTTTGATTGCGGACCGCGCGGAGAACGTCCCCGAGCGTGGAGTTATTGGCGACGATCATCAATTGTTCATTGTGAAACGAGACCTGTGGCGCTGAAGTCGGCATCTGCTCCAGTGTTGGAGGGGGAGGGGGCGGGGCAGGCTGGGGTTCGGGCTCAGGTTGCACCTGCTTTACCGGGCGTTTGGACACGACTTGCTTCTGTGCGGCATAGGCCGGACCAGCTATCAATAGGGCAAAAATTATGACGACGGCAAACCCGAATTTCTGACGAACGGCTGACATGCTAAACCCCGATCTTTGTGGCAATTGTGCGGCAATTCGAGGGCGAAGAGCCTGCGTGACTTCCCCATATTGTAGCACTTGGAACCCTCTACGAGACGAGGCAAAAAGCCTGCTGTTATGGCGTACAAACCAGGTCGTCGTCGAGCTTTTACATGCTTGAGATGCTCAAATCTTTTCTTCTGGAATCTCCAGTTCGAGACCCAGTGGATCGGTGAATCGATTAGTAAGATTCGCCACTCCGACGAGCAGATGCAGGTCCACGATTTCCGGATCGGAGAAGTGTTTCTTCAAACCAGCCACATCGGAATCTGTGATCCTGGACGAAGTTCGCGTCAACTTTTCCGCATAAGCGAGCGCAGTTTGCGCCTTTTCGCCAAAGCGTGCGTAGTCAGCTTGTTTCAGCGAGTTCCAATCTTCGGCGGTCAAGCCCACTCGCTTCGACGAAGCGAGGTGGTGCTGAAGGCAATAGTGACAGTTATTGATCTGAGAGACGCGAATATAAATGAGCTCGTATAGCTTGCGGTCAAGTGAGCGGCCGACACTGGAGTAGAAAGCGAGGAAACTTTTGAGCACCTCGGGCAGGTTCGCCAAGGCCTTCTGCACATTGCCCGGCTTGCCACGCAGGACCTTGTCGTAGATTTCTTTGACTTCGGGCGAAGCCTGCTCGGGTTGGATTAGTGATATTCGCGCCATGGGTCCTCCCTGGAGAGTACGCCTTCGTATAATAGCTTGCGGCGCCGATTCGTCGTGTCGCTTGATACTCGCAATCTTTCGATTGTCATGTAACCGCAAGGACGAAGGTTCTTCATCCAGATATGACCAAGATAAGAATTATTGGGGCCGGCTTAGCTGGGTCCGAAGCAGCCTGGCAATGTGCGCGTCGCGGGTTAGCTGTCGACTTGTGCGAGATGCGTCCGGTGCGCTCGACCCCGGCCCATCAAACGGACCAGTTCGCCGAGCTCGTCTGCTCGAATTCATTTAAATCCGACAGCATCAACACTGCTCCTTGGCTTTTGAAGCAAGAAATGCGCCAGGCGGGATCGTTGCTGATGGAGATTGCCCAAGCATGCGCTGTCCCAGCAGGCCACGCTTTGGCCGTGGATCGAACCACTTTCGCGGCGAAAGTGACGGAGACCATTTCGCGCGAGCCCTTGATCGCGATCCGCCGCGAAGAAGTTTGCAGCATCGATGAAAAGCAAATCACGATTATCGCAACCGGGCCGCTTACCAGCGACGCTCTATCCAGCGAGATCGCACGGCTCAGCGAATCCTCGGAAGGAGCAGCGAACTTATATTTCTACGATTCGATCAGCCCGATTGTAGAGGCCGACTCCATCGATATGTCGAAGGTTTACCTGGCGGCGCGCTATGACAAAGGTTCGGCAGACTACATTAACTGTCCGATGACCAAGGAGGAGTACGACCGTTTCTATGATGCATTGCTCGATGCGCAGCCCGTCGAAGAGAAGGAATGGGAAAAGCTGAACTACTTTGAAGGCTGTCTGCCGATCGAAGAAATCGCGCGCCGGGGGAGAGACACTCTGCGGTTCGGTCCCATGAAGCCGGTGGGGCTGATAGATCCGCGAACGGGACGTCGTCCGTATGCCGTGGTGCAATTGCGACAGGAGAACCTGCGCGCGGATTCCTACAACCTGGTAGGTTTTCAAAACCATTTGAAATTCGCGGAACAGGCTCGCGTATTGCGACTGATTCCAGGGCTGGAAGGCGCGCGCTTTTTACGCTACGGACAGATTCACCGCAATACATACATCAACTCACCCACCCTGCTGCTCGATACTTTGCAGATGAAAGCGCACGAGCAAGTGTTTTTTGCCGGACAGATTTGCGGAGTAGAAGGTTACGTCGAATCGATCGCCACCGGCCTGATGGCGGGAATGCAAGCGTCGGCGCTGGCCGCTGGCGCTGAACTGGTTCCACCTCCGCGAGCCACCGCTTTCGGATCGTTAGTCCACTACATCACTCATGCCGACGCAAAGAGATTTCAGCCGGCAAATATCACTTTCGACCTTCTGCCTTCGTTGGAGCAAAAAGTTCGAGATCGCCAGGAAAGACATCGCCAGCAGTGTGAGCTGGCGTTGCGAGAGTTTGACGGCTGGCTGGCAAGGTCGGTCGTTGGTCGTCCGTCGTTGGTCGTTGGCTAAAAGCATTCAGCCGTCAGCACTCAGTCCCTGCGGCTGAATGCTGAGTGCTGACTGCTGACTGCTCTGTAAGTCCCAGGCCAACGACGAACGACCAAGGACCAACGACCGCCTGCCTTAAATGCTGCAACAAAATATACCTCCAAGCTTCGTATCTAGGGCCAGCAGCACTCCGTGGTCGAGCGGCTTACGTTTGCCTGCCGACTGCGTCCAACCAGCAATGGTCCTGCGCGATCTCATTGGAGATGTGTTTCGCACCTTGTGGGCCCACAAGCTGCGCACCTTCCTGACCATGTTTGGCATTGCCTGGGGGATCGTCTCGATTGTACTGATGGTGGCCGCCGGGGAAGGATTGCGCAAGGGGCAGGAAGACCAGGCCAAAAATCTGGGCAAGGACTTGATGATCGTCTTCCATGGCCGTACCAGCCTGCAGGCAGGCGGGCTGCGAGCAGGCCGGCAAGTGCACTGGGAAGATCAGGACGTGCCCGTCGTACAGGCCGAGTCGCCGGATTGCGAGTACGCGATCCCGGAACTGGAGCAGAACGACGTCCGCGCCCACAGTAACTACAACAATGCCGCCTTCACAGTGACTGGGTCGCTACCGCCATTCAGCTACATTCGAACCTTGAATGTCGGCGAAGGTCGCTTCTACAACTGGGACGATCAGCGCGAATCGAGGCGAGTAGCTTTCCTGGGAAGCGATGCCAGCAAGCAACTCTTTCCCGGACGCAATCCCGTGAACGAGACGCTCTACCTGAACGATTTTCCTTATACCGTGATTGGAGTGATGGCCCAGAAGAAACAGGATTCCAGCTACGACGGTTGGGACGTAAACAAAGTCTTCATTCCCTTTGCTGCCATGCGCCGCGATTTTCCTGATAAGCCGCCGGGAACTCCGACTACATTCGACCAGCTGCTGGTTACACCGAAGTCGGTGGAACAACATGAAGCCTGCAAATATCAAGTGCGGCACGCGCTGGGGCGGATGCATAACTTTGATCCGAAAGACAAAGAGGCCTGCCCCATCTGGGACACGGTGCAGGAGGCAAAAGCCTTTCGCCAGATGACAGACGGCATGAAGTATTTCTTGGGAGCTGTTGGCATTGTCACTCTGCTGCTGGGCGGGTTGGGCGTGATGAACGTCATGATGGTCGCAGTCCGTGAGCGCACACGTGAGATCGGAGTGCGCAAGGCTCTGGGCGCGCCCGCTCACACTATCCTGAAGCAATTTTTCTTTGAGGCTTTGTTAATCGCGTTTGTCAGCGGGGGCGTGGGATTGGGTGTCGCATACGGAATCTGCGCACTGGTGAACTTGCTGCCCATGCCGGATTTCTTTGCAGGATTATTAGCGACGTGGAGATCGGGTCTGCTGGCCTTCGGGCTGCTCGGAACCATTGCCGTTCTTTCCGCTTTATATCCGGCCCGACGAGCCGCGTCCATCGATCCGATTGAAGCGCTCAGATACGAAGCCGGCGGATAGAAAATCCATGCTGACTGAAATCATTCGCGAGGCTTGGATTGCATTGAAGCGTAACTACACGCGCAGCTTGCTAACCATGCTGGGGATTGTGTGGGGGATTGCCACGGTTACTCTACTCATTGCCTACGGCAGCAGCTTTCGCAACATTCTGGTGAGCGGATTCGACGCCTTCGGTAAGAGTGTGGTCATTTGTTGGGCGCAGCAGACGAGCGAGCAACCAGGCGGGCAACGGGCGGGCAAGAAAGTCGTCTTTGAACAAGCCGACGTGGAAATGATAAAGCAGGATGCGCCGCTGGTGAAGCATGTTTGCATGGAAACCGTCCGTCGGCCTGGGGTGAGCTACGGCGACCGTCTGTTGGGAACGACTGCAGTGCGTGGCGTATGCCCGGAGTACGGCGAGATGCGTAATGAGATCCCGTCGGAGGGCCGGTGGATCACTTCTGGGGACGAGGTGGAGCGGCGGCGGGTAGCGTTTCTTGGCGGAAGGGTTCGCGAACAACTCTTCAGCGGACGTCCGGCAATCGGAGAAACCATTCTGATCGGCGGTGTCCGCTTTACTGTGATTGGTGTGATGGAACGCAAGCTGCAGATGAGCAATTACTTCAGTCCGGACGACGAATCGTTGTGGATCCCATATTCCGCCGCTGGCGATTTATGGAATACGAGATTCGGCGCCGTCCTGGTATTCGAGCCAATCGCGCCGCAATTTGAAAAGAAAGCGATGGCGCAGGTGCTGGCTGCCATCGCGACACGACAACAGTTTTCCCCTACCGACAAGAAAGCTATCCAAATGTTTGGGCGGGACGAGTTTCGTCCGGTGATTGATGCGCTGACCATTGGGTTGCAGGTGTTGCTTACATTCATCGGCACGCTGACTTTGGGTATTGGTGGCGTCGGCGTGATGAATATCATGCTGGTCTCCGTGGATGAACGCATCCGCGAGATTGGGCTGCGTCGCGCATTGGGAGCTCGAAAGCGGCACATCAAGCTACAGTTTCTGGCGGAGACGTTACTCATCATGTTGCTCGGCGGCGCCATCGGCGTCGTACTCTCTTACGCGATCGCCGCAGCAGTGGGAACGCTGCCGCTGATGGGGCCTCTGTTCGAAGATGAGTCCGGCAAAGGCGATATTCACCTGCAAATCTCGATGATGACGGTAATGCTCTCGACGATGGTCCTGCTGGTGGTCGGGGTGATCAGCGGGCTGGTGCCGGCGCTGCGGGCGTCGAAATTGGATCCGGTCGAGGCGTTACGGTACGAGTGAAAAGAATCGAATTGACCTCGCGCCGCCTTGGCAGTACCTTGCTGCACATCCGGATGTGAGGTGTGCGCTTGCCAATTTCCGCCGTGGATGCGATCAGCCCCGCGTTTCAGCACACAAAAAAACAACTCATTGAACCTTTCCGAGCCAGTCAATGGGCGCGCCTGGCGCTGGTCGGATTTCTGGCTGGAGAGCTTCCCTCCGGGGGTTGCAGCGGCGGCAATTTCCAGATGCCCACGCGTACGTCAGGTGCGGATCGATTTCTGGATCTTGGCTTACCCGCAATGAATCCCGCGGCATACGCATCATTGATTGCGTTGCTCATTGTCACCATATTCGTGCTGTGGATCTTGTTCATCTATGTGAACAGCGTGATGCGCTTTGTGCTGTTCGATAGCGTGGTCACGAAGCGATGCGAGATCCGGCAGTACTGGAACCGCCGGCAAAGGCCAGGCTTGCGCTACTTCGCCTGGCAACTCCTGCTTTTCCTGACAATGATGGTGGGACTGACGATCCTGGTTGGGATCCCGGCGGCATTCGCGCTGGTTGTGGGCTGGCTTAAACAACCGAGTCAGCATATGGTGCCTCTCATCCTGGGTGGCGTGCTTCTGTTTTTTCTGGCGCTGACGTTCGTTGTTTTATGGCTAGTAGTGCACGTGTTCAGCAAGGACTTTGTTGTTCCGCAAATGGCGCTGGAGGACATCAGCGCGATGGAAGGATGGCGCCGGTTGCTGCCGATGTTGAAATCGGAAAAAGGCGCGTACGCCGGTTATGTAGGAATGAAGGTTGTGATGTCGATTGGCGCTGCGATAATCGTGGGAATTGCGTCATTGATTCTCATTCTGCTCGTGCTAATTCCCGTTGGCGGCGTGGGGGCCGTGCTGGTGTTGATGGGGAAGTCCGGCGGTTTGCATTGGACCTTGTACACCATCACGCTGGCGGTTGTGATAGGAAGCTTTCTGCTCGCGCTTATTTTGTACGTGGTTTCGCTGGCCTCCGTACCGGCGATTGTTTTCTTCCCGGCATACTCCTTCCACTTTTTCGCAGCACGCTATCCGGCGCTGAATGCGGTCCTTCACCCGGCGCCACTGCCTCCGGCGGAACCTCCACCAATGCCACCACCCTTCCTGTCACCTGAGCCCAGCTAATAGCTTTCGCTCACGCTGAAATTAATCGCGCGCACGATTTTTGATCCAGATGGGGGTGCCGACGAATCCGAAGGCGCGGCGAAGCTGATTTTCTATGAATCGCTGATAGGAGAAGTGAAGTTTTACCTGGCGGTCGGTGAAGAGGACAAATGTCGGCGGCGCTACGGACGCCTGAGTCAGGTAGTAGATTTTCACTTGGTGACGCGCTGGCACGGAAGCGCGGTCGAAATCCACCTGCTTCAGAAAGCGATTGATCTCTCCAGTGCCAATGCGCTTGCGGCGCTCACTCGCGACGTGTCCTAGTTCGGGGAAAATCTTTTCGGTGCCGACCCCGGTAGCTGCGGATACGAACAACACTGGTGCGTAATTCAGGAACTTCAATGCGTCGCGCACCCTTTGCTCATACGCACTGCGATCGGCCGGATGCTTGCTATCCCGCATGCGCGCGGCTTTGGTGGTCCTGGCAGCACTCTTGTTGCCGGCGATCAAGTCCCATTTGTTCACGATGATAATGAGTGAGCGCCCACTCTCATGGGCATAACCGGCAATGGCCGCGTCGAGGGCGCTGACACCTTCGGTGGCGTCAATCACCAGCAACGCGATATCAGCGCCCTCGAGATGCTTGCGCGCCATGACCACCGATAGCTTTTCCGCCATCAGATGAGTCTTGCCTTTGCGGCGAATCCCTGCGGTATCGATAAAGCGGAAACTTCGACCATCACGCTTCACGATTTCATCCACCGCGTCGCGTGTGGTACCTGGGACGGGCGAAACAATCGCACGTGAGCTACCGGTGAGGCGGTTCAGCAGCGTCGATTTACCTACGTTGGGA
>Ga0193735_1000257_pt1 | contig 16982 bp, 12 predicted proteins | sample U1m2metaG_FD_145080 | JGI IMG/M metagenome (GOLD analysis project Ga0193735, IMG submission 145080) | Soil microbial communities from a riparian zone of the East river system, Colorado, United States - U1m2 | ecosystem: Environmental > Terrestrial > Soil > Riparian zone | place: USA: East River... | reverse complement strand
TCCGTACAAGGACCTGCCAACCGCCGTGGTGGGAAAGATTCTCTACCTTGCGCCTGGTAGCCAGCAATGGGTCGAGGTAGCGGGCGACCTCAATTACGCCAACGGAATAGGCGTCTCTCCAGATCAAAAGACCCTCTACGTCAGCGAAACCGTCGGAAACTGCATGTTGAAATTCAAGATCAATGACGACGGCTCGTTGAGTAACAGATCGAATTTTGCCCTGCTAAACCTTCTCGTAAAAGACAAGAACAAGTCGTGGTGGCTCGGACCCGATAGCATGAAGATCGACAGCAAGGGTAACATTTATGTTGCCCAATGGTTCGGCGGCAAGATTTTGAAGATATCACCCGACGGCAAACTCCTACACGTATTTGAGATCGCTGCGGGTGATGGCACAACAAACGTCGCATTCAGCGAAGGCGAGAAAGAATTGTACGTGACTGTGGTCAAGGATCCAAAGGACCCGCAGGCAAAGGGCAGCATCGTAAAGATCCCGAATGTGAAGTAACGGTTCCTCTCGGCAAAGAATTCTGTCGTGTCGGCTACCCTTGCTCACGGATTGACGTTGTGGCAAAAGCTACGCCCATGAAACCGAGGAAATGCTCCGCGAAACGGATGCCGCGCGACGTTTGCAAGATTGTCATCACGCTTGCATTCGTCGGCGCCCTGGCATCCGCTTACGGACAAAATGGCGTCGGTCTGGACGAAACGGCGCGTTTCCTTGCCGGCTTGCCGGTGAATGGAACACTCGCGCCACTCACGCAGACTCCCGACTGGCAAGCCCACGCGGCGGCCCTGGATAAGTCGTGGCAAAGCAAAGACCACTTTCAACTGGGTCCGATTGCTTTGTGGATGAGCGCGCATGCGGGCGACTATTACCGCAGCACGGGCACGATGTATTACATGTTTGGCGGGCCGGATTTTTTGTACGCCTACACTTTCTTTCCAAACGCAAACACCTACATCCTCGCCGGACTCGAACCGGTCGGGCAGGTGCCGGACTTTTCTCGTCTGAATCCAAACATGTTGGGAAGTAATCTCGCCGCATTACGCAACTCGCTGAGCACGCTGCTAATCACTCACTATTTCGTGACCGAGGAAATGAAGGCCACCCTCGGACGCAGCGAGCTCGGCGGAACTGTTCCGATTCTATACGTGTTTCTGGCACGGTTGGGCTGCAATATCATCGATACCGCTCATGTCAGTAGTCCGGCCGAAGGCGTGAGAATCACATTCAGCCACAACGGCAGTCGGCAAACCTTGTATTACTTCAGGACCGACCTTTCCGGCGGCGACAGTGCCTTCCTGCGCTGGTGCGCGGCGCGCGGGCCGGGCCTCAGTCTGATCAAGGCTGCTTCCTATCTCATGCATGGCGAAGGATTCGCAGGCGTCCGTAATTTTCTACTCGAACACAGTCGCGTCATCGTGCAGGACGACTCCGGGATTCCTTTGCGAGCATTCAACAAAAACTGGATCCTTGAATTCCACGGACGTTTCATTCCACACGGCGAGAAGTTCAGGAAATACGACCAGCAAGAGCTGGCAGCAGTCTACAAAAGAGATCCGCCCCCTCCAGAGCTCGGTTTTGCCTTCGGCTACTGGTGGCAAATCGAGCGCGGTCTTCTCATACTCGCGCGGCGGAAATAGTTAGCGAGACAGGCTCGCTATATCGCGTAATCGGCGATGGCTTTGGCCACATCGAGGGTGGAATCTTTACCGCCCATGTCATAGGTGCGGACTCTGCCTTCCTTGATCACGCGGGCAATAGCGGTTTCCAAACGCGCGGCCATGTCGGTTTCCTTGAGCCAATCGAACATCAGCTTCGCGGTCAAAAGCATAGCGATCGGATTGACCTTGTATTGACCAGCGTATTTCGGCGCAGAACCATGCGTAGGTTCAAAAACGGCGTAGTTTTCGCCGAGGTTCGCGCTGGGCGCAAAGCCGAGGCCGCCGACAAGGCCGGCGCAGAGATCGCTCACGATGTCTCCAAACATGTTTTCTGCAACGAGCACCGAGTAATCCTGCGGATTCTTGAACATCCACATGCAGATCGCGTCGATGTTTACTTCGTCCGCCCATATGTCGGGGTAATTCTTAGCGACATCGCGAAAACAGCGCGTCATCAGTCCGCCGGTCTCGCGCAGCACGTTCGGTTTCTCGATCAGCGTCACGCGTTTCCGTCCGGTTTTCTTGGCGTAATCAAACGCTTCTTTGCAGATGTTAGTGCAACCCTGCACGCTCATAATGCGGGTGGAGAGAGCAATGTTTTCCAAGCCGGCCTTTTCCTTCCACTTCTTCATTTTTGGATTTGCGCACAGCGCGGTGTAAACCGGGTCTGGCAACGGGAAAAACTCGACGCCGCCGTACATGCCCTCGGTATTTTCACGAAATACGACCTGATCAATGGGAACGTCTTCGCCGCTCGGGTTGGTGATCTTGTTACCGCGATAATTCAGCGGATTGCCCGGATAACTTTTGCACGGCCGCATGTTGGTGTGGAGGTGGAACAACTGCCGCAGCCCCACGATCGGCGAGAAATAGGAGAGCCCTTTGCCTTTAAGTTCCGGGCTCAGTTCTTCCTTAGCTTTATCCTGCGCCTTGCTCGTAATCGCGCCGAAGAGCGCGCACGTCGTGTCCTTGAGCGCCTTCACGGTGCGATCCGGCAGCGCGTTGCCTTCCGTGCACCAAAATTTCCAGCCGATGTCGCACGGGACGTATTCGGCATCGAATTTCATGCGGTCGAGAACGATCCGCGCCGCTTCCATCACATCGTTGCCCACGCCGTCTCCGGGCATCCACGCAATTCTGTATTTAGCCATAGGAAGTGGACTCTAGCGGGGTGAATCGAGGCGGCAAGGTGGAACGCGATCTCCGAGCGCGTTGGCAAACGCAAATCGCGAAGCGATCTAATTTGAGCCGCTGCGCGGTTTACACCCATCGCCTTCGGAGAAGTCGATCCACCTACTTCTTCAGCGGACTTGCCACCAATTTTCCCGCCACGCCGACCACCCATCGCTGACTAACAGGAGCGTACCATGAAGGAGCGCCCACCATCGCAATGCCACGCCGGAAAACAGTGTCCAGAATACGGGCGCTCGTTCGTCATGCTAATAAAGAATGAAATCAATAACCCAAAGTATGAATACGCAGATAATGACACCGGCAAAACGCGTGAGAGCTCGTGGCTGTTGTAAGGTCGCACGCCGAAGCGGCGAGATAGCTGGTTGGATTGTTCCAAGCGCAATCCTCGCGTTACTGCCGAAGTGTCCGGTGTGTCTGGCCGCTTATCTGATGATGGCAACCGGAATCAGTATTTCTGTTGCGGCGGCCGTGAGTCTGCGAGCGCTCCTCGTTGTCGTGTGCGTTGGCTCGCTCGTTCTTCTTGGGAGACGACACATTCGCAACCTGAGGGTCGGAGCATGAACCATTTAAATGCGATCGCTCTCAATTTGATGTCGCTTGCCTTGGGTTCGCTGCGAGGACTCTCGTTGGGCGACGTCGCTCTGATCATCGCCTGGACCCTGATTCTAATCGTGAATGTCGCGGGCCAGGCGTGGCGGCTTCCGGGGAAACGCCGATCGAAGAACTAGCAAAGCGTGTTGTCGCGCGGCGTACGCAGCGGCGGCGAAATAAATGTCCGAAAACTGCGTGCTCGTTCGTCGCTTTATTGAAGAGCGAACGTAAATTAGGAGAGCAATATGTTAAGAGATAGCAAAGCATTCAGCGGTTTTTCAGCAGGAGACATTCCAAAAGTGAAAAAGTTCTATGCCGAGACACTCGGCTTGGACGTTACCGGATCTCATGGCCTGCTCACGTTGCGGCTCGCCAGCGGGAATAACGTCCTCATTTATCCGAAACCGAACCATGTTCCGGCTACGTTCACAGTGCTGAATTTTCCCGTGAAAGATGTCGATCTTGCGGTTGACGAGCTAACGAAGCGAGGTGTTCGCTTCGAGATGTACGATCTGCCCAATCTCAAGACGGACAAGAAAGGGATCATGCGCGGAAATGGCCCAACCATTGCCTGGTTCAAGGATCCGGCTGGAAACATTCTGTCCGTAATCGAAGAAGCAAAAGATTGAAACCCAAACCTAACGGAGAGTTCATATGGCCAAAGCAAAAAGGAGAAAAACAGTGAAGACACCCCCGATTGTGTCACCGCAGGAGTGGGAGGCAGCGCATCAGCAACTGCTTGTGAAGGAGAAGGAGTTGACCCGCGCCCGTGACGCGTTGGCGGCCGAACGCCGGCGGATGCCGTGGCTGGCCGTGAAGAAGAAGTACGAGTTCGACGGACCCAAAGGTAAAGCGAGCCTGCTCGACCTGTTTGAGGGCCGCCGCCAGCTGATCCTCTACCGCGCCTTCTTCGAGCCCGGCGTGAAGGGATGGCCCGAGCATGCCTGCGTCGGCTGCTCCATGGTGGCGGACCAGGTCGCGCACATCGCCCATCTGAACACCCGCGACACCACTCTCGCGTTCGCCTCGCGCGCGCCGCAGAAGGACATCGAGCGCGTGAAAGCGCGGATGGACTGGGAGATGCCGTGGTACACCATCACGGACGACTTCGACAAGGACTTCGGCGTGGACGAGTGGCACGGCACGAACGCGTTCATCCGCGACGGCGACAGCGTGTTCCGAACCTACTTCATCAACAACCGCGGCGACGAGCAGATGGGAAACACCTGGAACTACCTCGATATCACTGCGCTTGGGCGCCAGGAAGAGTGGGAGGACTCGCCGGAGGGCTACCCGCAGACTCCGACGTACGAGTGGTGGATCTGGCACGACGAACCAAACACTGCGGATCAAGATCGACCCGGCCTGGTGCAACTCCGCGCCGCGCGCGCCTACTCCAAGGGCGGCGACGCTACGTAAACATCAAACGAAAGAGTTCACCGCAGAGATCACAGAGAATAAGAGTTTGATTTGTACTTCGTGTTCTCTGTACTCCTACAGGCTAAGATCGTCGCGTTTTGCGAAGATTCTTTGCCCGCGAATCACGCCAATTAACGCGAATCTCCCAAGCGCGTGCGCTCCCCGGATTACGCTTTCGCGCGGAGGCGCGACGCCACGAGCTTTTCGGCGCCGCCCGCGACGATCAATTCCTGCGCGGCGGGACTCAGAGGCGGGAATGCGAACGATTTTCCGTCAACAGTTAGAATCGATTTGGCGTAATCAATTGTGATTTCCGGCCCGACTGTGGTAGCGGCGCGATCGTTTAGAGCCTCGCGCAGGTGCGTCACCAGCTCGGGGCACTCGAACACCACGAAGCCGTTATTGAACGCATTGCGCTTGTAGGTTTCCGAAAAGCTGCCGGCGATCACGCATGGAATCCCTTTGAACTTCAACGCGGTGGCCGCCTGCTCGCGACTGGAACCGCTTCCAAAGTTCAGTCCGCCCACAACGACGTCGCCTTTTTGATACAGCGTGTTGAAGTTTGGATCGTAATTTTCGAATGTGACCGCAGCCATTTGCTCCGGCGTCATGTCGTCGCGGTAAGTGTGTTTGCTACCGTAAATGCCATCGGTGTTTAAGTTGTCTTTATCTATGAAGAGAATCCGACCGCGCACGCTGGACGGAAAGCCTTCCATAATCTGCACCGAAGCTGCCGGCCTTGATTTCTTTTCCGGGCGTCGAACCGCAGTGCCCGCGGGTCGTTCAGCAAAATTTGTTGGCGCGCAAATGAATCCCGCCAAGGCGCTGGCGGCTACGACCGCGGGCGAGGCCAGATAGACGTACGCGTCGCGATCGCCCATTCGGCCTTTGAAATTGCGGTTTGTGGCGCTGATCGCGATTTCGCCTTTTTGCACCAGACCGCGACCCAGGCCGATGCACGCGCCGCAACCGGGCGGTAACGGAATTGCGCCTGCGCCTAAAAGAGTTTGCCAATCACCGTTCGACTCGGATTTGGCTTGCACTTCGGCACTGGCCGGCGCGAGGTAAAATTCGACACCATCCGCAACCCGTCCGCCTCGAGTGCGCACAACTTCCGCGGCGTCATGCAAATCTTCGAAACGCGCGTTTACGCATGACAACAAATACGCTTTCTGAATCGACACCCGCTTCCGTTCCATCTCAGTGAGCGACACCATCGTTTTGACTTCGTTAGGCCCGGACACGTGCGGAACTACAGTCGCAAGATCAAGCTCAAGTTCGATGGCGTACTGTGCGTCCGGGTCGGCGCTGAGTTCGCTGCGATTCTTCCACCATGCGTCGATGTCGGCGTTGGTGTACCCGGAGCGACTTTTCGAGCCGCGTCTTCCCGGTCGCTTCGGATTCGTGAACTCGGGGACACGCGACCGCAGATAATTCACTGTCACCTCATCGAATGGAAACACGCCTGCCAGCGCCCCCCACTCGGTAGTCATGTTGGCGATCGTCATGCGCGCCGACATCGGCAGGTTTGCCACGCCGTCACCCATAAATTCTACAGCGTGATTGAGCACTTCATCTTTGTTGAAGAGTCCGCACAAGGCGATAATGACATCCTTTCCGACAACGCCGGGTGAGAGCCTTCCCTTGAGCACAACTTGCGCGACAGGTGGGACCTGCCACCACGTCACTCCGGTTGCCCAAATACTGGCCGCATCCGTCCGAACGACTGGCGTGCCCAGCGCGGCCGCGCCGCCGTACAAATTCGAGTGCGAATCGCTCGCCACGACCATGGCGCCCGGGACGACGTAGCCCTGTTCCACCATCACCTGGTGCGAAATGCCTGTGCCCGGCGGGTAAAAATCGATGTCGTGGTCGCGGGCGAACGCTTCGATCTTTGCGTACTTCGCCAGATTTTCCGGCGAAGTATTTTGAATGTCGTGATCGATGGCGAAGACCGGCTGCGCGGGATCGACGATCATAGTCGCGCCAATCTGCTTGAACTTCGGAATCACCGCGCCGGTATTGTCATGCGTCATTACGTGACGCGGCCGAATCGAGATGAAGTCGCCACTGCGAACCGCTGTGCCCGGCGCGAGTCCATCAGCGTGGCGCCCAGCAATCTTCTCAACCAGCGTCAAGCCCATATCCAGATTTTAGTTACCCACGAATCACACTAATAAATGGACTACAAAATTCGCGTCAATTCGCGTGTTTCGCGCGCCAGTCTCGCTACTGAGTTCGGAGCTGTCATCAGATCGGCGGATGAAAGCGATGCGAGGACTCATCGCACTCCAAAAGCACTTCGTGCGAAATTCACCAAGGACGTTTTCTGTTTCGCAGAGTTTTGGGAGTGCGCACGCGTCGTCGCGTCGCTTTCCATTCGGCACTGAACTCTTGGAAGATCCATATTTCAGCGCGGTCACTTCTTCGCGGCGCGTTTGCCAAGGAGCTTTGCGATATCGAAGTCCACGAAATCGGCGTGGTGAAAAATGATCGACTCAATGGAGCGCTCTACCTTGTCGCCTTCATGACTATGCGTGGCAATAATATGCAAGACTTCGCCGGGAATCTCATGCTTGTACGCGAGCGCGACGCCGCTGAACGGATGACGCACCTGCTGTCCAAACTTTCCCTGAACTATTTTGCCTGACGCATCCTTGTCGTACTCGAGCGGCTTGCCAACATCGGCGAGAAGCGCGCCGGCGATGAGATGATCGCGCTGGATGGGAATGCCACAGCGAAACGAACTCTCCAAGACATCCGCGATCGCGATGCATTGCCGCGCACAGGAATTGAGATGCTCGACCAACGTCATATCGATATCGCCAGCCAGCAGTGTGAACTTCACCGCGCGCAGCTCATCGAAGGTCCACCCCTTTCCGCCGCAGCCCGTAGTAATGGCTTCGTTCCACACAGCGGCCACCTTTTGACGCAGTGATTCGTCCCTGATCTCCATCAAAGGCGGAAAGAGCTCCGCGATTTCTTTTACACCGTAATTCATCAGCAACCCCTTAATAAACACGGCGCGGCACAGGCGCAACCGCATCGTCCTCCTCGTCGTCCTCGTCCTCGTAAGGGAAAGCGAGAAATCGAGGACGAAGGACGACGGACGAGGACGAGAACGAAAAATTTGCGCAAGCTGCGAGAACTTCCGCGTGCCATGACTCAGCGCTGTTTCGGTTTTGCCATTCGATCTTAATTCGTGATTCTGATAATTTCGGACGGCGAGCAGGACTTGAGAGCTTGAATCCCAATCTGTTTAATGCAGACTTCCCAGCGTCGCCTTCAAGGGCGGACCGACTCATATCCCTGATGCCAACTTACGAATATTCTTGTCAGAAGTGCGGCCAGAATTTCGAAGCATTTCAGTCAATGCGCGACAAACCGTTCCGCGAATGCCCGAAGGAGCTTTGCCGGTTGCCGAAGTGGGGGCACGGTAAAGTGAAACGCCTGCTGGGCACCGGCGCGGGGCTGATCTTCAAGGGATCGGGGTTCTACACCACCGATTACCGAAGTGATTCGTACAAAGAGGCTGCGAAAAAGGAATCTCCATCGACGAAAACCGACACCGCCGAGAAGTCCGCCGCTTCCAAGGAGCCTGCGAAAACTCCTTCGCAAACTCAGACCAAGACACCCGAGAAAAAACCAGCAAAAGAATCCGGTGAGTAAGTTTGCCGTAATTCTTGACAAACCGCAGGCAGACTGTGGTAGAAGGGTAGCCGCGGGTTCTTCAGCGGCGGGCGTATGAATTCTTCGATTCGCATTTCCTTACTTCTCGTTGCCAGCTTGCGGTGTGCGGTTCTGCAAGCAGACGCGCAGGTGAACGTCACTCAGGAGCACAACAATGTTTCCCGCGATGGCGTTTACATCGATTCGGCTTTTACGCCTTCGGCTGCCGCCGGTTTGACGCGTGACCTGAATTTTGATGGCACGATCACCGGCAACGTTTACGCCCAGCCGCTGTATATCGAGGGCGGTCCGAACGGACCGATAATTATTGTCGTGACGGAATCGAATAACGTTTATGCGCTCAACGCCACGACCGGAACAGTGATTTGGCAGAGCAACGTAGGCACGCCCGTTACTTCCGGTCTTCCGTGCGGTAACATCAATCCAGTTGGGATCACTGGCACGCCGGTCGTCGATCTCGCTTCCCGATCCCTCTTCTTCGACGCCCTGATCGATGGCGCAACCAAGAAGCATTTTATTTATTCGTTGAACGTCGATACGGGGGCCACGAATCCAGGCTGGCCTGTCGACGTGAACGCCACCGCCACGTATAACGGAATCACCTTTACCTCGCTGGTACAAGAAGAACGAGGTGGAGTCGCTCTTGCGAACGGCATCGTGTACGTGTCCTACTCCGGATACAACGGCGATTGCGGCATGTATCACGGCTGGGTTGTTGGGGTCGATATCAATAATCCTTCCAACGTGCATGCCTGGGCGACGACAGCTATTGGCGGCGGGATTTGGGGACACGGCGGAGTGGCCAGTGATGGGATTAACATGTTCGTGGTGACGGGCAACACGTTTGCCACTAACGGTAACTGGATGGGTGGTGAAGCCATTATCCGCTTGCAAGCCGGACCGGTCTTTACCGGTCAGCCTGCAGACTACTGGGTGCCTACAAATTGGTTCTCGCTCGATCAAGGCGACACCGACCTGGGTGGTGTCAGCGCCACGGTGATCGACGTGCCTGGAGCTACGCCATCGCAGCTGGTGCTTGCTCTTGGCAAAGATAGTAATGCCTACTTGGTTAACCGTAATAACCTCGGTGGGATCGCTGCGCCCGTGGCCCAGGCGAATGTTTCCGGTACTAACAGAGGAACATCGGCTGTCACTTATCACACCAGCCAGGGAACGTATTTTGCGTTTCATAATGAGTCGAACACGATCAGGGCGTATAAGGTTACGGCCACGAATCCGCCAACGATAACCTTTGCCTGGAGCATGAGTCAGACCGGCCGGGGCTCGCCATGGGTCACAACGACTGATGGAACTAATAACGTGATTGTGTGGGTAGCCGGCGTTGCAGGCGACCAACGCTTGCACGGCTACGATGGTGACACGGGAGCCGTGGTTTACGCAGGCGGTGGCGCTAACGAATTGATGACCGGCACGCGCCAGTGGAACACCGGAATGGTTGCTCGTGGCCGGATCTACTTCGGCGCCGATAACAAAGTGTATGCTTTTACATTGCCTGCAGGAACGCCCACGCCTACCGCAACGCCTTCAGCTACAGCTACAGCTACAGCTACAGCTACCGCTACTGCCACGGCGACTTCAAAACCTACGCCTACTGCTACTGCCACCGCGACGGCGACAGCTACAGCCACGGCGACAGCGACAGCTACCCCAACGCCTACTGTAGCCGTACCGCCTAGTCCAACACCTTCGGCAACGGCTACGGCAACAGCGACAGCCACGGCCACGGCGACGTCAACGCCCACTGCCACTGCCACCGCAACGGCTACTTCAACACCGACGGCGACCGCTACACCGACTGCGACGGCGACGGCGACACCTGCAGCTCCGAGGGCATCAGGGGCCGGCAATGTCACTGCCAACAGCTTCACCGCCAAGTGGCGCAGTGTACCCGCCGCGACTGGTTACCGGTTGGATGTGTCCACGAGCTCTACTTTTGTCACGTATGTGCCCGGATACCAAAATTTGGACGTCGGCAACACGACGAGTCGAAACGTTACCGGGCTGACGAGGAACACGAATTATTACTACCGGGTACGGGCATATAACGGCAACGGTACCAGCCCCAATTCCAACGTCATCAAGGTGAAAACGAAACCCCACTGAGTAGCTGCAGCCGTTTCAGTGCCTCCCGCGCCCGAGATTGACGATTCAACGCGTTCCAAGGCGGATTGTTCTCCCGCGGATTATTTTTTCAGAGAAATAATTCTTGTAAGCCAGTCTTTGTATATCGAGCGCGCTTGAAGTGGGCACCTATCGCTGCCAGCCTGCGCTCCCCAGAGCCCGGCGCGCAAGCGATACGAAATTGTCTTGCCGAAGCCACGACAAACGTTCACGCAAAATTACAATTTCGTTACTCGTTTGCCGCAAATTGGTTGCGGTAATCCTTGACAAACCGGCGGCGCATCATGTTAAAGGTAACGCGGGTTCATCGATCGCGTGTATATGAAATCTTCGATTCGTATTTTCTTGCTTCTCGCCGCCGGATTATGGAGTGCAGTTGCCAGCGCAAACGCGCAGGTCAACGTCACGCAAAAGAACAATAATCTTTCCCGGGACGGTCTTTACATTGATTCCGCGTTCACACCGGGAAACGCTGCGAATCTGGTTCGCGATTTAAACTTTAACGGCACAATCGCTGGCAACGTTCACGCCCAACCGCTTTATATCGAGGGCGGGCCGAACGGGCCGATGGTCATCGTTGCGACCGCATCAAACAATATTTATGCGCTGAACGCGACCACTGGTTCGGTGATCTGGTCGCGCACCGACATCGGTCCACCTGTCGTCTCAGGGCTTCCTTGCGGTAACATTAGTCCTGTCGGCACCATCGGCACGCCGGTTGTCGACCTCGCGTCACGATCGCTTTTCTTCGATGCATTAATCGACGGGACGACTAAGAAGCATTTCATTTACTCGCTGAACGTGGACACCGGCGCCACGAATGCGGGCTGGCCTGTGGATGTAAACGCCACGGCCATGTATAACGGCATCCTTTTTACGTCGCTGGTCCAGGAAGACCGGGGAGCGCTGGCTCTTGTGAACGGAATCGTTTATGTGCCTTACTCCGGATACTTCGGCGATTGCGGCGCTTACCATGGTTGGGTCGTGGGGGTGCAGATAAATAATCCGTCCACCGGCGTGGGCGCTTGGGCGACCACAGCGACTGGCGGCGGGATTTGGGGACACAGCGGGGTTGCCAGTGACGGCACAAACATGTTCGTAATTACGGGGAACACGTTCAGCACCGGCGGCGTCTGGATGGGTGGCGAAGCAATTATCCGGTTGCAAGCCGGGCCTGTTTTTAGCGGGCAGACTACTGACTATTGGGCGCCCACAAATTGGTTCAGTCTCGACAACAACGACACTGATCTAGGCGGTGTGAGTGCCATGCTCATCGACGTGCCTGGAGCAAATCCTTCGCAGCTCGTGCTCGCGACAGGAAAGGATGGCAATGCGTACCTGCTGAATCGTAATAACCTCGGCGGCGTCGCGGCACCGATAGCCCAGCTAAGCGTTGGCGGTGGCCTGCTCGGTCAATCATCTGCTACCTACACTACCAGCCAGGGAACCTATTTCGTTTTCCGCTCAGGAGGCAGTACGCTTAAAGCTTACACGATTACTCCGACGAGCCCGCCTACGATAGTTAGCGCCTGGAGCGTGAGTCAGAGCGGGCAGGGCTCACCTTGGACCACAACAACCGATGGGACTAACAACGCGATCGTATGGGTTGTCGGTGCGCAAGGTGATCAGCGGTTACACGGCTACAACGGTGACACTGGCGCGGTTGTTTACGCAGGTGGCGGCGCTAACGAGTTGATGACCGGCACGCGCAAGTGGAATAGTGGTATGGCAGCGCGCGGAAGCATCTATATCGCGAATGATAACAAAGTTTATGCATTCCGGGTTCCTGCGGGAACGCCCACGCCTACACCGACTGCGACTCCCACTCCAACATCTACACCAACTGCCACTGCAACTGCGACGGCTACAGCTACTGCTACGGCGACTGCGACTCCAACTCCTACTGCAACTGTAACGCCAACTGCGACTGTGCCTCCAAGTCCGACTCCAACTCCCAGTGAGGCGCCCTGTTCAGTGGTCGCTACCGTGCCGTCCTGTGGCAGCACTGTCTTTACCCAACTGACTGATTTTCTTGTCGACATCAGCGCTCCAGTGGATCCGACGAGTGTCGAGCCGAGCGATTTCACGGTGAACGGAACTCCCTCGAACCTGCCGCCTACCATTGGCAGTCAGCAAATAACGTTCCACTACTCCGCCTCACCTGTAGTGCAGGGCGAAAACACCATGCATATTCCCGCAGGCGCTCTTACCTGCGCCGGCAGCCAGCGGTCCGTGGGGGATTTCACCTGCACGTTCATTTACCAGCCATCTACGCCTACACCAACACCAACGGCGACGGTAACACCGACCGCGACGGCGACTCCAACAGCTACACCTACAGCGACTCATACCCCGACACCTACTCCAACAGCGACTCATACCCCGACACCAACGCCTACAGCCACTCGTACGCCGACCCCAACTCCTACAGCTACTCATACCCCCACACCAACGCCAACGCCTACACCTACACCTACGCCGGCGCATCCATCATTTTTCACCGGTGAGATCGCGCTGCAGAACGGCGTTTATTATCTTCAGTTCCCCAACGGCACGCCTTTTGGTTACTATAGCTACCTGACTGACCCGCGCTTCATCTACCACTTCGACATGGGCTACGAGTATTGGTTCGATGCCAATGATGGACACAGCGGCATCTACTTCTACGACTTTGCGTCCAACCATTTCTTTTACACTAGTCCAAGCTTTCCTTTCCCGTATCTCTACGACTTCAGCCTGAACACAGTGCTCTACTACTTTCCCGATCCCAACCGTCCGGGCCACTACACGACCAATCCAAGGTATTTCTACAACTTCGCCACGGGCCAGATCATTACCATGTGAGGAAGTTAGCCGCCAGTTGGACAAGGCTAAACTGTTGTTGTTACAATCCGCGCGCGTCGCTGGCCGAATTCACCTGCACGTTCACTTATGAGGCATCGACGCCGACACCGACCGCGACGGCGACTCCAACAGCTACACCTACTTCGACATCGAGACCTTCCCCGACTGCGAGACCGGCGTTAACAGCGAGGCCGCGTCCCACCCCGCCGCCGCACCCGTGATCTGGAGAGCGCAGGCTGCCAGCCTGCACGTCTCGGCAGCTTGCCGAGATGGGAAAATGAAAATTATCCGGCAGCTTACAGTGTTCAAGATGTTGCCGGCAGGGCTGCCGGCAACTACAGGCTAGCAGCCTCTGCTTTCCTACAGTTTCGCAGCGCGCGCGGGCGCTTTTAGGATGTCAGCGAAAAAATATTGACGGCCGCGTGCATTCCTAGGTAAAACGCCGCTTGGGTAATCGAACAATCAGGATCAAGACAATCTGTGATCACCAACCCAAATCGCACATCTGCATCGTCGCGATTGCGACCTGTTTTTTGTTTGTTCTTATTCATTGCAGCCAGCGTGGCTGTATTAGGAGCCATCGCTTCCTCGCGCGCCATCGGTCAGCGTGAATCGGCTTCCCGGCAAGCCGATGGCGGACGAGTAGCCAATGGCCCAAATATCAAGATTGCGCCGTGGGTGATTGAGCATACCGCGAGTGGGCAGAAGGCTGAATTCTTTGTTGTGCTCGCTGACCAGGCCGACCTAAGCGGGGCATCGGCTTTGCACACAAAAGCTGAAAAAGGCCGTTACGTGCACGATGCGCTGTGGAACAAGAGCCAGGCATCGCAACGCCCCATTTTGCAATGGCTGCGCGAACGCAGAATCGAGCATAGGTCGTTCTACATTGTGAATGCGATTTTAGTGAAGGGCAGCCGCGAGATCGCCGAAGCGCTCGCGGCCCGGCGCGATGTGGCGCGAATAGAAGGCAATCCGCACATCCGAAATCCTATTCCTCAGCCCGACGCCGTCCTCGAGGCACCCTCGCAACCGCAGACGCCGGAGACGATTGAGCCCGGGATCAGTTACACGCACGCGCCTGATGTGTGGGCGCTGGGTTTCAGGGGTCAGGGAATTACAGTGGCCGGGGCTGACACCGGTCAACGCTGGACCCATAACGCGCTCAAGCCTCATTATCGCGGCTGGGACGGGCAGAACGCCGATCACAATTACAATTGGCACGATTCCATCCACGACAGTGTAGGCAATCCGTGCGGTAACGATTCACCGTTCCCCTGCGACGACAACGGGCATGGCAGTCATACAATAGGCACTGCGATCGGTGACGACGGCATGGGCAACCAGATCGGGATGGCGCCTGGTGCGAGATGGATTGGTTGCCGTAACATGGACCAGGGAAATGGTACGCCGGCCAGATACATCGAGTGCATGGAATGGTTCCTAGCGCCTTACCCGATAGGTGGCGGCCAAGGCGATCCACTGAGAGCTCCAGACATTACGAATAATTCATGGACTTGCCCGCCATCGGAAGGTTGTTCGGTCGATACCTTGCAAGCTGCCGTCGAAGCGCAAGCCGCTGCTGGAATCATGATGGTGGTAAACGCCGGAAGCCAGGGCCCAGCCTGTTCAACGGTGCAAGATCCGCCGGCCATTTATGCTGCGGCTTACAGCGTTGGCGCGTTGAACACCGGCACCGACAACGTCGCTAGCTTTAGCAGTCGGGGTCCGGTGATCATCGATGGGAGTAACCGAATAAAGCCCGACATAACGGCTCCGGGCACGACCATTCGCTCAAGCTACAACGGTTCCGACAACGATTACGCAAATCTTAGCGGCACGTCGATGGCGACGCCGCACATCGCTGGCGCGATGGGCCTGCTCTGGTCCGCCAGGCCAGAGTTGCGTCACAACATCTCTGGCAGTCGGACAGCCTTGAATGAGGCAGCTTTTTTCCTTGCCTACAAACAGTGCGGCACGCCGGGCCCTCCGAACAACGTTTCAGGATGGGGGCGGGTAGACATTCTCGCTGCGGTTGGACCGAGCCCGCCGCCGCAGTGCCCGGGCTGCTGGAAGCAAGTCACAATGACCGAAAATTTCGACGCGGTGACGCCGCCTGCATTGCCATCGGGCTGGACAGCAACGAATGTAGAAGGACCTCCGCCACTCTGGGTGACTTCCAACACTGGGGTACCTATGCCACCAGCGGATACGCTTCCCAATGCCGCATTCGTAGATGATCCGGCCGTAGTCAGCGACAAACGACTTGACTCGTTGCAGTTCAACTTTTTTGAGGTGGCCTTTCCGCGATTAACATTTCGACACAATTTTAATCTGGAGGCGTCCGATCAAGGTCCTGATACCGGTTATGATGGCGGCGTGCTGGAGCTCAGCACTGATAACGGAAATACATTCCAAGACATCCTTACTGCTGGCGGGAGCTTCGTGTTGGGAGGGTACAATCGTACGATCAGCACGGATAGGCGCAGTCCAATCGCAGGTCGTCAGGCTTGGAGTGGCAACTCTAACGGATTCATCACAACGGTCGTCGATCTGCCGGTGCTTACCAGTTTCAACCTCAGGCTGCGCTGGCGCATGGCGAGCGACATGAGTAGCGGCAATGAGGGTTGGCGCATCGACACGCTCCACACAACCTGGTGCACGGGGCAAGGACCGCCGTGTACGCCTACGCCAACGCCACCCATTACGCCTACACCTACACCGACTGCTACCGCAACTCCGACCGCGACGGCTACTCATACTCCGACACCGACACCAACCCCTACAGCGACTCATACCCGGACACCTACTCCAACGGCGACTCATACGCCGACACCAACGCCTACAGCCACTCGTACTCCGACGCCAACGCCGACAGCGACCCATACTCCGACACCCACACCAACGTTTACTCCGACACCGACGCCAACGCCTACACCTACGCCGGCCCATCCATCATTTTTCACCGGTGAGATCGCGCTAGGCAACGGCGTTTATTATCTTCAGTTCCCCAATGGCACGCCTTTTGGCTACTATAGCTACCTGACTGACCCGCGCTGGATCTACCATTTCGATATGGGCTACGAGTATTGGTTTGATGCCAATGATGGACACAGTGGCATCTTCTTCTACGACTTTGCGTCCAACCATTTCTTTTACACTAGTCCAAGCTTTCCTTTCCCGTATCTCTACGATTTCAGCCTTAATACAGTGCTTTACTACTTTCCCGATCCCCACAATCCGGGCCACTACACGACTAATCCAAGGTATTTTTACAACTTCGCTACGGGTCAAATCATTACCATGTGAGGGAAAGTTTAGCCGCCAGTTGGACAAGGCTAAACTGTTGTTGTTACAATCCGCGCGCGTCGCTGGCCGAATTCACCTGCACGTTCACTTATGAGGCATCGACGCCGACACCGACCGCGACGGCGACT
>Ga0193735_1000255_pt1 | contig 17042 bp, 15 predicted proteins | sample U1m2metaG_FD_145080 | JGI IMG/M metagenome (GOLD analysis project Ga0193735, IMG submission 145080) | Soil microbial communities from a riparian zone of the East river system, Colorado, United States - U1m2 | ecosystem: Environmental > Terrestrial > Soil > Riparian zone | place: USA: East River... | reverse complement strand
GGCCCTCGGCGTCTGGGATCTTGAGAATGTATGGTTCCTTGGCGAGGTCCAGCCAGGCTGGGGAATACAGAGTATCGGCGTTGGCACCCGGGATGTCGCGGTATGTCACAGGCGGAAATTTCCGGGCATGTGCGAATTGCCCCATCGGGGCACGCAACCCTTCCGGGGCGGCTGTGTTCGTTGTCACGCGCCGGGTTATTTCCAAGGTGACCAGCGGATAGCCGTAGATGTAAACCTCCGTGGCGATCTCGGCCGCCTGCTCTTTGCTAACGTTGGGTTGGTCTTGGGCCAGGCCTGCCTCTTTAAGGGTGATGACCAGGCCGACTGCCAGCAACATTCGCCAAATCGTCATTTTCTTCATAGCACTGTCAACGCAGAACAGTTTCTGCAAAGTAATCTCCTAATAGTGCTTACTAATACGTCTTCCCCACGCCCGCTTTTACGACTGAGGTTCAATATCTGGTTCCCTGTTCATAAGTGTAAGCTTCAGTTAGTCGATGATCTGCCAAACAAAAACAAAACTAATTAAATGATATGAACAAACTATCCCAAGTATTCTCGGCTTGCTTGTTGGTGCGGCGTTGGTGCACACCGCTGCGGCACAAGAGGTCCTTCCGTTTCCCTCGAAGCAGTCGGGTAGCACCGCTGGCCGCACCATGCAAGAGTCGGTTTATCAGCCGCGAGATTAAGATTCCGTCGCTCGCATTGTGCGCTACGTTGCATCTCAATGATAGAGCTGCACGATCCGATAGACGCCTCAGGGCGTCCATCGCACACTATCGGCGATGCCTGGCGCTACTTCTTTTTGTTCGCCATGCAAACAATAGGAGCGGCCATCCTTTTTTGGTATGCCGTTCCGCTTTTCAGGCAAGTTCTTCTAGACCCGGGCGGCCATGTAGCGCGACCGGAAAATTTGGTCTGGTCATTGTCGGCGATCACGTTGATGCAGGCGGGTTATTGGATACGCCATCGACTTCGTCTGCCGGTACCGCAGCTTTTTCCTAACGCACTCGTTGGCTACATAGTTCTATTTGTCGCCCGCATGTCCTTTGTACTGGCTACCGCTGTTTTTGGCTTCGTCTTCATTGTGCGAAGGCCTGAATTCCAGATACCCGCGTCTCGCTACTTCGCTGTTATTATTGGCTTGTTCGCCTTGTTCTGTTATACGCAGGAACTCGAGCAGCTGGGAAGAGCAATGATCGGTTCGGACCCCGGGCAAAAGAGGGGTGAGTCAGGTATTAACTGAACTCAACGTGAAGTTCGAACTGGTTAGAAAAGACGACCGCGGCTGTAGCCCTAAAGTCTCATAGAACACATTCCTAGAGGCCCGAGAATATTGCTTGAATGATGTCGACGACTTCCGATCAATCTCCGAAATCTTATGAGATCCAAACATACAATTCCTTTCACTGGTCTCGCTTTCACGCTTGTCCTAGCCTTTGCCGCAGCCGCAGTTGCTTTCACCAAGGGCCGCGTGGTTGCGCCGTTTACTTCCGCATTCAAACCCGGTGATTACATCTGGCATCCGGAGATTTCGCCCGCCGGACCGGTAGTGATCATCGTGAGTTTGCCGGACCAGGTCATGTACGTGTATCGCAATGGCGTGCGCATTGGGCGCTCGACGGTGAGCACTGGAAAGCCGGGCAAGCGTACACCGACTGGTGTATTCACTGTGCTGCAGAAGAAGGTCAGTCACGAATCGAACATCTACAAAGGCGCGAAGATGCCCCACATGCAGCGACTCACCTGGAGTGGGATCGCGATGCATGCGGGACAATTGCCGGGCTATCCGGCGTCCGCCGGCTGTGTGCGGATGCCAGAGGACTTCGCCGGAAAACTTTATTCAGTCACGAGCAACGGCACGACCGTTATTATCGCGGACAACAATTCTGCGCCTTCTCATACCACGCGGCCGGGAGCGCTCTTCTCGAGTACGACCGGAGCGCCAGGGCGGCCGGTGCCCGAGGGAGGTTTTGTCTGGACGCCGGAGAAGGCAAGGAAGGGACCGGTGTCGATCATCGTCAGCGCGAATGACGGCGTCGCTCATGTCTTTCGTAATGGTGTGGAGATTGGTCGCGCGTCCGTAGGCGGTCTTAGCCCGCGGATGGTTTCCGGGACTCATGTTTTCTCTGCGCTGGCGACAGTCGATTCCGATGGACGGCGCGATTGGCTATCTTCAACCAGCATTGGCGGCAGGCGACCACATATCAAGGATCTGGCCAAACGAGTCGCGATCCCGCCCGCTTTCCAACAAGACGTCCAGTCGCTGATCACGCCGGGGACGACACTTATTGTAACTGATCAACCTGTGAGCCCGCGTACTCACAGTGCACCGGGCTTTAACATTCTTACAGCCGAAGACACGACATCGACATCGAAGGTAAGATGAACCATCGTCACACGTTTTGAGAGAGGAAGTAAAACTGAAAGGGCAATCCAATTAGAATGAAATCAGAAACTGTAAAGAAGAATTCGCGAGTGATACATTTGCTGGTCGCTGCGTCGAGCTTGCTGCCGCTGTCTTTGACGGCGCAACAGATTAATCGAACTGTGCTTCCGGTTCCCGAGCCGCAGCCCCCAATCATCACGGAGCTTGACGCGCGCAATGCTAAGGCACCGCCGCGCTTTGAAGTTAAAGCCCCTAAGGGGGCGCCTAACGTCGTCGTCGTTTTGCTCGACGATATCGGCTTCGGACAGCCAAGCGCATTCGGCGGTCCGTGCAAAATGCCGACACTCGACAAGCTGGCGGCGAGCGGCCTGCGCTATAACGATTTTCATACGACTGCACTTTGTTCGCCGACTCGCACTGCGTTATTGACAGGACGCAACCACCACGTCAACAACGCCGGCGCAATCATGGAACTTGCCACCGCGTTTCCCGGCAATACCGGAATCCGTCCACAGAGTGTGGCACCGCTCGCGGAGATGTTGCGACTCAACGGCTATAGCACCGCTGCCTTTGGCAAATATCACGAAACGCCGCCGTGGGAGGTTTCGGTCTCAGGACCGCTCGATCGTTGGCCAACGCATTCCGGCTTCGACAAATTTTATGGTTTCATTGGGGGCGAGACAAATCAGTGGGCGCCGGCCATCTTTGATGGGATTATTCGTGTAGAGCCGCCGCACGAGCCCGGTTATCATTTTACTGTTGATATGACGAACCAGGCGATCGCCTGGATGCAGGCACAGCACTCATTGACGCCGGACAAGCCTTTCTTCGTTTACTTCGCAACCGGCGCTCTGCATGCTCCGCATCATGTTCCCAAGGAGTATATTGACCGCTACAAAGGCAAATTCGATCAGGGTTGGGATGCGCTCCGCGACGAGACATTCGCGCGGCAGAAACAAATGGGCACCATCCCTGCCGACGCCGAGCTAACGAAGCGTCCGAAGGAAATTCCCTCCTGGGACTCCCAGACGCCAGACCAGAAAAAACTCGAGGCGCGGCAAATGGAGACCTTCGCCGGTTTCGCCGAGCACACTGACGAACAAGTAGGACGTCTAGTCGGTGCCCTGCAGGAAATGGCCGTGTTGGATAACACGTTGTTCATTTACATTGTTGGCGATAACGGTGCCAGTGCCGAGGGCGGACCGGAAGGCGCGTATAACGAAATGATGGCTCTTAACGGCATTACCAACACGGCCGAGGTTAACATGCCTCATCTGGATAACTGGGGCGACGCAACGACCTTTCCACATTACGCTATCGGCTGGGCTTGGGCTGGCGATACGCCGTTCCAATGGACCAAGCAGATCGCTTCGCATTACGGTGGGACTACCAACGGAGTCGTGATCCATTGGCCGACGCGAGTTAAAGCCAAGGGAGAAGTCCGCTCTCAGTTCACTCATGTTACTGACATTGCGCCTACTGTGCTTGAAGCCGCGGATTTGCCATTCCCAAAGAGCGTTAACGGAACGGCCCAGAAACCTTTTGATGGAACATCGATGGTTTATTCCTTTGACGATCCCAAGGCCAAGGAGACGCATACCACTCAGTATTTCGAGATGTTTGGGAACCGTGGCATTTATCACGATGGGTGGGTGGCATGCACGCGCCATTCCATTCCCTGGTTGATGGTGCCGCTTCCGCCGCTCTCCAAAGACACTTGGGAACTTTACCATGTAGCCGAGGACTTCAGCCAGGCCCACGATCTGGCGACGCAAAATCCCGGGAAGCTGAAAGAGCTTCAAGACCTCTTCACGAAAGAGGCGATCAAGAATCATGTGCTGCCTATCGATGACCGCAGATCAGAGCGCTTTGATGCGAGTATTGCCGGGCGACCCGACCTGATGGGCGATCGCACCTCACTAACAGTTTATCCGGGGATGACTGGCATGGCGGAAAACGCCTTCATTAACGTCAAGAACCGCTCCTATACCATCACAGCACCGGTTGAACTGAAGGATGGCAATACCAACGGGGTGATCATCGCACAGGCCGGCGCGTTCGGTGGGTGGGTGCTCTACATGAAGGATGGAAATGTCCATCACGAGTACAATTATTTTGGAGTCGAAGGGACCAACATCGGCGGGCAGACGGCTCTATCGCCGGGTAAACACGAGATCAAGTATGAGTTCATAGCCGATGCGCCGAAACCAGGCTCAGGTGGCAAGTGCGCGCTTTACGTCGATGGCCAACAAGTGGCGACAGGACGGATTCCGAAAACCCAGCCTTATGCCTTTTCGGCAGATGAAGGGGTCGATGTAGGCGTGGACAACGAAACGATGGTGTCCAACGATTACAAGCCGGGAGAGAACAAGTTCACCGGTAAAATCGTAAAGGTGACCATTGACACGCAGCCATCAAACCTGAGCGCGGCTGACGAGAAGGCAGTGGAAGACGCAGGGGACGTCGCGGCGACAATCGAAGACTGATCAAGCAAAACGCTGGTGCCGGCGAGCCTCCGCAAGCTGGGTTCCATTGATTAATTCGTTTTGGCTGTTCGGACGGTGCCCATAGGCCTTAAGTCCCATTGCCGCCGGCAATCACAATCCTCAACTTGAGGATAGCCGGTCCGAATAGCTCGAGATTCCATTCAAGTAAGACGGATAATGAATGGCCGTTGAGATTCAGCCGGCTCAATCGTAGCATACAAAGCGCCCACGATTATGAGCAGCGATCATAAAAAAGCTGAACCATCTCACACCAACGCCGAGCTCTCCCGCAGCAACGAAATCCTCCACTCCATTTTGTCAGACATGGGCGATGCGGTGATTGTTGCCGACAAGGATGAAAACATTGTCGTCTTCAACCCTGCAGCAGAGCGCATGTTTGGCGCCCGCGCGACCGACGCAAAATCCCACGAATGGTCCCAGCGATATCGTGCCTTTTTGCCAGATAAGGTCACACCTTTCCCGTCTCAGGAGCTGCCTCTCACCCGCTCGATCCGTGGTGAGGAGGTCAACAATATTGAGATGTTCGTTCGGCATAAGAACGCACCGTATGGGATCTGGACGCGCATCACTGGTCGCCCTCTGCGGAGCTCTAACGGTGATGTGTTAGGCGGTGTCATCGTTTGCCGCGATATCACTGAAATCAAAGAGGAAGAATTTTTTCGCGCTGGACAAAGTCGCGTGCTTGAGATGATCGCAGCCGACGCCCCGCTGGCGGATGTTCTCACCCGTCTTGTTCTTCTAATGGAAGGTCAGGCGGAAGGACTGCGTTGTTCCATTCTTCTTTTGAACCGGGATGGAAAACATGTGCGTCACGGCGCGGCGCCGAATCTGCCCGAGGCTTATGTGAAAGCGGTAAACGGCGCAGCGATCGGACCACGCAATGGTTCCTGCGGCACCGCCATGTACACTCGAAGACCGGTTGTTGTCACTGATGTGATGACAGATCCGCTTTGGTCTGATTATCGTGAGTTGGCAAAAATTTGCGGACTACGCGCCTGCTGGTCGACACCGATTCTCTCCGCCCAAGGTGATGTTTTGGGTTCATTTGCGATGTATCGCGAGGAAACGCGCGGCCCGCGGCCTGAGGAGACACGGTTAACCGAAATCGCCACGCACATTGCCGGGATTGCCATCGAACGCCAGCGACAGCAGGAGATTTTGCGCGAACGCGAAGCGCGTATCAGTCTGGCAGCTGAGTCAGCCGATCTCGCTTTTTGGATTTTATACCCGGAACAGAACACCGCCTGGATGAGCGAAAAAGGGCGGCTGATCTACGGCTTCGATTCTAACCTACCGCTAACCTGTGATTTGATCCTTTCGCGTGTCCATCCGGACGAGCGAGCAGCCGTCAAAACTGCTTACGATCGTTCGTGCGCGCTTTACGGAACGTTCGAAAGCGAACATCGCCTTCTTTTGCCCTACGGAAAAACACGTTGGGTAATTATGCGGGGACGCTGTTTAAAGGATGAGGAAGGAAATCTCTTGGAAACGATCGGAGTGACTTTGGACGTTAGCGCACAGAAGCAGGCCGATCTTCAACTACAAGTTCAACGCGAAGAGATGGCGCATCGAAACCGCGTCTCCCTGATGGGCGAAATGACTGCATCCTTCGCCCATGAACTAAATCAACCGCATACCGTGATTGCGAATAACGCCTCAGCTGCGCGGCGCTTCCTCGAGCGCGGAAACATCGACCCGGCGCTCTTACAGCAGTTGCTGCAGGACATGGTGGCCGATAGTCAACGTGCCGGCGAAGTAATCCGCGGAATTCGAAGCCTCGTGCGCAAGGAGGCGAGCGTGCACACTCTGTTAGACCTCAATTCCGTTATTACAGAAACTGTGCGCCTCGTTAGCACGGACGTGTTAAGTCGGGAAAGCGTGGTTACGAGCGAGCTGGATCCTCAGCTTCCTCAAGTTAAGGCCACGTTGGTTCAGATCCAGCAGGTTCTGCTCAACCTGATTATTAATGCACTCGACGCCATGGAAGGACTGCCACCGGCCGAACGCCGCATTATTATTAGTACTCGCTCGGACAAGGGCGATGTCGCCGAAGTGAGCGTGCGTGATTTTGGAACGGGGTTACCGAAGGATCAGCCCGATAAAGTCTTCGATCACTTCTTTTCCACCAAACAAAAAGGAATGGGGATGGGGCTGACGATTGTTCGGTCGATTGTCGAAGCACACGGCGGTACGATCGTGGCGGAAAACACTCCCGAGCGCGGCGCGCGCATGATTGTTCGCCTCCCAGCAGTACGCGGGCAAACGCAAACGATCGCGGCTGCATGAGCATTCCCGTCGAGGCGGAAGCAAGTGAGGTCTGTGTTGTGGATGACGACCTTTCCGTCCTCAAATCGATGCATTACTTGCTCGCGTCTGAAGGATTCAAGGTTCGCACGTTCAACAAAGCTGCAGACTTTCTAGCTCACGCCAGCACTCACGACGTGCCTGTGGTGGTGACTGACATCTGGATGGACCAGGTGACTGGGTTGGAAGTGCTGGCCCGTCTTTGCGCCATTTCACCTAAGACTCGTGTAATTGTCATTACAGCGCGAGAAGACCTCGCTGCACGTGCCACCGCAATGGCCATCGGTCCGGTTGCCTTTTTCATGAAGCCGTTTAACGACGAAAAATTCATCGCGGCGGTTCGCGATGCTCTAAGTAAAAGCGGGAAATAAGAAACTGCTGAACGAGAGGCGCGATTTAGGAACTCCGGACGTGATGCGTCAAAGGCAACGCCGGTGGAAATGCAATCGCAACCGCTGCGACGGAGCCGATTGTTACGATTCTGTTACAAGATTTCCCCACCGAAACTTAAGACTTCTTCTGATACGCCCAGGTTTGGTATAACGGAACGTGAGCCAAATTTGGCGATAAAGGAAGGAGTGGAATGGCTCTCGCAGGAAACTTGCGGCCAGCTGATCGGAGAGGCGATGATTCTCCCTTCGACCGCGGCAATTCAGCCAATGGTCAGATAACGCAATGAGCTGGGTCACTATCATTTGGTCAATGGGCGCCGGAGCGTGCCTGACGCTGGCGGTAATTCACTTTGTCGTCTGGTGGAAGGATCGAAGTGTGCCAGCCAATCTTGTTTTTTCAGTGATGGCAACCGCCGTGGCGGTCTTTTCGGCGCTCGAGTTGGCGATGATGCGCGCGGAAACGCCAGAGCAATTCGGTATCGTCGTACGCTGGATTCATGTCCTGGTTTGGGTCATCGTCGTATCGCTCGTCATTTTCGTCCGTCTCTACCTGAGGGCCGGCCGGCAGTGGCTCGCGTGGGCGGTCGTTGGCTTGCGGACGGTATCGCTGATTCTCAATTTCGTTTTCTCGCCCAATATCAATTTTCGGCAGATCACTGCACTCCGGCACGTCTCGTTCCTGGGAGAACCAGTTTCGGTCCCGGCGGGCGTGCCGAATCCCTGGATGCTAGTCGCCCAGTTGAGCTTGCTGTTGCTCGTGATTTTTGTCATGGATGCCACAATAGTCGTATGGCGGCGGGGAGACCGGCGGCAGGCGCTCATGGTAGGGGGCAGCATTCTGTTGTTCACTATCGCAGGAACGGTTGAGGGAATAACAATAACATGGGGAATCGTCTCCATGCCGCTGACAGCGAGCTTATTTTATCAAGGCCTTGTCGTGGTGATGGCCTATGAGTTGAGCTACAATGTGCTACACGCCGCGGGACTCACGCGCCGGTTAGAGGCCAGCGAGGCGGGCTTGCACGAAAGCGAAGAACGTTTCCGAATCGTGGCCAACGCGGCGCCGGTCCTTATCTGGATGGCAGATGTGGACAAACTCTGCAATTTCTTTAACAAACCGTGGCTGAAGTTTACGGGCCGTAGCTTGGAACAGGAACTGGGGAATGGCTGGGCCGAAGGCGTACATCCAGACGATCTACAAAAATGTCTCAAGATTTACACGGAGGCATTTGATGCGCGCAAAGCGTTTGTGATGCAATACCGACTGAGACGTTATGATGGCGAATATCGTTGGGTTTCGGACCAGGGGGTTGGGCGTCATGACGCGCAGGGAAACTTCGCCGGCTACATTGGTTCGTGCGTGGACGTTACAGAGCTGGTAAACAAAGACGCGGCGTTGCGGGAAAGTGAAGAGCGCATGCGTCTCGCTGCGGACGCAGTTAATCTGGGGATTTGGGAATGGGATCTGAATAAAGATGAGATCTGGGCTACCAATGCTCGACGGGCCTTATTGGGGTGGCCGGCTGCAGGAAGAATCGGGTTCGAAGCTTTCATTTCTCGCGTGCATGCCGACGATCGCGATCGTGTTCGACAAACAATCGACGATGCAATCCATAAGGGTAAAGATTATGATTCCGAGTATCGGCTCGTTTTGCCAGATGGAATTGTACGGTGGATGGCGACGCGCGGAAGTGTGCACTTGGATATTAATGGCAAACCAGCGCGGCTTTTGGGAGTCAGCATCGATATCACTGCCCGAAAACAGGCGGAACTGGAAGCCCAGCAACGGCGCGACGAGCTCGGTCATCTCAGTCGCGTGGCTGTGATGGGTGAAATGGCGGCCTCCATTGCCCACGAACTGAATCAGCCGCTTTCGGGAATCATCAGCAACGCCAGCGCTGGACGACGCTTTATCGATCGCGGCGATGTCGATGTTAGCGAACTTCGCGACTTGTTAGGCGATATCATCGCAGATGGAAGCCGCGCCGGCGAAGTGATCCGGAGCATCCAAGGCATGGTTAAGAAAGGCTCGCGAGTCTCGCAGCAGGTGAATTTGAACGATCTTGTGGGAAAAGTGCTGCATATGGTAAAACCGAATGCCATGCTTCAGTCCTGCGAATTGAATACTTCGCTGGACCCAGATCTGCCAGCGGTTGACGGCGATCCGGTTCAACTACAACAGGTCCTGCTTAATCTCGTGATTAATGCCTTCGATGCCATGCACGACACGCCAGTAACCCATCGCAAAGTAGTAATCGCGACCGAGCGGAATGTTGATGGCGCAATTCGCACGAGCGTGCGCGATTACGGCGTTGGTATTTCCGAGGAAGCGCGCGAGCGACTCTTCGATCACTTCTTCACTACAAAGCGGGACGGATTAGGAATGGGCCTCGCAATCGTGCGTTCGATTGTCGAATCACACGGCGGTACCGTTACAGGCGAAAATTCCCAAGGCGCGGGCGCGAAGTTTTCTTTTACTCTTCCGGCGAGCGCGAAAACTTCAGCTGCATGAGAATCCCTCCAAACAGCCTGGTCTTCGCGATCGACGACGACGCGTCGGTGCGGAAGGGTCTTACTCGATTACTACGCTCCGCAGGGTGCCGAAGCGAAATTTTTGAATCTGCGTCTGATTTTCTCAAACGGGAACAACACGCTGGACCCGCGTGCGTGATTGTCGATGTGCGGATGCCGGGTTTAAACGGTATGGATCTGCAGGAAACTTTGATTCAGCGCCGTCGGGAAGAACAGCTTGTTTTTATTACTGGCTATGGCGACATCTCGATGTGCGCTCAGGCGATGAAGGCCGGCGCCGTCGATTTTCTTCCAAAGCCCTTTCGTGCTGATGACTTGCTTGGATGTGTTGAGCGCGCCCTGATTCGGTCAGCCGAACAACGTCGGCGCAGTCTAGAAGAGGATGAAGCTCGGACCCTTCTTGGTCTGTTGACGCCTCGCGAGCTCGAAGTGATGCAGTTGGTCGTTACCGGCATGTTGAACAAACAGATTGCCGGAGAACTTGGCACCGCGGAAAAGACCGTAAAAGTTCATCGCGGTCGCGCGATGCGGAAGCTGAATGTTACTTCCGTTGCGGAGCTAGTGAGGTTGACGGAAAAAGCGTGCCTCGCACCCGCGGCTAACGTCTAAGACTAAGGTCTCATAGCGTTGGTCACAGCGGCTGCTGTATTGTTAGGCCTTGCGAAACACGAATGCCTTTGTCGTTTGCCTGCTCGACGATGACCCCTCGGTGCTGAAGGGGTTGAGCCGCCTTTTCTCCTCAGCTGATCTGGACGCGGCAACGTTTAGCGATCCCGAGGAGTTCTTGCGTTATGCGAAGATTCATCGCCCGACCGTTGCCCTGGTTGACGTTTGTATGCCTCAAATGAGCGGCTTGGAAGTTCAATCCGAGCTGCGGAAAATTTCTCCGTCGACCCGCGTCATCATCTTTACCGGAAAGGACGATCCACTGGTTCGTTCCACCGCCTTGAACGGAGGGGCTTCGGCCTTTCTGACCAAACCCTTTGACGACGAAGAACTCCTGACAGCTGTACGGCTCGCGCTCGCTTCCGTGACATGAAAATCTCGTTTCCAAAATACGGCCCGGGCGAATTGCTAACGCGGAAACGGGGTGCGACACGCATCATTTCATTTGTCGCGATCGCTTTTTTTGCTGGTATCGGCGGAAGTTACCTCCTTGGAAATAAATTCTGGTTGTTGACGATCGCGCTGATCGGCATTGCGGGCATTTTGCTTTGCCTTGGAGGAGCCGCGGGCATCTTCCTCAACTATAGTAGGGTCGACAGAGCAGCCAACGCCAATAGCGCACCCAGTCCACCCAGCGCCAACATCAGGCAATACGTGCCGCGAATCACTTCGCAGTGGGATTATCGGGCCAAAAAACCGATTCGCGCGCGCGCGGCTGACATCCCAAGCGCAGAAACTTCCGAGGTCCTGAGTTCGGACTCTTTCGGAATAAATGATAATGTCTGGTGCAATGGCGACTCACCCGAGTGCGTGAATCACACTTTTATTAACGATCCACCCGAGGCTGAAGAACCGATAACTAAAGCGTTCCCCCAAACCACTGACACCGTTTGCACTGCGCCCACTGGCGATGATGCGGCTGTTTCGAGGTAGGACTAAAGTCCTATAGACGAGCGAATGGCCGCCACTGAAGATGGCTTCCGATCACAAAAAAACCTAAGAAATAAATTCGCGAAACCACGATTCATCACTTATAGCTGCATTGCTTATGAAAAAATTCTCTCTTTTAACATCAATCCTGTTCGGATTCGTCGCCGTTTCGCTGCAAGCCGGCCAGGAGGTCTACAAGCAGGTCGCCCCGCCGCCACCTCCAATGTATGGACTCGGCTTTTACGGGGCCATCGACGCGGGCGCAAACATCTATCAAAACCGCGGCGACGACAGAACTTTTACGGACAATAATCCGAATTCGCCTTTCTTCGGAGACAGTCTCGAAGTTAACCCAAAAAATGACGTCGGCTTCTTTGGCGGCATCAAACTCGGTTACGTCTTTGGCACGGGTGTAGTTCGCCCAGCGGTTGAAGGCGACTTCTTTTATAACGGCTTTCGGGGTGGCGCCAACTTCACCCTGAGGGATTCCTTTGACAACGTTGTGGCGCAGCGAAACGTGACCACTTGGATCAATACCGGCGCGTTTATGGCGAACTTCATCTTGCGATTCGCACCTGGAAACCAAAGATTCCAGCCGTACGTCGGCGCGGGCGTCGGCATTTACTATGCCGAATCTGCGGGGACCGAGGTCGTAGATCCCGTAACTGGTAGAGTCCCTTTCAATACTGGCGGGGGGCAAAGTCACGCGGACTTGGCGTGGCAGATTATTGCCGGCGCAGATTACTATTGGACCCCAAAGTTCAGCACATTTATTGAATACAAGTTCCTCCAGTATACGAGTACCCAAATCGATACCAACCAGGATCGTGAACTGAACCAGCAGTTACTCGGCGCTGGTGTCCGGCTCCACTTCTAAACGTAACAGCGAATTTCTCGGATTGGTTAAGTCGATCGGCCTCCTTTCATCGGGAGGCCGATTTTTTTGAAATCACGTACCGTCAGCGCAATCCTGTTATCGCCCCAAAGTCCTATAGACGCATCGAAGCAGGTACAACAAAAATTGCGTTCAGAGCAACGTCAACCAACCGATTACAAACAATGAGACTAATAAAACACATTCTCCCGGGACTAGTGTTCGCAGGTATCACATTACTTACCACTAGCACGGCATCCGCGAACTTGGTGAGCGATTCTCGCCGTGCTTTACAACAACTCGTGGCGCAGAATCCGGCGGCTGCCAAAGCTAAATCGAAAGCAATCGCCGTTCTTGTCTTTCCGGATGTTGTTAAAGCCGGGTTCATCCTTGGCGCGCAAGAGGGCCAGGGAATCCTTTTCCTGCACGGCCGGCCAAGCGGTCGATACAGGACCGTAGCCGGCTCCTATGGCTTGCAAGCTGGCGTTCAAAGATACGGTTACGCACTCTTCTTGATGAACCAAAAGGCAGTGGACTGGGTAAATAACACGCGCGGCTGGGAGATCGGAACCGGCCCAAGCGTCGTCATCGTGGACAAAGGAATGGCCCGCAGTTTCACTACCGACACCCTGCATAGCGGCATCTACGCTTTTACCTTCGATCAGCAGGGCCTGATGGCCGGCCTTGGCCTTCAAGGCTCCAAGATCATGAGAATCGACTGATGACAGATTAATTTTCTTGGGTTTGGGCTTCGGCAACCATAAGATCGACCCGTGAGAATAAGATTACTTCTTTTCCCAAGGGCCGTAGTCGTGACGATCGTCCTCTCGGCACCACTCCTTTTCGCCGGGCCGGAGCCGTACACTCCGAAAGAAGCCGCGCCGCCATCGATTACCGAGAGCGAACCGTGGCATTTTACCATTGCAGCACCTGGTTGGATAGCGGGCTTGGACGGAACGATTGGAGTTCGCGGGGTCAACGCAGATATAGACGTCGGCTTCGACAAAATTCTGCAACATCTCGACATGATTTTCGCAATGCGGGCAGAGGCGCAAAAGGGTCCCTTTGGAATATACGGCGAAGTAATTTACATAGGTCTTTCTGACGGCGCACAGATAAACGGGCTGATCAACAACATTCACGCACAAGTGGACGAAACTTTGGTTGACGGTGCCTTGAGCTGGCGGCTCGTCAACCAGCCGCGTTGGTCGCTCGATATCGCCGCGGGTACACACTACACGAACGTATACGAACGACTCGAACTACATTCAGACCCGACCGCGATTCAGCAGGCAAGCGAACGATTCGTTAACGATATCGCCGCTGATTTGCGTGACCGTCTGAACCAAGACATTTCTAAGAGCGAATTTCTTGAAATCCTCAAAGGCACGATCAAAGAAAACATTGCGAGCCGGATCGGAAACGTGTTAGAGCGCCACGAACGTAGGCCAGACATTCCCATTGGTCCGTTGGGTGGGCGCATTCGACAAGAAATCGCTCAAGTGGTTGAGCGCTTTATTCAGGAGAAAGAAGCGGCTTTGCGGATGCGGATCGATGCACTCAGATTGAGGGGTGAGGCACGTCGCGCCGCAGTCGCTCGGGCTGTTAACGCGGCCAAGGCGCAGATCGCGAACCGGCTCGCGGCTACACTCAACGCGAAACTGGATCGAAACATTTCGCGAGACGATTACTGGTTCGATCCTTATGCTGGACTACGTGCCCGTTATAACTTTAACAAAACGTTTTACACCGCTGTGCGTGGCGAGCTCGGAGGCGGCGCCGCCTCCGACTTAATGTGGGAGGTCGAGGGCGTAATTGGTATCAATCTCACCCGTTCCATCTTCACTGAGATCGGCTATCGGGCGCTCGCGGTTGACTACGACAATAACGGACTTCTATTCGACACAATCATGCACGGCCCGCAAATCACTACAGGAATTACCTTTTGATATTCATTCAGAATCTTATTATCAACAATAACCAATGAAATCATCCAGACATATCTTACTCCTCACTGCCACCGCCGCATGCATATCGCTTTTATTCGGCTGCGCCACTACACAAACCAGCATGCAGAATAGGGAGAGCATGCTGGCGGCCTCCGGCTTTAAAACGATCACACCCAAGACGGCGGCGCAGCAACAAAAGCTCCAAAAACTTCCACCGGGTAAGGTAACCATGATCCAGAAGAAGGGGAAAACTTACTACATTTTCCCTGATCCTGCTCACAACCTGGCCTATGTCGGTGGCCCGAAGCAGTATCAGCAATACCAACAACTTCGCGCTGACAACAAGCTTGCAAAGGAGAGTCTGGAATCGGCCGACATGTACCAGGATACAGAGATGGAGTGGAGCGTATGGGGCGGGTGGGATGCAGGCTTTGGATCCTTTGGACCGATGGGAGGGCCGGGACCGTATTAATACAGTCTAAGGCTGGCCGTCATCGATTAATCGCTGTACCCAGGTGACTGCGGTGCGTAAGCTACAGATATCCGTTTATCTGGCGTACGTTTGGGTAGCTTCCCGGATCGTTTGTTGACGAATTGCCTTTAGCTTTTGGTACTGTTCCTGCGAAAGAATCGCCTTCATCTGGGGATCAGTTTGCTGATGAATGGCTCTGATCTGTTGAACTTTCTGAATCCTCGAAAGCGAGTTGTTATTCTTGATCGCTTGCACCTTCGGTGCTTCCTCCCCAAGAATGGGTAGGATTTTGAGCTTTTGCTGCGGCGTAAGGTCAAGCTGCTTTGATATCGCTTCAAGCTTCGCTGCTTTGTCTTGAGCAGAAGATGTCGGTGCGAATAGCGTGAGCGTGCCAAAGCAGATTGCGGATATGGCGAGGGTAATGGATTGTTTCATGTTGTTTCTCCTTTTTGTGGGACCGCAATCATTCTTACTGACGAGAACAAGTCAAGCCGAATCCGAGGTTCAGGGAATCCTATCGCTCTACGGTCCCATAGATGGCAAAACTGCAAAACGTGACGGTACCGAGAGGAAGCCGAACGAGAAAAGCCTATCGGCGCAGCAATTTTCGACCTGTCATTTTAGCAAGTCGTAATCTTTCATAGGCGCTACGATATGCCGTTGTAAGGCGCGCTCTGGTATTGCCCTAAAGTCCTATAGGCATTTCCCCGGCGACGTGACAAATTCGGAACTTAGCACTGAAAAAATCACATCCTATAAAAACCAACCGATAGCCTCGAAACCATGAAAACCAACCTTATTAATTCTACCTTCGCGAGTGTCACATTGCTCCTTATCGCCGGATGCGCATCAATGACTCAGGCCCCGAGTACGCCACCCTCGGCCACAGTCAGGATTCGAGAGTGGTCCGCCGCCTACTACGGTTCGGCTGCAGCCGGAAAAGGCACTTTGTATTACAACGGCCGGGCGCATCATTTCACCATCTCCGGTGTCGGCGTTGGTGGAGCGGGCGGTCAAAAGATCTCTGCCACTGGCAAAGTCTACAATCTAAATAACCTCTCCAGCTTCTCCGGAACTTACCATGGCATCAGCCGCGGACTCACCCTGATCGAGGGGAAGATGCATGCCAAGCTGACGAATGGAAACGGTGTTGTGATGTATCTCGCTGGCGAGACCGAAGGCTTGGCCTCCTCCATGGGAGCGCAGGCATTTGAGGTCAACTTAACCAATTGAGGAAGCAAGCGCCCAAGCTCGCGTTTTTGTTGCCAGCAGTTGTGACGCTGCTTCTCGCGCGGGTTTGGCACCACAGTAAATTACTATTCGCAGTCCTGGCGCTCATTCCCGTCGCCTTGTTAGCTCAGAGTCTTGCTCCAACACCTCGTTATTCTGACCAGGCCGAACTTTCCAAAGTCGAAGAATGGGTGCTTTCTCAAGGAACAGCAGAATCAATAGCCCCAGAGCTTGCGGCTATATTGGGACTTGGCAGTGATCGCCTCCCAGTGAGACTAAAGTCGTTTCGCACGACAGGCGCCATTAATTACGCATTTGCTGTCAGCACCAACCCAAGCCAAAAGGGCATCGTGCTTTCTGCGCTCAAAACAATAGCAGACAAGATGAAAATTTATTCCGTGGGCACTGCCTGGCTTACGGACAGATCAGGAATTCTTCGCCGAACGATAGCAGTAGATGCTTCGGGCGCGAGAGTTCTTCCAGACAGCTCCCACGCAGCAGAGTTTAATTACACAAAGGCCCTCTTCCTCAAGACACTTCAGGCTGCCAGTCCCAATAATACTTCATCGCCGTCTCCCAGAATATCTGCAACAGCCGCCGGAGGAAAAAAGGGAACCAAGCAATAAGAGTTCAACAAACTGTGAAACACTTGCGGCCTGGCGACCGCTCTTAGCCTCACCTTGGGCACGGCGGAATAGCGCATGGCATTGCCCTAAAGTCCTATATGCAGGTCGGCGCAGATACGACAAAATTGTACTTGGATCAGCAACAACAAACTGGATTAACACCTATGAAAT
>Ga0193735_1000254_pt1 | contig 17069 bp, 12 predicted proteins | sample U1m2metaG_FD_145080 | JGI IMG/M metagenome (GOLD analysis project Ga0193735, IMG submission 145080) | Soil microbial communities from a riparian zone of the East river system, Colorado, United States - U1m2 | ecosystem: Environmental > Terrestrial > Soil > Riparian zone | place: USA: East River... | reverse complement strand
ACGACGTCTGGATCGACCCAACCAATACGCAGGTCGTGTTCTCCGGCGATGATGGCGGGATGTGGTATTCCTTCAACGGCGGCGCGAAATGGTGGAAGGCTGAAAACCTGCCGGTGTCGCAGTTCTATCACGTAAGCCTCGACGATAACGACCCCTATCGCGTCTATGGCGGTTTGCAGGACAACAGTTCCTTTGTTGGCGAGTCGCAGTATCCAGGCGGCATCACTGATGCGCAGTGGGAAAATATGTACAATGGCGATGGTTTTTGGATGTTTCCCGATCCGTCTGATCCCGATTATATCTATGCCGAGTATCAAGGCGGCGAGATCGGTCGGGTAAATCGTCACACGCATGAAGCTCGCAACATCAAGCCGCGACCGAATTACAAAGAAAAACTCCGGTTTAACTGGAACACGCCGATTGCGCTCTCGCCGAATGAAAAGGGGACCATTTATATCGGCGCACAATTTCTGTTCCGTTCACGCGACCACGGCCAGAACTGGGAACGAATCTCGCCCGACCTCACCACGAACGATCCGCAAAAACAGAAGCAGGAACAATCGGGCGGCGTGACGGTGGACAATTCATCGGCGGAAATGCACACCACCATTTATTCAATCAGCGAATCGCCCAAACAGAAAGGGCTGATCTGGGTCGGCACGGACGACGGCAATCTTCAGCTCACGCGCGACGGTGGCAAGACATGGACAAACGTTGTCGGCAATGTTCCAAATTTGCCGAAAAACTCTTGGGTATCCTGGGTCCAGGCGAGCAACTTCAACGCCGGCACCGCCTACGCCGCGTTTGATCGGCATACCTTTGGCGACATGGCGCCGTACGTTTTTAAAACGACTGATTACGGTAAAACATGGACGCCGCTCGTGAGCCTGCAGGATGCGAAAGGCGTCCGTGGATACGCTCATGTCATCAAGGAAGATTTGGTTAAACCGGATCTGCTCTTTCTCGGTACGGAGTTTGGGCTTTGGGTTTCGATCGACGGAGGAAAAAACTGGGCGCAGTTTAAAGGCAACCATTTTCCTGCGGTTGCCGTGCGCGATCTGGCAATTCATCCACGTGATAATGATCTTGTCCTCGCGACGCACGGTCGCGGCATCTGGATTATCGACGACATCACGCCACTGCGCGCTTTGACACCCGATTTGTTGAAGCAGGACGTTGCGTTTGTTTCAGCGCGCCCAGTGCAACAGCGGATCGAAGGCCAGGGCGGATGGGCCAATGGCGACGCGGTTTTCGTCGGCGATAATCCACCAGACGCTGCCGTGATCAATTATTACCAGCGCGAGCGGCATCTGTTTGGAAAAATGAAACTCGAAGTTCTGGATTCTTCCGGACGCGTCATCGATGAATTGCCGGCCAGCAAACGCCCGGGTCTGAACCGGGTGACGTGGACAATGCGCGCAAAGCCGCCGCGTGTGCCGCCCGCCGCGCAGGTTGCAGGCTCTGCGATTCGCGGTCCGCGCCTCGTCCCGGGTGATTACACTGTGCGCCTCACCAAGGCAGGCAAAGTTTCGGAGACGAAGTTGACGGTCGGCCTGGATCGTCGCGCAAAATTTAGCGCGGCGGACCGCAAAACGCAGTTCGACGCTGCGATGCGGGTTCACTCGTTGTTCGGCCAAGAGAGCGCGCTGATGGATCGGATTCTCGCGTTACGGAAAACATTGGCTCAAACTGGCGCGTCTTTGCCGGAAGGCGATCCGGTTCGCAAAAACATCTCCGACTTTGACGGCAAGGTTGACGGAGTGCGAAAGAAAATCGTCGCGACAACTGAAGGCGGCGCAATCACCGGCGAAGAACGCTTGCGTGAGCACACCGACCAGCTTTACGGAGCAATCCTCAGTTACGAAGGAAAACCCGGCGGGTATCAGATTGCATACATCGATTCGCTCAAGCGCGAACTGGATGACGTCACGAAAGAATTCGACCAATTGCTCGCCCAAGATCTGCCCGCGTTAAACGAGTCGCTCAAGGCCAAAGGCCAGCAGCCGATTGCGACGCCACCGGCAAAAATTGCCGCGAGTGAAAAGGCACTGAACCTCGGCGAATCGAATGCTGGCGTGAACGTGTCTACTGATTAACGGTTAGGCGCACGCACGGCATACGCGCTAAAAGAAGTGGTTCTGCGGAATGGTGAGAGTTAACCTCTCGCCAAGGAATGGTGCACAAGCCTGCGGTTGCTGTTGTTTTTCATCATATCGGTCCTTATCACCATGCGCGTCTTAACGCGGCAGCCGATAGATTGTCGGTGACCGGTATTGAGTGGTCAGCCAAGGGATACGACTCGTGGGGCGCAGCGGATTCTCCTGTCCGCTACAACAAGATTTCTCTGTTTCCGGAAGCAACAGAAGACGACCCGGAAAAGCCGGAACTGCGGCGAGCATTTTACTCAGCGCTGGAACATACAAACCCTGATGTAGTGACGGTCAACGGCTGGAACAATTTTGGATCGCTGGTTGCAGCGAATTGTTGCATGGACCGGGGAATACCCATGGTTGTGATGTCGGAGAGCGCTCGCGGTGACGAGCCCCGCACTTGGTGGAAGGAAATGATCAAGCGGCGGATCGTGGATTTTTACTCTGCCGCGCTCGTCGGGGGTCAGCGTCACGTTGAGTATCTCGTTGAACTTGGCATGCCACGGGAGCGGATTTTCACTGGGTATGATGTTGTGGATAATGAGCATTTTCGCCAAAGAGCGGAAGAGGTCAGAAGTCAGAGGTCAGAAGTCAGACAGAAGTATGGCTTGCCGGAGAATTACTTTCTTGCGTCGGCGCGATTCATCGAGAAGAAGAATCTCACGAGCCTCATCAGGGCTTACGCGGAATATCGAGACAGGTTGAAAGGGACCGGGGTCACCGACCCCGGCTACAACAGGGGCACGCCGTGGGATCTGGTGCTCTTGGGTGATGGACCGATGCGGGAAACTCTCAACTCTCAACTCTCAACTCTCAACTTGCATAGCCACGTGCATCTTCCCGGCTTCAAACAATACGACGAGTTGCCGGTTTACTACGCATTGGCGAACGCGTTCGTCCATGCGAGCACAACTGAGCAGTGGGGGCTGGTCGTGAATGAAGCCATTGCGTCGGGGCTGCCGGTAATCGTGTCGGATCGGTGTGGATGCGTTCCGGAGCTCGTGCAAGACAACGGCTTTACTTTTGATCCGATGGATGAGCACGAGTTGGCCTCGTTGTTGTTCAGAATGGCTATGTTGTCAGATGACGATCGAAGGCGCCTCGGAGATGCGAGCTACAAGATCGCAGCGAATTTCGTGCCGGAGCGTTTCGGCGAAGGGTTGGAGCGCGCAGCCAGGATGGCACTGGAACTCACGCCAAACAGATTTGGAGTAGTCGATCGGGCGTTGTTATTCGCCGCGTCAATGTATGGGCAATGAAATGAAGGACCCGGTAGCTGCTTATTTCGACAAACACGCGGAGACTCATAAGCGCCAGTTCGTGGGAAGCGGGTCCGGCGCCAGTTTTTATTTTCAAACACGCTTGAAACTGGCGTGTGAACTGGCCGGCGCATCAACCGGACGGTTGCTCGACTGCGCTGCGGGCAGTGGTGAAATAACCTGCGCATTGCTCGAATCCGGCAGATTTCCTCATGCGACTATAGTGGATATTTCGCCGGCGATGTTGCAGAGCGCAAAGGAACTTCTCACCTCGCAAATTACCAACGCGGAGCTCGAATTCATCAAGTCAGACGTTTTCACCTTCAGGCCGTCGGATTCCAATTTCGATCTCATTCTGTGCCTTGGGTTGATTGCTCATGTTGGGCGCTTGGACACATTGCTGGCGCATTTGAAATCGATGTTGACGCCGAGCGGGCGCATCATCTTGCAGACAACACTTACGGATCACGCCGGAACCCGGATCGTGCGGGCACTCACCACGCCTCGCGAGCTAGTGCTGCGCGGGTACCGCATTTCCTGGTTTTCGCAGCGAGACATTATCGAGGCGTGCCGTCGCTCTGAGTTGGCGATCCTGGACATGCGAAGGCACAGCTTAAATGTCCCGTTTGGCGATCGTTTTTGGCCGTGGGCGAACTACCAACTCGAAACCCGCCTGCAAGAGTGGGCGAGCCGACATGGAGCGGATGCGATTTACCTCCTCGGGCAAAATTGAAATGCCGAACGTAGCAACCTGGATAGTGCTGGCCAATTGTCACTTGGACCTTCAGGCAAAGGATACGCGGGTGCGTTCGACTGGGTTGCCTCTCCCTTCGAAAGGGAGAGGGGAGGGTGAGGGTTATGATCTACTGAGGCAAACGACATCCTTTACGCTCGAACCCTTCACCTCCCGCCTTCGCTCGGCTACGGCGTGGCAGGCAGTCCTCTCCCCTTCCAAAGGGACAGGCGGCGGCACGCGCAACATGAATCAAGTCCGGATGGATTTAACCAAATGAAAGTCGGTTTTCTGGTCGGCAGCGTCTCGCGTGAAGCAGGCGGGTTGTTTCAAAGCGTGCGGGGACTTGCCAAAGCGGTGGCGTCCGCGAATACGACGGCGAGCGTGTTCGGCATCAGCGACGAAAAGAGCGCTGTCGATTCACTCGAGTGGCAGCCGCTTTCTGTTCATGCGTTTCGACCACGATTCCGAGCCTGGGGTTACTCAAACCAACTCTTGCCTGCTTTGCTCAGAGCTGATCTCGACATTCTGTCCACCCACGGCCTGTGGAAATATTGCTCCGTTGCTTCGCATCAATGGCATCGCCGGTCGGGTCGGCCATACATCGTTCATCCGCATGGCATGTTGGAACGGTGGGCGTTACAAAATGCAAAGTGGAAAAAACAAATCGCTGCGCTGCTTTATGAAGATACGCATTTGCGCGACGCGGCGTGCCTGCGTGCCTTGTGCGAAGCGGAAGCGCAATCCATCCGCGCCTTTGGAATGCGCAATCCGGTTTGCATCATTCCCAACGGCGTTGATTTGCCAGAGCTGGTCGAGAGTTCAGCGTTGGAAGCTAAGACACTGCGATTTCAAGAACTTGCTCAAGGTCGAAAAATTCTGCTCTACCTGGGCAGGCTTCATCCAAAGAAAAACGTAGCTAATCTGGTTCGGGCCTGGAAACAAATGCTCGAATCGCATCCATCAGCCGCGAAGAACTGGATGCTGGCTATCGCCGGCTGGGGCAGGAGCGCTTACAAACAGAAGCTCCAAGACCTGGCAGCTGGGCCTTCCGTCGTTTTCGTTGGCGCACAATTCGGCGCCGAGAAAAATGCATGTTATCGCGCGTGCGACGCATTCATCCTGCCGTCGTTAAGTGAAGGTCTGCCGATGGCCGTGCTGGAAGCATGGGCGCATGCGAAGCCGGTGTTGATGACACCCGAATGCAATCTGCCCGAAGGCTTCGCTGCCGGAGCTGCGTTACAAATCGGAACTACGCCAGAGCAAATTGCAGCCGGTCTAAGACAACTGGCCGAAATGAGCGATGACGATCGAAGAGCAATGGGCGCTTGTGGACGCACCTTGGTAGCGACAAAGTTTTCGTGGCCGCAAATTGGCGAACAGATGCGGTCGGTGTATGACTGGGTGCTTGGCAGCGGACCAACACCCCAGAGCGTAAGGTTGTAGCAACGCCGCTACATGATCCCCGGACATCTGATTTCGTGTCAGATGTTACGGCTGCCGTTCATCGGAAACCAAGATTGTCTTCCACCGACAGCCTGTTTCTTTACAAACCGGTCAAAATGTTACGAACAGGGAACGAATCACCTCGTCATTCATCTGCGACGGGCATCACGACCCAGGTTCCGACACCACCCTGATCAGGATAGAGTGCACGACCTTCTTCCCCTTCGTGATTCATGAAGAAGTAAGGCCTCGAAGTGTTGCACATTTCCGCCGTTTTCCCCTGTGCGATTCAGGCCCATATCGACCGGCGTCTGATCCCACGAGCCGCTCTGCACAGAAAGCCCTCCCCCTGAAGGGGACTGCCATTTATTGCTTGAGAAGAGTGTTACGGCCTCGGGGTGATCTTCCCGAGCGCCAACGCGACTTCCAGTCTGCAGTCAGAGTCGCCCGTCACGACGTCTCCAACGCCATTTCGCCTCGGTCGCCTTTTTCGGATATCACGTTGTAGACCTTATCTCGACCCGGGCCGTTTCGCGCGCTTTCCCGTTGCCTTGCTTGCCTTTGGAGCGGCTATGCGAAGTTGCAAGAGTTTGAGCTTCGAGCAAGTCCTAGTGATGCTCCACTCCAACGTTCCCCTGACATAGAACAAATGGACGGGGCCGTTTGGAGATGAGACATCAAACTCGCCTTCTTCAGTCACAGTGAAAGCTACCGCCTCCAATGGGCTGATTTTGCGTACAGGGCAGATGATTGCGCAGCTGGGAAACCCGGGTAAGGCCGTCTTATTGTACGCGTCCGTTGCGCCATTCCTAATGGCAGCGTTTCGTGTTTGGCCGGCACCCTGCCCTTCGGTCGTTCCGGTTTTCTTGATGGTTGCACATCCCCATTGAATTTGCGATGCCATTTAGCTCCTCAAGGCGAAATAGAAGTAAGGCGTTTTCCAGACGCCGGGGTCACCGATGATAATACACAGAAATGGGGGAACGCAACCTTGGGGCGCCCTCGCATCCAATTCAAGATCTCTTGCGGCACTGCCACCGCATCGCGGCCTGACGGTGAGGTGGAACCGCACAGCTCTGCTCTCCCCGCTGAACAGAAAAGCCTGAGGCCGGCGCGCCGGTTGTCCCGCTTGGCCATGCGTTCAGATCGCGAAACTGTTACGCTTGGCTCTTACAATCGTGTGCAAACCAGCTGACGTAACGGCAAATTAGTTCTTGCCTAACAAAGATTGAGTTGCTGCTGTGATAGCGGCGTTCAGAACCCCACCATGAATGCTCGTGGCTATGCCCCCTCCGTCAGACCGGAAAAACGCAGCTCGATGCCTTGGCTAAGGCGAAAGCGAGATCACTGGCTGCACTCGAAAATCTGATTGACACTGACTTCCCTATTTACCTAGGCTTGAGACCTAAGAGGCGTGCCTAATGAGGAACGTTGCCGATCCAACGAAGAAAAGGCAGCGTCCGAATGTCAAAGCGGCTCTGCAACCGAAGGTCAAGGGCCGCGGAACCAAGGCACCGGCGGGTGTGCCCATTCCGGACCACATCTACTCGACGCACGCCCTTACCAGCCTCCGCGTCGGACTTAAGGAGGTCGCGAAACGAAACAAGCGCCACCCTCGAATCGCCGAGCGCCTAGTCGAGAATCTTTCTCCCCCATTGAGGGCACTGGAGCATCTCTTTCAGGGCGCCAAGGCCATGTTCGAGGGCGGCGAAAAGGAGGAGGCAGTGTTCCGCGAACGCGTGCTCGGGATGATGCGGAATGTCCCGAAGGGCGTTAACGGCGTAGCCCGATTGAAGGCGCGGGCTGGGATGCGAATGCACCGTGGCGGGAGCAAAGGCTCTGGGCTGCCGGTCGGTGCGCACTCCATGAGTCGCGGCTCTGATTCCTTCATTCCCAATCCCGACGGTGGCCCGCGCATAGGCTGCTCGATCGTTCGTCCCGAAGGAATGACGACCCTGATTCTAGGGCTCGCGCGATTGGGCCTCGGAGACGCCACACAGCCCGTCTTTGATGCCGTTGCCCAACTCAGCGTCGCGGAAGGGCATTTGGAGCTGCTCAACGGCGCCTTGGTGCATCGCGGCGTAGACGGTTTAGAAGAGGGCGTTCGCGCTGGCTCGATGCGGGTCGATCCCGGTTTTGGAGATATTGACAGCGGTCGTTGGGGGGGAACCGACCTCACGGATCCTACTGGCGGTGGAATGCCTGGCGATCCGTTCGGACCGGACGATCCATGCGGCAATTCTGCTCTCTGGGGCTGGCGCGAGCCTCCAGTCCCCGAACCGAATACCTGCGAATTCGTGCGGGAGGATTGCGAAGCCATGTTCATTGAGGAAGTCAATGCAGCACTGCCTGCGATGCCCATGCCTCCGGGCCTCTTCGCTTGGGCCGACAATATTGATAGCATTTACCTTAACGGCACATGCGCGGGCGACCGGATGATCGTGCACGGACATGACTTCGGGAACCCAAAGCCGCCGAGCACCCATCTTGTCATGCGCGTCGGCGATAGCTGCGCCGTTGTGGAAACCCAGCTGTGGAGCGACACGCGCATCGAGGCTTTGCTCCCCGACGGGGTGAGTTCGGGTACCGTAGGCTTTTACGACGAGGCCGCCCACCGGGGTGCCATAAAGGGGTACAACAGGCATGTCAGTGCTTTTAACAGGGCCGCCAAAGAGATGATGATCGCGAGTAAGTGCATGGGCGCGCCGCTGATCCTCCACATCTTCCAACATATTAAGATGCGCGAGGTGCAGTGCGCGCCGAACTTAGGCGTCAATTACGTCGCCGCCGGCCTGCCAATTGTGCGCTACTTTATGGCGGCAACGGACTCGGAATCCGGTAGAATAATCGTCGTAGATCCCGAAGACGACATCGTACTGCGCTGGGACGTCGAGAACGCAGACACGATTACACTAGGGGCGCGGCGGGGCCCGCCAATACCGGGGCCAAGACCGGGAGCGCCGCGAGATGTCACGAACGAGACCTCCTACGCTCTCGGACGGCCAGGGCACACGAATTTCGCGACGTTCAGCTACATTCTCGTGGCGAGCAACGCATGCGGCAACGTGGTTCGCGAGGTCGTGATCATTGCTTCGAAGCGTCCGGGCCTCGAGATCAAGCGCATCGAAGTAACACAGTCCATCCAGAACCTCGAAAACTTCGTTCGGCTTGTTGCGGGAAAGCCCACGGTCGTTCGCGCTTACGTGACCCACGGACTGGACGGTTTCTCTGACGACACGGTGCCGGGAGTTACCGGCAGGATGGACCTTTACGGGGGCGGGGTGCACAAGGGCTCATTCTTTCCCGTGAACGGAGTCGTGGCGACGCCACCGGACCTGCCGCCCCCAGACCCGAATGCCAGTATCACGGTGCTTGCCGTGGACGATCCTCCGCCCCCAGCGATCGCAACGAACGACACGCTCAACTTCGTCATTCCCGCCTCGTTGGCAAACGACGAGCTGGAGATCCACATCGCGGCGACTGTTCGCGACTACGGCGCCCCACAGCCGGGCTTTCCGGGCTTCACGGAAACCGCAACGGGCACGTTCGACGGATTCCAATTTATCGAGCGAAAGCCGGTCAAGCTACGGTTCATTCCCGCGAGGGTCACTCCGGACGCCGCCGGCAATCCGACCATCACCATGGCACCGACCTCGAATCCCCCAACAGGCGACGAGTGTCGTGACTTTCTCATCGAAACGCTGGGGCCCCTTCCCGTGACGGCGGATTCGATCGAGCGACTCGAAGGCTTCTCCGTGACGCTCAGTCTCGATAGAATAGTGCTCATCTCGCCTTGGGGTAGCTGGGAGATCAACAGCCCCGGCGGCAATTGGGGGGAGTCTCTGGTTTACGACGTTGAGGCGAACGTCTTCACCTACTTTCTCGGTCTCTTACGGCTTTCCGAAGTAGTCACGACCGAGGAGGATGAAGACGCGATCTGGTCCGTGATCGTGCCGATCACCGCAAAATGGGGGAGAGCAAACGGCATCCCAGGCCGCGAGTACATCACGCCCTTCGTGCCTCTAAGCTCCTCGCACGAACTGAGCCACTGCCTGAACCAAGAGCACCTCGCAAACTCGCGATGCTCCGGTGGAACCAACCCTACTAACAACGGCGCGGAGATCAACGACGCGGCCAACCCCTTATGGGAGGACAGGGGTCGCATTCTCGAAAGCAAGTCCGTGCCCTTCGACGTGATCCGCAACCGGACGATCAGAGACCCCGGGAACGGTGTTTTCGATCTCATGACCTATTGCCCCACGCGCTGGGTAACCAAGCGGCGATGGGACCTTATCTTCAATTTTGTTGGAGGCCCCTAAATGAGGTTGAGACACTACGCGGAGCCAATCGGATCGGCGGGAGAAGTGATCGTCGTTCGCGGTTTGTTGACGGACGACATGCGCTTCCTTCCCATCGGCGGTGGTTCGGAGCACCGCCGTCCGGAACTTAAGGGCTGCACGGACAACGATGTCGAACTGGTCCTTCTCGACGCGAACGGAAAGCCCATGTTGATCGAACGCGCGGCGCTCCGCAAGGTACAGGAGTGTTCGCCGCACATCCCACGTGCGCTTGCTCTCGAGGGCTGCGTGCCGCTGCGCCCAGGCGCCGAAGCGATTGCGATCCGGCAGAAGGGCATCGAAGTCACCCGCATCGCAGTGGGAAACAAGCCCGAGCTGACTTTAGAGTGGACTAAGAGCAAGGTGCAGCGCGACGCTAAGTACAAGCTCAAGATCAACCATTCGGCGCCTGCGCCTGACGCGATGATGAAGGTGTTCTACATCTGGGGACCAAGGCATTACGTCCTGGCCGCCTACGGCAAGCCGCGCAAGTCGGTTGACGTGAACTTCAACAAGCTGCCGGGCGGAAAATCCTGCTCGATCATGGTTGTGTATTCGTCGGGTTTCCGCTCCGTGGTGGCGCACACCAAAAAGTTTTCGGTCCCGCCGATCCCTGCGGAGGTCGAGATCGTGCGCCCCCGGGAAGGCCAAGTGTTCGCGCCGTGGCATCCAGTCGAATTGGAAGCCCGAGTGCGCGACCGGCAGGCCGGGGAATCTAGTGGGGCCTCGTGTGAATGGACGGTGGGGAAGAAGCCAGTGGGGAACGGAAGGCTCGTATACGCGGGCATGTTCGAACCCGGTAGCTACTCGGCGATCCTAAAGTACGGCAACGTCACCCGCACGGTGAAGTTCGTGGCACGGGAACCGAAGAAGGGTAAAATGCGCGTGAGTTTTCGAAGACGAGCAGCCGAAGAAGCTAAAAGAAAAGAGGAACTTGAAAGGCGGTTAGCTCAGAAAAAGGAATTTGACCGTCAGTGGAGAATCAACGCGCAGAAAGTTATGGACGCTCATCCTGAACTGACATACGAGAACTCGCTTTACTCTCAGGCGATGAGAAAAGTTTTGAGCAGCAATCCAGTATATTCGCAGCGCCTGGATGGCTTTGAACTCGCCTACAAAGTAATAATGAACCAACTCCCTCCGCCGACGAACCCACGGAGGGCTATGCCAACAAGCGAACTCAATCGCTTGCTCGAGCGCCTTAAGGCCGATGCCAGTAACTGATCGGGGCGCAGCTTGCCCTCCTCGGTGTCGACAGTAAGCTCTGACCTCTTTTGCCTTTGCGGACCTCGCAAATGCTGGATCAATTACATGGTTTGATCCGACCCTTTTCGATAGGGCGAGTTTCTGGATTCGCCATTATTCTTCAATGTTGATCACGGCCATTGGACAGTTTAGACCTTGCAGGCCGAGACCGAGTCCGAGGAAGGACTGAAAATCGAGGTCAAACGAGGCGTAATGAGATGCGTCAGCTCGTACTTTGTACTCCGCAATGACAGCGATCGCCCAAGTACGCCACACCGCTATATCGATTGGGCCCACGGTCCTTGTGAATTCTAGCAGATCCGATTCGAGCACAGCTTCCTTAGAAACGGAGTGCGACCAATCAGCGCTAGCATAAAGTTCGAATATGTTTAAGTATCCCGTGGAAGCGCTAAATGGGATATCGCCCTGCTCGTTTATTATTATTAATTTCATCTTGATGTCGACTGAGCAGACCGCGAAACCTGGCGTTTCGAACAACCAGCTATTTGCCTTGCGCGCAGCAAGGGAAACCGTGCCTTCCGGCAGGAAATGCGTGTGTGCTGCAAGAAGACGCACGTCTCTTTGCGGCCTAAAGACAAAAGTGTGCCACGTGTGGAGGATGAAGGTCATCTCAGAAGGACTGGAGCCACTACAGCCGAAGCGAACTCTATTAGCCATATCGGAAAGGCTCTCTCTGTCTATCTCGGTGATGTTGAAGGAGCCGGAATTGAACAAGTGGACCTCGGTTACCTTGATGGAGTTAGTGCGCACGGCGAACTGAATGCTACTCATTTCGTCACCTCCGTCGGCTCAAACCGTTGCCCGAAAGCGATCTCAATTCGCTCGCGCAACGGCTTACGCCGTTTCATCCGGGACTTCTGAAGCGCACGCAGTTGCTTGAGCCGCCGCGCCGATTCCGATTTTGCCCGGGCGAAATCAGCATCCGCTTGTTTTTCAAGTTCCTCCCGCGTCACACCAAGCTGTTTCAGCAACTTACTGATCAGCTTTTTGTCATACGCGTTTATCTGCCGCGCCCGTTTTGCTTGGGCTGAAAGGCGGGCCTTCGCCAGGCTTGCCAGTTCATCAAGGTCAGGTTCCGTTGCGAGCGTTAGCTTTTTTTTCATCGTGCGTCCTTCCCTTACTATGTCATTTATGGGGTCAGCCTGAAAGAGTGCTGCCTCTCACACTCATTGTGGGGGCAATGAGAGACTGCTGGGTGCATTCCCCCGGAAACGCCTCCCAACCGGAAGATTGGCAAATTCCCGCTGGGCTTGTCAACTGCAAGTAATGACGAAACAGGAATACGAGACATTTTCGCTGCTGGACGGGGCTACAAATACGACCACGACTACGCCTTGACCCTACATTAGTTCCTCACTGGCGCTAATTAGATGACTTTCGTGGTGGGTTTCGGACCAAGCTCACCCGCCGGATCGGCCGCTTCACCGGGACGTCTCGTCGTTTGGGCTTTATATAGTCAACATCCGCTTGCCCTTTGATGGCGGAACAATTTTCCGGGAGCAGGTCACACATACCAAGGCGAAAGAGCCTTGATCAGCGCCAAATTGGACGCGTAACGCGCGCGCGAGAGGGACTCGTGAATTACAATCAGCTGCCTTATCTGGCCGAGGCTGCGGGCCCAAAAGTAGGGAAAGGTGAACGAACCCGAACCGACTCTTTACTTTTCGGCACGCGGGGAGCGCGCCAATTTCATGACCGCTGACTAGGTAGGTCTTCTTCTGCTCGTGACATTTTGGCCGAAACGTAACGAGTCGCAGCAATGTTTTCGCCGAAACGCTTTGAGACGGCGTCGCAAGCGTCCGTAGCAAACATCGTAGCACCTGTCATTGGACGATCGTAGCGATATCGCTCCGTAGTCGGAATTAGAGACACACAGATCAGACGCGATTTTGTAATATTTCAGCCCCTTTCAGGGCGCTCAGTCACATTGACCTCTGACGGTATTTGACGCTTTTCGCGAGTCTCGTTTTCTGAGACTTTGGTGGCAGGATGCTGGCGAAAATTTATTCCGCTGCGGTTTACGGCGTGGATGCATATGAAGTGGAGATCGAAGTGAACGGGGCTGGCGGCGATCCGGTTATTGTGATTGTTGGATTGCCGGACGCAGCGGTGAAGGAAAGCCGGGACCGCGTCACCACTGCGATCGCAAATAGCGGCTATTATTGGCCACGCGGTCGCACGACGATCAATCTTGCTCCCGCGGACATCAAAAAGGAGGGACCGAGTTTCGACTTGCCAATCGCCCTTGGAATGATTGCCGTGACGGAAGAACTCGACAGTTCGCCATTCGAGAATTTTAGCTTCGTAGGTGAGCTCGCGTTGGACGGTTCAGTGCGCGCTGTCAAAGGAGTGCTGCCGGTTGCATTGGAAGCGCGCCGGCGCGGCAAGCGCGCGCTGTTTGTTCCCGAAGCCAATGCGCTGGAAGCCGCGATGGTTGATAAGATCGACATTTACGGCGTGCAAAATTTGCGGCAGACGTTCGCCTTCTTGCGCGGAGAAATTGCGCTTCTGCCGACACGCGCCGATCTGAGTAAATTCTTCGCCACCCATTCAAGTTACGATGTTGATTTCAGTGACGTGAAGGGACAGGGGCACGTTAAGCGTGCCATCGAAGTGGCGGTCGCTGGCGGTCACAACGTCCTGATGATTGGTCCGCCCGGGTCTGGTAAATCGATGCTGGCCAAGCGCATTCCGACCATTATTCCGCCGCTCTCCCTCGAAGAAGCAATTGAGACGACCAAGATTCATAGCATCGCCGGATTGCTCGACTCCGAAAAATCTTTCGTTTCGATCCGACCATTCCGCGACCCGCATCACACCATAAGCGACATTGGGCTGCTCGGCGGCGGCACGTTTCCGAATCCCGGTGAAGTAAGCATCGCACATAACGGCGTGCTGTTTCTCGATGAGCTCCCCGAGTTTAAGAGATCTGCGTTGGAAGTACTGCGCCAGCCGCTCGAAGACGGGAAGGTCACCGTCTCACGCGCGGCAGGCAGCGTCACGTTTCCCTCGGAGTTGATGCTGGTTGCGGCAATGAATCCCTGTCCATGCGGCTATTTTGGCGACTTGAAGCGCGAATGCCGTTGCGGGCCGCTTCAGGTGCAGCGCTATCGCCAGCGAATCTCAGGTCCTTTGCTCGACCGCATAGATCTGCACATTGAAGTACCCGCAGTCGAATATCGTGATGTCGCCAGCGAACGTGCTGAGGAAAGTTCTGCTGCGATCCGCGAACGCATTATCTGCGCGCGGCAAGTTCAGCAGGAGCGCTTCCGCAATGACTCCAAAGTAAGCTGCAACGCGCGCATGGCGACGCGTCATCTCAAACAACATTGCAAGCTCAGCCAGGACTCGCACGAATTGATTCGCGTGGCCATGAACGAATTGCATCTAAGCGCCCGCGCTTACGATCGGATTTTAAAAGTCTCGCGTACAATTGCCGACCTCGATGGTAAGAGCGAGATCTCACTCGAGCACGTCAGCGAGGCGATCCAATATCGCACGTTCGATCGTACACTATGGGTCTAAAGTTCCCACTTTAAGCGAGTCTCAGACGCGAAGATTTTGGATTCTGAGGGCGAACTTTGTTCTCAGGTGGATGCCCATCAATTTCCAGAGAAGCAGGAATCCACTCGCACACTTCATGTAGACTGGCTCCGTTGCTTCCATTCTGAGAGAGCCCCCATAAACTCCGGCTCCGGTGGTTCGTCCAACAGCGCAACAAACTCGACCAAGTGACCGTCGCGGTCGCAGAAGTACAACTGGGCCGAAGGCATCCAACCGATTACCGATGGCTCAGCCGTTTCCTCGCCAGCAAAATTCTGCGTCTTGACGCCCGCGGTGTTTAGCCGCTCGCCGGCAGCGAGCAGTTCAGCCAGCGGAACGTTGAATGCTATGTGGCATTTATGAAACTCGCCGCCCAGCGTCGTGCTTGGGCCCCAGAGGCCAAGCATCGATCTTCTATCGGCACCAGCCCATAGAAAAACGGCATCGCGTGTTAGGTCGCGATGCGCGAACTGCAACCCGACGATCTCAACGTAGAATTGTTGCGCGGCCTCAGTATTTGCGACCGGGAGATGCGCTTCGTACAAGTGCATGCGACCAATTTACACCCGCTCCAGGTGCGCGCGCAGTTACTCCGTAATCGCCATTACTCCCGAGCGTATTCTTCGTGTGGTCCTGACCATCGAAATCGCGAGCGATCAGATTTCTTGCGACACCAAGTTACTGCGTCGCACTATTTGTTCGCCGGTTTCGGCGCCATCGAAGCAAGTTTCTCGAAGCGCGGATCGTTCCGGAGCGGATCGAACATTGGATCGAGCTGGAGCAGCGCAGAAGTGAGCGGTACGTTTGAAGCCAGTGGGCCCGCGTACGGGATCGAGAGTAATTTCTGTAAAGCGGCAACAGCGCGATCGGGCTCTCCTATACGTGCCGCCACCCGGGCGAGGATCTCGATCGGACCGGGGCCATCCACCGCGTCCTTCTCGATCGGGACCACTGCCACGGCCCGCTCCGACAGAGCCAACGCGGCGGCTTTGTCACCCAGGCCCGTATTGGTCAGCGCGAGATCGCCAATGAGGATATAATTTCCCGGCTGTTCTTTGAGGAACGATTCCAGTTCGCCGCGTGCCTGTCGCCAACTTTCTTGGGCGGCGGCAGAGTCGCCGGCGACTTCTTGCGCCCAGCCTAACCAAAAGCGCAGTTCGCCATTGACGTAACCCAGCGCGGGGTCAGGCTTGGCAAGTATTTCCTTTAGCCGAGAGATCATTTGTGCAGGGCGGCGCTCCAGGATCGCTTGGTAAACTTGTGTTCCCAAGGCGGTGGTGTCGTCGGCGTTCGGGTGGAGCGGAGCGAGAAGCGCTGAAGCACGCGGCAGGTCGCCCTCGGCTTGTGCAATAGCCGCCTTTTGCGCAAGGGTATCCACGTCGTCCGGTATAATATCGAGAACCTGATCAAGCTTTCGCAGCGCTTCGGGGAAGCGCCGGAGTATAACGGAGGATGCTGCGTGCGAGGCGAGTAGGTTAACGTTGCGCGGGTCGAGCCGCTCGGCCTCGTTGAAGTAGGACTCGCTCCGCTCCCACTGGCCTCGCCGGCGCGCGACATAGGCGAGCGATTCAGGAATCTGGCTGCTATTCGGCAGGAACTGACGTGCTTGCTCAAAGTAACGCACCGCGGTGTCGTAATCTTTTAGACAGGCGTAGTGGTAATATCCCTTGGCCACTATGGCCTCGCCGAGGTTGGGCTGAAGAGTGAGTGCGGTTTCAGCTGCCTGCCGCGCCTCTTCGCGGAGGGCGACCGTTGGTTGAAGGTTCAGCGTGAGGTAGCCGAGCGCATCAACGTATGACAGCAGCGCCCAACTGAGGGCGAAGTTAGGGTCCAACCGCACCGCTTCTTTGAGATATTTCTGTGCGCCAAGGGCGTCGGCAGGTGAGGGTCCCGTTTTCAGTGTATAAGCCAGCCCACGCAGGTAGGCATCGTAAGCCTCAGGATTGTCTGTCGGTCTGGCGGCGATGACTTGCTCTTCCTGACCGCTGAGGTGCGCCCGCAACTGATCGGCAATGGCTTTGGCCACCTCACTCTCGACGGAAAAGATGTCGGTCAGTTTGCGATCAAAGGTCTCTGCCCAAAGATGTGAATCATTCGCGGCTCTGATCAATTGCACATTGACGCGCACCTGATCATTTGTTTTCTGGACGCTACCTTCCAAGAGATTGGCGACGCCAAGTTGGTTTGCAATCTCAGAGAGACTTTGAGATGTGTTCTTATAACGCTGCGCTGACGTGCGCGAGATCACCTTCAGATCGGCGATCTTGGATAAACGCGTCAGGATCTCGTCCTGGATGCCGTCGGCAAAGTAGGCGTTAGCTTTTTCGCCGCTCAG
>Ga0193735_1000253_pt1 | contig 17101 bp, 16 predicted proteins | sample U1m2metaG_FD_145080 | JGI IMG/M metagenome (GOLD analysis project Ga0193735, IMG submission 145080) | Soil microbial communities from a riparian zone of the East river system, Colorado, United States - U1m2 | ecosystem: Environmental > Terrestrial > Soil > Riparian zone | place: USA: East River... | reverse complement strand
GCGGGCGGCAAAATCTCAACAACTGCCGAGTGAATTTCAGCCGGCGCGGCAAAGGACCAGCCTTCCTTTCCATTGCGCGAGACGATTTTCGTAATTTGATCGGCAAGCTCTCTTTGAATGCGGCGATCCGTTTCTGTTGCCAACTGTGTCCGCTCGGCAATCGAAGCCGCTCCATGGTGGGCGCCAGCACCGTCGCTGACCGGAAAGCGGCCCGCCTGATCGCTCACTTTATCCATCAGTCTTCCATGCGCGTCGGTGATGTTGAATGCCTGCACCAATTGCAGGCTCGGTCCGCGCGTTGGCGTCTGGTCCACCCGATATGCTTTTAAACTGCCCCGATCAGTGACGATAATAAGAGAACTCGCTGTCATGACGATCACTGACCAAAAAAACTGGCTGCGCACGATAAAACGCGCTTCGTATCTCTATAAACTAATTCGTTTCTCGCGACAAGATTGCGTTGGATGAATTTCTATTCCGGGGAGCGCACGCGTCTCGCGTGTTGGCGAAGCCGTCTCGGGTTCGCGGACTTCTCTGATCACAGCGCTTAAAAACAAGAGCGCGCAAAGATATGAGGCAGCAAGGAAAAAGTTCGTTTCGGCGCGACGCCCCTTCGGCTTCGGTCAGGGCAGGCTTTACCAGCACGCGTGACGCGCGCGCTACCCTTTCGCCGCGCGTTCTTCCTCTGCGCTCACTGGAGGAAATTCGACACGTCGCTTTTTCCAGGATTCCTCGCGCGCCTGAGCTTGTGTGCCGCTTACCAGTTGAAGCAAACAAGAGGCGCGCCCACCGAGATCGACATCGTCGCCCGATGCGAATTTTCTTGGCTCCGCCAAAAATCCGCTTGGGTCTGTTGTGTCGAGAATCAATTGCCACTCAAGATTCTCCTGGCCAGGCAGCACAAAAGCTATCGGCTCGTAATGAGCATTGATCAGCAGCAGAAACGTGTCGTCACGGACAGGCTCGCCTTCAAAAGTGACAACGTCGCTCGTATCGCCGCTTAGCAGCATGCCGAGGCAGCGAACAAACGGCGATGCCCATTCTTCCTCGCTCATCAGGTTACCGCCGGGATTGAACCACATCACGTCCCGAATCTCGGAACCGGGGATGCGGCGACCTTTTAAAAATTTCGGCCGTCGAAAAACGGGATGATCTTTGCGGAACTGAATAAGCTTCCGGATGAACTCCAGAAACTGATTCTGCTTTTCATCACGCGTCCAATCGAACCAGCTGATCTCGTTGTCCTGGCAATAAGCGTTGTTATTGCCGTTCTGCGTCCGGCCCCACTCATCGCCGCCGGTCAACATCGGCACGCCCTGCGAAAGAAAAAGTGTCGTTAGAAAATTTCGCCGCTGCCGTTCGCGCAGGGCGTTGATCTGCGGGTCGTCCGTTGGGCCTTCTGCGCCGCAATTCCAGGATTGATTATTATTGTCGCCATCGTTGTTGCCGTCGCCGTTCGCCTCATTGTGCTTTTTGTCATAGCTGACCAGGTCGTCGAGAGTGAAACCATCGTGCGCGGTAACGAAATTAATGCTGTCATACGGGCGTCGCCCGTTGTGTCGATAAAGATCGGGGCTACCGGTGAGTCGGTAGCCCATCTCACCGATGCGGCCCTCGTCGCCTTTCCAAAAACTGCGAACCGTGTCGCGGTATTTGCCGTTCCATTCCGACCATGGCGTGGGGAAATTTCCCACCTGGTAACCGCCGTCACCTACATCCCACGGCTCGGCGATCAATTTCACCTGCGATAAAACCGGATCCTGTCGGATGACTTTGAAGAAGGCGTGGAACTGGTTTACGCCGGTGCCGTCGCGGGCCAGCGCGGGTGCGAGATCGAATCGGAAACCATCCACGTGCATTTCGCTCGCCCAGTATCGCAGGCTGTCCATCACCATTTGCAGCGTGCGCGGATGCAACGTGTCGAGCGTGTTGCCGGTGCCGGTGTAATCGAGATAGAAACGCGGGTTATCCGCAAGCAGGCGGTAATACGAACTGTTGTCGATCCCGCGGAAGCAAAGCGTCGGGCCGAGTTGATTTCCTTCAGCGGTATGATTGTAAACCACATCGAGAATCACTTCGATGCCAGCAAGGTGCAGGCTGCGAACCATCGCCTTGAACTCAGAGACCTGTTGGCCCATTTGTCCGCTGCTGGAGTACTGCGCATGCGGCGCGAAAAATCCGATCGTGTTGTAACCCCAGTAATTCGTCAGGCCGCGATCGATTAAACCCTTATCGTCAATGTGCGCGTGCACAGGCAACAACTCGACCGCGGTCACATCGAGTTTTTTGAAATAATCAATGGCCGCCGGGGTGCCAAGTCCCGCATAGGTGCCGCGCAACTCCTCAGGCAGGTCATTCCAAAGCTTGCTGAATCCTTTCACGTGCACCTCGTAAATCACAGAATTTTGCAGTGGGATCCCGGGTCTTCGGTCGCTCTGCCAGTCAAATGCCGTGTCGATGACCACCGACTTCGGCACACCCCACGCGTCATCGCGAAAGTCCTGACTTAAATCTTCCTTCTTATCACCGACTACGTAACCGAACATCTCATCTGCCCAGCTCACTTCTCCGGCGATAGCTTTCGCGTACGGATCGAGAAGAAGTTTCGAACTGTTAAAGCGCAACCCGCGCTCTGGATCGTACGGACCGGACACGCGGTAACCGTATAGCTGGCCGGGCCGCACGTCGGGCAAAAACTCATGCCACACCTGATCAGTGTGTTCGCTCACCGGAATACGGATGTTTTCTTCGGTCGCCTCGAGATCGTCGAACAAGCAAAGCTCAACAGCGGTGGCGTGCTCGGAAAAGAGGGCAAAGTTGACGCCGTTACCCATCCATGTTGCACCCAGCGGATACGGATAACCGAGGAACGTTCGTACTGAAGTCATAAACGCGCTGCGCATTTATGCCAGCATTGACTGCGCAATGGCAACGCCGAAGTGACGCGGACAATCCCGTCTGCGTCTTTTCAAGGAGGGGCGATCTCCAGATCGCCCCAGCCGCGGACTATCCCGACCTGTCGGGACTAGTGCCACTCGCAGGCACGATTGCCTGCGTCACGTTTCCCTCACGACAAGCTACAAATCCTGCAACGCGCTGTGCGCTTTCTCGATATCCGACGGCCTCAGCACGATGAGACCGTTCTCGACGCCGCGGCCGCCAGCGAGATAAACATATTCGATATTGACGTCCGCCTCTGCGAGACGCTCGGCAATCGTGGCGAGCACCCCGGGTTGATTCGCGGTTTCAATCATCAGCACTTCGGTGTCGAGCGCGAGCACGCCCGCTTCGCCTAAAAGCATGAGTGCCTTAGTCGGATCGCTGACCACCATGCGCACCACGGTATGATCGACGGTGTCGGACGTAGCGAGTGCGTTAATATTAATTTCCGCCTTTGCCAGCGCTTCACACACGCGGGCGAGCGCCCCGGGACGATTTGCAAGAAAGACCGCGAGTTGGGTGGCCGTTTCAATGGACAGCGAAGGGTTCATGCTGCTTTCAAAGTGATGCCGGGATCGGCTTCTGACAACTCAGGGAGATCGAATCTGTCATGTTGAGCGAAGCGAAACGTCTCTGAGCTTTTGCTCCAAAGCGCTGCCGAAACAAACGACCAGAGATTCTTCGCTTCGCTCAGAATGACAAACGGCTCGTTTGCAAATTATGAACTTGAATGCCACACCGAAACAATTCGCCAGTCAGGATAATTTGGGGATTGTCGATTCAACGATGACCATCGTCGCCGAGCGCCCTTCAGTGAAATCGCCACGCCCACGGCGGAATATTGGCTTCGTCACTGCTTCTTCCATCGTTATCGCCAACATCATTGGCACGGGTATCTTCACGAGCCTCGGTCTCCAACTGGCGGACATTCAGTCGGGATTCCCGCTGCTGATGCTATGGGTCATCGGAGGAGTCACGGCGCTGTGTGGCGCGTTTTGTTATGGCGAACTAAGTGCGGCGCTGCCGCGCTCGGGAGGGGAATATCATTTTCTGTCGCAGATTTATCATCCGGCGCTCGGGTTCATGGCGGGATTTGTTTCCGCTACGGTTGGCTTTGCCGCGCCCATCGCGCTCGCCGCGATTGCGTTTGGGAAGTATTTCGTCGGAGTCTTTGGCATCGGCTCGCCCGTCCTACTGTCGTTTGTCGTTGTCTGGGTGGTAACCGCATTTCATCTTGGGAACCTCCAAGTCGGCAGTGTATTTCAAAATCTTTCTACGCTTGTGAAATTGCTTCTCATCGGTGCGCTTGTCGGCGTTGGATTATTTGTGCACTCAAAGCAGCCGATCAGCTTTTTGCCCGCTCCAGGCGACACGATAACGATCTTCGGGGCGCCCTTCGCGGTGGCGCTGGTTTACGTGATGTATTCTTACTCGGGTTGGAACGCGGCGGCTTACATCACAGGCGAAATCAAACAGCCGGAAAAAAATGTGCCGCGATCGCTCCTTGCCGGCACAGGCGTTGTGATCGTCATTTACGTGCTGCTCAACGCGATCTTCCTCGCCACCACGCCCGCCCAGGAATTGAAAGGCCAACTCGAAGTAGCGTTGATCGCAGGGAAACATATTTTTGGCGCAAACGGCGGGCGCGTTGCCGGTGCGGTCATTTGTCTCGGCTTGATTTCCGCGATCAGCTCAATGACGTGGATCGGGCCGCGCGTTAGCATGTCGATGGGCGAAGATCATTGGCTGCTGCGATTGCTTGGTCGCAAGAATCCTCATGGTATTCCCACGAACGCCATTGTGCTTCAGTTGCTCATCGTTAATCTGCTTTTGCTCACGGGCAGCTTTGAGAGCGTCGTGCAATACACCCAATTTAGTCTGCTGCTCTGCTCGCTGTTCACTGTAGTCGGCGTGATCGTGCTGCGCGCGACGCGTCCGAAAATCGCCCGGCCCTATCGGGTATGGGCATATCCATTGCCGCCGATTATCTTCGCTGCCATCACGCTTTGGATGATGTTTTATTTGCTGCGCTCGAAGACAATTGAATCGCTGGCCGGACTCGCGACAGCACTGGTGGGACTGCTCCTCTACTTTTGCGCAGGAAAACGCTCCGCATGAAAAGAAACCTCACATTGTCTCTGATCATAGGGCTGGCGTTCGTAACCACGCTCAGCGTGCGCGCACAAGAGAATCCCGAGATTGCGCCTCGCGCAGTCCCGGTAAATGTCGGGCCTAACGATGTCGCGCGGTTTCTTGCCGGGATGCCAGTGCTGGAAGATTCCCCGCTTGCACCGCTGGCGCGCGATCCGGCATGGCAGGAACACGCCGCATTTTTCGAAAAGGAATTCTCAAAGCTCAATCTCCAGCAGCTCCAGAAACTGCACGCGTGGCAGGAGACGTACCTTCCAGAATCGCTGCAACCGGTCCCTGTAGCGTTTTACATGTTCAGCGGGCCTGACTTTCTCTACGTCGACCAATTTTTCCCGAAGGCTTCGGTGTACGTCCTTTGCGGAAAGGAAGCAATGGGCCCGCCGCCTGATCCGTTGCGCATCGCGAATCTTGCCGGTGCGCTTGGAAATTTGGAAAACGCGATGAAGTCCTCGCTCGAGACGACCTACTTCATCACCAAAGACATGAAAGTCGATCTGCTCCAGCAGAACCTTAACGGCGTGCTGCCGATTCTGTACGTGTTCATCGCCCGCGCCGATAAATCGATTACTAACGTGACCGTTGGCTCACTCAACGGCAGCGGCACGTTTCAGGAAGGCACGCGCGGCAGCATTCCCGGAGTGCGAATCCGTTATACCGACAATCGGTCGGGCGATTCGCAAACGTTGTATTATTTCACCACAGACATTTCTGACGGCGGAATCAAATCGACGCCCGGTTTCCTGAAATTTTGCGAGCGCCTCGGCACAGGTTCGAGTCTTCTCAAGTCATCGTCTTATCTGATGTTCGAAGGGGGCTTCGCGACGATCCGCAATTTCATTCTCGAACATAGCAACCGCATTGTGCAGGACGACTCTGGAATTCCCATGGCTTATTTCAGTCCTGATAAATGGAATCTGCGTCTCTTCGGCGTTTACCTCGGCCCAATCGAGCTCTTCAAGCAACATTTTCAACCCCGGCTGCAAGAGCTCTTCACTCAAGGCAACCCGCCGCCACTTGAGTTTGGATTCGGTTATCGCTGGAACTGGAAGGAAGCCAACTTGCTGGTCGCGGAACGCAAGTGACAGCCGCATTGCCTGCGAGTCGTTCGCTTGTTAAAGATGCTCGCTTCATGGCGAGATCGCTCTTAAGAAGTGGATCGTCATGTTCACCGGCCTGATCGAAGAAGTCGGCGAGGTTGTTGCGGTACCAGCAAGCGACAGGGGAGCGCAATTGCAGATTGCCGCGCCGGCAATTTCGAAAAAGTCACGGAGCGGCGACAGCATTGCCGCGAATGGCTGTTGCCTCACATTGACTTCGCGACGCGGCAATCGTCTCAACTTCGATCTTCTCGAGGAAACAATCGCTTGCACGAACTTCAAAAAATTGCGCCGAAGCGATCGCGTGAATCTGGAGCGCGCTCTCCCAGCCGAGGGACGGCTGGGCGGACATTTCGTGCAGGGCCATATCGATTGCGTATCGCCCATTGTCGCATTCGACAAGAAAGGCGCAGACTTTCGATTGGAAGTCGAGTTGCCGGCCGGGTTTGCACAGTATGTAGCCCGCAAAGGTTCGATCGCTCTTAACGGAATCAGCCTCACGGTCGCTGATGTTTTTCCGAAAAGCTTCGTCGCATGGATCGTCCCCTATACGAAGCGCTATACGAATCTTGATCACGCTCGAGTTGGCAATCTATTGAATGTCGAGTTCGATATTCTCGCCAAGTACGTCGAGAGAGTGCTCGCCGTTCGTGGTTAAAAAATGACGGCGCGCAGCTCGGCCACGAAGCGTTCGCGCGTAGTCGGCGTGATCACATCGCGCGCCGGACCTGGTCGCGCGCTGGGAATGCGCAAGCCGCCTGATTTATTCGAGCTGCGGCTCGATCATCTTGCAGGCATTGTTGATCAACACCGAAAGTCTTCGCGTGCTCGCGACCTGTGGTCGGAGTTGGAAAACAAATTGCCGAGATTGCGCGCGCCGCTCATCATCACCGCGCGACATTCACAGGAAGGCGGCGCGAACAATTTGTCGTTGCGGCAACGGCACGATTTGCTGACTCGATTTTTACCGCACGCCGACTATGTCGATGTTGAACTGCGCTCGGCGTCTGCTTTGCGTTCATTGCTCATATTGGCAAAGCAGAAAAAAGTGCGGCGCATCATTTCATTTCACAACTTCAAATCCACACCGCCTCCGCGAGTGTTGGTGGCGAAAGCGCGCGCTGCGAAAGCATGCGGAGCAAACATTTTCAAGGTCGCCACGCGTACAGACACGCCAATCGAACTCACGCGTCTGCTCGATTTCGTCACAAAGAAGAGCGTCAATCTTTCCGTTGCCGCGATGGGGATCGGCAAACTCGGCGCAATTTCGCGCGTCCTGCTTGCGCGCGCCGGCTCGGCTCTGGTTTATGCATCCGTCGCTGCCAGGCCCGACATCGAAGGGCAACTCTCGCTCGAACAACTTCGCTCGCTCGGCTTGCTCTTTCCCCAGCGCACATATCGTACAAAAAAGTAAGCGTCATGTCTTCACGAGTAACTTTGCCAAAGCAACTGCCGGTGATGCCGCTGCCTGGCGCGGTGCTTTTTCCGCATGCGTTGCTCCCGCTTTACATTTTCGAGCCGCGCTATCGCCATATGCTGGATCATGCGCTCCGTCATCACCGAATGTTTTGCGTCACGCTGACCAAGCCGAGCTGCCCGGAGTGGCACGCGCCGGAAGATTTCTTTCATCTCGCCACCGTCGGATTGATTCGCGCCTGTGTCGGGCGCGCCGATGGCACATCGAATTTGATCCTGCAAGGTTTACAGCGCGTGCGCTTCGCCAGTTTTGTGCAGGAAACGCCGTTTCCGATTGCGAAAATCGATGCCGTCGACTTGCGTGTCGCAACCACGGTCGAGACCGAAGCGCTTGGCGCAAAAGTGCTCGAGCTTTACGCAAACCTGAAACACGAACGCCGCCAGCTTCCGGCAAAAGTCGATCGATATCTTTCGGAATTGCGCGACTTGGAAATGCTGGCCGATCTTATGGCTTCGACATTCGTGAACGATCCGTTGCGACGGCAACGCGTGCTCGAAGAACGTTCGCTCAACCAACGCCTCCGTTTTCTCATCACATATTTGCGTGACGAAATCGGCAACGCCGCCGCATAATAGAGACAGTGGGCCTCCCTACGCTGTGAGTCGCGCATATTCCTCCATCAAATATCGGTCTGTCATTCCCGCGACGTAGTCGCAAACTGTGCGATGCAATCCCTTTTTCTCAATTCGTCTTGTCGCTCCATCACCGAGCCTCTTAGGATCGACAAGGTACGCTTCAAAAACGCGTCGCAACATTTCGCACGCGCGCCGGTTCACTTCGGAAACGCGCGGATGATAATAAACGTTTTGATACAAAAATTTCCGCAGCGCGCGATTCGCTTGGGCTAATTCATCGCTGTAGCAAATCAGCGGCGCCGGTTGCCGGCGTACGTCGTCTGCGCTTTGCACGGCGGATTCAGCAATCGATTTCGCGCTCGTCGCAACAAGGTCGTGCACCTCGTTGTCAATAATGTCGCGAATGATCAGTTTGTGCAGCTCGGGTTCCAGCCCGCCACCGTAACGCGCGAGCACAGCGCGATGGCTTCTTCGCCACACTTCGTCTTGTTCCAATTGCGCCGGACTCAGGATTTCAAAATCGACGGCGTCATCGAGGTCGTGGCTGTAGTAAGTGATCTCGTCCGCAAGATCGGCGACCTGCGCCTCGAGCGATGTGCAATTATATGTCTCCCCGTCCGGCGTCTTGAACGCGTGCTCGTGTTTCCGCAGACCTTCGCGCACCTCGAACGTGAGATTGAGACCCGGAAAATTCGGATACGGCGTTTCGAGCAACTCCACCACGCGCAAACTCTGGTGATTATGATCGAAGCCTCCGTGATCGCGCATACATTCGGCCAGCATTTCTTCGCCTGAGTGCCCAAATGGTGCGTGCCCCAGATCGTGCGCGAGCGCGATCGCTTCGGCGAGATCTTCGTTCAATCTCAATGCGCGGGCGATCGTCCGGCTAATCGATGCGACTTCGATGGAATGCGTTAAACGGGTGCGCAAATGGTCGCCTGCCCCATTCAAAAATACTTGCGTCTTGTATTCCATCCTTCGAAACGCACGGGAGTGAATGATGCGCGCCCGATCGCGCTGAAACTCCGTTCGGTAGGCGTGGCTCGGCTCGGAGTATTTGCGCCCGCGTGAAGCGCCCGATTTTTCGGCAAACGGCGCCAGCGTAGCGCACTCGGTCGCTTCCATCTGTTGGCGGGCCTTCCAAGCGTCTTTCACTGCCGACTACTCCTTGGTGTCGCGCGTACCTCTACCACGCCGAAGCCTCGGCGAAGGCGGGTCGCTTCCATTTCTTCGCGCGTTTTGCAGTTCGTGACGCTCACGACAGGTGAATTTGCCAGCGCTCACGCGCTTGCTACTTGTCGATCTTACAATTCGAGAAATCCAAAGTAAATATGTCGAAGAAAAGTCGCCCGAGAAAACAAGTCACTCCCGAACGTCTGCAGCAGCTTGGTTTTGCTTACGCGCCGCCGCTCATCATCAGCGCAGCGGTCTCGAACAAAGTTTTCGACACTCTGAAGAACAGCGCAAAAACCGTAGAGCAAGTCAGCAAGGAGACCGGCGCGTCGGTGCGCGGTTTGCGCGCGATTATGGACGCGCTCGTTGGCCTCGAACTGCTGAAGAAAGATCGACAATCCAGGTACTCTCTTACGCCAGAGAGCGAAGCTTTCCTCATCAGCAACAAGCCGGGCACGCTCTCCGGATTTTTCGAGACTATCCTGCCACGGCATGCCTCCAAATGGTTGCAGATAAGTGAGGTGGCGCGCACTGGCCGGCCAGTAACGGCCGTGAATGAAGAGACCGAAGGCACAGAGTTCTTCAGTCAACTCGTCGAGCACATCATCCCCATGAGCTACGGCGGCGCACAGAAGCTCGCGGATCACCTGAAAGTGGCGAAAACAAAAGATGAATTGCGCGTGCTCGATCTCGCCGCCGGATCCGGCATCTGGGGAATTGCACTTGCAGAGAAATCGCCGCACGTGCGAGTGGCCGCAGTCGATTGGGTCGGGATGATTCCCACGACCAAACGAATCACGCAAAAGTTTGGCGTCAGCGATCGATTCAAATTTATCGGAGGCGATCTGTTGGAAGCAAATTTCGGCAACGGTTACGACATCGCCACTCTCGGCCATATTTTGCACAGCGAAGGCGAACAACGCAGCCGCCAGTTGCTCAAGAAAACGTTTGGCGCGTTGAAATCCAGCGGCACAATCGCCATCGCTGAATGGCTCGTGAACGACCGGCGCACCGAGCCGACGCATTCGCTCATGTTCGCCGTGCAGATGCTAGTGAACACAGAGCGCGGCGATACTTTCAGCTTTAACGAAATCAAAAACTGGCTCGAAGACGCCGGGTTCAAAAAAGTGCGCAAGCTGGAAGCGCCCGGGCCGTCGCCACTCATTCTCGCGACGAAACCGTAGCGACGCAGACAATCCTGTCTGCAGGTTGGTTGCAAGGAGCGGCGGTCCCTAGTCGCCGACGGGGCGATCTGGAGATCGCCCCTCTTCGAGATGTCGCCGGCACGATTGCCTGTGTCACGAAATCGACTTCCCATTCGCGCGGCAAACTGCTTTTATAGTCTTCATGAAAGAGGTAAAGCCGAAATCGCGCGCTAAAACCAAGACGCGACCGACTCGCAAAGATCCTGGGGGAATCACGCCGTACAGCAAACCTGCCCTTCGCAGCGAGGCATTTGTCAGAGCGTTAACCGACGCGAAAGCGTGCCTGAAAAATCCCGACGATCTGCAAACGCTCTTCAACGAAGCAGCGAAAAAGGCGTCGGCCGTTCCCAGAGAGCCGTTTAAAGAATGCTGGCCGTATCTCCAAACGATGCTGCGATTAATTCGCGCATACCAGCGCGGGGAATACGATCGGGTTCCGAGTGACGCGCTCTTGTGGATCGTTGCTGCTCTCAATTACCTGATTGATCCGTTCGATTTGATTCCAGATAAGACGCCATTTCTCGGTTTCGTGGATGACGCGACGGTTATCGAATTTGTAACCGATAAAAACCGGCAAGCGCTGGACGACTTCATGATATGGGAAACAGCGAGCGCCGGCGGTGCTCTCTAAAATTCCTTTTTTCAGACCAAGAGCAGCGCCGGATTTTCCAAAAGGTGGCGCAGTTCTTTCAAATACTCTGCGCCGAGCGCGCCGTCGATCACGCGATGGTCGCAACTCATAGTGAGTGACATGCGGTGGCCGACGACAACTTGGTCGCAATCGTCAATCACCGGAACCTTCGTCATTTTGCCAACGGCAAGAATGAATCCTTGCGGCGGATTTATGACGGCCGAGAAACTGTCGATCCCCATGCCGCCGAGATTTGAAACGGTGAACGTGCCGCCTTGAAATTCCTCAGGCTTCATTCGCTTATTGCGCGCGCGATGGGCTAAGTCCTTGGCCAGTTCGCTGATTTCGCGGAGCGATTTGTTTTGCGCCGCGCGAATGACCGGCGTCAGCAACCCGTCTTCGATCGCCACCGCGATTCCAAGATCGACATCCGCGTACTGCACGATCGCGTCAGCATCAAACGAGGCGTTCACCCGCGGCACTTTCACCGCAGCTTGCACCGCGGCTTTTACGACGAAGTCGTTCACAGTGATCTTTGCAGCATCCGCGCCTTCGCCGGCGGATTTTAATTCCTCACGTGCTTCCATGAGCGGGCCGGCGTCAACGTCGATGGTGAGATAAAAATGTGGGACCGGGCCGAGGCTTTCCACCAGTCGCTGCGCAATAATCTTGCGCATCCCGGAAAGTTGGATGCGGGCGGCTTCGCCAGCCTGTAGTGGCAGCCGTGTCGGCTGCTTTGCCGCGGGCGACACGCCCGCCTCCACAGTTTTTGATTTAGCAGCAGCGCGCACGTCGGTTCCGGTGACACGACCTTCCGGGCCGGTGCCTTTCACGCTCCAAAGATCAACGCCGAGTTCAGCTGCGACCCGACGCGCAACAGGCGACGCTCTTACGCGGGCTTCCTCGACCTTTTCCGGCTTCGGCGCAGCTGGCGCGGCTGCCTCCAGAGGCTCCTCTTTCTTTTCCTTCTTCTGTTCGGCTTTTTTCTCTTTCTCAGGTTCTTTCTTCGCTTTTTCTTCTTCCTTTTCCTTTTCGGCCTTTGGCTTTTCTTCCTTTTGTGTTTCCTCTTCCTTCGGCTTCTCTTTTTCCTCTTCCTTGGCTTCCGGCTTCTTCTCCTTTTCTTCCTTGGGTGCTTCCTCGCCTTCACCACCGATAAAAGCGATCTTGTCGCCGACGTTTACCTTGCCGCCGTCTTCGACGTAAATCTCAGAAAGCGTTCCGTCCTCGGGCGATTCCCATTCCATGGTTGCTTTATCGGTCTCGATTTCGGCGAGCACTTCGCCGGCAGAAACCCGGTCGCCCTTCTTTTTCTTCCACGCGACGAGAGTGCCTTCGGTCATCGTGTCGCTCAGCTTGGGCATTTGGATTTCAGGCATAAGTAGAAGTGACGAGTGATGAGTTTTCTCACGCGTAACAAACTTGTTTCACGGCGGCGATGAGTTTGTCCGGGTTGGGCAGCACCGCTTTTTCAAGGCGCTCATTGTACGGCATTGGAACATCTTCTTGTGATACGCGCATGATCGGCGCGTCGAGCGCATCGAAAATGTTTTTTTGAATCCGGTAACAAACCTCCGCGCCGACGCCGCAAAAGGGATGGTCCTGTTCAACGATCACCGCCCGGTGCGTCTTTGTTACCGAATCGAAAATTGCTTTTTCATCCAACGGTTTGATCGAACGAAGATCGACAATTTCCGCAGAGATGTCTTCCTCTTCGAGCTGAGCCGCAACTTTGAGCGCGAGCGGAACGGTTTGCGCGTAACAAATAATCGAGACGTCGCTGCCTTCGCGTTTCACGTCGGCTTTGCCGAGCGGAATCAGCAGCTCTTCATCTGGCGGCTCGACCATTCCCTTGGAGCTGTAGAGCAGCTCCGCTTCCAGAACCAGCACCGGATTGTTGTCGCGCACTGCGGTCTTCAACAAACCTTTTGCATCGCGTGGCGTGGCCGGTGCGCACACTTTGAGCCCAGGCACACTGGCGTAAAAGTTTTCTGTCGCGTGCGAATGAGTGGCGCCGAGTTGATGTGCTGGCCCGTTCGGGCCGCGAAACGTGATGGGAATATTGAATTGCCCGCCCGACATCGTGAACATGTTGGGCGCGTTGTTCACCACCTGATCGAAGGCTACGAGCGAAAAGCTGAAGGTCATAAATTCAATGATCGGCCGCAATCCGACCATCGCCGCGCCGACTCCCAGGCCGGCGAATCCATTCTCGCTGATTGGAGTGTCGATGATCCGCCGTGGCCCGAAGCGCTGAAGCAAGCCCTGGCTGACCTTGTATGCGCCCTGATATTCGGCGACTTCCTCGCCCATCAAAAAAACATTTGGATCTCGCTCCAGTTCTTCCGCGAGCGCTTCATTGAGCGCCTGACGATAAGTGATTTCTCTCACGGCTTTGCTCCATCGGCATACGTGTAATCGTAAAGTCTTTCGAGCGGAGGCTGCGGACTCTCCCCAGCAAACTTCACCGCGGCCAGGACCGTTTCCTTCGCCTGTTTGTCGAGCCGGTCGAATTGTTCGTTAGTCAATTTTTCCTCGCGGGTGAGCTGCGCGCGCAGGCGCGTGATCGGATCGTCGAGGCGATATTTTTCCAGTTCCTCCTTGGTCCGGTAACTTGCCGGGTCCGACATCGAATGTCCGCGATAGCGATAAGTTCGTGCTTCCAGAAACGCCGGATGAGGCTCTTTGCGAATGGAATCGGCGACCTCGGCGATCTTTTCGCGCACTTCGCGAAAGTTCATTCCATCGACGATTTCTCCAGGGATGTCGTAGCCTTCGGCGCGATCGACAATTTGCTTAAGTGAAGTCGATCTTTTGACCGAAGTGCCCATGGCGAAAAGATTGTTTTCGCAAATGAAAATGATCGGCAATTTATAGAGAGCGGCCAGATTCAACGCTTCGTGGAACGCTCCCTGATTGATTGCGCCATCGCCAAAAAAGCACAGCGTCACGCGATCTTCGCCCCGGTACTTGATGGCAAAAGCCATCCCCACCGCCAGTGGAACGTGCGCGGCGACAATGGCGTGACCGCCGTACATGTGATTTTTCCGGTCGAAAAAATGCATTGAACCACCGAGCCCACGCGAGCACCCCGTTTCTTTGCCGAAAAGTTCCGCCATGCATGCGTTCGCGCTGGTGCCGCGGGCCAGCGCGTGAGCATGATCGCGATAAGCGGTGATGACATAGTCGTCGTCCCGCACCGCGGCCACTGCGCCGGCCACCACTGCTTCCTGACCGATGTAAAGATGACAAAATCCGCCGACCTTCTGCGCTTGATACTGCTGGCTGGCGCGTTCCTCAAAGCGCCGGATCAACAGCATCAGCGAGAGCATATCGACTTCGTCGCGCTGCTCGCCCCGCTGCATGGCCGTCAAGCCGTGCGCGGAACTGCGGCGCGGGCCCGCGATCCTTCCGCGCTTCGGCCAAGGTTAATGCAGACAACAAAAAGCACAGTGAACAATAGGTCGCTGACGACCGAATTTCGGAAGAACATCCAGCTAGGAGTAGCGCTGTATTGAGGCAAGCCAACCGTCAGCGACTGAATAAGTCCGGAAAAGCTCTTCGTGTAGCCAGGATCGTAAATCCAAGAAACGGCATTGGTTACCACGTAGAAGATGAACGATGCGGCGAACGATGCAGGCAGGAGCGTCTTCCACGAAGCGCGGTTTTGCAGAAGCAATCCAAGGCAGCCGATGATCGCAAAGCCAACATAGTGCGAGAGCACAAAGGGACTAGAAAGTGAAAATCCGTAGTGAGCGTCCAACACAATGTCCGAGATCAGCAGCGCGATCATGGGAACAGTGAATTTGTACTTACGCGGAAAGTATGCAGCCGCGCAGAGTGCAATCGCGGCGATGGGCGCGAAGTTCATCCACCCGATCGAACCGGAGTGTCCGAAGAACCCTGTGACGATACGAAATACGACCGACGCGATCACGAGAAGAAGCGCAGGAATCATTCCACAGAATCTATCTGGTCGGTGCGATATGCAAAGGGAAGATGGTAGGGACATCGCGCGGCGATGTCTCCCGAAAACTTTCGGGACAGCGCGGCGTCGCTACCTACTTCGCCGCGGCGAGCGCTTTGTTGAGCCGCGCTTTGCGACGATTGGCTGCGTTTTCATGAATGATGCCGCGCTTGGCGGCTTTATCGATTGCCGAGATTAACGCGCGGATTTGATCCGCGTCGGGCGTTTGTGTGGAACGCGCCTGCTTTTGCATGGTGCGCAAACGCGTCACCACGCTGCGATTACGCAGCGATCGTTTCAACGTCTGGCGAGCTCGTTTGGTAGCTGATCTGGTGTTGGCCATTATCGATCAAAAAAAAATTGTGGAGCAGTCCGCGCGCCGTGCCGAAGCCGAAGGTTACATGCGTTTGCCCAACGCGAGCTTCGCTTTTTCGCGCTCGGCAGCGAGCGTTCCACCCATTCGCATTTGCTCGACGCTCAGTGTGCCTGAAGCAGATGTTGGTTCAGGCTGCGGCTGCTGGCTGGCCGGTTTCTCGTTTTGCACCACCGACGTGCTAACAGGCGGCGCCAGTAACCGCGCCTTTGCCACTTTGGGCAAACGATCGGGAGTGATTTGCACCAGCGCTCCCAGTGGAACTTGATTATAGAGCACGGCGACATCGGCGGCCTTCATTCTGATGCAACCGTAGCTGGCTGGCCGCCCGATTGTTTTCTCTTCCGGTGTGCCGTGGATGTAGATGCCGCGGTGAAAGGCTTGCGCGTTTTGGGATTCAAGTCCGGTTAGCCAAATGATCCGCGTAGTCACAGGATCCCGCCCGGGAGCATTTGGCTGGAGAATTTCGCCGGTCCACCGCCGATGGTGAAAGACCGCTCCGACTGGCGCGTTGTCGCCGATCTTTTTCGCAACCATCAGGTAACCGAGCGGCGTCGTCATTTTCCCGCGAAAATCACCGACGCCGTACTTCGACGTTGAGACGGGGTAAATTGCCACTCTTCCGCCGTTCTCCGTAAGCATCAGCTTCTGGTCGGGGATACTGATTATCAGACGATAGGACGGATCGATCTGTGTGAGTTGCGTGGCAGAAAATGCCGGTGCGATCGAAACCAGACTAAAAATCACAGCCAATGGCCGAAACATGCGCAACCCTTTACCCGATAATTCGGGTTTTGTCACGCGGGAATTGCAGCGCTTGCGCGTGAGCTGTCTAAATTGATTTTGGACCAGCGACTCCCAAATGAAGAGAGGCAAACGTAAAGGAAACCGGCCTGGAACATCAGGAGGAACGGGACTGAGAAGAACTGGCCGTGCGCGATGGCAAACACCACGAAGTAACTGAAATAAATGGCGAAGGCCAGTTCCGCCAGCGGAAGCGTTGACTTGAGCGGGCGGTACTTGCAGCTGCGCCACCGCTGCGATTTGCGTTCAATGCCGTACTTCGGCGTACGTGTGAAATCCGATTTGTGATTGATGAGCGCTTCAAGCACTGCTCGCGCGTTATTTAGCGAGAGGCCAATTCCCAAGGCGAGCAGACATGGCAGAAAAAGAATCTCTTTCATCCATGTCCGCGGATACAGCTCCCGCTGGGCGCAAATATAGAAAACGGCGACGGAAGCCGATGCTGCAAGAAATATCGGAATATCGATGAGCACTGTGCGCAGCCAGCCACCTTCAGGCCCACCAGTGGATGGATGCAAAAGAACACACAGAAACGCAAGGAGCAGGTAAGCGAAGTTGGACATCAAATGCCCCGTCGCCTCGAGCTTGATTGGAAACGGAAGCCGACTGCGCCAGATCGTGGGCAACAGTTTCTTGCACGTTTGGACCGAGCCCTTGGTCCAGCGATGCTGCTGAGACTTGAAACCGTTCATGTCCACGGGCAACTCTGCA
>Ga0193735_1000252_pt1 | contig 17123 bp, 17 predicted proteins | sample U1m2metaG_FD_145080 | JGI IMG/M metagenome (GOLD analysis project Ga0193735, IMG submission 145080) | Soil microbial communities from a riparian zone of the East river system, Colorado, United States - U1m2 | ecosystem: Environmental > Terrestrial > Soil > Riparian zone | place: USA: East River... | reverse complement strand
CGATCTCCCGCTCGTCCAGCTCCGCCAGCGGCTTGGACGCCTGCGATTCGATTTCCCACTCGAGCAGGCTCCGCGCGGATCGCTTGTCGTCGCTTCCTTCACGCGCGTCGCGAAACGCGCCCAGTGTCAGCTCCAGCGCTTCCTGGCCGAGTATCCGCTCGTACTGCTTGTAGATCGGCTGCAGCTCCGCCGTTTTCTTGAGACCGGCGAACGCGAGATAGCTCTCCCGCGAAATCGCTTCCATGAACGCCTGGCCTTCAGCTCGCAGGCGCTGAAGGGTGAGCTCGCTCACGTCGTAAGCTTCGCCGCGAGAAAGTCTTTGAGTTGTCCGGCGTCCACCCGCTCCTGCTTCAGCGTATCCCGGTCCCTCACCGTCACCGTGCCGGTCGTCAGCGATTCCCCGTCGACGGTAATCCCGAACGGTGTTCCAACCTCGTCCTGCCGGCGGTAGCGTCGTCCAATCGCTCCGCTGTCGTCGTAGAAGATCGGAAAAGACGCCCTCAGATCGTCCGCGATCCGGTGCGCCATCTCCGGCATCCCATCCTTTTTCACCAGCGGAAATACACCTGCCTTGATTGGCGCGATAGACGGATGCAGCCCGAGCACCGTCCGTCCCTCCGACTCTCCTTCGACCGCTTCATCCCGGTAGCCGTTCACGAGCACGGCCAGTGCGGTGCGATCGGCGCCAGCGGATGTTTCGACGACATACGGCACGTAGCGCCGGTTGTTCGGTTGATCGAAGTACTCGAGCTTTTTTCCCGAGAACTCCTGGTGCTGGTTCAGGTCGAAGTCGCCGCGGTTGTGAACGCCCTCGATCTCCTGAAAGCCGAGCGTACCACCGAAATCGAACTGCACGTCGAATGCGGCGCGCGCGTAGTGAGCCAGCTCCTCCTTCGTGTGCGCGTGGAACCTGAGCCTGTCGACCGCCAGCCCCAGACCACGGTGCCATTCCATTCGCTGCTCCTTCCAATACTCGAACCACTTCATATCGGTGCCCGGCTCGACGAAGAACTGCATCTCCATCTGCTCGAACTCGCGGGTGCGAAAGATGAAGTTGCCGGGCGTGATCTCGTTTCTGAAGGCCTTTCCGATCTGCGCGATGCCGAACGGTACCTTCTGCCGCGTCGACTGCTGCACGTTGAGGAAATTCACGTAGATGCCCTGTGCGGTCTCGGGACGCAGGTACACCACCGACGCCGAATCTTCGACTGGACCCATGAAGGTCCTGAACATGAGATTGAACTGACGCGCCGCGCTCAGAGTCCCCTTCATTCCGCAGGCTGGACACTGCGCGTCCGGCGTGCCCGGCGTGCCCTTTATGCGCGGGTCGTCGGCACGGAATCGCTTCTTGCAATTCTTGCAGTCAACGAGTGGATCGACGAAGCCCGCGACGTGACCGCTCGCTTCCCAGACGCGCGGATGCATTAGGATCGCGGCGTCCAGTCCCTCGATGTCGTTCCGGGCGCGTACCATCGCGTGCCACCACCTGTCCTTGAGATTCTTCTTGAGCTCGACTCCAAGCGGACCGTAGTCCCAAACGGAGCCGGTGCCGCCGTAGATCTCTGAAGACTGGAAGATGAAGCCGCGCCGCTTTGCCAACGACACGAGCTTCTCCATCACATCGGGGTGGTTTGCCATTCGGGAAAACTAGTCGCAGCGGGACTGCCCGACTACGCGTCCAGCTCCGCACTCAGCTTCGGCTCGGCGGGCGCCCGCTGCCCGAGCAGCCGCGCCACAATGCGATCACCGTGATAGCGGCCGTTCTCGATGAACACCTTGTTGGCATCGTAGCCGGCGACGAGCACGCCCGCGATGAAGACGCCAGGCACCGAGGTTTCGAGCGTTTTCGAATCGTGCGCGGGAATCCCGGTGACGGGATCGATCGCCACACCTGTTTCGCGGAGCAGACCGAGGCTCGGCGCGAAACCCGTCATTACGTAGACGCGATCTGCCTTGAGCCGCTCCTCGCCGAGCGAAGTGTCGAGGACGACCCCGTCCGGCTCGATCGTCTTCACCCGGCTCTCCCACTTCGTCGAGATGTAGCCTTCCTTGACGCGGTTGCTGAAGTCCGGCAGCACCCATGGCTTGATCTTCTTGTCGAATGTCGGCCCGAAATGAACGAGCGTGACACGCGCGCCCGAGCGCCACAGGTCCAACGACGCCTCAGCGGCCGAGTTGCCTCCGCCGACCACTACCGCGTCCTGGAGAAACGCTTCATGCCCCTCGCGGTAGACGTGGGACACGTGCGGCAGATCCTCGCCTGGCACGCCCAGCCGGTTCGGAGAACCGAAATAGCCGGTAGCGACGACCACGGTTCCGGCGCGCGTCCGCCGCTCCTCGCCTCCTTGTGTCCGCGACACAACCACGAATTCTCCCGTGCGCCCCTGTATGGCTGTGACTCTCTCACGCTGGCGGACCGGAATCTCGAAGTGAAGCACCGCGGCGCGGTAGTACGCTAGCGCGTCACGGCGGCTCGGCTTCTCGGTGGCTATCACGAACGGTAAGCCTCCGATCGCCAGTTTTTCCGCGGTCGAAAAGAAGCGGACGTACGTCGGATACGCGGCAATCGTGCTGACCACGACTTCCGCATCGAACACGAGCGGCTTGAGCCCGGCTTTCTGAGCCGACACGGCGGCGGCGAGACCACACGGTCCCGCACCGACAATCACGATGTCAGCTTCGTCCGCCCCCCCCATCGGCACGGCGAGTCTCAGGCCACGCCGGCTGGGCGGGCTGGAACCACGCCCTCAACGCCGATGATCTGATCGCGCCGAGTGCCGACGCTCACGTAGGTGATTGGCGTCTCGACCAGTGCCTCGATGCGATCCAGATACCGGCGCGCCTCCTTCGGCAGATCGGTGAGCGCTCGCGCGGCAGCTGTCGACGTCTTCCAGCCTTCGTACCACTCGTACCTGGGAACGGCGCGGTCGAGGATCGTGAGGTCGCCCGGAAACTCCTCGTAGACTTCGCCGTCGGCTGTATAGCCGGTGCAAAGCCCGATGCGATCGAGCGTGTCCAGAACGTCCAGCTTGGTGACCGCCAAATCCGTCAGGCCGTTGACGCGTGCGGCGTAGCGGACGACAACGCCATCAAACCAGCCACACCTCCGCGGCCGCCCGGTAGTTGCTCCGAACTCATTGCCCAGTTGCCGTACTTCGGTCGCCAGCGGCTCGTCGAACTCCGTCGGAAGCGGTCCGTTGCCCACCCTCGTGGTGTAGGCCTTCACGACTCCGATCACTGAGTCGAGCTCCTTCGGCGCGATGCCAACGCCAGTCGCAGCGCCCCCCGAGGTCGTGCTGCTCGAGGTGACGTAAGGATAGGTGCCGTGATCGATGTCGAGCAGCGAGCCCTGCGCACCCTCGAGCAGAACAGCCGCCCCGCCAGAGATTGCGCGATGGATCCTGAGCCCCACGTCTTCCGCCAACGGGAGCAGACGCTTGGTAAAGCGGTCCAGTACGTCGAGGGTGAACTCAACATCGGCACGCTTGGTACCGGAAGTGGCGAGCTGGATGTTGGCGTGCGCGACTCCGCGCTCCACCAGCTTTCTCAGGCGCGCCGGGTCGCGCAGGTCGAGGACGCGGATGCCGCGCCGGCCGTACTTGTCCTCGTACGCTGGGCCGATTCCACGACCGGTCGTTCCTATTTCCTTGCTGGCAGAGCTCTGTCCATCGACCAGCTTGTGGTACGGCAGCACGAGATGAGCGCGGTCACTGACGTACAGCCTGCCTTCGACGTCTATCCCATCCGAAACCAGCTCGTCGATCTCGGCGAACAGCGTCTCGACGTCTAGCACCACTCCGTTTCCGATCGCGCATCTGACGCCGGCATGAAGGATTCCGCTCGGAATCTGGTGCAGCACGAACGACTTGTCGGCGATCTGAACCGTGTGACCTGCGTTCGCGCCACCCTGGTAGCGAACCACCCAGTCCGCGCGCTCGGCGAGCACATCAACGAGCTTGCCCTTGCCTTCATCTCCCCACTGTGCGCCGACGACGACGATGGTGCGCGTATTGGTGTCGAACATTATTCAGATGTGCCGGTCGGAGGGATGAAAAAGCAAACGCCCCGAGAGCTTCGGGGCGTTGGTTCAATCTACCTTTCAGGAGGTGGGTGTCAACGCTTGGCGGGAGGCGGCGGAGGAACTTCGTCGATCACGCGAGGCGGATCGTCCGGCCGAATCACGCTCTTGATGGGCAGCACCACGGTAAACGTCGAGCCTTTGCCGAACGTACTCTCCGCGAAGACATGCCCGCCGAGCGCATCGACGAGCTTCCTGGTGATGCTGAGTCCAAGGCCCGTGCCGCCGAACTCGCGCGTCCTCGACTGATCCACCTGCCGGAAGTCTTCCCAGATCGAGTCGATGTCCGTTTCGCGAATTCCGATGCCGGTGTCGCGGACATCGAACCTCAGATCCTCTTCATCCCTGGAGATCGTCACCCAGATTCCTCCGTGGTGCGTGAACTTGACGGCGTTGGAGAGAAGATTGAGGAGGATCTGCTTCACTTTGGTGCGGTCGGTGTGGAGCACGAGAGACCGCGACGGCATTTCGATGTTGAGGGTAAGATTCTTCTTCTTCACCATCGGCTCGATCTGCTGGGAGATCTCCGTCATGATGTCGCCGAGCGTGACGTCGTCGAGGTGGAGTGGCATGCGACCAGCTTCGATCTTGGCGAGGTCGAGGATGTCATTGATGAGCGCGAGCAGGTGTTGCGCGGCGCCTTGAATCCGGTTCAGGCCCTCTTCCTGGCGCGGCGTGAGATCTCCGTATATGCGGTCGAGCATGAGCGACGCGTATCCGATGAGCGCATTGATCGGCGTCCGAAGCTCGTGAGACATGCTGGCCAGAAACTCCGACTTGAGACGGTTCGCCTTCTCGAGCTCGCGTGATTGCCATTGCAGCCGGGTATTCTGCTCGGCCAGATCAGCGGTGGCGGCCTGAATCCGATCCTCCAGCTGGCTCGAGAACGTCTTCAGCTCCTCGTACAAGCGCTCGTTCTCCACCTGCTCGGTCAGGTCGTGCAGCACCGAGACGATCGCCAGCGGCTCGCCACGGCGGTTCAGAATCTTTCCGGAGACGACCTCCACCGGGAGCTCGACTCCGGTGTCCGGGATCTGAAGCTTCATCTGCTCACGGCGCGCCAGCGCCGGGCTGATCGTGAAATCGGAGATGAAAGTCGTGAATTTGGTGTCGTTCGCCTGAACCAGAACGGCGCGCTCCCATCGTTCGCTGTCATCGGACTCGAACAGCTGCTCGGCCTCCTTGTTCATCAGGATGATGTTGGATCGATCGTCGGTGACGAGAATCGGATCGGCGACGTTCTCGAGAATCAGGTTCAGCCGGTCGCGCTCGCGCTTGGCGTCGATTTCTGCCAGGCGCACGCGCTGCACCTGGCGCTCCAGTTCGTTGGCAGCCCTTCGGAGATCGGTCACGTCGCGCAAAACGGACACGGTCGAGCCGGCGTGGAGTCCATCCTGACCACCGAGCTCGTGGGTCAGGACCTCGAACAGCAGATCCGTTCCTTCATCCGGGTCGACGAGGTTGAGCTCTCGCGAGCCCGCACTCTCCTTCGATCCCATCGCCGCCTTCGAGAGGTGCGAAGTGAAAAGAAGGTTGTTGATCTCGACCGCGCGACGCCGGCCTTCGGAGTCCTTGTCCCCACTCGACAGCAGGTGCTCCGCCCGACTGTTCTGGACGACGATGTCGTGCGAGGCATTGATGATCACGATCGGATCGGGCAGCGAGTTCACGATCGCGGTAAGCATTTCGCGCTGTTGGTCGAGCCGCCCCGTGGAGAGGCGGAATTCCTCGACCGCCGCCATCCGGGCGAGGACCGGGCCCGCCAACGACGCTGCGTTCATGATCGCGGCAAGGGTCTGATCGTCAACTGACGTTCCGATCAGCGCAACGCCCCCGGGGGCATGACCGAGCTTCCGCCTGCGATCGACGACAGCGCGGGCTCTCACCTCGCACCCTATGAGCTGGACCAGGTCCACCTCAGGGTCAGTCAGTAGCGGCGGTGCTCCCCGAAATTGCGGCTGCGGAAACGGAATTGCGGTCCACTCCCCGAACGGGAGGCCTGGAATAGGCGGATTCCCCGGACAGCTTACGGCGTGCAGCGATAGCGCAGAAACCACGACCGGGTTGGACAGGTCGTTCGTGGAAAGGGAGATCGACGGAATCGGTTCGCCGTCGAAGCCCACCGCTGCGGTTGCGATGAGTCGAGTGGGAGGACTGTCCAGCGTGATCACCACGCCTCGCCGCGCTCCGAGGATGTCGGCGAACTGGGCGATCATAAATGTCGCCGCAGTGACAAAATCGGGTGCTTCGGAAATCGCCGAGAGCAGCTCGGCGAGCTTCTCTCCGCTGAGTTGCGGGCTCGAGGCTATAGTTCCGCTGAGTTGCGGGCTCGAGGCTGCCGCTTTTCTCTCAAGCTTCGAGTCGCTCAAGTCGCCGCTTCAGATCCGCATTCTCTATCCGCATCCTGTCGAGCTCGTCAGCACCACCCGCGCCGAGCTCGCGAAACGGACGGGATCCCGGCGGAGCGAGGCCCACTGCTTCAGAGTATTTGAGGTAGGTCTCGATCGACGCGACCACGATGCGCGCTTCAACAGTGACCAGGTCGATTCCTACCAGCGAGACGCGGACCCAGGCATCGATGACAATGCCCTTGTCGAGAACGCGATCGAGAACATCAATTAGCGAGCTGCCGCTCGGGGACCGTTCAACTGCCATGACTAGACTCCTGTGATCTTGGTGCCGAGGCGGCGTGTTTGGGCTGAGAGAGCGCTGGGGGTTTAGATGCAGCGGTGCTTAGGCGCGGATCGGTACGCCACCAATCCAGTCCGATCTGCTCTGCCTTGTCGATCGAGCAGATCAGCAGCCGAATCTGAATGGTGAGAAGCTCGACGTTCGCGAGATTGATCTTGATGTCGCCGACGACGACGAGGCCCTTGTCGAGCACCCGATCGAGAATGTCCACGAGGCCGTAGGTGCGCGACGGGGATACTAGGTCTGCCAAGCAGTCGTCTCCGTTCGGCTAGTCGCCGGGTTAGCGTAACTTTCCCAGGGGGCCCAGGTCTATCTGGAGATCGTCATCGGTCAATCCGAAGATCCCCTTCATATCCTGCATCCGGTCATTGAGGCGGAGCAACGCAACTCCCAAGCGCTCGATCTCCGCGTCGCTGAGATGTCCCCCCTCCATTCGCCGAACTGCCTGGTGCTCTAGGACCTTACGCAATACCTCAATCAACGTCAAGACGAGCTTGGCGAGCCCGTTCTCGACTTTATCTGGGTCTGTATTAAGACGCGGAGGCAGTCCCTCGGCAACGGTTTCGAGGGGAGCCATGGTGGCATCGCTCGGAGCGTGGAGGGACTCAACCACCTGGCTCTCCATCGTGGAGCCCGAGGGCAGCTCGGCCGGCGAGTGGGGTCGGGCTGCACCGAGTAGCGGCGCCTTCGCGCCCGCCCCGCCCTGCCGCATGGCGCTCTCTACGGCACTCAACAGGAGGCCGAGGTCCAGGCGAATGAGGTCGACATCCGCCACGGCCAGCATGACTTCACCCCTGAGGACGACGCCCTTGTCGAGCACATGGCTCAGAACTTCGGCAAGCTCGATTCGCGCTACGCCGAATATGTCGTCGGCGCTCATTCCGCCTTCTCGCCGACGAAGTGGTACGGAGGCCAGGGACCGGTGAAGTCGAACTTGAACCCGGAAGGCTCGTACTTGTTTACCATCGCGGTGAGCGCCTTCTGAAAGCCGACAACCTTCGAAGGAGCGACCAGGAACGATGCGTTGAGTATCGCGCGCCCCTGCTCGCGGGGCGCACCCGAGTTTACAGGCTGCTCACGCGCCGTTTCAATTGACGCGGCGCGCAATGCGTCGTGAATCTCGCCGGCCGCCCTGGTGGCCACATCACGGCCGGCATCGCGCCTGATGTTCTCCATTTTTCGCTCGATGAGGTATTTCTGCCCGGGAGAGGCCTTCGCCGCATCGGCTCCGAGGGCGGTCAGCTCCGCGCTGTGCTCGCCGAGGTGCTCTTTCAGGACAACAGGCTGCACGTACACTCGGACGATGAATTCCCGACCATCGCCGATGCGCTTGAACGTCTCCACCAGCTCTTTCATTCGCTTGGAAAGCATTGCCTTTACTGCTTTCTCATCTCGAAAGAGAGTCCACATCGGGAACGGAATCACCGCGCCCGCGTCAGAAGCCCACGTCAGAACGCGGTCGTGCATCATGGCGCGCTGGCCCACCCAGTCGATGTCGGCGGTGAGGGCTTCGACCTTGTCGGGCGCGTAGTCGTCGGCGCTGACGGATGTCGCGAGTGCCGCTACATCGCCATTTGGGATGAGACTTACCGCGCCGCCATCAATGCCCTTTGGAGCAGTCGCCGTTTCCACCGACGAAGCGACAACTCCGTACACGTAGCACAGGCGCTCTATCATTGTCGCGGCGGCTGCCGACTACTCGGTCTCGTCGCCTTCCGCGACGCGAACAGGGCCACCACTGGTCGGCATCCCGTATTTCTCCCGCCACTCACGCACTTCGCGGAAGCGCTGCATGATGTCCGCTTCGCGCTTCACGTATTCGGCGTCGTCGATCTCGCCCATTTCCAGCTGTAGCTGCAGCGCCATCAAATCCTCCTTGATGGGCGTGTCGTCAGTCAGCTCTTCGCGCACGACGCGGTCGACTTTCTCGAGCGTCCACCTCGTGCCCCAGACAGGGCCGAGAAATGGCGCGAGCAGGATGTTGGTGAGAAGTCCCATAGTTAATCAGACCCCCTCAGGGCGCTTTCTCCAGCTTCAGCTTGATGTTCACGAAGTTGTACGGCGGCCACGGCCCCGTGTACTTGAAGGTCAGCAGATCCTCGTAGTGCCGGCTGATCTCCTTCACTCGCTCATCGAATGGCTTCTCGGCCTTGCGATCGACGAGAAACGCGGCGTTGAGGATCATGCGGTCGCCAATCACCTTGTTGCTGCGGCTGGCGACGGAGACGTCCTTGAGCTGCTCGTGGACGTGAGTCACGTAGCGGTTGCTCGCCTCTTCCATCGCTGCTTCGACCAGACGACCCAGCTGCATTCGGGCGAAATAGGTGGAGGACGCGGCGTTCCGGGTGATCTCGTCCTTGAGACGGCGGATTTCGTCGTTTTCGCGTTCGATGGCCGCGACGACTTTGTCGCGGTCCCACAGGATCTTGAGCCCGAACTCGATTTTGTCCTGCATCTTGTCGAGAACGTCCGTGAACGCCTGGTAGGTGGATTTAAGCAGCGCCAACACATCGTTATCCGAGCGAAAGACGGTGCCGAACGACATCGGAATGAGCGTGAACTCGCGCATGACCGTCTCGTTCACGAACTCGTGCGCCAGAACGTTTTCGCGGGTGGGGTCGTAGATCACGATCGGAGTGTCGCTGACGACAGCGGCCAGGTCGTTGTGGTTGACCGTGTACACCCGCGCGCCGCCGCCGATGCCGATCTCGCCAAATTCCCGCGAGCGGTCGTTGCGGATGATGCAGTAGACGTACTTGCCCTCCGCGGTATCGGGGGGAGGCTCGGATTTTTCCGCTGCGTTGGCTCTGTCGCTCATGATGGTTTCCGCATCAATGGGTCATTTCGCGGCTGCGATGAAGATCCAGATACCGATTGTAAACCCGATTCCAACTTTTAGCGCTGTCGAGACCGCCCGGCCGATCAAGGCCCCTTTCGCGACGCGTGTGGCGTCCCCGGCGGTCGAGCCACCCGAGAGCTCTGCGACCAATGCGCCGACGAACGATCCCACGAACGCGCCGATGACCGGGCCAACGATCGGGACCGGAAAGCCAACCATTGCCCCCACGATTCCACCAATGATCGCTCCCCAACCCGCCCGGCGCGACCCACCATACTTGCGGGCGTACTTTCCCGCCAGCGAGAACTCGAGCAGCTCCGCCACCAGCGCCAAAACGCCCACCGCAACCAGGCTGAACCAGCCAATCGGCTCGCCTGGGACCGTCAAATTATAGGTGACCGCAGTCGCGACCATTATCCAGAGGCCGGGCAGCCCCAGGACGATCAGTATCTCGGAGACGATGATCACGCACGCCAGAATCAGCAACGCCATTAGCCTAGTTCCTTTGCTAAAGAAGAGAGCAGCAAGCCCGCAGTCGCGACACCACTCCCCGCCAGCGCCCTGGAAGTATCGCGCCGGGTATGAATGCGCGCGAGAGTTGACAGCGTGCCGCGGCTGACCGTCACCGATTCGATACCTCGGTCGGCGAAAGCCATGCTGTCCGCAAGGATTCCCGGAATGAGACGCCCAACGGCGAGCTTCAACCCCGCCGCGCCGGCGATGGCTTCAGCTGCGGGCGTTATCCTGCCGGGCTTGGGCCCTGTGTACATGCATCGCCAGCGGCCGGTATCGTCGACCGTGTCGCAGTTGATGGCCAACATTCCAGGTTTCGCCCGACTCGCCCAATCGCGCGCGCCAGCCAGGCCAAGCTCCTCACCACTGGTGATGAGAACCCCCAGGTCTCGAGCAGTCGAAGCGGACTGTGACGCGAGCAGCACGGCAGCAACTCCGCTCGCATTGTCGACCGCCCCCGGAGAATCGGCGCGCACCCAGCACAACATTGAAGGAAGCGCACCAACCACCGCTGCGATCGCGAGCCCGTGCCACACCGACTGCGGTGGGCTCACCCACACGAGCGACATCAGGAGAACGAGTAGCGCCGAGGCCGTGACGACGCTCAATGTGATTGAGCTCGCTATCCGAATCAGCATCGGCACGGTTTGAGACTTCGAGTCGATATGAGCAACGAGCCATACCTCCGGATTGCCACGCCTCGCTTCCAGATTGACCGATCTCGCGCGCTGAAAAGGAAACTCCGCCGTCCAGCGCCGCCTCGCGTCAGCTGAAGCGAGGGTGAGAGCAGTGACCAGAGCCGCTCCAATCACCAGAGCAGCGAGCGGCCCCTGATGAATTGCCGTACGCGCTGCGACGACAATTGTTGCGGTTTGCACGGCCGCTGCGATCGGCGGGCCCCACCGACCCGGCCACTGGGAAAACTCGAACGGCAGCTCCGCGCAAGCAAAGCCCGCACGCTCGAGCTCATTCCTGCAGATCGCCCGCGCCTTTGCTTCTTCAGGACTTCCGGCAAACCTGGGCACTTCCGACAGCCGGTCGAGCAGAGTCTTGGCGCGCTCAATGAGCTCTGCGTCAGCCATTCGGTCTGGTCTAGGCGAGGCCCATTTTCGTTTTTACCTCGACCATCGTCTTCTGAGCTTCGGACCGGGCGTGCTCAGCTCCAGCGGCAAGAGCCTTTTCCATCTTCTTCGGGTTGGCCGCGATCTCCTTGGCTCGCGCTCGAATCGGAGCCAGCTCTTTCTCCATCGATTCGTGCAACACCTTCTTGCAGTCGAGGCATCCCCAGCCGGCCGTTCTGCACTGCACTGCGACGTGGTCGACGGTCGCCGGTGGACTGAACGCCTTGTGCAGGTGATAGATGTTGCACACCTCCGGCGTGCCGGGATCCGTGCGCCGAACTCGCTTGGGATCCGTTGCCGCCGGCCGGAGCTTCTCCCAGACCGACGCGGGATCCTCGAGCAGGTCGACGGTGTTGCCGAGGGATTTCGACATCTTGGCCTGGCCGTCGAGTCCCATCACCCGCCGCGTCGGCGTGAGAAGAGCCTTGGGTTCCGGAAAGAAGCCGCGCCGCGCCTCGTCCTTTTGTGCCCCGCCCCCGTGAGCAGCTGACGATTCGGGATCAAACCGCGCGTTCCACTTCCGCGCAATTTCGCGCGACAGCTCCAGATGCTGCACCTGATCTTCACCCACCGGCACGAGCTCGGCACGATACAGCAGGATGTCCGCGGCCTGAAGCACCGGATAGTTGAGCAAGCCAGCCGGAACGCTCTCCTCCCGACTCGCCTTCTCCTTGAATTGGGTTTGACGCTCGAGCTCTCCCAGCGGCGTCAACGTGTTGAATATCCAGGCTAGCTCGGTATGTTCCGGCACCTTCGACTGCACGAAGAGCGTGCATTTCGCTGGATCGAGCCCTGCGGCCAGCAGCGACAGCGCCATGTCCGCAGTGCGCGCACGCAGATCAGCCGGCGCGTAGGGAACGGTGATCGCGTGGTAGTCGACAATGCAGAAAAACGACTCGTATTTGTGCTGCAGATCAACCCAGTTCTTGACGGCTCCGAGGTAATTTCCGATGTGCAGCGAGCCGGAGGGCTGAATGCCGCTGAAGATGCGGGACATTGCGCGAAATTAAAGAGCGAGAGAGACGAGTTGCAAGCAATTTCACCAACTGATTCTGGCGATGAGGAGCTGCTCGACGTCGCGATCGAAGCAGCACGCAGCGGTGCTCGAGTCATTCGGGCTGCAACCGACGGCCGCGAGAAGCTCGTTTGGGAGTCCAAAGGACACTCGGATTTCGTCAGCGAAGTAGACAAAGCATCGGAGCGCGAGATCACCGCCACCATCGCGCGGCGATTGCCGGGCGCGTCGATGCTCGGCGAGGAGCTGACACCGACCGCGCTTGCCGGCAAGGGAATCGTCGTCATCGCCGATCCCCTCGATGGGACAACGAACTTCCTGCACGGCTATCCCGAATACTCAGTGTCGATCGCCATCGCCCGCGACGGCGAGGTGTGCGCCGGAACCGTCCTCAACGTCGCGCGCGACGAAGAGTTCACGGCCCGGCGTGGCGGTGGAGCGTTCATGAACGGCAGGCGCATCAGAGTGTCCAGCTTGAGGGAGCCACCGAGAGCGCTCATCGGCACAGGCTTCCCCTTCAAATCCCTCGAGAAGTTGCCAGCCTACGTCGAGCAGTTCAGTTTGGTGATGCGCGGAACCGCTGGCATTCGGCGCGCCGGCTCGGCCGCGCTCGACCTGTCGAATGTTGCGTGCGGCCGATTCGATGCGTTCTGGGAATTGACGCTCGCGCCCTGGGACGTCGCGGCCGGCCTGCTGATGGTGCGGGAGGCAGGCGGCATCGTTACGGACCTGGACGGAAATCCGGCGACGGTCGAGGCAGGTGCCTTTGTCGCCGGCAATCCGGCGATGCACGCGTGGCTGCTGCAAACCGTGAGACGGGCCAACATGAGCAAGGGAAAGGCTGAATGAAGCTGGTCGAATGCGTTCCGAATTTTTCCGAAGGCCGTCGTCCCGAAGTCGTCGCGGCAATCCGCGATGCCATCGCGGCGGTCGAAGGTGTGTCCGTGCTCGACGTCTCGTCGGATGCATCCCACAACCGCTCCGTCATCACGTTTGTCGCCCCTGTGGACACGGCGGTCGATGCGGCCTTTGCCGGTATTCGTGCGGCAGCCGAGCGAATCGACCTTTGCAAGCACACCGGAGAGCACCCTCGTATCGGCGCGACCGACGTCGTTCCGTTTATCCCGCTCGAAGGATCGACGATGGAGGACTGCATCGCGCTGGCGCGCGCTCTGGGCGAGCGCGTTGGACGCGAGCTCAAGATCCCGGTTTACCTGTACGAGCGCGCTGCCACAACACCAGCCCGCGAGAATCTGGCCGACGTCCGCCGGGGGGAGTTCGAAGGATTGCGGGAGGAGCTCGGCAACAATCCCGCGCGCAATCCCGATTTCGGTCCGACCGCGATCCATCCGACTTGCGGCGCAATCGCCATCGGCGCCCGTCCTTTCCTCGTCGCCTACAACGTGTACCTCGGGCCCGCATCGAACCTTCAGATTGCCAAGAACATCGCCAAGGCCGTGCGCGGGTCCTCTGGCGGGTTCCGCTACGTCAAAGGCTTGGGTCTGGAAGTCGATGGTCAGGCCCAGGTCTCGATGAATCTGGTCGACACCGAGAAGACGCCGCTGCACAACGTGTTTGATTTCGTGAAGCTGCGCGCCGAAGTAGAGGGCGCCCAGGTGACGTGGAGCGAGATCGTCGGGCTCGTTCCGGAGCGAGTGATGATCGACGCCGCGGTCAACTACCTCCAGCTGCGACAGTTCACGCCGGCGCAGCTGCTCGAGCGACAGGTGCGCGAAGTGATGAGCGGCGGAGAGAGCGTGAGCTCCTTTCTCGGGTCCGTGGCATCGTCCAACCCGGTGCCGGGCGGGGGAAGCGTGGCCGCACACGCTGGTGCGCTCGCGGCAGCGCTGGCTCAGATGGTGGCGGGTCTCACGATCGGGAAGAAGAAATACGCTGCCGTCGACGCCGAGATGAAGGAGGCTGCGCTCAAGGTCGTATCGCTCGGGAACACACTGGCTTCATTGGTGAAGCGCGATGCCGAGGCATACTCGCACGTCTCGGAGGCGTACAAGCTGCCGAAGGAGCCGGCGGAAGCTGCAGCGCGTCGGACCGAAGCGGTGACCAGCGCTCTGCTCAAGGCGGCGGAGGTTCCCCTCGAGACGGCGCGAGCATCAGTCGAAGTTGCGAAGGTTGCTGTGTTGGTCGCCGAAAAGGGAAATGCGAATGCAGTGACCGATGCCGGCGTTGCCGCGCTCCTCGCCGAGGCGGCCTGCAAAGGCGCTGATTACAACGTTCGAGTGAATGTTTCAGCGCTCGAAGATCCGGCCAAAGGAGCCAGGCTCGCCAGCGAATCGAGGCAGTTGGTGAAAACGGTCGCTGATCTGGCAGCAAAGGTGGCCGCCAAAGTAGAAAGCTCGTTGTCGCCCTAGCGGGCGGCGGCTCCCACTGGCTCGTCCGCGAGCGCTGTCAGGATGCGCGGTCCGTTTTCAGTCACCGCGATAGTGTGCTCGAAATGCGCGGACCGGGTTCCATCGATGCTCACGACGGTCCAGCGATCCGGAAGCGTGCGCGTTCCAGGCTTCCCAACGTTTACCATCGGCTCGATCGCTATCGTCAGACCGGGCTGCAGCCTCACTCCGCGCTTCGGCTTCCCGTAATTGGGAACCTGCGGATCTTCGTGAAATCCGACGCCTATCCCATGCCCAACGAGGTCGCGCACGACGCTAAAGCCCGCCGCTTCGACCACTTCCTGCACCGCGGCTCCGATGTCGCCCAGGTGATTGTCCGTGGTCGCCGCCTCGATTCCAGCGGCCAGCGCCTTCTTCGTCACGTCCAGCAGCCTCTTCGACTCGGCGTCGATCTTTCCGACCGCGACCGTAGTCGCCGAGTCGGTATAGTATCCATCGAGCTTCACGCCGATGTCGATGGAGACGATGTCGCCCTCCTCGATCAGGCGCTTCTTCGAGGGAATTCCGTGGACGATCTCCTGATTGATCGACGTGCAGATGCTGGCGGGAAAGTCGTAGAGGCCCTTGAACGCGGGGATCGCTCCTGGATGACTGCGGATGAAGTCATCGGCGATCTTGTCCAGATCGGCCGTCGTCATCCCGGAGGAGACGCTCTTTTCCAGCAGCCTTACCGTCGCCGCCAGTATCTCGCCGCCACGCGCCATGATCTCGATCTCGCGCGGTGACTTGATCTGAATCATTTCTTGAGCGCCTTGAGAGCGCGCGCGGTCACTTCATCGACGGAAGCGTCGGCGTCGACTTTGCGCACCTTCATTTTGTGTTTGCCGTACCAGCCGACCACCGGCTCGGTTTGCTTCCTGTAGACTTCGAGGCGGTTCCGGATCGCTTCAGGCTCATCGTCCTTGCGCCGCACCAGCGTTCCACCGCACTTCGCGCACGCAGTCCCGGGATCCTTGCCCATATAGGGCGTCTGGCAGTTCTGGCAGACGGTCCGAGTGCTCAGCCGCTTCACCAGCTCGTCGTCGTCGACGTCGAACAACAGCACGTTATCCACCTTCTTGCCGATCTCGCCCAACATCGTTGCCAGTCCCTCGGCCTGCGGCACCGTACGCACGGCGCCGTCGAGAATCGCCCCCTTCTTCGTGGCGGGCGAGGTCATCACGTCCTGAAGGATACCAAGAATCACCGAGTCGGGCACGAGGTCGCCACGATCCATGTACGACTTGGCTTCCAGCCCGCGCCTGGTTCCGTCGCGGACCGCGGCGCGCAGAACGTCGCCGGTCGCAATTTTGGGAATGCCCAGGCGGACGGCTAGCTTGTCGGCCTGGGTCCCCTTCCCCGCACCGGGCGGGCCGAGCAGCACGATGATCATGATCTGAACCGCCGAAAAGAGTCGGAGGAGCTTTTGGCTCCTCCGATCGAAACTAGTAGGTGCCGCCCGCCTGTCGACCGCGGAATCGTACGCGACCCTTCTTCATGAAACCATCGTACTTCCGGAGCAGGAGGTGTTGATTGACCTGCGCCATCGTGTCGAGCGCCACACCGACAACGATCAGCAGCGAGGTTCCACCGAAACGGAACGGCACGTTGATCATGTCGCCGATGAACACCGGCAGTAACGCGATGAACGTCAGGAAGAGGGAGCCGGGGAAGGTGATGCGCGAGACGACATGATCGATGTACTCAGCGGTCTTCGCTCCGGGCTTGACGCCGGGAATGAAGCCGCCCTGCTTCTTCAGATTCTCGGAGATGTCCACCGGATTGAAGATGATCGACGTGTAGAAGTAGGTGAAGAACACGATCAGAATCGTCTGCGACACGTAGTAGAGCCAGGTGCCTGGTTGGAAGTACTCGGAGATGATGCGCGCCGTCTCGTTGCCGCTGAACTGGGCGACCGCGCCCGGCGCGACGATCGCGGACGATGCGAAGATGATCGGCATCACACCAGCCGCATTGACGCGGAGCGGGATGAAATTCTTCGCGGCTTCCCTCTGCCGGCCTCGCGCCATCGTCCGCTGCGGGATCTGAATCATCACCCTGCGCGCTGCCATCGTAATCGCGATCGTGCCGGCCACCACCGCGACCATGACGATTCCAAGTACCACGAGTGAAAAGGGTCCGACCGCCTGGGTCTTCACGAAGCCGAAGGTGCCGAAGATTCCCGGCCAGAACCGCTCCACGATCGAGAAGAAAATGATCAGCGAAGCGCCGTTTCCCAATCCTCGCTCGGTGATCTGCTCACCGAGCCACATGACGAACATCGCGCCCGTGGTCAGGACCAGCACCATCTGCAGCTTGAACCCGAATCCCGGGCTCACGACCGCGTTTTCGAGCGACGCCGTGAAGAGCGCGAAACCCCAACCCTGGACAACGGCGAGAACGATAGTGACGTAGCGCGTCCATTGTGTCACGCGCTTTCTGCCTTCCTCGTCCTTCTGCATCTTCTCGACAGTCGGGA
>Ga0193735_1000250_pt1 | contig 17240 bp, 14 predicted proteins | sample U1m2metaG_FD_145080 | JGI IMG/M metagenome (GOLD analysis project Ga0193735, IMG submission 145080) | Soil microbial communities from a riparian zone of the East river system, Colorado, United States - U1m2 | ecosystem: Environmental > Terrestrial > Soil > Riparian zone | place: USA: East River... | reverse complement strand
GCACGATCGGACGGGTATCGATTACGCCCCGAGAAAATGTCCCCATGTGTTCGATCGCGGAAAAGTAACCCAGCAAATCGCGCGTTGTAGAAGTAACATCCAGAAGGATGAACTGAACCAGGCCGAGGAAAAATAACAGGGTAATTGCGCAGAAAGAAATAACGGCAGCGATGATTTGGTTCCTGGTCAGAACAGACGTCAGACAGCCAATGGAGAGATAAAACATTCCTAGCAACAAGAGCATCAAATAGGAGCCAAAGTATGCTCCGGCGGAGTGCGCGGCTGGCTGGTTTGCTATTTTCGCAAAAATCCAAAAGTAAAGCAGGGTCGGGATCCAGAGAATGAGGTAAAAGACCAGTGCCCCGAAAAACTTCGATAGCACGACCTGCCAGTCGCGCACCGGCGCAGTAGTAAGCGGCTCAATGGTGCCCAGCTTAAATTCTTCGGCGAACAGGCGCATCGTGATCAGGGGAAAAATCAAAACGAATGCGAACCAAAAGAAGATCGAATTGAAAAACGCTTCCTGCACCGTGTACTGCACCTGGCGCTGGTTCATGAAGGAGACCTGAAAGTAAAAATCAATCCCGCTGACGATGAGGAAAAAGATCAGCACGATGTACGCGATCGGAGAATGGAAATAGCCGCGCACCTCGCGCAAGAGCAGGGTGTAAAACTTACGCATGGGCGCGAAGCGCTGGAGTGATGGAGTGGTTGATCTCAGATCAGATCGGGATGCGTGAGCTCGACGAACACATCCTCGAGCGTCGCTCGGCGCTGGGTTAATTCGCGCACCGCCCAGTGGCGATCGGCGGCCAGCCGAAAGACCTCTTCGCGCACATCTGCCCCCGACTCCACCCGCAGCGAAAACCTCTTCCATTCATCCTCATCATCGGTAACCACTTCTCGCACACCTGAAATCTTCTTTAGTTCCTCCGCGGCGTTGTCCTTTCCGACTTTTGCTTCAAGCACTACGCCGCCAGCTTGCCTGATTTTTCCGAGCAAATTATCCGGCGTATCACACGCCTCGATTCGACCCTTGTGAATGATGATCACCCGGCTGCACGTCATCTCTACCTCCGGCAAAATGTGCGTCGAAAGCAAAATTGTGTGGTGCTTGCCCAGGTTCTTGATTAGTTCGCGCGCCTGCCGGATTTGATTTGGATCGAGACCGATCGTGGGTTCATCGAGAATGAGAAGATCAGGCTCTGCTAACAGCGCATCCGCCAGACCGACGCGTTGTCGATACCCTTTGGAGAGAGTGCCGATCAGCTTCTTTTTGACGTCCTTGAGACCACATAATTCCTCTACATCGCCGACACGCTCCGCGACGCGCCGATGCTGCACTCCCTTGAGCGCCGCGCGATAATTGAGATACTCCGTCACCCGCATGTCGCTGTAGAGCGGCACATTTTCCGGCATGTAGCCGAGGTGCGCCCGCGCCTGGAGCGATTGTTCAAAAACGTCGTATCCAGCGACCGTAGCGCGCCCCGAAGTAGGCGGCATAAAGCCAGCGAGAATGCGCATGGTCGTCGTTTTACCTGCGCCGTTTGGCCCCAGAAATCCCATGATTTCGCCCTGGCTGACCTCGAAACTCAAATCCTGAATGGCGGGCTGGCCCGCGTAACGTTTTGTCAGATTTTCAACCTTAATCATTCTGCGATATTTTGAGACAACTGAGGCGCGATTGCGTTGCCAAATTTTTAGCGCGCCTTTAGGCTCACGTTCGCAAGTTGTCGGTTCTTTCCCTCGGCCCCGATTACGCCGACGGTGAATTCCACGTCCGCGCCGCTGTCTACGGATCGAAGCAGCTCCTCGACCTGTTTAACTGAGCTAACATCATATTTGCCTACACGATAAATCACCAACCCACGCTCAGCGCCCGCTTCATCTGCCGGGCTGCCCGGTTCGACCGCAGCAATTAACACGCCCCGCCCCTTCGCATAACCTAGCGCATCACTTAATTCCTGACTCAAATTTTGCAGCTGCATTCCAAATAACTTCTCCGCGTTCGAAGTCGATGTTTCTTCGGTACCAGGCACAGTTTTTGTCGTGGGCTGTATGCGCGCCGTTTTCTTGAATCGATTCACGCTTTCACGCACGACCTGCGCCGGAATGGCGAAACCGAGGCCCTGCGTGGGGACCCCTTGCGGCGTGAACGCCATCTTTGCCGACGCGATGCCGACCAGCCGACCGGAGACATCGATCACTGGCCCACCGCTGTTACCGGGGTTAATAGCCGCATCGGTCTGCACGAGGTCTTTATATTCGGTATCGTCCACTGTGATATTGCGCTTCACAGCGCTAAGGACGCCCCGGCTGATGGAACTGCCGTAGCCAACGGCATTACCTACTACAATCACTGTCTGGCCAAGCAAGTTCGGAGAGATGTTATCGAGGTTAATGAACGGAAATGCGCTTTGCGCGTCGATTTTAATGAATGCCAGATCGGTTTTGTCATCGCCGGCAATGTAATGAGCGTTATAGGTTTTGCCGTCGTTTGTCGTCACGTGAATCTTCAAGTCCGCGGCGCGCTCGACCACGTGCTGGTTGGTAACGATGTAGCCACCCGGATCGATAATGAAACCGGAGCCGAGACTTTGCAATGTCTGGCGAATTTGGCGGGGCCGGATCCGGTTGTAGCCGAAGAATTGCGCATACACATCCTCAAATGGATCGCGCACGGTGCGTCGAACTACACGCTCGGTATTGATGTTTACCACTGCCGGCAACACCTTGGCTACAGCCAAAACGGCCGGTTCCGAAGCCGGGTCGGCTTGTGCAAAGCAAGATCTCGATCCTGCAAGGACCAACATCGCAGCAATAACCGCGCCCACTGCAGTTCTCGATGCCATCTTCATAATTCCTTGACGATTTCCGCTGGAATTAAGGGGCGCTGCTGTGAATACGCTTCGGCGATTCTCATGAGGTCGAGCTCGTCTTTTTTCCGCTTCGTCGACCTGCGTTGTTCATCTTGCCATGCCCACACTTTGCCGCGGACAATATCTTCCAAACTGGCGACCGGAATGTGGCGATTGAGAACTTCGCGTTCTGTTGCACGAGCGAGGGAATCCTGATAGCGAACATCCGTCGTAAATTGGACATTTAGCTTGCTCCCAGGACGTTGTGCGTTCATCGGATGCTCGAATCGTTTCACACGAAACCTAGCGGCTTCCAGTTCACGTCCGATCTGTTCAAGGTTCGCTGCGACCACAACGAGATCGACATCCACCGTGTAAACGGGTTCAACGTAGCAATTCACCGCCAGTCCCCCAATCAAGCACCATGGCTCATTTTCGTTCAGCACGGTGACGAGTTCAGCGAAATCGCTCGCCCCGCCATTTGTTACCGATTCGTAGATTTCAGCAGCAGTCATCTGCGCAGCCAAGTAACGAAACCGCATTGGCACTGTCAACTTGCCGCGGCACCACTGTAGGCACGGCCCTGTGGGCCGTCGTGGGTCGCGTTTATCGCGCGTAATACCGACCACAGGCCGGTGGCTACAGCACTTGCCGCGCCGCCCAATCATCGGAGATTAAATCGCCATGCATACATCAATGGATGCTCGCGCAAACGTCGACCTGATCGAGGAGAACTACCGGCGCTGGCAGGAAAATCCTGAGTCAGTCGATTCGGGATGGTCTGCGTTTTTCGAAGGATTCGAACTGGGGAATCTGCCGCAACTCGACGGGGCGGCGGTGGCGGAAGCCGAGGCTCGCGAGGCAGCGTTGCAGACACGTGTCGATGGTCTCGTATATGCCTATTGTTCGCTGGGGCACACGATTGCACGCGTCGATCCACTGGCAGAATCGCGACCGCGAAATCCGTTGCTAAGCTTGCGCGAGTTCGGCTTCAGCGAATCAGATCTCGATCTTCGCGTTTCGTCGAAATTTTTCCTCGACAATCGGCCTATGACTTTGCGCGAAATGATCGCCGGCCTCGAGAGAATTTATGCCGACTCCATCGGCTCGGAATTCATGCATATCCAGGACCCGCGCATTCGCGAGTGGGTGCGGATGCGGTTGGAGACGCGGCCGCAAAAGCATTCGACACCGCCCGAGGTTCAGGTAGCTCTGTTGCGCGCGCTGCTCGAAGCCGAATCGTTCGAGGTCTTCCTGCACACGCGCTACGTGGGACAAAAACGGTTCTCGCTCCAAGGAGGGGAATCGCTCATGGTGATTCTCGATACGATCCTGCACAGGTGCCCCGAAGGTGGCGTCGAGGAAATTTGCATGGGAATGGCGCATCGCGGACGCCTCAACGTGCTCGCGAATTTCTTGCGCAAATCGCTGAAGGTCGTCTTTACGGAATTTAGCGAGAATTACATTCCCGACTTGGTGGCCGGCGATGGCGACGTGAAATATCATCTCGGTTATCGCGCGGTGCGCAGACTTGCTTCGGGAGCCGAGGTCGAAATTCGCCTCTCCTCGAATCCAAGTCACTTGGAAGCTGTCGATCCCGTGGTCGAAGGAAACGCGCGCGCGCGACAACGAATTCGTGGAGATACCGAGCACCGGCGAAAAGTTTTGCCGCTGCTCGTGCACGGCGACGCGGCTTTTATTGGACAGGGAATCGTAGCCGAGACACTCAACCTGTCTCAACTACACGGTTACAACACCGGCGGCACAATTCACATCGTGGTGAACAATCAAATCGGCTTCACTACGCTTCCCAAAGACGCGCGATCATCTTCCTATGCCACTGATATTGCCAAGATGATTGAGGCACCGATTTTTCATGTGAATGGAGATGATCCCCTGGCCATTAAATTTGTTAGCGATCTGGCGTTCGATTTTCGCCAGCGATTTGGGCGCGACGTGGTGATCGACATGTATTCCTATCGCCGTTATGGCCACAACGAAGGTGACGAACCCTCGTTTACCCAGCCCGATCTCTACGCAAAGATCGAGAAACGACCTTCGGTCACGCAGCTTTACAAACGCGAGCTCCTCGAAGCCGGAACACTTAGCGAAGACGACGCTGCCTCTCTGGAAACCGAGTTCGCTCTGCGGTTGGAGATGACGCGAGACGAAGTCAGCGCCATTGAAAAGCGGAAGGCCAGTGAAAAGGCCAGGTTCAAGGAATCGACTGCAATATTTCAGCCGGAATACACAAGCACTTCGGAGCCGACGTCGATCAGCGAGAAAATGCTGAAAACCATTGTCGATGGTCTTACCCGCATACCAGAAGGTTTCGAGGTTCAGCCGAAAATCAAACGCATCGTGCTCGATCACCAGCGCAAGGTCTTTGAAGAGGGCGGCCCCTATGAATGGCATTATGCCGAAGCGCTCGCATTTGGATCATTGTTGTTGGAAGGAATTCCGGTTCGATTGTCGGGACAGGATAGTTCGCGCGGCACGTTCAGCACGCGGCACTCGGTCCTTTACGATGCGAACACCGGCAAGCCCTATGTGCCACTCATGCACCTGGCCGTAAAACAGGCGCGCATTTGCATTTACAATAGCCCGCTCTCCGAAGCTGCCGTGCTTGGATTTGATTACGGCTACTCGCTGGATTACCCAAAAATGCTCTGCTTATGGGAAGCGCAATTCGGCGATTTTGCGAATGCAGCGCAAACGATCATCGATCAGTTCATCGTCTCAGCAGAATCGAAATGGCAGCGGCCCAGCGGCATTGTGCTGTTACTGCCGCACGGCTACGAAGGCCAGGGGCCAGAACATTCCAGCGCGCGACTCGAGCGGTTTTTGCAAGCATGCGCCGACGACAACATCCAAGTGTGCAATCTCACCACCGCCGCGCAGTATTTTCATGTGTTGCGGCGCCAGATGAAACGCGACTTCATCAAACCACTCATCATTATGACTCCAAAAAGTCTGTTGCGCGCCGGGTTCGCGTCGTCGCCTGCGGAAGAATTCATCCATGGCCGGTTCGAGGAAATTCTCGGCGCGCCCGAAGCCGGCCCCACCGACAAAGTGAAACGGATTATCTTTTGCTCGGGCAAAGTGTATTACGATCTGCTGAAATATCGCGCTGAGCGCAAGGTTGATGACGCAGCGCTCATTCGCATCGAGCAACTGTACCCACTTGCAGAAAAAAGGCTGCGCGAAATGCTCAAGCCGTTTCCAAAAAACGCGAAGCTCGTGTGGTGCCAGGAAGAACCGCAAAACATGGGCGCATGGACTTTCATCGAGCCACGATTGCGCACGCTCTTTTGCAGCGAGATCGCATACGCGGGACGCGACGCCGGCGCCAGCCCAGCCGTCGGCGCACTCGCTCGCCACAAACGCGAGCAAGCCCGGCTCGTCGGCGACGCCTTTTCGCTTTGAGCTGACTTTGCGGTAATTGATCCGCATCCGATGGAGCTCGTGCGCCGGAGCGGCAATCGCCGACCGCATCGACAATGCGGGGGACAATCCATTGACTGAACTATCAGAGATCGTGCTAGAAAGTATGGCCATCGAAAATTTCATCTGCGTGCAATGCGGGACGCAGTTCGCTGAAAGCGCGCAACCGCCGCTAAGCTGCCCAATTTGCGAAGATGAACGGCAGTTTGTTCGGCACGAAGGCCAGAAATGGACGACGCTCAAACGGCTGGCGACTGATCATCACAACCGCCTCGAAGAAGAAGCGCCACGCCTTCTGGGGATCGGCACCGAACCGGAATTTGCGATAGGCCAGCGTGCTTTGCTTCTGCAATCGCCCGGAGGAAATCTGCTCTGGGATTGCATTTCATTGCTGGACGACAAAACGATTGCCGAGGCGAACTCGCGCGGCGGTATCCGCGCTATTGCGATTTCGCATCCGCATTTTTACTCGTCAATGATCGAGTGGGCTGAACGATTCGGTGCGCAAATATTTTTGCACGCCGCCGATCGCGAATGGGTCATGCGTCCCGCGGACGCGGGATCGCGCATTCAATTCTGGGAAGGGACGACTTTTTCGCTCTGGGATGATCTCACCCTGATCAACTGCGGCGGACATTTCGAAGGCGGCACCGTGCTGCACTGGCCGGCAGGTGCCAATGGGAAAGCCGCGTTGCTTACAGGCGACATTATTACCGTAGTGCAGGACCGACGGTACGTCAGTTTTATGCGAAGTTATCCAAATCTTATTCCGCTTGGACCCGCGGCAATACGCCGCATCGTCGAGAGAATCGAACCATTTCCGTTCGAGCAAATCTACGGCGGCTGGTGGAGCGCGAACGTTCTCTCACATGCAAAAGCATCAGTGGCACGATCGGCTGAACGTTATTTGCGCTGGATCGGGACCTGAGGCGTCATTAATTGTAGAGCAAGCGCTCCGCTTGCCGACAATTGGTTGGCGGCCGATTCGGTTGCCCTACAACTGTAGAGGCGACCGGCTGCTTTGCATGAGAACGCAGGCGGCACGCCTGCCACTACAGCGCATTTCGATTCGTCAGGTTATCCACAATGCGCGGCAGGGCAATCGCAGCTGGTTCGCGAACCAGCCGCGTTGCGAATTGTGAGAGCGGCGTTTCCTCGGGATTCACTTCGATAAGTTCACCCCGAAAGCATTCGGGGATGGCCCGCAGCGCCCAATCGACGATATATCCAAAAGTCGCAGTGGTTCCGACGACAATCCCAACGTCGCAAGCTCCCCGATCAAGATAAGTTTCAACTCGCCGCAGTTCGGTCCAGGGCAGTTGCTCCCCAAACCAGACAACGCCAGGTCGCATGAGCGCGCCGCATTTCGCGCATCTTGGAACGACATTTTCTTCCTCTTCCTCCTGTTCCTGCTCGTGCTCGTGATCGTGCTTGCGCTCCGTGAAACCAAAATCACAACGCGAACACCTGGTAAGGAAAATGTCGCCATGAATCTGCACCATCTTTTCCTTCGGGAGTCCCGCACGCGCGTGCAGGTCATCCACGTTCTGAGTAACGAGCAGGAACTCGTCTGCGTGTTGGGCCAGTGTCGCGATTGCCGCGTGCGCTGCATTGGGTTGTGCGTTCCAGATGCGGTTCCGGCGCTCGCGATACCATTCCCAAACAAGTTTCGGATCTCGCGTGAATGCTTCCGGTGTTGCTAGTCGTGCCGGATCGAGGTTTCGCCAGTAGCCGTCCTTTCCACGAAAGGTCGGAATTCCGCTTTCAGCCGAAACGCCGGCGCCGGTGAGAACGAGAACACGCACAACATAAGATCGATAGGCGGCGGCGATTTCCAAGTCAGCCGCTACACATTACTCGCGTCGTTTCGATACTTAATGTTGCCAACTGCCGTGTTGGCTTGCCAGACTCGCTCCCATGAATCACACCGCAAAAGAAATTGAATCCGGAGCTATCCGGGAAATTGAGCCGGAGGTAAGGACGCTGTTTACAAAGGTAGTGGAACGCGATCCGCGCGAGGCCGCCAGGATGCTGGAGCCGTATCCGGACGAGTTTATTGTTCAAATGCTGGAGCTGCTAAATCCCGCCTCAGCACTGAAGATACTTCAACGCTTCGATCCGTCGCGGCGGCAAACCGTTCTGGCCACCGCTTCGCCTGAAACGAATCAGCAATGGATGCGGAATCAAACGTACCCGGAACGTACCATCGGACGATTAATGCAGCCACCATTGGCAGTCTTCAGTCCGCAAACAACGGTGGCCGAGGCAACCGAACAGATTCGGCGTCTCGCGAGAAAAACCATTATCACCTACGCCTTTGTCACAGACGAGCAAGAGCAACTCCTGGGGGTCGTTGTCATGCGCGACATGCTGCTGGCACAAAGCAGTCAGCGGCTCGAGGAAATCATGCTCACCAATCCGTTCTATCTCACGCCGGAGATGTCGCTACCCGAAGCAATGAGAGCGGTGCTGGTTCGGCATTATCCGGTCTATCCGGTTTGCGACAAAACGGGACGACTACTCGGCCTATTGCGCGGTCAGATGTTATTTGAAGCCGAGGCCATCGAACTCAGTGCGCAGCCAGGGGAAATGGTCGGCGTAGAAAGAGAGGAACGCCTTACCACGCCGTGGCTGCGAAGTTTGAAATTTCGGCATCCCTGGCTTCAGGTAAATTTATTCTGCGGATTACTCGCCGCACTTGTAGTCGGATGTTTTCAGGAAACGATCGACCGCATCATTGCGCTGGCAGTTTTCCTGCCAGTGCTCATCGGTCAGGCAGCAAATACCGGAGTGCAAGCACTGGCGGTCTGCTTGCGCGGGATGACCCTGGGCGATTTGAGATCCGGCAGAGAGCGGATGCTCCTGATCAAGGAAATGTTGCTTGGAACATTAAACGGAGCCTTGACCGGCGTAACAGGTGGAATCGCGATGTTCATCTTTGCAACGATGGTGAAAAGCCCGCTTGCTCTGACGTTAGGTTTGGTGGTGTTTCTCGCTATCACGATCAGTTGTTGCTTTAGCGGCGTGGCCGGCGCCATGGTGCCATTGGCTCTCAGGAGATTCGGGGCAGACCCGGCAATAGCGTCAAGCATTGTGGTAACAACGTTCACCGATGTTGGCTGTCTGCTCGTGTTCCTTGGGCTCGCCGCCTGGTTGATCTAAACAAATCGAGATTAATGCCTGTTGGAAAAAGATCGCGTTGCTGTCTGCGCTGCCTTATCAATCGGCCAATATGAAATTACAAGTCTTCGTTTTAGTCGTCCTTACGTTCTGCGCGTGGTCTCCAGTTTACTGTGCCACTGACACTCCCGAAACACGGCACCATGAAGCCGACCGTTATCTCCAAGCCATTCCGCCAAAGGCGTTGTTCGAGGATATGGCTGACAAGATGGCGACAAATCTTCCCGCGGATCAACGCCAGCAATTCAAGCAAATGATGACCAAAGACCTCGACATCGCGGCGTTAAGCAAAGCGATGACAGACGCAATGGTAAAACATTTTACGACTGAAGAGCTAAAGGCATTGACCGATTTTTATGGCTCGCCTGTCGGGAAATCGGCAATGCAAAAATTCGGCGCTTACATGGCAGATTTAATGCCGGTAATCCAGGCCGAGATGATAAAAGCACAGGCAAAACTGAGTCAGTGAACTTTTTTATCAGGAACACAGGAAAGTAAGAAAAATTTCTTTCCTGGGACCGAGGATTCCTGGTTTCCTGGTTTCCCAGATTGATACAAATTTTTCGAGGTCCTGACCTACGTCAGCTTCTGATTCGCCATTCCGGGTTTCGGATGTTTATATGACAGCCACAAAAATATGAATCCGACAATCGGAATCACGATGCCCATTGGCAGAACCACTCCCACATTACCCGGCGAGAAATTATGCGCCACGATCATCTGATAAATGTGCCCTGCAGCTGCGCCCCAGGCGAACGCAGAAGGCGGTATGAGCGTTGCAAAGCGGAACGGCAAGCTTGCTTTGAATGCAATCACTCCTGCGATTCCCACGCCCAAACTGGCGAATCCCACTTCTGCCTGAAACGGGCTGTTTTCCCAACCAATGAATTCTGCCGCCAGATCGCCAACGAAGACATGGAAAACGAAATTCACTAGATTGTTTATACCTATCGTGAAAAGCAGGTAGTAAGAGAACAATGCCTCGGCAACTACATCGGCCCGCAGCGGCTTTGGCTTGTTGACCAATGATAGCACTCCGGCAGCTAAACCGATGATGAGAAAGCTGAAGAAATAGTTAGCTACAAAAAAAATTAAGAGCCCAGAAAATTTCGACTCATCCATGCGCCGGATCCTAACGGATCGCCAAACGTTGTTAAGCACAAATAGCGCGGGGTCGGTTTCAAAACCCCACTGAACATCAAATCTGAGCGGCAGCGTTTCCGCGCTGTCTTGATGATGAAATTACAATGCGCGGAATTCCTCGCCGCATTCGAGAGCCACTTCGGCTTTAAGATTCTCCAGGTCGCGACCAACACTCGCAACAGCAGTGACTTTGTCGCCCGCACGGAAAACCGCGGAGGCGTCCTTCGCTTTCAAATCACCCGACACAGTTGCGCGATCGTCTCTGCTGCCGCGACCGACGTAGCGGATGGCCAGATCGAAATGATTGCTCCAGAAAAATGGCGGAGCGACGAATCGCTCGCGTGCGCCGAGAATGTTACGCGCCGCAGTTTGCCCCTGCCGTTCTGCCACGACCCAGTGTTCCACACGAATGCGGCCTGCGCGCGGATCGGGCCACCGCGCGATATCGCCGGCGGCAAAGATTCCCGAGACATTTGTTTCCAAAAATTCGTTGACCACGACGCCGTTGTCAGTGGCAATGCCCGCCTTTTCGGCCAGCGCTACATTTGGCCGAACGCCGATTCCCACGACCACCAGGTCGCAATCCAAAATCGTTCCGTCATCGAGCTGCACATGCTGCTGTTGGATGGCTGCCGGAGTTCGGCCGAGATGGAATTTCACGCCGTGGTCTTCGTGAGTTTCGCGAATGCGATTTCCCAATTCGCGCCCAAGAATCTTCTGCAGCGGCAGAGATCCTTTTCCGACGACTGCGACGTCAAGTTTACGCTCGCGCAACGATGCCGCCACTTCCAAGCCAATGAAGCTTGCGCCGATGACTACCACGCGCTTCGCGTTTTTCGCTTTCTCGATAATGCGTCGGCTGTCGCGTAGCGTTCGTAAATAACAAACGTGCGGCAAATCGTCCCCCGGGATTTCAAGCCGCACAGGCTCGGCACCGATGGCCAATAGCAGCGCGTCGTAAACCAACGAGCGACCATCCGACAATGTCGCCTGTTTGGTTTTCGGGTCGATCACGAACACCGATGTGTTGGTGATGACGTCGATCTTTTGCTCGCGGTAAAAATCTGCTGAGCGCAATGGGATCCATTCTTCCGGCGCTGTGCCTGCGAGATAATCTTTGGAAAGATTCGGCCGATCGTACGGCAGAAATTCGTCAGCGCCGATAAGCGTGACCGGCCCGTCGTAACCTTCGCGGCGCAACATTTCCGCCGCGGCATTGCCGGCTGCGCCTGCGCCAACGATCACCACGCTCGCTGGCGACGATTTTGGTTTACGCGCTGGTTTTTTCTCTTTCCTGCCGACCACGAAAAAACGCCGGCCGCGTTTATCAATGTTCCAGCAAGGCGTATCGCTCAACGCCGGCGCACCGATCGCCTCCCCCGTACGAAGGTCGAAGCGGGCGTGGTGCCACGGGCAGCGCACGGTGCAATCGACCATCAATCCTTTTGCCAACGGACCACCGTAATGCGTGCAGGTAGCGCCGATCGCAAAAAGTTGAGAGCCTTGTCTGGCCACGAGAATTGCTTCACCAAACGCGTGCCCCAGAAGCATTCCTCCATCCTGCACCTCGTCGATGTCGCAACCCTTTTCGAAATCCGGGCCTTCGAGTTCGCGCGATGCCTCAGCCATAAAATCTTCGTTCGCTACGTCAAATTGGAATCGCGCCGGAACAAGGCAGCGCGCCTAACCTCCTGCCGGTTCCGCCGGTCCGCTCTTTGCACCCGAAAGCAAATCGACTCGCACGAGCGGATCGTTCGGCAATACTATTGGGCCTTCCCAACGAAGGAAGCCAGCCGGCGCAGGATTCGTCAGCCAAACTTTTGTGTCCGGCACAGTCACAAACAGCTTTGCGATCAGCGGAATTTCCGGATGAATAATGAACTGATCTCCTCTTAGCGAACGTCCGCCCATTCTCATGAGGTCGACGCCGCCGTGGGAAATCTTCACCGTTACAACTTGCGGCTTGAGCGTCGGGAATGGCGAAAAACCAACTGCCTTGAGCTCAATCTGTTCACCCTTAAGGAGCTTCTTGCGCAGATTACTCAATGCGATCGTGAAGCCGAATCCGGCAAACGTCCGGCCGGGTTCAACATCGATTTTTTCGCTGACAGCTTTGTTGTCTTTGCGGATGTGCGCGCTGGCCATTCCCGACGCGAAGTCGACAGTGAACTCGCGCTGCGGTTTTCCATGCATCAGTTCCTTCCACGACCATTGTTCTTGCCTCAGCTCACCGTCTTGCCGAAATCGCGCCTTCTCCTCAAAAAACTGTCCGTGTGGCAATCTGTAGGTGATGACCACGTAAAGATGTTGATCTTCGACCCACTGCCTGAACTCTCCATCCGCAATTTTTCTTCCGTTGGCCTCGCAGAGTCCCGGAAAACCATGCGCCGCGCCTGCCAGCTCTGTTACTTCGATCGCGGAGGCGGGTAGCGTGAGCCATCCGGCAACAAAAATCGAGGAAAGAGCTGCCAGTTTCCTTTCTATAAACATACCTGTACACCTATCGCCTTGAGACACAGGAACGGCGGCACTCGACGAGCGCCGGATTCGCGGATTTTGGTAACGGGGTAGTTACCAAGTTGGTGAATGTTTGTAATCGACAATCGTCAGACGGTCGTTATACTCGCGGGTAATGAGCGCTGACATCACTTGTTCAGTAAAGATCGCAGGTGGCTCGCGGTCTGTCCCAACGTCGGCGCTCGAAGTCTGGCGATAACAAGCGACCGTTTCTCAACGGGCGCTGATTACTCTCTCTTCTCCACAAGGGAGATTTGTCTCTGCCCAATGAAAATAACCCAAACCTTTTGAAAATATGTTGATAGTGATGAAACCGAGCGCCACCGCGCGCGATATCGATGCGGTACTCAAGATCATTGAGACAATCGGGCTCCGGCCCCATTCGATGCCTGGCGCTACGCGCACGGCTATCGGTATCACAGGAAACCAGGGTCCAATCGATGGCCGGCGTTTTGAAAATTTGCCGGGCGTTGCAGAGGTCATCCGTGTCACCAAACCGTACAAGCTGATCACGCTCGATCTGCGTCCGGAGAAGACGATTGTGCAGATCGACGGTGCGACGATCGGCGGAAGCGAACTCGCCATCATCGCGGGACCTTGCGCGATCGAGAGCCGCCAGCAGGCGTTTGCTGTAGCAAAAGCAGTCAAACTAAGCGGTGCGCATTTCTTCCGCGGATGCGTTTGGAAACCCCGGACGTCGCCCTACACATTCCAGGGGTTAGGCGAGAAGGCGTGGGAAATCATGACCGCGATCCGCAATGAATTCGGACTCAAGATCGTCACCGAGGCGGTTGAGGAATCTCATGTCGATCTTATCGAAAAGTACGGCGACGTAATTCAAATCGGCGCCCGCAACATGCAGAACTTTTCGCTTCTAAAGCGAGCAGGACGATCAAGGTTGCCCGTGCTGTTGAAGCGCGGAATGGCTGCAACTCTCGAAGAATGGTTGCTGGCAGCCGAGTACATCATGGCTGAGGGGAACTACAACGTTATACTTTGCGAGCGGGGTGTTCGCACCTTCGCGCAGCATACACGTAACACACTAGACCTCGCCTCGGTTCCGGCGATCCGGCGCATTTCGCATTTACCGGTGATCGTCGATCCGTCACACGGCACCGGTACCGCGTACATGGTCACCCCGCTCGCGCGCGCCGGAATCGCGGTGGGAGCGGACGGTCTCATGATCGAAGTTCACAATCAACCGGAGCTTGCTCTTTCCGATAGCGCGCAGGCGCTGACCTTTTCGCAATACGCGCAGCTCATCGAAGAAGTTCACGCCATTCACGAGCTCACCGCGTCGGTCTCATGACACGATTACTAAGAAAACCTGGGGCGAGCTTAAACCAAAAGTGCAGCGGCTGTAGCCACGGCCCTGTGGGCCGTTTCCCTATGGCTAAGCAGCACCTGGGCGAACCGGCCACAGGCCGGTGGCTACAGATATGTGAAAATCGCTGCTAACAGCGTCTAAAAAATGCTTCTGCTAATCGACAACTACGACTCTTTTACCTACAACCTCGCCCAGTATTTCGGCGAGCTCGGCTGCGATATTGTGGTCAAACGCAACGACGAAATCTCAATTGATGAAATCGCAGACGTAGCTCCGCGACACATCTGCATTTCCCCAGGTCCGTGCACGCCACGCGAAGCTGGTATCAGCAAGGAAGTCATTCTGCGCTTCGGTCAGGAGATTCCGGTTCTCGGCGTTTGCCTCGGTCATCAATGCATCGCCGAAGCGTATGGCGGGAATGTTGCCCGCGCTGAGCGCCTGATGCATGGAAAGTCATGTATGATCAGCCATGACAGCAGCGCGCTTTTTTCAGATTTAGCGACCCCGTTTGAAGCCGGCCGGTACCATTCGCTCGTCGTCGAGCGATGTTCATTTCCCGAGTGTCTCGAAATCACCGCCGAAAGCGACGACGGAGAAATCATGGCACTGCGTCACCGCGAATTCCCGGTCCACGGAGTGCAATTTCATCCCGAATCAGTGCTTACACGAGATGGTAAAAGCATCCTCGCGCGATTCCTCGCTCTCGCACCAAAGCTTGCCATACCCCATCCGCACCCTCGTTCCCTATGAAGCCTCCGACAAGTCTCGGCGCGTGTGGGTCGCCTCTCCCCTTACTGAAAGGGGAGAGGATGGAGGTGAGGGGTTTTGCAAAACGACGAAAGCTAAACCGACGATCCTCACCCTGCCCTCTCCCTTGCCAAGGGAGAGGCGATGAACACGCGAACGTATAACCAGAGACGCACACGACAGCAGATGACGCCGCAACTCACTCCAAGTCTGGATGAATTCATCGAGCTCGCGAAACACGGCAATGTCATTCCTGTGTTCGCCGAGCTCGTTGGCGATTGCGAAACACCGGTCTCGGCATTCAAAAAATTTAGCCACGGCGGTTACAGCTTCCTTTTTGAATCAACGGAAAAAAATGACGTGTCCGGCCGCTTTTCGTTCGTCGGATTCGAGCCGCGAGTAATTATTCAAAGCTTCGGACGCGACATCCGTCTCGTGCGAGACGGGATTGAGGAACGATTCAGTACGATCAGCGATCCTCTCGATGAGCTCCGCAAGTTGATGGCACGGCATCAATTTGTTTCGCGTCCAGAGCTACCGCGGTTCGCTGGCGGCGCCGTCGGGTTCATCGGCTACGAAGTAATTCGGTTGTTCGAGCCGAAAGTTTCCGCCGCACGCAAGGACGACCTGCAACTACCCGATATGCTCTTCATGCTTACCGGTAACGTCCTCATCTTCGATCATCGGCTGCGCACTTTGAAAATCGTCGTCAACGCCTTTCTCGATGATCGGCCGCCGGAAAAAGTCTATGCGCGCGCTGTGGAATCTGTGGATTCCATTCTACAACAATTGGCCGCGCCGGTGGATTTGCCGCTTGTTCCGATTGCGCCGGATGAAAAACAGCCGATGCCGCGCAGCAACTTCCGCCGTGAAGAGTTTGAGCGCGCGGTTGAACGAGCCAAGGAATACATCCGCGCGGGCGATATTTTCCAGGTGGTTTTGTCGCAACGCTTCGAATCGGATTTCACGGGCGAGCCGCTCGATTTCTATCGCTGCCTTCGTTTCATTAATCCTTCGCCGTACATGTTTTGTCTGAACTTCGGCGACGATTTTGCGCTTGTTGGCAGCTCGCCTGAGATGCACGTCCGATTGACCGGCGACGCGGTCGAGATTCGTCCAATTGCGGGGACACGCCCTCGCGGCCTCACTACTGCGCAAGACGAACGAAACGCCGCCGAACTCCTCGCTGATCCGAAGGAACGCGCGGAACACATCATGCTCGTAGATCTCGCGCGCAATGATGTCGGGCGCGTTGCTGAGTTCGGCTCAGTCCGCGTGACCGAGATGATGGGGATCGAGCGCTACAGCCACGTGATGCACATTGTTTCAAATGTGACGGGACGTCTGCTCCGGGGTTGCACTGCATTTGATTTGGTGAAGGCGACATTTCCGGCAGGGACCGTCTCCGGCGCGCCGAAAATCCGCGCCATGCAAATCATCAGCGAACTGGAACAAACCAGACGCGGCTGTTACGCAGGGGCAATCGGCTACTTCGGATTCGGTGGCAACATCGATTCGTGCATCGCGTTGCGCTGCGCCGTGTTGAAAAACGGCACGGCCTATGTGCAGGCTGGCGCAGGCATCGTCGCCGATTCGAACCCGGCCGCAGAATACGAAGAGACCGTCAACAAAGCGCGCGCGATGGCAAAAGCGCTTTCAATGGCGCAGCAAATATAATCGGAATGCAATTAGCAAAAACAAATCGGCAAAGCGAAAGCAACCGGCGAGCGGATCAACTTTCCCATACGGGAACTGATATCGGCGATTTCGAATTGCGCGACGCGACACTCCGTCTGATGCAGCGCAAACATCTCAGCCGCGCAGAAGCCGCAAAGTTGCTTGAATGCCTCCTTAGTCCTGTCACTACAGACGCGCAGATAGCGGCGGCGCTCATCGCTTTAGCGGTTAAAGGCGAAACCGTCGAAGAACTCGCAGGAATGGCCGAAGCGATGCGGGATCGAGCCATTCATTTGAATTCCCGTCACCGCAATTACATCGATACTGCAGGGACTGGGTCGAGTGCG
>Ga0193735_1000249_pt1 | contig 17259 bp, 18 predicted proteins | sample U1m2metaG_FD_145080 | JGI IMG/M metagenome (GOLD analysis project Ga0193735, IMG submission 145080) | Soil microbial communities from a riparian zone of the East river system, Colorado, United States - U1m2 | ecosystem: Environmental > Terrestrial > Soil > Riparian zone | place: USA: East River... | reverse complement strand
GGTTGAACAAGGTTAAATCAAAAATAAAGGAGATGATATGAATACTACTGAGGAAGTCGCAACAAAACTGGTGGACTATTGCCGCAAAGGCGAATGGATGAAGGCAGTGGACGATCTCTATGCAAAGGACATCGTCAGCGTGGAGCCGCGCGCGATGGAAAATATGCCTGCAGAAATGCGAGGACTCGATCAAGTGCGTGGAAAAACCGAATGGTGGGAGAAAAATTTCGAAGTGCACAGCTCGAAAGTCGGCGGGCCGTTTGTAGCCGGGGATACGTTCGTGGTGCAGTTCGATGTGGACGTGACCGAGAAAGCTTCCAAGAACCGAATGCAGATGTCGGAGGTGGGAATCTATAAGGTGAAAGACGACAAAGTCGTGCACGAACAATTTCTGCCGCTTGCACAAAAGAAAGAGTAGGGACGGCGCGGACATTTTCGTATCAAGCGCTTGACGTGAGCTAGGCGGCAGCAAGAGCGACGTGGGGACGCGTGCGTACTCCTAAAGCTTTGTGCGAAACGAGCTCGCGTCTCGGATAGATTTCGCACGTAGTGCTTTCGGAGTGCGATGCGTCTTCGCATCGCTCTCCTCCGAGAGGTTCTGCGCTATCGGCTAATGAACAAAACGCGCGTTCGGACGATCATCGCTTCATTGCATCGCGGGAAGAGACTCGATATGTTCGCGCCCATGTCGGGAAAGAAAGAAAGGACGCGTCCGTCGGAAAGCCCCGCGCATTTTGGAAACGTCATGCGCAATGAATTCCCGCTGCTTATTGGCGTGGGAACCGTGGCCATTTTTTGGAGCACGGGTAGCAGACTGGTCGAACTCATCGCGCATCCGGTCGCGCTGATCGTCGTCTTCCTCTGGCTCTTTGCCGTTATCCTTTGGTCTGCGGTGTCTGTCGCCCGGCACGCCGACTGTCTTGCCATCAAATGGGGCGAGCCGTACGGAACTTTAGTCCTGACGCTGTCTGCGATCGCTATTGAAGTCGTGATGATTTCTACAGCGATGTTGCATGGCGAAAATAATCCCACACTTGGGCGTGACGCGATTTTTTCCGTGGTCATGATTGCTCTGAACGGGTTCGTTGGCCTGGTCCTGCTACTGGGTGGACTACGTCATCGTGAGCAAAATTATAATCTGCAGGGCGTTAACTCGTATCTGAATGTCATCATGACCCTCGCCGTGCTCGGCCTGGTCCTGCCAAACTACACGACCACAACGGGCGGGCCGACATTTTCCACCGAGCAGCAAATCTTTCTCATCGTGGTGGCGCTATTTCTTTACGCGATTTTTCTGCTCATCCAGACGATGCGACACCGCGGCTACTTCATGGAATCAGAGCAGACTGTTGTGGCGGCAGGTCCAGTTCATCACTCACTACGCGTGCAATCGACAGCTTTTCACGCGCCGATGCTGCTTCTTTATTTGATCGTCGTGATTTTGCTGGCCGAAAAGTTTGCCATCCCTTTGGACAACAGCATCGAGCAATTTGGAATGCCTCAGGAGTTTGGCGGCGCAATGATCGCGGCCCTGGTTCTTACACCAGAGGGAGTTGGTGCCGTTCAAGCCACCTTGCGCAATCAGTTGCAGCGTTCGATAAACATCCTTCTCGGGTCGGTGCTTGCGACCATCGGGCTCACAATTCCCGCCGTGCTGACGATCAGCCTGGTCACAAAACGACCGGTAACGCTCGGGGTACAAGGCGGCAACCTTCCGCTCCTCCTGTTAACACTGGCAGTCAGTGTGGTTACGTTTACAAGCAGAAAGACAAATATCCTACAAGGTTGTGTCCACTTGCTTCTCTTCGCTGTCTTTGTGCTCTTGATCTTTGCACCTTAAACTTTTTGCCATGGCGGTTGGACAGGTGTGCGTCGTTTTTGGGCCTGACGGCAGCACTTTATGCGTGTCTTTGCATTACGATCGCGTCGGGTCCTTCCTGGGCGACCTTGAATCCAAATCGCTCATAAAGACGCAACACCGGTTTACCCGCAACGAGGCTGACCGAAATTGTTGACTCATGAGGGTTCGCGCGGACCAATTGTGTTAGGAGGGCCGTTCCGATTCCATGTCGACGGTGCCCCGGTTTAACCGCAAAGGCGAGTTCCGGCGGTGCGTCAGGTTTGTGGGCCGGCTTACGCAACCAAACGGCGCCGAGGACTGATCCGTCTTTTTTGTCGTGCGCTACAAACCCGATATCGCCCGCGCGGCCCCAGCCCTCGGCATAATGCGAGAACTCCGGTCGCTGTAGAATCTCGCGGGAGGGTTGGTGATTACCAACGGAGGATAGCCCTTGATAAAGCATCTCCTGGAGGATCGGCTCGTCGTTGGCCAGAAGTGGTCGAATCTCGTATTCCATCGATCAGACATCAGCGTTTTTCATGTAATCGTCGCTGAAACCGAACGAAACACCAGTTGAAGACAGATGTCGAATAGCAACGCTGTTCTTCTGCGACTAATCCGTCGGCCACCGCACTCCGCTACAATCGCGTTGTAATCTTCCCGCAATTAGCAAACGTCAGGAATGGCAACAGATCGCGATTATGTTCTGGGTACCCACGAGGAAGAATTGGCGAGGCTCGGATTGCAACACCGTGTCTGGCGTCCGGTAGTTTTGGATTGTTGGCAGAGAGCCGGCATTACCGTAGGCAAACGGGTACTGGACGTCGGTGCGGGTCCCGGATATGCAGCAGTCGATCTTGCCGAAATTGTCGGGGCGACGGGTGAAGTCGTCGCGCTTGAGCGTTCGCAGAACTTTGTCCGCGCGATGGAAGAGGCATGCCGCGCGCGATCGCTCACAAATGTAAAGATTCACGAACTGGATCTAATGGCGGGCGAATTGCCCAGGGGAAATTACGATTTCTCCTGGTGTAGATGGGTCATGTCATTTGTCAGCGATCCTGCCATGTTGATCAGAAAGCTGGGCGACGTGATGCCCAAAGGGAGCGTGGCGATTTTCCATGAATATGGCCATTACGAGACGTGGCATTTTTTTCCGCGTTTGCCGAATCAGGAGCGCTTCCGCGAACATGTGATCGAAACTTGGCGTGAGTCAGGCGGTGAGCCCGACGGAGCAGTACCACTGGCGACGCTGCTTCCGGCGAACGGCTTCACCATTCGCTCGGCCAGACCGCACCTGTTTTGTGCGCGTCCCACAGATTACATGTGGCAATGGCCCGCTACATTCATTGAAATCTATCTTCCCCGGCTGATTGAAATGGGGCGGATCAATGAAGAATTCGCGGATCAAGTTCGCGACGAGCTGGCGAAAGCGGAAAAGAATCAGAACGCCATCATGATTACACCGTTAGTGTTAGAGATCATCGCCGAAAAACTTTAGAAGGCGGGGTTGCCGACGCCCCGTTCAGTCTAAGTGCCGGTATTCAATGGACGGTTCCCGCCAGACCAAGACGCTCTGCATCAGCCTTCAGTGCCGTAATCACTTCGGCGATGACAGCGTCGAGCGGCATGCCAAGCTGCTCGGCACCGCGAATGATGTCTTCGCGGTTCACACCGCGGGCGAACGCTTTGTCTTTCATTTTCTTTTTTACGGCCCGAACATCGACGTCGTGAATGCTCTTTGTCGGGCGAACGAGCGCGACTGCGACAATGAAGCCGTTTAGTTCATCGACGGCACACAGCGTTTTCTCGACAGGGGTGTCTCGCGAAACCTTTGCGTAATCCGCGTGCGAAAGAATTGCGCGACAGATTTCTTCGCTCCAACCGCGGTCGCGCAACCACGCAACGCCGACGAATGGGTGGCCTTCGGTCGCGCTGCGCTCCAGGTTCGGATGGCGTTCATAATCCATATCGTGCAACAGGCCCACTGCTTCCCAAAGATCGGTATTTTCGCCGCCCAATTGGGCAAAATGCTTCATCGAATCGGCGACGGCATAGCAATGTTTTCGCAGACTCTCAGATTGTACCCAATCGTGCAGAATGTTTAAGGCCTGAGTTGCGAGAGTTTCAGTGGCCATCTGACCTTTGTTTACCGAAACGTATATGAGATTGAGTAACGGAGTTCGAGCAAGTCGAAATCTTCATCGTCGAAGCTTTGAATAAAACGCGCCTTTCCTCTTCCGCTAACTCAGCGGATCAGAAAGGCGCGATGGAGGGAACGAGCTTAGATGTTAATCCTCTTCTAGGATCACGCGATCAACAACCATGTTGGTGCCTGTCCCGGCATAATGAACCCGGACTGGAACGCCCACTCGGACTTTTGATTTCACGGTCGCTTCGTCCAAGACCCTGCCGCTGCGTGTCACATACGACACCGTCTTGCCGAAACGATAACTCACCGGCCCCGAACTCTCCCGAAGCACGATTGCGCTTCCCGGGGTGTACTCCCTAATTGTCCCCGTGGCTTCAGTGGTACTCGTTGTCTGAGTGGTGGTTGTCTGCCGCTGCGGTTGCTGCGGTACCTGTCGCTCATTCATGAGTGGCTGCCGCGTGGTCTGTCCCCATGCAAACGATGCCACCATTGCCAGCGTAATACTTAATAGCATTTTTTTCATGATTTCCTCCTTCTTAGTTGAGTTGCGGCGGTAGTAAGCGTTCCTTCTTCCCGTTTGAATTCAACGGGTCAAAAAAGAACACGCCGCTGTACTAAAATCGGATGCGGCCTTGGGAGCGGACGCTTAAAGCTTTTCATGCTTCTTGAAGCCTTCGTTTACTTGGGGAAGTCTTCATCTTGGCGCTTGTTATGAAATTTTGGATTGGGACATCAGGGTTTCAGTATGCCGAGTGGAAGGGGAACTTTTACCCGGAAGATTTGCCGGCGGCGAAAATGTTACCGTTTTACGCGGAACGTCTTTCGACTACGGAAATCAATTATACGTTTCATCGGATTCCCGCGCCCAAGACGATCGATAACTGGAAGGCGCTAACTCCTGGGAACTTTCGGTTTGCGTTGAAAGCGCCCCAGAAAATCACGCATTGGTCAAAACTGCGTGAATGCGCGGATACGCTGCGATATTTCCATGATGTGGTTTCGGCGCTAGGCGAAAAACTGGGGCCAGTGTTGTTTCAACTTCCGCCCACTTTCAAGAAGGACACTCTTGTTCTGGGCGATTTCTTGAATGGACTGCCTGGCGGAATGCGCGCGGCGTTCGAGTTCCGTCACGAATCATGGTTCGCTGACGACGTCTTTGAAACATTGCGGACACGCAGCGCAGCGCTGTGTATCGCTGACACTGAAAAGCTGGAGACGCCAAGGGTTATCACCACTGACTACGGCTATCTGCGGTTACGCCGCGAAGATTACGCGGACAGCGACGTCGAACGCTGGACTAAGTTTGTCCGCGAACAAGAATCAAACTGGCCCGAAGTCTTCGTTTATTTCAAACATGAAGAAGCAGGCATCGGCCCGAAGCTGGCGTCGCAAATGAAGAAATTGCTGGAGTAGAAGTCCAGCCAACGTCCAACTCTAAACGCATCGGATGCCGAATTAAAGTTGCTGATCTACCTGCCAATAAGAATAAGGACTCCAGCGACGAGTGCCACAAGGTATAAAAGAAAAACGAACGGTCCGAGGTTTAAACCGAATCCTAAAAGGCCGTCGACAATCAGATAGACCGCGAGCAGCACCATGCCGATGTTCTTAGTGAATTTCATACCGCAGTATTTGCTCGCCGCCGCTGCCCGTGACAATCCAAAACGTCTATAGGGTCTTAAGGAACTTTATTAGTCGCGTTTCTCCGCAATCGAGAGTTTCGTCCCGTAGCCTCGTCGTTTGCATCGCTGCGTGCGGCGATCGCTATCTGCCGCCCGCTCGAATTACCACCGCTGAAATATCTTTCACATCTACGAAGGCGTCGTAAAACTCCGCGCCGGTCAGATGGGAAAGATAGACGATGTTGTCGGTTACTTGGCCGACTTTCCCTCCGACCTTTTCTCCGGATCTTAGGTGCAACTCGACAGCTTTGCCCGCGTTGCCCTGAAGGATGCTGAGTACAGTCGCATTAGGCTGGAGGGCGGCTCTTTCCTGCGCGAGCAAGCTGGAACAAGCGAAGGCCGCAATAATGATTCCGAGAAGAAGTGAGTAGCGTTTCATGATCGAATGGTTCTGCGCGACTAGGCTCCGTTTGGCGAGTAAATAATCTCTAGTTCGCCGCAGCTAATTTGGGGCGGGCGGATTGGAAACCACCCCTCCTTGATTTTCATTGGCAGGCGAAGCGCCTGCCCTACAATTCTGCATGGTCTCGATTGCCGAAAATCTCGAGCGCGTTCGCGAGCAAATCACGCAAGCAGCCGCAAAAGCTGGTCGCGCAGTAAATGAAATTGAGCTCGTGGCGATCACGAAAACGCATCCAGCCGAGAAAGTGCGCGAGGCAGTCGAGGCCGGGCATACACTTTTTGGCGAAAGCCGGGTTCAGGAAGCCCGGGCGAAAATACCAGAGCTGCCGTCAAACTTGCGCTGGCATTTCGTAGGACATCTCCAGAAAAACAAGATCCGGCACGCACTGCCGCTGTTCGAACTTTTTCACGGTGTCGATTCGCTTGCACTGGCGCAGGAAATAGACCGGATCGCAGCCGAGGAGGGGGCCCATGCGCGTGTATTACTAGAAGTAAATGTGGCGGGCGAGGGGAGCAAATTCGGTTTTAAGGCCGAAACTCTGCGCGCAGAAATAGGATCCCTTCTTGCGCTACCGCGATTGTCGATGGAGGGACTCATGTGTATTCCGCCGCTCGCGGAAGAAGCAGAAGCGTCCCGGAAATTCTTTGGGCAGTTGCGCGAACTGCGCAATTCGCTCGAGAAAGAATTTGATGTGAAATTTCCACATCTTTCCATGGGAATGACGCAGGATTTTTCGATCGCGGTCGAGGAAGGGGCGACCCTCGTGCGCGTGGGCACGGCGATTTTCGGCGAGCGACCCAGACGGCAGAAGGATTAATGCGCCTTGAACCAACAAACATTCAGCAGATAGGGGACGAACTTGCCCTATCCTGGAATGATGGGACGGAATCGTTTTTCAAGCTAGAGAGTCTCCGACGTGCGTGTCCTTGCGCGGGATGCGGTGGCGAACCCGATGTGCTTGGTAATATCTCGCGGCCGCAGGTAACGTATACGGGCAAGAGTTTTCAACTCGTCGGCTTCGACCTCGTAGGCGGCTACGCATTGCAGCCGCGGTGGGCCGACGGACACAGTACTGGAATTTATAGCTTTACTTACTTGCGGCGATTGGGAGAAGCTCTGAAGTGAAGGTGTGCGATAAAACCGAAGCCGATTCATGACTCGGACACTGAAAATCGCGATTGTTTTGCTGTGCTTCGCGTTGTGCGGAGCCGGCACTTTCATTGCCTCAACTGCGCGAGAGGAATCCAAGCAGCCGCAAAAAATGAATACAATTCCGGTTAAGAATCACGAGATCGCGCGGCGTATTTGGATTGTAGCCTAGGTGTAGAGGCGGCCGTGTCGGCCGCAGGAGCTCAACGTAATGCTTAAAGGTCGGCCGCTGCTACACCGGAATCGTGATTCGTAACAGCGTCGTTCCTTCAGTTCGCGGATGTAATTGTCTATCCTGCAACTGAGCCGGAACCAGGAAAAATTCTCCGGGCCTAAGGTCGACATCCGCGCAACGCAGCGAGCCGGTGAGGCAACAGACGATTGCGAACCGCCCGCGAGCGGCAATCTCGCGCAGTGAATCGAGACTCCATTTCTGGATCTCAAATAAGTCGTCACGCAGGAACAGTTCACCTTGGGGTTGCACCAATCGGGGGCGAACGTCATTGAAATCGATGCATCGAAGCGCCTGATCGATGTGTAACTGACGCTGCTTGCCTTTGTCGTCCATACGGTTCCAATCGAATACGCGATAAGTGGTATCGCTGTTCTGCTGGATTTCGATCAGTAAAATACCGGCGCCCACAGCATGAAAGCGCCCTGCCGGAAGGAACGCGGCGTCACCCGCTCTGACTCTGATTTTGTGGACGTGATCGGCCGCCGTGCCATCGTGTAGCGCCTTCTCAAACTGCTCTCGCGTGATCGCCTCACGAAATCCGAGATAAAGCTCGGCGCCTGGATCGGCTGCGGCAATGTACCAAAACTCCGTTTTCGGTTCGCCCCCGAATCTGCTGGCGGCTTCTTTTGGCGGATGCACTTGCAGCGATAGTTTCTCGCGGGCATCAAGAAGCTTCAGTAGCAGCGGAAAACGTGGAGCGTCGGGAACGTCTCCAAAGATTTCGGCCCGATGTTGAGTCCAGAGTTCGTGCAAAGGTTTGCCGCGCAGCGTCCCGTTGCGCACGATGCTCTGTGCTTCCGGCCGATCTGCTATTTCCCATGATTCACCGATAGGCTTCTGCGGTGGCAATTTTTTGCCGAACCCAGATTCGAGGCGCCGGCCGCCCCAGACGCGTTCCATGAAAACGGGTTCGAAGGTGAGGGGAGTCAGAGCTGGATTGGCCTTCATTACGGATTGCCGCCGCCGCGGGTGAACTCATTGCGGATTGCGGATTGGTAAATTTGTAGGGCGTTTCTGTGAAAGGCCATTTATTTATTGGCGTCCGCCGACGGCGGACGCTCTACAAACGAATGCGACACTTTCTAAAATACTGGCTACCATTGCTAATCTGGGTTGGCGTGATTTTCCTCGGCTCGACCGATCTAATGTCGGCTGAGCACACGTCGCGATTCATTGTTCCATTTTTGCGCCGGCTGAAACCGGATATTTCGGCGGAGACGCTTGCGTCGATTCACTTCATCCTTCGGAAATGTGCGCACGTGGGCGAGTACGCTGTTCTGGGACTGCTTTTGCTTCGCGCTGCGACTTTGATGACGAATTTCAAGCGGTCGATACCAATTCTCTACGTGAGTGTCTTGGGCGTGTGCCTGTTTGTGGCTGCCACTGACGAATTTCATCAAACGTTCGTCGTGTCTCGTGGCGCTTCGGTCAGGGATATCATGATCGACAGTGGCGGCGTAATCCTCGGGCTGCTAATCGCCTCGATATTTAGGATGAATCGTTCAATCAGACTCAAAAAAGCACCTGCGGACCCATAGGTGTGCAATCACAATTTTGACGCACCGCTGTGCCGTGGCTTGCCTTTCTCAGAGAGTTAATGAAATACTCAGCGTGAATGCTGATCGTAGTTGAAGGATTACATCTGTTCGCGTTCTCACTTCAGGTTTTCCGATGCGCTCCTCTGGAAGAACCAATCGTACCAGGTCAGACAGCGCGCTGAAACGTCACTAGGGGCGTTGCACTTGGAAATCCTAATGTTCGCCTCATGATAGAAAAGGTTACCGGCAATTCTTTGTCTTTGTCTGCGATGGTCAAACGTTGGGTCATGGCAACTCTCCCCTCCGTATTTTTTGCGATGGGGATTTGGTTTGTAGTCAGTTCGGTATCGCCATGTATCGCAGGAAGCGTCACGCAAGAGGGCGGAACAGGCATCGATGCCAGAGGAACGTCCAGGATTACAGCCACGCCAAAGCGCGTCAAAGTTAGTGATGATTCCGCCAGCACCGATATTGCCTGGAATACCGGCAATGGATCACAGGGTTTCGTTTTCGTGACGGCAAACGGTCGGCCGCCAGTTCTTGTCGCTGCAGGTAACGAAGGTAGCCGCGTTATATCATGGATTCGGAGGGGCAATTATGTTTTCGAACTCTACGGAGATACTGAACGGCGGACATTACTCGCCGCAGTAACTGTTTCCGGCGTCGCCACAGAACCCGAAACTCCTTCTAAAGGAACAGGATTATCGCACAGCCATCTGCCCTGGCTGCTGTTTGCCGCGCTCTTCGCAGTTTTGTATGTCGCGCTTTACTTCAACTCGGCAGGACCGATGCGGACGAAATTTCCGCTTGAGCCGGCTACGTCGCCTCATCCACTTCACGTTGCGCAAAATCTGTTACTCGGCCTCGCCACCTTCATTTGCGTGGATGGCGTGGTCTTTCATACCCGCCTGTACACCTCGATTCTGGCGCCCGATTCTTACGCGGGGCGAATGGCGGCCATTACACGAGCCGAAAGGGATCGCGTTTCATCGGGCCTCAAAGAGGTGCTGGTTTTGGGCGATTCGAGGATGGCGGAGGGATTTTCTCCCCCGGTTGCCGACAAACTCAGCTCTCTCGATGGATTCAAGTTTGTGAATCTCACGGAACCAGCTTCCGCGGTGAACATATGGGACTATATGCTGCGAGAAGTCGATCCTACGAGACGCCGTTACTGGGCGATTGTGGTTCCCTATGGCATCGGCTTTGAACCAAACAGCGCTGACCCTTTGAGGGTTTCCATGGCAGCTCCGCTTTTACGCTACGACGACTGCTTCAATTTTGCGTCTGCTTTTCAGCGATGGTCGGGTCGCTTCAGAGCGTTCACAGCATGCATATTGCGAGGCTCGGCATTCCAGAGCGACTTTGTCAACTTTCTCGAACATCCCATCGCGCGTGTACGAAGCGTCCAGCGAGAGCCCACGAGACTTCAAGCGCGCGATGCCTATAAAGGCCGCGATTATGATATCGCCGGCACTTCCTATGATCCCAAGACCGGTCAGATAACTTTTCCACCGCGATTAACTGAGGCCCAGAGAGACGCCATCAGAGACAGCCTGGTGAAACCATCGCAATCGGAGACCCAAGATTTCCTGAGAATGCAGCGGGACGGGATCCAGCGAATCCTCAATCGTTATTCGGCCAGTTCGACAGAGATCGTCCTTACGCCCGTACCTCGCGGTCCATTTGCCGGCCTCCCCGGAGCTTCCATGACATTCCACGCTGCTTTTCCCACCATCACGACTCAGAGGGCCGTTTTTTCCCTCCCCGAACAAACGTTCGATTTTCTTGAGAAACCCGAATATTACTTTGACGGGTACCACCTTAATTCAAAAGGCCGGCAGCGATTTACTGAAACGCTGGTAACTGAGTTAGTAGGGCGCCTGCGGTCGGGCAATTCGAATAGGCGTGTTCACTCCGACTCGAGGCCAGTAGCGGATCGCTTCCCGTTAGGCAACGCTGGCTCAGATATTGGGAAGTCCATTGGCGATGGTTTAAATGACAGCCCAGTAGACAAAGCCAACTAGCTATTAATCGAGCTACTCAATGTTATTTAACAGCTTTCAATACTGGATCTTCTTTTTGATCGTAGCGACGCTGTTTTACAGCGTCCCGTTTCGCATCGGTAAGTTCTTACTCTTGGGCGCGAGTTACATCTTTTACATGTGGTGGGATCCACGATTCATCGTGTTGATCCTTACCTCTACGGTAGTTGATTACTACCTGGGAATTCTGCTGGAGACAGCCAGTGGCCGGCGCAAGAAGTTTTTACTTGTTGTTAGCCTCGCAGTTAACCTCGGTATCCTTGGTTTCTTTAAATACTACGATTTCTTCGCAGGCTCGCTGGCTCGTTTGCTTCACGTGTCGGAGTCATCGGTTGTCTTGCAAATTATTCTCCCCGTAGGCGTCAGCTTTTACACTTTTGCCAGTCTTTCCTACACCATCGATGTCTATTGGGGGAAGATGAAGGCCGTGCGAAACTTCGTCGACTACGCGCTGTTTATCGCGTTTTTCCCTCACCTAATTGCGGGTCCAATCATTCGGGCCAGGCAGTTCATCTCGCAAATCCAATACTGGCGTCGCCCGGCTGCGATTATGGTGCAGAGCGGCATTGTTCTTGTTCTGTCCGGTCTGATTAAGAAGATGGTGTTCGCCGATCGATTCGCCGTCGTGTCCGATGGATATTTCAATGATCCGGCGGCGCACCCGGGCTGGCTGGCCGCATGGTCCGGTTGCATCGCTTTCTTCATGCAAGTCTTTTTCGATTTCTCTGGTTACACCGATATCGCTCGCGGTTGTGCCAAGCTGCTGGGCTTTGAGTTCCCACTCAATTTTGCTCGGCCATTCCTGGCCAGAAATCCGCCCGACTTCTGGCAGAGGTGGCATATAACCCTGTCCACGTGGGTCCGGGACTATTTGTTCATGCCATTTAGCCGAGGAAGGAAAGGACACTTCGTGTTGTTCCGTAACCTCATGATTGTCATGATACTGGTGGGGCTATGGCATGGGGCTAACTGGACCTTCGTAGCCTGGGGAGTATATCACGGTGTCCTATTGATTGGGTACCGTCTTTTCGATCGGGCGGCAAAGGGGACAGCGGTCTCCGAGGTGATGAAAAAGCGTTACTTCGTGCCGTTTAGCGTTGGCCTGATGTTTCTGTCTTGCACGGTAAGTATGGCTCTTTTTCGCCCGAGGACACTCGAGGCGAGCGGGTACGTCCTGGGTGCTTTATTCGGTTTTCAACACATCCCTGGTGAGTTTTTGTTAACGACTGGAACGATCGTGCTGATTTTTATTTCGCTGTTTTTAGCGGTCGCTCAGGAACGCACTCAGTTTATTGACCGTCTCGCACTTCAACCGGCGCGCATTCAAGTTCCTGCGTACGTTTGCGCGTTTTTGGCGCTCGAGCTGTTTCCCGCTACCGGCCAGGTGCCGTTCGTTTATTTTCAGTTTTGAATCGAGGAAATGGGAATGGGCCTGACTGGGCTCGAACCAGTGACCCTGCGCTTATCAAGCGCATGCTCTAACCAACTGAGCTACAGGCCCGTTGCGGCTACGCTGCGGAATTTTCGAATTTCGATTGCCGATTTTCGATTCGTCTTCGCTGCGCCCGTCGCGGGCAAGTACTTAAATCGACAATCGAAAATCGCAAATCGAAAATATCTGGAGGCAAGGGGATTCGAACCCCTGACTTCCAGCTTGCAAAGCTGGCGCTCTACCAACTGAGCTATGCCCCCTGTGAATTGTCGAGTTTAGATTGCGGAGCGCCCATTGCAAATGTGAGGGAGCGCGCATTCTCGCATGAATTGTTCTGGAGAACGTTCTTGCAAGAGCGCGGCGCCTATCAACCTGCGGCATTCGCAGTTCGGAAAAAGCCGAAGCCGGATGTCGATCTTATCAATCGGCATCCGGCATTCGTGCGCTTCTTCGAACGGGCGAAGCTGCGTTCGTGCGCTGTGAAAGCGGCCCTGCTTGCCTTATTGCCCAGTAGCAGGTACCGCCAAATACGCTGTTCTCGCACCGGTGACAGGATCGGTAATAGCTCTGCCCGTAATCTCTCCGTTGTCATTTATGTCTTTGGCGGTTTCGAGAATGGCAGAATAGCCGCCTTTAAGATCGTTGAGGTCTGTGGGGTAGACGCCGTGGTCCCAAATAACGGCACGACAATTACCGTCCGCGTCGCATGAGACACCGACTACCTGGCGGGCTTCGTTGATACCATAGGCCTCACTGTCTACATGTTCCGGGACACGTCCCCGCAACGGTTTGAGAACTTTGATGCCGTTGTCTCTAGTCCAGATAAAAGCGTGTAAATTGTTGCCCTCAACAAAGGCGGGGTCGCCGGCAAATCCCACGACATCGCCGTGTTGATTGATTGCCGTCGGCGTATTCCACCACGGGGCTGGCGCATCTGGATAAATATCCGTCACGGTGCCGTTTTCCCAAAGCACGGCATGCTTGGCCGTACGTCTTCCCTCGGCCTGGTCGCAGATGCCCGAAATGCCCACGATTTGACCATTATCATTGATCGCCGTGGCGGCTCCTGAGGTGTCGCCGGGGATCAGAGGGAGTTCGTGGATCTGGTCGTCTGGCGGTCCCAGAGTCCACATGGCTGGGAGAAACTGGAAAACTTGGTGGCGTGGCTCGTCCTGGCAGCAACACGTGTCGTCATGAACGCCAGTCTCCGCCCAGCCAACCGCCTGACGCAAGTTATTGGCTCCTGTCGCAAAACCATTGTTTCCACCCGGAAAATTGGGAAGCGCCCGCATCTGGTTGTTTTCCCAAACGAACCCGAGGTTGATATAGCCTACGTTGTTAGGCGTACTGTAGAAATTCATGCTACTCCAGTTCTCGACCGGCTCCGGCGTGAGAGTTTGGGAAATACCCACGATGATTCCCGCGGTATTTTTCACGTTCCATGTGACACTACTGTTTGGTCCGCCAAGTGTGCCGAGGTCGGTGAGCAAACTGCTTCGCCACAGCGTAGCGTGCCGGTTCCTATCCGGCTGTCTGGAATAGCCTGCCACCCAGCTCTGGTCATTGATGCTGTTTCCCCCGCTACTCGTTCCGCCGAAATCGGGGAGGTTAGACACCTGGTATTGCCGTCTCGCCTTTGTTGCTTCCGGCCCCTGTCCGTGCGCCGGCAATAAAGCCGCTCCGTAGCAAACAGCGGCCAGAATTATTAAAAGATTTTGGCTAGCTCTTTTGGTTGTGAATTGTGTTGTCATGTTTGTCTCCTTTGTTGAATTTTCATGACGACACTTTAGGGAACAGTAGAAAGTGACCACCAGAGCCACTTCGCAGGTTTCGTACGAACCACTTCACTTTGATTCGGGGTTCGACTAACGAATCAGCGGAGATAAGCAGTGGCTCTCGCCAGATCTAGAATAACGCAACGATTGAGGGCCGGCTCGGAAAGAAGCACCTGCCAATCGCTGGCGGATCGCCAAAATTACTTAATTCAATTTCGAATTAAGTGCCGCCGCGACCTTGCCGAGACCTTCTCGAATCTGCGCCCGCGACCATGCCGCGAATCCGAAGGTCAGCGCGGGTTCCGCCTCTGCTTTCATAAAGCAGGACGACAATGGCGACGGTCTGATACCGATCTCACTGCAGACACGCGTGATCAACGGCAAGTCTGTTTTCCGGCGGAGCCAGGCGACGAAATGCAATCCAGCTTCCGGGACTTCCAGGATAAAGTACTTACTTAACAACTTGTTGAATTGTTCGATAAAGAATTCTCTTCGGTCAGAATATAGTTTCCGCATCCGCTTGATGTGACTCAGGAAAAATCCCTCTGTCAGGAATCGAGCCAGCGTCGCCTGATCAATCGCGGGAGAGTGTTGATCCATCACGGCGCGAATCTTGATCATCGGTTCGACCAACTGCTCCGGCGCCAGGACATAACCCAGGCGCAAGGATGGGTAGAGGATCTTACTCATTGTGCCCGCGTAGATGACACGGCCGGCGTTATCAAGCCCCTGTAAGCAAGGGAGTGGGGGACCGGTATAACGAAATTCGGAGTTATGGTCGTCCTCGAAAATGTACGCGTCGCAGGTGCGCGCAAAATCGATCAAAGCCGTTCTTCGCGAGAGACTCATGGTCATGCCGAGCGGGAATTGATGAGAGGGAGTGACGTAGATGATTTTCGGTGAGCGTTGTTTCGACGGTCGCGCGATCGTGATCCCTTCCCGATCAACGGGTCTTGGAACGACAGTTGCCCCCGCGAAGCCGAAGGCTCGACGAGCCTGGTAAAATCCCGGGTCTTCGATCCAAGCAACCTCCCCTCGATTTACTAGAGCCATCGCGCTGATCATCATTGCCTGCTGTGTTCCGGCAGTGATGATGATCTGGTCTGGATGACAGCGCGCACCTCTGTGATCACACAAATAAGTTGCGAGCGCTTTGCGCAGGTCGGGGTCGCCACGGCTTGAAGCATACTGGAGCAGATGCGCGCCTTTTTTTGCGAGGACTTCTGCCCTGAGTCGTTCCCATATTGCGATCGGAAATTCATCAAGAGCGGCGACAGCGGGAACGAACGTGACCCCCGGTGGACCGGCGATTCCAAAATCGAATTGTTTTCCAGCTCGATGATCCGGAATATTTCTTACCCGATTAGAGAGGCGGGGAGGGCGTTCTGTGTGTGGTTCTCCTCTTGCAGTTTGGGCACTTAGAAAAGTTTCGGGTAACGGCTCGGCGACGAACGTGCCCGATCCAATTCTCGATTGAAGATAACCTTCCGAATGGAGCCTGGAAAAGGCGACGTTTACAGTGAATCGCGATACTTTCAGGTCAGCGGCCAGCTCGCGGGAGGAGGGAAGCCGCGAAGAGTTGTTGTTGAACGTTGCCGAAACCAATTCGTCGCGAACCTGGCGATAAAGCTGTTCATGGAGCGGTTCATCCGAAGCACGATCCAGTCGAACCATTTCAAAGGCCATGATCGAATGACGACGGCGCTGCTTCTTATCTGACTTTCTAGCTGAGACTCCTTTCACGATTCGAATTGTGCTCATTAAGCGAACTGGTGATAACCGCAAGCTCTGGTCGAAGTGGTATGGCCACTTTGTACCGAGTGGACTGTTGACACTTTATCACAATGTCAGAAGCTTTTTTAATGCAGACTCAGACTCCCTGTAGCGATCACGTTGAAACAAAAGGCCTGATTTATTTTGCGCGGATGCTGGACAAGATCCGGCTAAAAGCGCGGGGTGAATTGCCGCCGGACTATTTTACCGGCGTCGATGAAGATCCGACGATGTTCGATGCCCGTTGTACAAGATTTCTCGGTGTAAATTACGATGATCTTGTGGAGCGTACGCTGAAAGGTGGATCGGACGAGGAAATCCTTGAATGGTGTTTCGAGCGTGGCCGCCGCCCCGACCAAGAGGAAATCGCCGTATGGAATGCATTTCTGAGCAAACGCGGCTGGCGCGATGAAGCGAGCGCAGATCTGCAAGCAGCCAAGGAGCGGTCAGGCCTGGGTAATCGTGAAGATATTCAAACCTGGGTGGACCTGCACGACGCCGAGGAAGATAGGAAACCGATGCCGACGTTCGCCCGCCAGGGGTGAACGCTGTTCCGCAGCGAAGACGGCCAAAACGCAGGTCCATGTTCTTCGATACGAATCTGAACGTGCAGAGACAAATGCCGAACTGAAACCCTATCGATTCCTCGACCTTGTGCCAAAGGTCGCGATGAAGACGGCCTCGAATTCTCGACGGAGTGGGTACGTAGGCACGATTAGGATTGAAGCTCTTCGGAGAGAGCGACTCCAAACGAAATGCCGGATGTCGATTCTTACGAGTCGTCATCCGGCATTGCAGTCGATGTGCAGCAAAGACTGAATTGTGCGTTACCGTGATCTCCCTTGAAGCTCTGGTTTCTTTCGATTCCAAAGTCTTCACGGCATATCCAAGAACTATCAATTAGCTCTTGGAGTTAGCCGCCGACCTATGCTGGCTCGCAAGTTTCGTCATTCCTTTGTCATTCGACGTTCGGAAATTCGTCATTTGCGCCAGCCTTACTCCTTAGAAAGGAGGTGATCCAGCCGCAGGTTCCCCTACGGCTACCTTGTTACGACTTCATCCCAGTTACCACTCATAGCGTAGGGCACTGCTTCCCTTGCGGGTTAGCACATGCACTTCGGCTACAAGCGACTTCCATGATGTGACGGGCGGTGTGTACAAGGCCCGGGAACGTATTCACGGCGCCGTAGCTGATGCGCCATTACTAGCGATTCCGGCTTCATGAAGTCGAGTTGCAGACT
>Ga0193735_1000248_pt1 | contig 17288 bp, 18 predicted proteins | sample U1m2metaG_FD_145080 | JGI IMG/M metagenome (GOLD analysis project Ga0193735, IMG submission 145080) | Soil microbial communities from a riparian zone of the East river system, Colorado, United States - U1m2 | ecosystem: Environmental > Terrestrial > Soil > Riparian zone | place: USA: East River... | reverse complement strand
GCTACCACCGCCGACGACGACGAGCCCGCCGAGCGCCAGCACGGAGAGCAGAATGAGCGCGTTGATAGCGCGCTGAAGCGGAAACTGGAGCGGCCTGCCGGGAAGAATCTCCTGGAGCTTTCCAAAGGCGACGATGCTTCCCGTGAACGAGATGGCGCCGATGGCGGTGCCCAGAACGATCGATGTCGCCTCACCCATTCCGATCGTCTCGCCCGCCTGAGTGAGCCGGAGAAACTCGGCCACCGACACCAGCGCCGCCGTCGCTCCGCCCATGCCGTTGAAGAGCGCGACCATTTGCGGCATCGCGGTCATCTGAACGGTCCTGGCAAAGTAGATCCCAATCCCTGCGCCGATCAGGGTTCCGATCGCGATCGTCCAGAACGAAACGATTTGCCGGTCGAGCAGTGTCACGCCCAGCGCCAGCGCCATTCCGATCGCGGCGAGACGGTTGCCGGATCGCGCCGTTGAGGGCGAGCTCAGGTGCTTGAGGCCGAAGATGAACAGAACCGCGGCAACTATGTAACTCACGGCTATGACTGAGCCCCGCACATCAAGCATCCTTCTTTTCTCCCGGTACGGTCTCGCGCTTCTTGAACATCTCGAGCATCCGATCGGTCACCACGAACCCACCGAAGACATTCGCCGCGCCGAACACGACGGCGATGAATCCCAGCGCGTGCAGCAGCAGGGTGTCGGCTGAGCCCGCGACGAGGAACGCCCCCAGCACCACGATGCCGTGGATCGCGTTCGTACCCGACATGAGGGGCGTGTGCAACACCGAAGGGACCCGGCTGATCACCTCGAAGCCCACGAAGATCGCCATGATGAAGACGTAAATCCCGAGAATCAGCTCCTGGCTCACCTGGCGGACCCCACGGTGGATGATTTGAGCGGCGGCAGGCCAAGCCGCTTGCGTGTCGCCTCGTGCCGGACTTCGCCGTTGGCGGTGACGGTGACGGCGTCGATGATGTCGTCGCTGAAGTTGAGATTGAGCTCGCCCTTCGGGGCGAGCAACATCACGAGGGCGGAGATGTTCTTCGCGTACATCTGACTGGCGTGATAAGCGAGATCGCTCGAGATGTGGAGCGGCGCGATGATCGTGACGTCGTGCCTCACAACCGTTTCGCCCGGCACGCTCAGCTCGCAGTTGCCTCCCTGTTCGCCGGCGAGGTCGACGATCACCGAACCAGGGCGCATCGCCTTGACTGTCTCCGCGCTTACCAGAACCGGCGCCGGCTTTCCCGGCACAAGTGCTGTGGTGATGATCACGTCCGCCTGCAACGCCCGGTTGTGGATCAGCTCCTTCTCGCGCCGAATGTGCTGCTCGCTCAGCTCCCGGGCGTACCCGCCGGCGTCCTGAGCGTCTTCGACATGCACGTCGAGCTCGACGAAGGTCGCGCCCAGGCTCTGCACCTGCTCCTTGACGACGGGCCGGGTGTCGAACGCCTCGACGACGGCACCGATGCGCCGCGCTGTCGCGATGGCCTGTAGCCCGGCGACGCCGGCGCCGATAACGAGCACACGCGCGGGACGCACGGTTCCCGCCGCGGTCATGAGCATGGGAAAGAACTTCTGCAGCGCGTTGGCCGCCAGCAGGACCGCTTTGTAACCGGCAACGGTGCTTTGTGAAGACAGTGCATCCATCATCTGAGCGCGCGTTGTCCGCGGAACGAGCTCCATACTGCACGCTACGATCTTGCGCTCCGCCAGCTGCTGAAAGAGCGCCGGATCACCAGACGGCTGTAATAACCCGATCAGAACGGTGCCTTCCGTAAGCATGTCCAGCTCGGCCTCGCCGCTGGATTCTTCGCGCCCGGGGCGCTGGACCTTCAGAATCATTTGGGCCGTCGAATAGATCTCCCGGGCCGTATCAACGATTTCGCAACCTACGGCGCGATAGGCGTCGTCCGTAAAACCGGCGCGCAGTCCGGCGTCGCGCTCGATGACCACCCGATGACCGGCGCGCGTGAGCTGCGACACCACTTCCGGCACGAGCGCGACACGCCTTTCACCGCTCGCAGTCTCTCGCGGGACGCCGATCAGCATTCCGTAGCGTTATTGGCCGTCATGTATGCGCCATAAGATAAGCGCTCCCGATAGCTCGTGTTTATATTCGCTCAATGCCCCGCCAACTTCACTGGAGAGAGCTGACAGGCGGTATAATCGCGGCGGCGGTGATCGCGGCGCTGACCATCGCGGTTCTGCTGTTCGCGCGCGTGGGCGGGCTTCACGGCAAGAAAGTGACCTTGTACGTCGTGACCGCCGAGGCACCCGGCGTCCTTGCCGGAACCGATGTCTGGCTTGCCGGCAAAAAGGAGGGGGAGGTCAAGGACATCTCCTTCCGTCCCGCCACGGTCCCGGAATTGGAGCGGATTCTGATCACGACGGAATTCCTGAAGGAGGCCCTCCCGAGCGTGCGGCGGGATTCGTACGCGCGGATAAAAGGCGGCGGGAGTCTGATCGGAGCTCCCGTCGTGTACATATCGTCAGGCACTGCAGCCTCGCCACCAGTCGGCGATGGCGACACCATTCACGCCCGCCCGCCTGCCGCGCCACCCGATCTCAGTGAGGATGTGGGAGCACTCGGTCCCGCATTCGGCAAGCTCGGCTCTGCAACAAAGCAGCTGAGCGACAATATCACCCGACCGGTCGGCACGATTGGCAGCTACCGCGCGGAAGGACTCCCCGATCTGGCGGACGTGACCGCCGGCATGTCGAGCCTGAGCGCGAGGGCTACCGGACGCGGCACCATCGCCCGGGTAATGCGCGGCGATCTTCAGGCGCGGGCTTCCCGCGCCATCGCCGCGGCCGATTCCATTCGAACTCTGGTATCATCGAACAAGGGAAACATCGGTCGCTTCAGGCGCGATACGACTCTCGTCACCAACGCGAATCACGTCCTCGCGGAAGTCGACACATTGCGAGCTCTGCTCTCGAATCCCGTCGGGGCGATTGCCGCCGCGCACCCGGACAGCGTTCTCACGCGACAGCTGGATCGCACCCATGTCCTGCTCGCATCACTCATCAGAGACGTCAAGAGTCATCCGATGCGCTACATCAGATTCTGACTTGACCGCATTTTTCGCCAGCGTTAGCTTCGATATGAATCACGCGCGTTGACGCGCGACCCTCCTTCTCCCCTCCTCTAGCACCTCAGCAACCGATCCCCCCAGTTTCCGAGCTTCATCGGGGCTCGGAGTTAACAGCAAGCTCCTACCTCTTTTCTCTCCCCACAGCGTGGATATCGCCGAGTTAAAGCGAAAATCCGTGTCCGAGCTCCAGGAGATGGCCGACGGGCTCAAGATTGACGGCTCTTCGGGTCTCCGGAAGCAGGATCTCATCTTCCAGATCGAGCAGAATCTGCTCGATACCGACATCATGCTGCACGGTGATGGCGTACTGGAGATCCTGCCCGAGGGGTACGGGTTTCTGCGGAGCCAGGATTGGAGTTACCTCCCGGGGCCGGACGACATCTACGTCTCACCGTCGCAGATAAAGCGATTCGGCTTGAGAACGGGAGACGACGTCCGTGGTCAGGTGCGGCCGCCCAAGCCGTGGGAGCGGTATCTCGCGCTGCTCAAGGTCGAGAGCGTGAATGCGGAAGATCCCGAGAAGGCGAAGGATCGCGTTCCGTTCGACAACCTGCGTCCGCAGTATCCCGACGAGAGACTTCGCCTCGAGACGAAGGACGGCGATCTCAGCATGCGCGTCGTCGACATCATGGCGCCCATCGGCAAGGGCCAACGCGGAATTATCGTGTCGCCACCGCGCGCGGGAAAGACGATCCTCCTTCACAAAATGGCCAACGCGATCGCCGAGAATCATCCGGAGGTAACGATCATCGTGCTGCTGATCGACGAGCGCCCCGAGGAAGTGACCGAGATGATCGCGAGCACTACGCGCGCCGAAGTCGTGAGCTCCACGTTCGACGAGGGTGCGGCGCGTCACGTTCAGGTGTCGGACATGGTTCTGGAAAAGGCGAAGCGTCTGGTCGAGCACGGCAAGGACGTGGTGATTTTGCTGGATTCACTGACCCGATTCGCGCGCGCGCACAACACGGTCGCGCCGCAGTCGGGGAAGATTCTTTCCGGCGGCGTCGACGCCAGCGCGCTCCACAAGCCAAAGCGGTTCTTCGGCTCGGCGCGCAATATCGAAGGAGGTGGCTCACTCACGATCGTCGCGACAGCGCTGACTGAGACCGGCTCGCGCATGGACGACGTGATCTTCGAGGAGTTCAAGGGCACCGGGAATATGGAGCTGGTCCTCGATCGCAAGATCGCCGACCGGCGCATTTATCCGGCAATCGACATCTTCAGGTCGGGCACAAGAAAAGAGGAGCTGCTCCTCAGCCAGGCAGAGATCAACCGCGTGATCCTCCTCCGCCAGTTTCTTGCCGACATGCCGGAGGCCGAGGCGATCGAGTTTCTTCTCCGACAAATGGCGAAGTCGAAAAACAACAAGGAATTCTTCACCCAGATGGCACAGGGTTAGGCCCGGGTGAACGCCGCCCTCGCTCGCTTTCTGGCGGTGGACTACGGCCGAAAGCGGATCGGTCTCGCAATCAGCGACCCCCTTGGTATGATCGCCTCCCCGGCGGGGTTCATCGAGCGGCGAGAGGGCAAGAGACCCCCCATCACAAAAATTGTCGCAAGAGCTACCGAGCTTGGCGCTCAGGGGTACTTAATAGGCCTTCCGCTCGACGGAGAGGGCAACGAGACGGCCTGGACGGCGGAAGTGCGCGCTTTGGGGGCAGAAATCGCGAAACGTACTGCCATGCCCGTTCGTTTCTTAGATGAACGGTTTACCACGGCGGTAGCCTTGCGCACAGTCAAAGAAATGGGAGAATCCACCCGCGGCAGGAAGGGCGACGTAGACTCGCTCGCGGCGACAATTCTTCTCCAACGAGCCCTTAATGTTCCGAACTGATCGGCGCTCCGCGCTTGTCGCGGCGTGCCTGTTCGCGTTTGCGTGCGCGGGTCAGCCGCACGGAGCGGCGACGCGCGTGATCATCCCCCGCGGCGCCAGCTTCGGACAGGCGGCAGACTCTCTCGCGCGCACCGGGCTCATTGGTTCGCCGAGGATGTTCCGCCTCTACGGCCGTCTCACCGGCGGTGATCGCAACATCAAGCCGGGTACATACCTTCTCAAGCACGGGACCCCGTGGAAGGACATCGTCGGTGCGCTCAACGGCGGACACGGGCTTGTCAACACGATCACGATCCCCGAGGGCTACAGCCTCTCGCAGATCACCCCGCTTTTGGCGAAGACGCTCAAAGTGCCGGCGGAGTCGGTGCAAGCCGCCGTTCGCGACACCGCGCTTCTGGCAAGACTCGACATCCCGAATCCGACTGTCGAGGGATATGTTTTTCCCGATACGTATGCGTTCCCGGTGGGGACTACGGCGCGGCAGGCAGTGCGCGAGATGGTTTACGCGTTCGAGCGCCGCTGGAAACCGGATTGGGACGCGAGTCTTGTGGAACTCAAGATCAATCGCAACGATCTCGTGACGATGGCATCCATCGTCGAGAGAGAGGCCCGGCTGCCCGAGGAGCGCCCCGTCATCGCGGCGGTCTACTACAATCGTCTGCGCAGGGGAATGCGACTGCAGGCGGATCCAACGATTCAATACGCGCTTGGACACCACGTCGGACGAGTCCTGTACAAGGATCTGGAAGTCGAGTCGCCGTACAACACTTACATACACAAAGGCCTTCCGCCGGGACCGGTTGCGTCTCCCGGCGCGGCGAGTCTTGCGGCGGCGGCGAATCCGGCGAACGTCCCCTATCTGTATTTCGTCGCGAGCAAGGATGGGCACCACGAATTCCGTATGACGCTCGATGAGCACACGACTGCCATCAGGCAAATCCGCGCCACGATGCCGGCGAAGAAGCCGGTACCCAGGATGCTGGCGATGGCCTCGACATCCGGTCGAAGCGAAGCCAGCGGATCGACCAGGATCTCTCCGCGTGCCACGAGCAAGACTCCGGTAAAGACCGCGAGCAAGTCGACCACGAAATCCACCGTCACGTCCGGCAAGTCGACGCCCAAGAAGTCCACCAGCCACACATCGAGCACGAAAAAGCGCGCTTCCAGCAGGACGACGAGCACGAGCAGATAGCGCGAGATGCTCGATCCAAAGATCCTGCGTCTCGTCGCCATTACGGACGACGCCGAGGATCGGCGCGCGACGCTGGTGGATCGCGTCGCAGCGGCAGTTCGGGGCGGCGCGACGAGCGTACAGGTGAGGCTCAAGGGCGCGACGGCACGCGAAGTGGTTGAGATGACGCGATCGATCATGAGCAGAGTATCGGTGCCGGTCATCGTCAACGACCGCGCCGACATCGCCCTCGCTGCTGGCGCGGCCGGGGTTCACGTGGGCGAAGCGGATCTTCCCGTCGCGGCCATTCGCAGATTTGCGCCGGCCAATTTCATAATCGGGGCATCACTCGGGAGCGACGCCGAGCTGCCGAACGCGAAGGATGCCGATTACGTCGGCATCGGACCCGTCTACGGGTCGGACTCAAAGAGCGACGCCGGCTCGGCGATTGGCGTCGAAGGATTCAAGCGACTCGCGGCGCTGGTGGAGCACCCAACGCTGGCGGTAGGCGGGATAACCGCCGACCGCGCGCTTCAGATCACGGTCGCCGGAGCGTCGGGAGTCGCCGTCATCAACGCGATATTCAAGGCTGAGGATCCTGAGAGCGCGACCCGAGCGATTGCGGCTGCCATCGGAAAGTGACGTCGGGGGCGCGCTGACTCTCTCCGTGCCGCCTGTTCGCGCGCTTCCTCTGCGGCATGTTCGCCTGGCGCATCGCGTGCTCGATTTTGGCACTTACGGGTGGACTCAGAAACAGATCGACCAGCTCGGGGTCGAACTGCGTTCCTTTTCCTTCGGCGATCGCGCCGGTGGCTTCCTTGAAGCTGCGAGCGTGGCTGTAGCGGCGGCGGTACGTGATCGCATCGAAGCTGTCCGCGATCGTGACGACGCGGGCGGTTAGCTGAATTCTCTTCCCTCTGAGTCCGCGTGGATAGCCGGTTCCGTCCCAGCGTTCGTGGTGCGCGAGAACTCCCTTTGGGAGGTCGGGATAGAACGGACTGAGCGGGGCGAGCACCTCGGCGCCACGCTGAGGGTGCGTCATCACCGCTCTTCGCTCCTCCGGAGTGAGCTTGCGAGGGTCGTGAAAAATGTCCGTCAGCGCGCCGTGGAGCTTGCCGATGTCGTGAAAGAGGGCAACTCGCTCGACACTGTGCAGGGTGTGCTCGTCCAGTCCCGCCGCTTCACCAAGTATGAGCGCATAAACCGCGACACGGCGGACGTGGGCGCCGGTATCGGCGTCGTTGGCATCGATCGCGTTGAGCAGCGTCTCCAGCGTGGCCGCGCTCAGCCGCTCGGCCAGTGTGCGCATCCTGTGCTCGCGGTAAATCAGCCCGGTTGCGGCCGCGCCAGCCGTGAGCTTTAGGATGTCCTTCATGTTTATGGCTCTCGCAAGAAATGTACGTACCAATGGCTGCATAGTCTGAAAGCATCAGTCGAAGGCCGCAAGACTGGCCATTGAACCCGAGACACTGGCCAGAATTACATTCACGCATGACAGTTGCGCGCGTGAATGCTAAGGGAGCACGGCGGTGGCTGAGTGGCCATCCCTGGATCTATCGCACGGACGTGACGGAGCGGCCGATGATGGATGCCGGCGCGGTTCTCGTTCACGACAGTCGCGGCAAACCAGTCGGCTGGGCGCTCTGGAGTCCGCTCTCGGAGATTTCGCTGCGGCTGCTGGACCGGGATCCGGATGCGGTGATCGACCAGGCGTGGTGGGACGAGCGCATCGCTTCCGCAATCGCGCGACGGGTGCCGCTCGAGGATCACACAAACGCAATCCGCCTCGTGCACGGCGAGGCCGATGGATGTCCATCCCTCGTCTGCGACCGCTACGACGAGTGGCTCGTGGTGCAGTTCATGAGTGCCGGGCTCGAGCGGTTCAAGGAGGAGATACTCGTGTCGCTGCGCTCGCTTGTCGAGCCGTCGGGAATCCTGGCGCGCAACGACGTGCCACTGCGCGCGAAAGAGGGATTACCGCGGGAGACGGTAGTCCTGCACGGTGACGTCCCCCGCGAAATCGAAGTGCACGAGTACGGCGTGAAATTCCTGGCCGCACCCTGGACGGGACAGAAAACGGGCGCGTTCCTCGACCAGAGAGAAAACAGACATTTCGTCGGGACGGTGGCGCGAGGCAGGGCACTAGACTGTTTCAGCTACCACGGATCGTTTGCGCTGCATTTGGCGAAGAGAGCAACGCACGTGACGGCGCTCGATTCCTCAGGTCCCGCTCTCGTTAGAGCCGCCGAGAACGCTGCGCGCAATTCGCTCGACAATATCTCGTTCGTCGAAGCGAACGCGTTCGATTATCTGCGCGAGAAGGAGCGCGAAGGAATCACCTTCGACACGATCGTCCTCGATCCCCCGGCTTTCGCGAAGACCCGCGCCGCACTTCCGGGAGCGATGCGCGGGTACAAGGACATCAATCTTCGCGCGATTCGTCTGTTGGCTCCCGGCGGGCTGCTGTACACCGCGAGCTGCAGCTTTCATCTGACCAGGTCGCTCTTTCTGGAGATGCTGCAGGATGCCGCGGCGGACAGCGGGAGGCGCGTCGCGATCCGCGCACTCACGGGCCAGCCGCTCGATCACCCCGAGGTGCTATCGATCCCTGAGACGGGATACATCAAGGGCGCGCTGCTCGAGGTAATGGATTAAGGCAGACTTGTGTGCGCATCGGCAACAAGCAGGAACTGAACTGCAAACGGCACTGCAAACTGAATAGGCGGGAGGTCCTAGTGGGTAAGTTGCGTTTCTTGAGTGGCATTTCTGCCTGCAACCGATGATCAGCCGCGCTGGCACGAGGGGCAGAAGTACGTGGAGCGTCCGGCTTGAACGATTCGCTTGATCGTTCCACCACAGCGCCGACATATCTGCCCCTGGCGATCGTAGACCGCGAACCGGCTGGACCCCCGCTCGTCGGTGTAGCGTCCCGGCAGCTGCTTCTCCGGGCTCAACACCAGTCTGATCGCATCGACGAGCTTCTCCAGCTTTGCCCGACTTACTCTGGAGGCGGATTTGCGCGGGTTCATCTCGGCCTCCCACAACGCCTCGGCAGCGTAGATGTTGCCGAGCCCGGCGACCACAGATTGATCCATGAGAGCGGGCTTGATGGCGATCTTCTTTCGCTTGAGCGCCTCCAGCAAATAATCCGCATCGAGCGACGGATCGCTGGCCTCTCGCCCGAGTTTCGGCAGGGACGACGCGCCCTTCTTGTCGAGTGTGATCGAGGAGAGGGCGCGGCGGTCGACGAGTGAGATGCGGGTGTCGTCGGCGAGCTCGATCACGGCGCGCGCGAAGCGATCGAGAGGGTCAGCGGTCGTGCCGACCTCCCAATCGCCGTTCATCCGGAAATGCACGACGAGCGTGTCGCCGTTGTCGAGATGGAGGAGCTGATGCTTCCCGCGTCGCTCGATCCGCTCGATGCGTTTCCCCTTCGCGGATCGCGATTTCGCGGGTGACAACTTGCGCCTGAGTGCCGGATGGATCGCCCTTACGGAGGCGATCGTTTTTCCGAGAGCTGCGCGCGTTAGCTGCTGTGCCGCCTTCTCAACCTCGGGAAGTTCAGGCATTCAATCCGCGGTCAGCTGACTACGCGAGCATCCTTCCAATGGGGACTTTGAATGTGTCATCGTGGTCCTTGAGTGCATCCAACAGCTCCACCCCGGTGAACTTTCGCGCGTCATAGGTACAGAGCGCCACCACCGGAAACCGCGGTACGATCAGCCGCTCGAACCCGATCTCCAATTTGATCATTTGCTTCGCCGATACGTTCAGGCGAAGGCCCCACATGTCGCCAACGACGCGGAACGACTCGACACCCTCATCCTCCGCCTTTTTCATCGCCGTCTCGAAGAAACGGCACTGGGCCGCCGGAGTTTTCTGGTGCTCGCTCACGATCAGGCGGCCAGCCTTGATATCCGAATCCAACGAAGAGCGCCTTCGCTTCATCGCCTTCAGGACGACCCGTTGCACGGGTGACGGAGCCACCAGGAAGCAGACACTTTTCTTGCGCAGGCCTTCGAGCAGAAACGGAACCACGAGATCGAGGCGGCCGGCGTCACTTCCGTAAATGCCACACAGGTGATTCCCGTGTATAGTTGCGAGCGGCTCGTCTCTCGAGTCATGCACTTTCATTGAACCCCCCTTCCCGTCCGTCGGGAGTTGCGCAGCAGCGGGCTGTTCCATGAACGCCAATAGGTCTGCGCGACGAAATCGTCGCTCGCGGCGCAGGCCGAGGCGAAGGCAAGGCAGCACGCCGGCATTCGTCCACCGGCGGAGCGATGTCTCGCTCACGTTCAGAAGCTGAGCGGCTTCGCTGATATCAAGTAGCTCGACGGTGTCACTCAATCAAGGCCGCCCAGGAGGTTACGCTGTGCTTGATAATGCCAGAGCCGCGCCACCTGCGGCTCGGATTGACGATTTACGCGAGTGCTCTCTCGAGAGGATAGCGAAAGATGTCGCGGTGTCCCTTCAGAGCATTTAGCAACTCGACTCCGGAGAATCTCCGTGCGTCATAAATACAAATCGTCACAACCGGATAATTTCGTGCGATGAGCCGGTCGTAGTCGGCTTCGTACTCGACCAACGACTCGGCGCTCGCCTTCGAACGCATGCCCCACAGATCACCGATGATGCGAAAGGACTGGGCGCCCGCAGCGACTTTTTCGTCGAGGAGCGCGCGAAAGTATTTGTTCTGCGCCCGCGGACCAAGGTGATACTCCGAGTGAATCAGATGCCCGGCGTCGATGTCGGACTGAAGAGATGGGCGCTTTTGTTTCAGCTGCTTGAGAATCTCGTTGCGGGCCCGGACAGGTCCCACCAGAAAGCAGACGCTCCCCTCATTGAGCCCGTCAAGGAGAAAGGGCACGGCGAGCGTGAGGCGGCCGAGATCGGTATCGTATATCCCACAGAGATGGCTGCCGTGAGTAACCGTCACTGGTCCCTCTGACAGACTGGCGACGTTGCCGGCGCCATTGTCCCCGAGGGGTTCCAGGCTGGCACCGACGACATCCTCGAAGCGCGCTGCCAGCTCCGATGACTGACCCTCGAGGAATCCAAGGAGATCCTGGCGCCGAAATCTCCGCTCCCGCCGCCGTCCCACGCGGAGACAGGCGAGGCGTCCGGAGTTGGTCCATCGCCTCAGCGAAGCCTCGCTGACGTTCAAGAATGCAGCGGCTTGCCCGATATCGAGCAGCTCGTTCGGGTCGGCTATCTCCCGAGGCCTCAGGGGTTTACCCAATTGGCACCCCGTTCAAGTCGTGATAAGCTCCCTGCCCGACGCCCCAAGAGGTTGAACCTCTACCGTCAGTAGTTGCTCGGGCGTTGCCTAGCAAAGTACAGCAAAGTATAATAAAGGCAAGGTTCGTAACGGTCATGCTCAAATGAACGGGGCCGTGGTCATGCGCAGTTATCCCGTTCCGGTACGCAAAGCGTCCGGTGGAGTTGTGAGAGCTGTGCGAAGCGTTTTCTCACTATGGAAAAGTCATTGCGTGTACTGATGCTGGAAAACAGCGAGGCCGACGCCGAGCTGATAAAGCACGAGTTGAGCCGCGCGGGCCTGGAGCCCGTAACCAAGCGCGTCGACTCCGAGGAAGCGTTCGCTTCCGCTCTTTGTGAATTCGCTCCTGAATTAGTTCTCTCGGATCACTCCCTCGCGCAATTCGACGCGCGTGCCGCCGTCCGCGTTTTGCGCAAGCTCCGGCCCGCGACACCCCTCATCGTCGTCAGCGGTTCCCTCAACGGCGATCAAACCGTTGCCTGTGTTCGCGCCGGAGTGGAGGATGTGATCCTCAAGGCCAATCTCAGTCGCCTCCCGGGCTCGATCTCACATGCGGTCGCAATCCGTCGCCCTCTGCACAAGCTGACTCCCCGCCAGATCGAGGTGCTGCGCATGGTCGCAGATGGACATCGGACGCGCGAGATAGCCACCAGGTTGAAGCTGAGTGTCAAGACAGTCGAGAGTCATCGCGGCGAAGTAATGAAACGCCTGGAGATGCACGATGTGGTCAGCCTCGTTCGCTACGCGCTCCGCGTTGGACTAATATCGACGGACTAGAAGGAGAGCGGACTTTCGACGCACCGCCTCGGTTCTCGGGATTAGCAAGAACTTGAGGATCGCCTGCGGCCACAGTTGAGCTCGGCGAATCAACACTTGCGACTTGTGTCTGGTTATCTACTTTAAACACCTGGCTCAGCACGTGTCCCCCTGCCCGACGCCATGTCCCAACACAGTCCTCGCTCTCTCAAGTACGAGTACCAGCTTTACGTAGAGAACGAGATCGAGAATTACAAAGAGTCGGTGTCTCGCTCCGCCATTCTGAAGATTGGCGACGAAGCGGCCGCCGCCCTGCGCGCCGGTGAGCAGTTCGCAATGGACGAGATTCTCCTCTGGGCGGAAGTCGATCGCATAATCCGGAAGCGCCTCCGCATTCCAGCGTACGACACGTGGCGGAAAAAGCGCCTCAAGCTCCTCGAGGAATACCGACGCCCCGAGCACTGGGGAATTCCGGCGGATGGAATGCTCGCCCGCGAGATTCACCCTCCCGCTGAATCGAAAGTGCTCGTCGCGGGGGGCGAGATAGATCGCACGGCGCTCTATCTCGCCGCGCACGGCTGTGATGTCACTGCCGTCGACCGCGAAGTGATCCCGCTCGAGCGTGTGATGAATGCCGCTCACGCTGCCGGCCTCGGCGACCGGATCCAAAGTTATGTCGCCGACATCACCGATTGGTCACCCGACGTGCCGCTCGGCGCCCTCGTCTGCACGCCAGAGGCGTTCGTCGGGCTTTCCCTCGAGGAGCGCGGTCGAGCGTTCGAGCTTCTTCAGAGCGCAACGCGGGACGGAGGCGTTCATCTGGTCGGAACGATCGTGCGAGGCCAGCGGGGTGTCTCCGTCGCGGAGTTGCGCCGCCAGTACAAGGGCTGGTCCATCTCAGTCGAAGACGATTCCAGCTCCTCCAAGAGCTTCATCGCGCGAAAGATCGCGAGCTAACTGGCCGTGTCGCAAAGACACAGCTGTCCTCCAAGCGCGTGTCATTTCGCGACACTTCGTTCCGCTCAAATCTAGCTCTCAGTTGGAAGCCGTTGACTGGCAATCACTTGCGCGCGGCGCCCTGCTTGGCATGTCCGGTGCTTTCTATAGGGCCGAACAACAAGTAGCACTCAATCAAAGTGAGAGCAGAATGAAGAAGGATCGTAAGGAAGTCGCGTCATCGGAGCCCATCGGCATCATCATCTCCAGAGGAGACAAGACCGAGCCCACACCGGTTTTCTCTGCTTATATCTGGGGCCCGGTTCCCGACGCCGCTCAGGATTCAGCGACACGCGCCGCATAGAGTCGACGATACTATAAGATGGCCCACCAGCCCCGCGCTCTTCGCGGGGCTTTTTTGCATCCAAAGGCAACTGCAACTTACGATTACCAGCCGGGGGCTTTGCGCGGGTCAGCCAGGGGCCGCGGGGTGGTTCACGATTTTTGTCGTGCTATCGCAGAACAATTTTCAAGGATAATGCGCCCGCAGCCCACATCTGCGCTTCTGACAGCCCTTGGCCGGTAGTCGCAAGTTGCCGTTTACCGAACCTCAGCGCCAAGAAAGTGTCAGCCGGTACGTAGCTTGCCCGACTCCTCCTCGTGGAACAGTCAGCTCCCAACTGGGAGGGCGAGCGTCACGCGCTCCTGTCGCAGCGCATCTCCGACATTGGTCTCGAGATCCGCGGAACGCTGCTCGAGAAGCTGGTCAACCAGCTTTATGAGGAGCTCGCGGCAAAGGGGCTCGATTTCCGGCCGCCGGTCTATCTGAGCGACCAGTGGGGGTGTCCGGATGGAACGCCCCTCATTGGCGTTCCATTCTATCTGGCCGACGCCCGGCTCAGCAGGATCGAGGAGGATTACTCGTCGGCGCTCGAAAACGCCGAGGAATCGATGCGCTATCTGCGGCACGAGGCGGGGCATGCGTTCAACTACGCGTATCGTCTATATGACCGGCCCGACTGGCGAAAGATGTACGGCCCCTACTCTCGCCCATACCGTGAGCGTTACCGCGCCGATCCCTTTTCCCACGAGTTCGTCCGGCACATCCACGGCTGGTATGCTCAGAAGCATCCCGACGAGGATTTTGCGGAGACATTCGCGGTATGGCTCACACCGGGTCTGGACTGGCGGCGCGCCTACGAGGGATGGGGAGCGCTCGCGAAGCTCGAGTACGTGGACAAAGTGCTGAAGGAGATTGCGCACCAGATTCCGGAGGTTCCGGAGCCATCGGAGGATGATCTGCCCGTGACGGCAATGCAGTACACGGTCGCCGAGCACTACAAGGAAAACGAGGAGACCATTCCCCTCCGCGATCAACGGATCTTCGACGGGGACCTGAGCACGATCTTCGTCACCGTCGAGCATGCTCCCGGCGCCGCGTTGGCCGCTGACTTCATCTCCCGGCACCAGCGTGAGATCGTCACTCGCATTTCGTACTGGACCGGGGAGAACGCGTCGGTGGTGCGCCAGTTCGTGGATTTTCTGGCCGAGCGTGCGGGGGTACTGGGTCTCAGGCTGGGTGGGCTGGAGGCCGCGACGTTGATCGAGCTCACGGCGTTCGGAACCGCGGTGATGATGAACTACCGTCACACCAACGCGATCGACGGAACCGAATCCGCAGGGGACTCGTGAAGATCACGGTCCTTCACAGCAAGGATGCTCTCGACCCGCCGGTCGACCCTCTACTCGGGCAGCTTGAAGCCGCGCTCGCCGAAAACGGCCACACCACGCGGAGGTTGGCGGTCGACGACGCGGTGCAACCTTTGATCGACGAGCTTACGGAAGAGCAGCCGGAGCTCGTGTTCAATCTTGCCGAGTCATTCAGGGGCAAGAGTGCGCTCGAGTCGAACGTCGCGGCGCTACTCAATCTTCTGGATCTGCGCTACACGGGGTCGAGTCCCGCCGGGCTCATTCTCGCCGGCGACAAAACGCTGACGAAGAAGGTGCTGGCGTTTCACGGGATCCAGAGCGCGAAGTTCGCGACGATGTACCGCGGTCAGGTCGACTGGTCTGGCGACATCAAGTTCCCGCTACTCGTAAAGCCGCCACAGGAAGATGCATCGCTCGGCATCACCCAGAAGTCGGTGGTCAACGATGTGAAGGAGCTGCTGGATGTAATCAGCAGCACGCAGCAGGAGTATCAATCACCGGTTCTGGTCGAGGAGTTCATCGATGGACGGGAATTCTACGTCGGCGTCATCGGCAACAGCAAAGTGGAAGCACTGCCGATAATCGAGCTCGATTTCTCGAAGTTTCCGGCCGGACTTCCGAAGATCGCCAGCTGGGAAGCCAAGTGGGGCGACGATGGCGACGAGAAAGGAGCGCAGTTCGAAGGGACGAAGTCGATTTTCCCGACCGATCTTTCGGAGGAGCTGACGAACAAGATCCAGCAGGTCGCGATCGATTCCTTCCAGGCGCTTCGCTTGCGTGACTACGCGCGCGTCGATCTGCGCGTCACGGCCGCGGAAGAGGTTTACGTGATCGAGGCGAATCCGAACTGCTACCTCGAACAAAACAGCGAGTTCGCGCGCTCGGCCCAGAAAGCCGGGCTGGAATACCCGGCGTTGATCTCGCGAATCGTTGAATTGGCGAGCGCGCGTTATTCGCGATGATCGACCCCAAAACAAAAAAGCCGGCTCACGCCGGCTTTTCCGTTTTGTTTGTCTCGAAGCGAACTACCTGCGCTTACTACGCGCGGCCTTGCGTGCTGCCTTGTTCCGCGCGCGTGTGCGAGCGCCCTTGCGCGCCGATGCGCTGCGGGCCGCCTTGCTTCCTTTGCGAGGGGCCTTCTTCTTCGCTGCTGCCATGTTGTCTCTCCACGATGAAGTAGAACTCTCACCAACTCCCTGGTGGAACCGGCGAGTCCTGCATCGCGTCCTGACCGGCACGCGAGCCACCAACCGAACCGACTGCGTGGACGAGCTCGCATCGCTGCTCGTAACTCGTCGCGAATATAGAATGCAAGAGATGTGCGTGCAATGCTTTTTGTCGTCGATTTCTCCGACGTGGTCATCACTTCCAAAAACGCTTCGCAACTGGCAGGTTAAAACTCCTCGCGTGAAAAAACTTCTTCTCGATTCTCAACGGAGTAGCAGCTCTTGAAAGCGCTGGTAAAGGAATCCGCGGCACCCGGTTTCAAATTGAAGGACGTCGAGGAGCCCAGGATTCGTGAAGACGAAGTTCTCATTCGTGTCCGGCGCGCGGGAGTCTGCGGCACCGACGTGCACATCTACGACTGGGACGCATGGGCGAAGGGTCGATGCAAGCCGCCCTTCGTCGTCGGGCACGAGTTCGCCGGCGATGTGGTTCAGGTCGGCCGGCTCGTCACCGATGTGAAGGAAGGAGACCGCGTCACTGCGGAGGGGCACATAGTCGACGGTCGCTGCCTGCTCTGCAGAACTGGGAACGCGCACGTCTGTCCCTTCACCAAAATCATCGGCGTCGATCGCGACGGTTGTTTCGCCGATTACATCTCGATGCCGGCGACGAACGTGTGGCACCTGGATGACAACATCTCCTACGACGTCGGGGGAATCCACGACCCGATGGGAAACGCATTTCACACCGTGCTAACGGCGGAGATTCCGGGCGCGGTGGTGCTCATCACCGGCTGCGGCCCGATCGGAATCTTCGCGGTCGGAATCTGCAGGGCGGCGGGCGCATCGCGAATCATCGCGACCGACATCAACGACACGAGGTTGGCACTGGCGAAGAGCATGGGGGCCAACGACGCTGTACACCCGGAGGAGGCCGAGAAGATTGTGAAGGGGGCGACCGACGGGCTCGGCGCCGATGTCGTGCTCGAGATGTCGGGAGTGCCGGCGGCGATTCACCAGGCGTTCGCTCTGGTGAGGGTCGGCGGACGCGTGCAGATGCTGGGGATCCCGTCAAAGAAGGTGGACTTCGACCTGGCTACTGAAGTCATCTTCAAGGGTCTGACGATTTACGGAGTGGTCGGCCGCCGCATGTACGAGACGTGGCACCAGATGACGCGATTCCTGCGGTCTGGTGAGTTCGATCCGACGCCCGTCATCACGCACCGCTTTCCCCTCAGCGAGGCGGATGCGGCGATCGCCGCGATCAAGGCCGGCGAGGCCGGCAAAGTGATTTTCGAGATCGCCTGAACCTATTGAATCACCGAGAGGCTCAAGTGGCGCTGAA
>Ga0193735_1000247_pt1 | contig 17298 bp, 15 predicted proteins | sample U1m2metaG_FD_145080 | JGI IMG/M metagenome (GOLD analysis project Ga0193735, IMG submission 145080) | Soil microbial communities from a riparian zone of the East river system, Colorado, United States - U1m2 | ecosystem: Environmental > Terrestrial > Soil > Riparian zone | place: USA: East River... | reverse complement strand
CAACGCCAGAATGTCCAGTTCGGCCGCGCCTTCAAATCCGATGTAACGCGCATCGCCGACGTTGCTGGTAGACGTAAAACCGTTAGGCAAAATGACCTCGCCAACCTGATCGTCGAAAGTGAAATAGAAGCCGCTGAGGTCGAAATTGAGGTAAGGGAGCGGTTTCCCGCGAACTCCATACTCAAACTGAAGCGAGTTGCCTTCCTTGAGGTTGCCGTTTACCACGCTGCTCCCTCCGGTCGGGACCAGTTCCCCGTACGTAATTGGCCGGTAGGCTTGCGATATTGTGCCGTAAAGTTCAACACGCGGCGGGCCACCGGTTGTGACCATGGGAGCGGGAGGATTTTTGGGTTCTGCACCCTTTTCTCCTGCGACCGGCGGCGCGGGGACGATTTGCTGGCCTTCGATCAATACGTAGTCCAATCCCAGCCCAAACAGCGGCACAAAATTAAAATCTGACTGTGAATGCAGAGGATTCGAGACGTTAACTTCCTCGTCGACACTTTGATTGAGAAATTCAAGGCGCATACCGGGAACAATGGAAAGCCGTCCGAAATGGAAGCGGTTCTCGGCAAAGATCGCGCCGTCCCACGTTTCACCGGTGTTTAAGTTCCGAAGCGTACCATGCTCTGCGTCCGGTGTAGAACCGCGTTCGTCACGGCGGTGCTGCAACGCGTGATAGAAATAGATGCCACCGGCAAACGTTGAGACGTCGTTGAACAAATCGTAGTCGTGGCGCATCCGCGCATCAAGACCCTCTGTGTAGGCCGAACGCAACTGAATTGAATTCGTATTTGCATCTGGCCCGCTGGGCAGTGTGCCGAATTCGCCGCCGCGCTGGCGCTTGCTCCAACGCGTCAAGTATCCGCCGAATGCCTTGATGTCGAGCTGCGTTCTTTCCGAGAATATCTTCTGATACTCCAGTGTGGCGTAGTAGCGCTCGAGCCGGAATCGATCGAAAAACCGAGTGCTCGCAGTGCGATCGTCTTCGACGAAGACAGAGTCTGGCGGATTCACCGCTTCCCGGCGACGGAGGCCCCCCGGTTCGCCATGTTCTTCGTCGTAAGCGTCCAGCGTGAGGACGAAACGGCTGTCGTTAGTTATATTCCAGACAAGACGTGCGCTGCCAGCATTAAGATCGTAGTCGCTATTGGCCTCGCGAAATCCCTCTTGCTGGCGGTGATCGTAATAGAAGTAGTAACCCAACGGCCCAACTGTGCCATCCGCTTCTGTGTAGTTGCGATAATAGTCGTAGCTGCCAAACACATTCTTGGTGGTGAAATGAAACGGCGCGTCTTGCCGAGGCATTTTCATGACAAAATTGAGCGCCCCGCCTGGTTGCGGCCCGAACTGTAATGCCGCGCCTGCGCGAATAAGTTCAATGCGTTCCACTGCGTCCAGGATTGGCGTATAATGGGTTTCAGGAAAACCGAATTGCTCGTTCTTGAGCGAGATGCCGTCCTTGAGGACCTGCATGAATTCGCTGCGCTGCGAATTCAGACCGCGATAACCGAAGTTGATAATTGGCGAACTAGGCTCTTCGCTGACGACAATGCCAGGCGTAGTGGCCATCACCTCGCGAAAGTCATTACCGGCGAAGGTGGGAAACTCCTGCGGTTTCACGAACGAGGTTTTCTTGCCGGCATTGATTCTCGTTCCTTCAACTGGCGGCAACGCGGCGTATGGAACCGGATAGATATCGAAACTTCCCGTAACGACCACGGCCTCGGCTTCAGCTATTTCAGCAACACTGGTTACGGCGAGCGACCGGTTTTCATTCGCATTCGCCCACGGGGCATTGTTCGTGTTTAAGTGGCTGCCACTCTTGTGTGAGCGGCGGCGGGATTTTTCATCCTCGCTGTCGGTGTCCTCGCCATCGACATCGTCATTGTCGCTTGCGGCAACCGGAATCGCGAGGGCGTCCTGAGCCAGGCTGGACTCAACGAAACAACAAAACGCGATCGCCGCGAGCGCGGTTCCCAGAGCAAGAGTAACTTTCGAATACATGCGCGCGATGAAAAGGAATTGTCCCCGGCGATGCAAGCCTTTTTATTACATTTTTGCAATGTCTATCGCTCGTCCGATTGCTACTCGCCCGGCGTACGTCATAAAGGAATTCTCCCGTTGGACGTTGAGCGTTGGGCGTTGAAGGTTAGTCGCTAGCATGCATGTCACACCCGATACACTGCCCACCGGACACGCCGGTATTGCCGCGCGTTTCAAAAAAGGTCCTACCATCCATTCCAGCGCGTGGGTTGTCCCGGGCGCAACAGTGATTGGCGACGTGATTCTAGAGGAAGAATCGAGCATCTGGTACGGCGCCGTGCTTCGCGGGGATATCAATCGCATCGTGATCGGTCCGCGCTCGAACATTCAGGATAATGCCGTTGTTCACGTCGACACAAATTATCCCACAACGATGGGCGAACTGGTTACTGTCGGGCACACCGCCATCGTACACGCATGCACGATCGACAATGAAGTGCTCATTGGAATGGGCGCCATCATTCTGGACGATGTGGAAGTCGGCGCGCGCTCCATTGTCGGCGCCAACGCCCTTGTCACTATCGGGACAAAAATTCCGCCGGGGTCACTCGTGCTCGGATCGCCGGCGAAAATCCGCCGCCAACTCAGCCTTGATGAACAAAAGGATATCGCTCGATGGGCGTGGAGCTACGTCGAAACAGCAAAAGAATATCGCGAATTTTATTGAATGACTTGCCGCCACAAACTCGGGAACAATAGTTAGTCCCATGAAAACAATTGTCGGCTTCGTAGTAGTTAGTCTCTTGGCCTTCGTCCTCGAACAGGAACGGTTATCCGCCGAGGAAACGCAGTCTGGAGACATGCGTCTTTACCCTGCTGCAAGTATTGAATGGAAAACAGGGCCGGCGGCTTTGCCTCCTGGCGCAAAGATGGCTGTGCTCGAAGGCGACCCGACAAAAGAAGGTCCATTCGTAGTACGTTTTCAGTTTCCTGACGGCTATCACGTCCCGCCGCATACCCATCCCAAGACTGAGCGGGTCACCGTAATTTCGGGCACCCTGTATCTCGCAACCGGAGAACGGCTCGATCGCACTAGCGCAAAAAAACTTCCGGCTGGGTCCTTCGGTTACTGGCCCGCCGGCATGAAACACACCGCCTGGTCCGAGGGGGAGACTGTCATTCAACTCCATGGGGTTGGCTCATGGCAGATTTACTATGTCAATCCGGCGGACGACCCAAGGAACGCAAAGAGATGATTTTTCGTCGAGTTGGGGCGCGTTGCGTTTTTATGCGCCCGCATCCCAGGCGGCATCTGTCATCCCGAAAAGAAGTGAGGGATCTCTCACAGGCTGATTGATCGGACGAACTACGGTAGCGTGATTAGCGCTTCGACTGTTAGGTCCCTCGCTCCGCTCGGGATGACACGTCAGCGGCTCGCGTCGTGATCAGAAAGTTCGCGCCAACTCCCGCGCATTTTCGCGCAGCAATTCCGCGGCGCGTTCCATGTTCTCTTTCTCGCTCATTCCCGTTCGCGCGTTCTGATAAACACCATCGAAAATTCCGCTAACCTCTCCGTTTTCGCTCGCCCGACCAACAATTGCGAAAACTTTCTTGCCAAGTTTGCGCGCCAATCTCGCAACGCCTGCCGGCGTTTTTCCCTCCAAGGTTTGCCGATCCAAGCTCCCCTCGCCCGTGATCACCACATCGATATCTTTCATCTTTGACTCGAGCCCGACGGCTTCTGCGACGACATCGAAGCCGGGCCGAATCGTTGCGCCGCAGAAACTCATCAGACCAAATCCAAGCCCACCCGCCGCGCCTGCGCCCGGTTTATGGCGAAAATCAAAATCAGATTCTTTGGCGACAACATCGGCCAGCCTGGTCAGCGCCTGTTCCAAGACGCTGAGCTCATCTTTGCTCGCGCCTTTTTGCGGACCAAACACTCGCGTCGCCCCTTTTTCGCCGAGCAACGGATTGCGCACGTCAACGGCGGCAATGATTTTCAACTGTGGTGGCAGCCGTGTCGGCTGCATCTTCGAACTCGCAGGCGACACGCCTGCCGCTACAGGGGCCGCAATTGTGGTCAAGTTTCGTAGTTCGCTTACATCTTCCGTCAGTTCTCTTGCGTTGGAAGAAAAACGAAATCCCAACGCTCGAGCCATTCCAAATCCACCATCATTTGTCGCGCTGCCGCCCAGACCGACGATGATTTCGTTCGCGCCTCGATTCGCCGCATCCAAGATTATTTCGCCAACGCCAAAAGTGGTTGCGCGAACGGGATCTCGTTCGTTTTCGGATAGCCGTCGCATTCCGGCCGCTTCACTCATTTCCATTACCGCTAGTTTCCCATCTTCAATCCACGCGTAACGCGCCTCGATTTCGCGGCTGATGGGATCGTGCGCTTTACATTTCAACCACGAACCGCCGCGCGCTTCGCAAATCGCTTCCGCGGTTCCTTCCCCGCCGTCAGCCATCGGCACGATTTCGATCTCAGCATTCGGCAAGACTTCGTGCAGCCCTTCCGCGATGTTTTCCGCAACATCACGTGCGTTTAACGCCCCCTTAAATTTGTCAGATGCAATCAGGATTCGCATCGCAACGATTGTAGGGCTCCTGTGTCAGCCGCCGAACAAAAAAGGCGTTCTCAGAAACGCCCTACGTTCCGGACGCCGCAGCTTGGCCTCCCTACGCTTTCAACTTCCGTTCCAAGACTTCGCCGACCAACTGCGGATTAGCCTTCCCTTTTGATAATTTGATAACCTGCCCCTTGAGAAAATTGAGGGAGGCGGCGTTACCGGCCTTGAAATCTGCAACCGGTTTGGGATTCGCGGCGATCACTTCGTCACATAATTTTTCGATTGCGCTCAAATCGCTCAGTTGCTCGATCCCCTTTTCTTTCACAATCGCCGCCGCGCTTCTTCCACTTGCAAACATTTCCGCGAAAACTTCCTTGCCCTGTTTGCCGCTAATTTTTCCGTTGTCGATCAGGTTGACCAACTCATCAAGCGCCTCGGGTGGAATCGGACAATCGTTGATGGTCTTACCTCCGATACTCAGGGCGCTCTGCAAATCATTCAGAATCCAGTTGACGACATTCTTCGGTTTCTTTGCGCCCTTGGCTGCCGCTTCAAAATAACGTGCTAGATCGAGGTCGTTTGCCAGCACGGCGGCATCGTAGGGGCTCACCTGGTATTGCTGGACGAAACGCGCACGTTTGGCCTTCGGCAACTCAGGCACGCGCTGCCGCACTTCGGCCAGCAGCACTTCAGTTTTCACCGGCACAAGATCGGGATCCGGGAAGTAGCGGTAATCATGCGCGAATTCTTTTGTGCGCATGAGAAATGTTTCGCCGGCCGCATCATTCCAACCACGTGTCTCTTGCTGAAGTGTTTCGCCCTTCTCCAGGGCAGCGACTTGACGCCGGATCTCGTAGGTCAAAGCGCGTCGCACCCCGCTGATTGAATTCAGGTTCTTGATCTCGATCTTCGCTCCAAGCTCCGTTTGCAACTGTGGCCGTACCGAAATGTTGCAGTCACAGCGGAGTTGCCCTTTCTCCATGTCGGCATCGCTTACCGCGCCGTAGATCAGAATTTGTTTGAGCGAAGTGAGAAATGCGAACGCTTCCTCCGGCGAATTGATTTCCGGTTGCGTCACAATCTCCATCAATGGTGTGCCGGCACGATTAAAATCGATCCCCGTGCTGTTCTCGAAGTGAAAGCTCTTCGCCACATCTTCCTCGAGATGAATACGCACCAGATCTACTTCCTTGTCCGGCGTCACGATGGTTTTCTGCGCGTCCTTCGGATAAGCGAGATCGTGTAGCGGGACCGCGCCGTTGGTGCAAAGCGGCAGGTCGTACTGCGAAATCTGATAGTTCTTCGGCATATCCGGATAGAAATAATTTTTGCGATCGAATTTGCAGACGGGAGCAATATCGCATCCAAGCATGAGTCCGGTAAGCACCGTCATGCGCAGCGCCTCAAGATTCATCACCGGCAGGGCACCGGGCAGACCGAGGCACACCGGGCAAGTGTGCGTGTTCGGTTCCGCTCCGAACTCGACCGGCGAAGCGCAGAACATTTTGGACCGCGTCTTCAGCTGGACGTGCACTTCCAGACCGATGGTAGTGATGTAATTCACGCTTACTCCAATATCAGTTGAAGCGTTGAAGGGTTAAAGTAATTCGTGATCCGAAAATCGTGATTTCGTGGCGGTGTCCGAATTACGAATCACAAATCGGAACGCGTCAACGCTTTAACGAATCGCTCTCCAGTGCGTAATCGAGCGCGCGTTGAATATCGAATTTGCTGATCCGCTGCGCGAGCACCGGATCGTTTGCCACTTCAATGACGCGTGGGTTTTGAAGGAGATCAAGGAAGCGCCCCTGCGCGACCAGGTCGGCGATTTCCGGATCGCTTCGTAACGCGATAATTTTTGGATGCTCGGCCAATTCGCGCGCACCGGGGAACGTCAAAAATTTCTGCGTGCGTTCCGGATTAGAAAGGACGCTTCCGGCTTTTTCCAGTATTTCGTACGTTCTCTGCGAAATCGGGTCAGTGTTCTTAAGCACGCTTCCAAGCAAACCCAGTTCCAGTGAATTCTTCAGGCGTGCCAGTGATGTCGCGAACGTCTGCATGCCGTCTTCTGATTCCGAAAGAAAACGGCGGCGCACATCGAGCGCACGCGAGGTTGGATCTTGTGCCGCGTGCGCTGTGGCGCCAGGCCGGTTGCCAGCTTGCCCTTCAGCCAGCGCGCCGACTGTTCGCACACTTGCAACAGTCAGCCAAAGCAGAAAGAAACCGAAAAACAATCCAAGAATCGCGCCTGCAAAACCGTAAATTAGGTAGAGCAATCCGGATTCTTGTTGGGAAGTTCGCTTGAACAAAATCGCCCCGACGGCGCTTACGAGCATGTACGCTGCGACCGCAAGTGTTGCACCGCATAAGATCGACAAAATTGGGTCGGGCATTTTGAAGAAAGGCCTCACCGCCGGAACCAACAAGGCGCCTCCGAGAAACGCAGCCGCGTACGCGGTACCAAGACCAACAAGACGCATGACTTGAAGCATCAAACCCAATCGCCAGCCGCGCAGGACTTCGAATAAGATCAAGATGACGCCAAAAGAAATGAACATCACCTGCCAAAGCGGCGACCCAGCCACCGATGGAATCGCGGATTGCGGATTGTCGACACCGAAAGTGTTCGCGTGCTCGCGACCTACGGTCGGAGTTGCGGATAGAATAACGCTCGGCATCGCCAGACTCACCGCTCCGCAATCCGCAGTCCGCGATCCGAAATCTTGATCGCTCGCTGCCGCAAAGCATGGTCACAAAGCACCAGCGCAGCCATTGCTTCTACGATTGGCACCGCCCGGGGAAGAACGCACGGATCGTGGCGCCCGCGCGCAGCGAGCCGGGTTTGCTGGCGCGCACTGGTTACCGTTTTCTGTTCGTGGCCGATAGTCGCTGTCGGCTTAAACGCGATGCGAAAATAAATCTCCTCCCCATTACTGATGCCGCCCTGCACGCCGCCGGAATTGTTGGTCGCCGCGCGAATCTTTCCTTCGCGCATTTCAAATGGATCGTTATGCTGCGAGCCCCGCATCCGGGTCGCCGCAAAACCAGAACCGATTTCGAATCCTTTTGTTGCTGGTATGCTCAGCATTGCTTTAGCCAGATCTGCCTCGAGCTTGTCGAAAACCGGTTCACCAATTCCCGGCGGAATGCCGCGAACGACGCATTCAATGACCCCGCCAACCGAATCGCCTTCGTTGCGAACTTGCTCAATGAGAGACACCATCCTTTTCACCGCCGTGGCATCCGGGCAGCGAACAATATTCTTCTCGATGTCTTTCGCTTTTACCGCGGAACGATTAATTTTCGCAGCGACATCGTGAATTTGCGCGACGTAGGCGACAATCTCGAATTCCCCATACAGCTCCGACAATATTTTTTTTGCAACTGCGCCGGCTGCTACTCGACCAATCGTCTCCCGTGCCGATGCGCGGCCACCGCCTTGCCAGTTTCGAATCCCATACTTGGCTTCATAGGTGAAGTCAGCGTGTGAAGGCCGAAATTTCTCTGCGATCTCCGAGTAGTCCTCTGGCCGTGCGTCTTTGTTGCGCACCAGAACGGCGATGGGCGTGCCCAGTGTTTTGCCCTCAAAGATACCAGAGAGAATTTCGCACTGATCTTCTTCTTTCCGTTGCGTTGTGATCTTACTTTGGCCCGGACGGCGGCGGTCCAGCTCACGTTGGATTTCCGCCTCGGACAATTCGATGTTCGGTGGGCAACCGTCGATGACCACGCCCACGCCGCCCCCGTGCGATTCGCCGAAAGTCGTGACGCGAAATAGTTGGCCGAAGGTATTGCCCATTGCGTGGCGATTTTAATCTAATCAGCACGCAAGCGCGAGATGGATCGGCTTCTCCGAAGACGATGTCAATCTCGGGTACGTTTTGCGCTCTTGCGAGCAGGAGCCGCTGAAATCGGTGGCGACCGCGGAGGTACGGGCGAGGACTGCACGATGGAGGTTGTGGTCTGCCCATGGACGAGAAACCGATCCAGTACGCGGTCTAAAGATGCGATTTCCGGTAAATGAATCTTGAGAATGAAGCAATCTTCTCCGGTGATTCGATGGCATTCCACGACCTCGGGAATCTGCTGAGCAAGCGCCGAGACTTTCGGCAGATGTCCCGGAAGCGGCCGGATTCTGATGAACGCGGTGATCTCATGTCCCGCTGCTTTCGGATCCAGTTCGAGACGATAGCCGGCAATCACACCACTCTTTTCTAAACGTCGAACACGCTCCTTCGCCGCCGGATTGGACATCTTAATTTTTCGGGCCAGCTCGGCGATCGACATCCGCGGATTCCGTTGCAAGAGCTTCAGGATTTCAATATCCTTTTGATCTTTCAATATTTCATTAATATTCACTGGGTAACAGCTATATAACATTAAAAACTAGTATACTTTACTAGATCTTACCTTATTTTTTGTTTGCCCGCTAGGTTTGACGCTCTATTTTGTTTCGATGACAAACAAAATCGCCTTGCCGATAAAGTTGATGACGCGCGAACAGGCGCGCACGGCGAGACCTGTTCCACCAGAAGCTTTTTTCATTTGCAGCGCCATCTTTCATTACCTTGGTCCGGCCTTTGCGGTCCTTCTGTTTGCCAGGGTTGATGTATTAGGAGTTACATGGCTGCGGATTGCAAGCGCAGCCGTTGTATTCGCTTTCTGGAAACGTCCGTGGCGCTTATTCGCAGAACTGCGCGCAGGCGAGAGGCGAATCGTCGTCGCATTAGGTTTTGTGCTGGCCGTCATGAACGTCTGTTTCTATTTGGCGATCAATCGGCTGCCGCTGGGAACGGTGGGAACGATCGAGTTCCTCGGACCAATTGCGCTGGCGGCGTTGGGCGTGCGAACGATGCGCAATCTTGCCGCTCTATTACTCGCGTGCGGCGGCGTGTTCCTGCTGACCAGTGTGCGAATCAGTGGCGAACCGATTGGATACATCTTCGCATTTGCGAATTGCGCGCTGTTTGTTCTCTACATTCTGCTGGGGCATCGGATCGCGGCGAGCGGCGGCCGCGGCGGAGTTGAACGTCTGGCAATGGCAATGGTCATCGCGAGCATCGTGGTCACGCCAATTGGCTTGAGGAGCGCAGCGGGAGCGCTATTGGATCCCAAGATCCTTCTCGCTGGCGCAGGAGTCGGTATTTGTTCCTCCGTCATCCCGTACATTTGCGATCAATTTGCAATGGCGCGATTATCGAAGGCCACTTTTGCTTTTATGCTGTCGCTGTTGCCTGCGACAGCGTGTCTCGTAGGGATAGTAGTTCTACGACAAGTTCCATCGCTGTCCGAACTAACCGGCGTCGGCGCGGTGATAGCCGGAGTCGCTTTGAAACGAAGTGTGGATGATCAAAGAGGAAAGATGACGCAATGAAGTATACAAACCTTGGAAAAACGGGACTCAAAGTATCGCAAATCTGTCTGGGCTGCATGAGTTACGGACTCAAGGAAGAGAGAGAGTGGGGTCTCGATGAGGAACAAGGCCGGCCTTTCATCAAACGAGCGCTTGAGCTTGGCATTAACTTTTTTGACACAGCCAACATGTATGGAACTGGCAAGAGCGAAGAAGTCCTGGGCCGAGCGCTACGCGATTTTGCGGTACGGGATGAGGTAGTCATCGCGACGAAAGTCTATTTCCCGATGCGTTCCGATGTGAACGGGCGCGGACTGTCCCGCAAAGCAATCATGACGGAGATCGATAACAGTTTGCGCCGGCTAGGAACGGATTATGTCGATCTTTATCAAATCCACCGTTGGGATTACGATACGCCGATTGAAGAAACACTCGAAGCCCTCCACGATGTCGTGAAATCAGGAAAGGTGCGTTATATCGGTGCATCATCGATGTTTGCCTGGCAATTCTGCAAGGCGCTTTACCTGGCCGACCTTCACAGTTGGACGCGTTTTGTTTCAATGCAGCCACATTACAACTTGCTGAATCGCGAGGAGGAACGGGAGATGTTGCCGCTTTGCCTGGCGGAAGGTGTTGGTGTGTTGCCGTGGAGCCCACTGGCGCGCGGTCGCCTTGCTCGCGCATGGGAGACGCAGCCGAGCACTGTGCGCGGTCAAACCGATGAGTACGGCAAAAAACTTTATTCGGGAACTGAAAAGGCGGACAATCCGATAGTAGATCGCCTGGGAGGAATGGCCAAGGCGCGAGGCATCTCCCGTGCGGAGATCGCGCTCGCGTGGTTGCTTCACAAGCCAGCGGTAACCGCCCCAATTGTTGGGGCAACCAAATCTCACCATCTCGAAGAAGCAGTTGCGGCTGTAGACGTGAAACTATCCGACGCGGAAATCGCAGCGCTTGAGGAGCGATACGTGACTCATCCTATTGTCGGATTCGAATGATCAAGATTTTGAGAAAACGTTAGCGCGTCGGCGCCACATAACTTTTAACAACATCAAACCAACTAGCGCGATGCTTCCTGATTACATCGACTTCTTAATAAAACGATTTGAGAACCCGGATGAGGTCCGCACTTTTGAGAAAGGACGGTTCGAACTCATCAAGATCGGCGGAATGACGATTGGCCGGGCAACATACGAACCCGGCTGGAAATGGTCGCAACACGTCGCGCCCGTAGCCGGGACTCCCCTTTGTCAGGTCGAGCACGTTGGCATGGTGATATCCGGACAAGCTGCGTGTGCCATGGAGGATGGAAGGTCCTACGTCATGAAGCCTGGAGACATCTTTTACATCGGTCCCGGGCATGACAGTTGGGTCGTGGGCGACCAACCTTATGTTTCGCTCCACTTTCTCGGAGCGGAAAAATACGCGCATGACTGACAGGACCGCTTCCGTTTCGAGATTATCCGCACCGCGTCACACATGGGCCAGCGTATGCGACGGATGGCGCCTGATCGATAGTCCGGTGACGTGGTTGAAACCACGCGGTCGCGATCGCGTCGTTAAATCGCTTCGAACGCGCCCTTCAAGTCGTCAATTAAATCGCGCACATCTTCCACGCCCACCGAAAGCCTGACGAGCGAATCGGTAACGCCGAGCTTTTCGCGCTGCTCCCTCGGAACCGAAGCATGCGTCATGAGCGCAGGGTGGTTGATAAGGCTTTCGACACCACCCAGACTTTCCGCCAGCGAGAAGAGGTGCGTGTTTTCCAGAAAACGCCTGGTGTCCGCAAGATCGCCTTTTAAGACAATCGTTACGATTCCACCGAAGCCGCGCATTTGTTGCCGCGCCAGATCGTGGTGTGGATGGGATTTTAGTCCGGGGTAACGGACGAATTTCACCTCTCGCTGTTCCTCGAGCCAGCGCGCAATTTCCAATGCATTTGCGCAATGTCGCTCCATCCGGAGTGTTAGCGTTTTCAGACTGCGTAGCACAAGAAAGCTGTCGAACACGCCGGCAACTGCGCCGACCGAGTTTTGCAGGAACGCGATTTGATCGGCGAGTTCCTTGTTATCGCCGACCACGGCGACTCCCCCTACCAAATCGGAATGGCCGTTTAAATACTTGGTGGCGGAATGCACCACGATATCGAATCCGTTCTCAATCGGTCGCTGAATCCACGGCGTTGCAAATGTGTTATCGCAAACCGAGATGAGTTTGCGCTCTCGCGCGATCTTCGCGATCGCTTCGAGGTCGATCAGCTTCAGCAGCGGATTGCTTGGAGTTTCGATCCACACCATGCGGGTGTCTGGCTTGATTGCGCGCTCGAGATCGTTCGCGTCGGTCAGATCGACATACGTAAAATCAAGATTCGCCGAGCGGCGGCGCACCCGATCGAACAACCTGAATGTGCCACCGTAAAGATCGTCACTAACAACTATATGCGACCCGCTGTCGAGCAACTCGAGCACAGTCGCCATTGCGGCCAGGCCGGAGGCAAACGCAAATCCCCGTGTGCCGCTTTCCAAATCGGCGATGCATTTTTCGTAAGCCAGCCGGGTCGGATTAATCGAGCGTGAGTAATCGTAGCCCTTGTGCTTCCCGGGGCTTTCCTGCACGTACGTCGATGTTGCATAAATCGGCGTCATTACCGCGCCAGTGGAAGGGTCGGGCTCCTGCCCCGCGTGAATCGCGCGCGTGGCAAATTCGTGCTGCTTTTTCATGTCCAAGCAATCTACGCGCGAATCAGGCGGTTAGCCCTGAGAAAAATCAGAGTCCAATCTGCCCAAGCAGCGGTTCACTGCTTCGGCATGTGCAATCGTAAATACGAGAGCAGGTCGGAACGCGTGACCAACCCGAGGAATTTGTCGTCTTCCATTACGATGGCGACACGGCCGCGATCGAATACATCCAAAAGATCTTTGATCGTCGCTGTCGGCGGCAGCGTTTCCAGCTTGGAACTCATCGCTTTTTTCACCGGATCATTAAAATGCGACGGATCCCGGTGGACTTTCACAAGCACATCAGATTCATCGAGGAGTCCGATGGCACGACCGTGTTGGTCGAGCACGGGAACCTGTGAGACGTCCGCACCCCGCATGCGTTTGAACGCGGTCAGCAGTGTGTCCGTCGGTCCGACGGAGATTACTTCACCGGCTTCATAACGATGTGAGATCAGATCACTCAAATCGCCATGGGGTGCGCGATGAATAAAACCCTGTTCCGCCATCCAGAAATCGTCGTACATCTTGGAAAGGTATTTGTTCCCGGTGTCGACCACGAAGCTGACGACCCGCTTCGGTTTCGTCTGTTTACGGCAGTAATGCAGTGCCCCCGCAACGAGGGTGCCGGTAGAAGACCCGCCAAAGATTCCTTCCTTGCGCAACAGCTCACGCACTGTGGCGAAGCTTTCCGCGTCATCGATCTCGAATGCTTCCGTCACCAGCGACATGTCGGTGATTTCAGGAATGAAATCCTCGCCAATCCCTTCGACGGCCCAGCTGCCTGCTTCGTTGAGCTTGCCTGACTTAACATATTCGTAAAGCACCGAACCCTTCGGATCGGCCAAAACCATCTCGATTCCGCGTCGGGGCTTGACGCGATTGAAAAATCGCCCCAGACCAGTCAGCGTCCCACCGGAACCCACGCCCACCACAATTGCGTCGACATCGTGCCGCATTTGTTCCCAAATTTCTGGTCCGGTAGTGCGCTCGTGCGCCAGAGGATTTGCGGGATTACCAAATTGGTTCACGTAGAATGCGCCCGGGATTTCTTCAGCGAGTCGCGCTGCCACATCCTGGTAATATTCAGGATGGCCACGCGTCACGTCTGAACGAGTGATCCGCACTTCAGCGCCGAGCGCTTTGACGTGCGAGATTTTTTCCTGTGACATTTTATCGGGAATTACGAGCAGGACGCGGTAGCCTTTGGCACCGGCAACCAACGCAAGGCCCAGACCGGTGTTGCCTGCCGTGGCTTCGACAACTGTGCCGCCGGGTCGCAATTTGCCTTCGTCCTCCGCTGCTTCGATCATCGAAAGCGCGATCCGGTCCTTGATCGATCCCCCTGGATTCTGATTCTCAAGTTTGAGAAATAGCTGACATGGACCGGTGTCGAGCTGTGTGATCTCCACCAGTGGCGTGTCGCCGATCAGTGACAGGATTTGAGGCGGACGTTTGGGACTGGTTTGGGGAACGGTTGGAGTTTCGAGCATTGCGAATTTTTAAGGGGAGGCTATTGACGGTTCGCCTTTATGCGACCATTCCGATTTGCTGTCTTCGAGGAATTGTTGGAGCACATCAAAACGAACTTCGCCGTAGTTCAATGCGTAACGGAGATCGCCGCCTTTGTAAATCCAAGTCGTGGGAATCCACGATAGCTGCATCCCAGTGAATTGCTTGATCTTGTTGTCCCCCTTGCGCGGTCCTGGGTCCGCTAGAATCGTGACGTTCAGTTGATCTGTAATTTGGAATTTCTGCAACATCGCACGGCCGTCCTCGCCATTATTCCAAACAGAGACGAAATAAAATTTCACCTGCGGATTGTCTTTAACGGCCTTCAGCCAGCCGCCGCTTCTTAATTCCGCCTGGCAATTGGAACACCACGGCGCCCAAAGATGTACGACGCTGAGATCAGATGATTTGATCGCTTCAAGAACGCTTTGCTCTGCAGGAGACTCAGCGCCGAACGATGTGGTCGCAAGGAGCGTGGCGAGGGTCAAAAAACGTAATATCGGCATCTTGAATAAGAATACCGGAGAAACGCCGCGCACTCAAGGTCTGGGAAACCGCAAGAGCGCCCGAGAGTTGACCTGCGCGCGGAAAACGCCTACTATGGCGTCCCATTCCGCTGCTGTAGCTTCGCGGAAAGATCGGCGCTCCACTGGAAACGCCGTTTTTGCCTGAAGGAGGCCCACTTAATTTTATGATTCACATGCAGGATGTAATGGCGAAGCCGATGCCGGACTTCCGCGAGGGAAGCATCGTCAAGGGACGCATTTTGGAAGTTCGCCCGCGGGAAGTATTGGTCGATGTGGGATACAAATCCGAGGGCGTTATTCCGTTAGCAGAATTTGATGATGTCGAGTCGCTGGAGGTGGGCGACGAAGTGGATGTGCTTCTGGAGCGCCTTGAGAACGACGAAGGCATGGTTGTTCTCTCAAAAGAAAAAGCCGCTTACCGTCAAAATTGGAACAAGATCGTCGGTGTGTTTCAAGGTGACGGCCTGATCAAAGGCAAAGTGAAGTCGGTCGTGAAAGGCGGTCTGATGGTAAACATCGGCGTTGAGGCATTTTTGCCGGCCTCTCAGATCGACGTTGTTCCGCCAAAGGACTTACAGCAATTCGTTGGTAACACGTACGATTTCAAAATCGTTAAGCTCAATGACGACCGCAAAAACGTCGTGCTCAGCCGGCGTGAAGTGATTGAGAAGGAGCGTAGCGAGAAGCGGCAGAAATTCATGGAAGGCGTGAACGTGGGCGACCGCGTCGTCGGCACCGTGAAAAACATCACCGACTTCGGCGCTTTTATCGATCTCGATGGCATGGATGGCCTGCTGCATGTAACTGACATGACCTGGGGCCGGCTTGGTCATCCCAGCGAGTTGTTGAAAGTCGGGCAACAGTTGGAAGTCGTCGTGCTCGACCTCAACAAGGAAAAAGAGCGCGTGTCGCTCGGCCTCAAGCAAACCCAGAAGAACCCGTGGGACCAGATCGAGGAACGCTTCCCCGCTGGGCAGCGGATCAAGGGCAAGATCACAAACCTTGTTCCCTACGGAGCGTTTGTTGAGATCGAGGAAGGCGTGGAAGGGCTCATCCATGTCTCCGAGCTTTCGTGGACGAAACGGATTATGCGCCCCTCCGATATTCTCAGCGTCGGACAGGAAGTGGAAGCTGTCGTGCTCGGGGTGAACAAAGAAGAACAGAAAATTTCATTGGGTCTGCGCCAGCTGGAAACGAATCCGTGGGATGAGATCGAGAAGAAATTCACCATCGGCAGCCGGGTGAAAGGTAAGATTCGCAATATGACTGCATACGGCGCGTTCGTGGAACTGGAAGAAGGCATCGATGGGATGATTCACGTGTCCGATCTGAGCTGGACCCGCAAGATTAATCATCCCAGCGAAGTTTTTAAGAAAGGCGATGAAATCGAAGCCGCCGTGATCGACATCGACAAGGTAAACCAACGGATCAGCCTTGGGATCAAACAACTCACCGAAGACCCGTGGAAGACGATCGATGAGAAATATAAAATCGGCGATCTGGTGAAAGGAAAAGTAACCAAGCTCGCCAGCTTCGGAGCGTTTGTGCAGCTGCAAGACGATATTGACGGTCTCGTGCACATCTCACAATTAAGCGAAGATCACGTCGCGAAAGTGAAAGATGTCCTGAAAGTCGGTCAGGAAGTCGAAGCGCGCGTCATTAAAGTGGACAAACTTGAGCGGCGCATTGGATTATCGATCAAGGCCGCGAATTACACCGAGGAACAACTGCGCAAGGAAGCCGAAGCGCTCGACATACTCCGTCCAGGCGAAGACATGGTCGGCCTTGAAAAAGCTTTCGCCGCGGCCGAACAGGAAGAATATCGCCCTGGAGAGTCAAAGACGGCCAAAGAACCGAAAGAATCCAAGCGCGAGTCAAAGAAGGATTCCAAGAAGAAATAGATTCCGGGGATCTGTTCGTGAAAGAGAACAGACTCGGGTCTGCGTCATAATCAAAGGCGGCACAGCGCTGCTGGAACTCCAGAACGCAAGCGTGTAGCTGGGACCGAGGGCGGTCAGCTCGACACGACGATTACAACTGACTATAAATCGGCAGGCCATGCCGTTTAATTCTTCTCAATCCAGGCCGCGATTACGGATAATTGCGATTGCTTTAGTATTCGCGATGGCCGGCTGCGGAAACTCAACCATCGCAGGCAAGTGGCGCCTAATGGGAGGATCAAATGCAATGCTATGGGAATTTTCGGCAAATGGCGTCGTCTTAGTCGGGGACGTGCGTGGCAGGTACAAATTCGGCGACCAGGACCGAATCAAAATCAAAACGCCATTCGCGACGACAGTCTACCAGATGAAAATTTCCGGGGATCGGATGACACTGCAAGAGCTCGGCGGTTCCAAGCTCGAGTTCACGAGAATAAGGGAAACGCGCCCCTGATCTGTGTTCCGGTAAAGCCTCGGTGATGTAATCACGCCTAACTCTTTTCGCGCCGTGCTCTCTTGTTCGTCACGCGCGTAGAGGTCTTGTTGCTTTGTAACACGCCCGACGTGTTAGTGCTGATTGGTGGTGTGTGATGAAGCGCCAATGCGCGGCCGAGCTCTTTTTCGTCGGTCAGATCGAGGCGCAATGGAGTAACTGAGACCCAGTTGTGCTCAACCGCCCATCGGTCG
>Ga0193735_1000246_pt1 | contig 17322 bp, 16 predicted proteins | sample U1m2metaG_FD_145080 | JGI IMG/M metagenome (GOLD analysis project Ga0193735, IMG submission 145080) | Soil microbial communities from a riparian zone of the East river system, Colorado, United States - U1m2 | ecosystem: Environmental > Terrestrial > Soil > Riparian zone | place: USA: East River... | reverse complement strand
GTCGGCCCGTAGCTATTAAGCTCACCTGTTTGGCCTTCCCAGTTTCCCTGGGCCACCGCGCCAAGAGTCAAAGCTATAAACCCCGCTGCTACGGCAGCGCCCACTTTTGTTTCGACAGATAATTTCATGTTTTCCCTAACCCCTTTGTTGATAGGCTTCGAATCCCAGTGCGCCGATGGATGCCCTCCTGGTCGCCCAGATGCATGAAGCTTAAAAAGCATCAAAGGTCGTGGTATTGCTAACCTTCTGCGCGAGATGGAGGTCTGTTAGACGACAAGCCCTGGTGTCCGTAAGAGGTCGCGACGCCTTGCTGACGATCCCTAACGACGGAAAATTAATCCCAACACGAAACCGACCGCGAGTGCCGTACAGACCGCCTTCGTCGGGTTGTCGCGGACATATTGCTTGCTGTCGTCCTGAAAACTGCGGACGCGATGGAGGGCATCATCCAATACCTCTTCCGCGCGGCCCCGATATTCATCGGCCGTTGCGGCTGCGGCCGAGCGGAGATTTTCCGCCGCTTTGCGGGCGTGCGTTACTCCACGCTCCGCTTTTCCTTTCGTCTGCGACGAAACTGTCGGGCCTTGACCCATTTGGGTTTCGTGAGCCATAGATTTCCTTTTTCGCGACTTATTTAGGCTTTCGGTGCTGTTGCTTCGCTGACGGTGCTGATATCCTCAGCGCCGGCAGTTTTGAAAATGTGCTTCGCGCGGTCAACGTCTTTGCTTTCATCCGTGTGCACGGCGATCAGGTAATTCCCCTTTTTCAACTTCTCGTCGTAGCGCTTTGCCTCGATCTCCGGAATGCCGAGACCGATCAAACCGCCGACGATACCGCCAGTCGCGGCTCCCAAGGCTATGCCACTAAGCGCCGCCATAATTGGACCCGCCGCAATAAACGGGCCGACGCCAGGGATCGCCAAGGCGCCAATTCCCACCAGCAATCCGAGCAGGCCGCCGGTGGCACCTCCGGTAGCTGCCCCGGTCGTTGCGCCCTCCGGGGCCTTTGTCGCTTTAACGTGACCAACGTCCCGCGTGCCGCCTGTATCAGGCATGAGCACTGAGATTTCCGAGGCTGCGAAACCTTGAGCTTGGAGCTCCTCGACAATTCGCTCGGCTTGGCCGTGTGTAGTTGCAATACCGAATACTGATTTAGACATAATAATTTTCTTTCGTTTGTGTGATGTTTTTGTTTAGTTTGATCCTTTAACGTCCAATTGATCGTCAATATGGGCGCCGCCAGCCGCTGATTTTGCAAGCTGATCGATTTTTGCTTTTTCTTGCGCAGTCTTAACTGGTCCCCGCAGTGTGACTTGGCCGTTAGCAGTAATGACTTTGATGTTCTTCGCAGTCATTGAAAGCTCGCTGTCTTTCATTAGCGCCTGCCGGATAGCCTGCGTGATTTTTAAATCCGCCGGACTGTTTGACTGGTCGCCAGATGTCTGCGTTTCACCGGAGCGATCGCGCTCGTTTGTTGCTGTGTTATCGGGTTTCGTCTCCTCATTGTCGGCTGCCAGTGCCGCTAGACTAAAGGCACTGAGACAAGTTAAAGCTAATAGAGTTCGTTTCATTGGTATCTTCGTTTGAGTTTGTGGTTGGTTTGCTATTACTGATCGCAACCCCTGCCCGCTTCGGGTTTGTTTATTTACTAAATTATTTGGCTGCGACGTTGATTACAGGTTTGCCAACCTAGTTACCTCTTTGTTAGCAGCGGCTTTAGCCATTTTCTGCAGCGCTTATATGATTTGCTCTTTAAGTTCCCAAAAAGCTTTATGTGCACCCTCGCAACAGAAAGATCAGGAGCAAAATCGGAATCGGGATTCCGAGAAGCCAAAGTAAAATGTATCCAGTGGCAGCCGCTTCTTTTATTTTATGCGTCAAACGCATCTTAGATATCCTTTCGTCAAGTTATTGGTTGGAATCCCTCGTGCGCAGGAATCTGCTTTGATAACTGGACACGCACAATCAGGACAGCGGATGATTGTCTAGTCAGGCATAGTCCTATACCACGTAACAATTGCCCTAGGAGGCTCACTGTTCACTGAGAGGGGAAACGCTTACTTTCTGTTAAATAACACGCCTCTTGAGTACGCTCGCAGCGGACCGGATCGCGTTGCCGCAAAATCCGAACGTGCTAGTGGTATATCGAGTCGAACATTTCAATTCCAAACGATATGCCAATGCTCTCGACATTTCTACAGTTTCGCGTCTTCGATGACAGTGGACGCCGATGTCATTTAGATGATATCGCCGTCGGATTGCTGGAAGGCGATTACCCCGCAGTCACGCATTTTCTCTATCGGAATTCAGAGCGCGAACAGATAATGTTACCGTGGCACGCCGTAACGGGCATCGACTGGCGTCACGCTCGAATCAATGTAAAAAATTTCGGCGCGGCAAAATCGGTAACGGACGACTCATCGCCTCAGGAAGTGCTCCTAAAGCGGGACGTGCTGGACGCGCTTGTGCTCGATTTGAATAGATGCCTCGCCACTCGTGCGAATGATCTGTTGCTCGAGGAAGAGAACGGCAAACTGCTTCTGAAAGGCGCCGACACAAGTTCCTTAGCGATTCTACGCAGACTAAGCCATCGAGTGTTTGGCAGCGGACCAAGTCGTTCGCCCTGCGACTGGAAATATATCGAGTTCCTGCGGGGTGCTCCTCATGCAGTAAGGAATGGTGCCGGGTATCACATGCGAATCAAAAGATTACCTCCCGGGGAGATCGCTGGTCTATGCAGTTCACTGCCATACCTTCATGCGGCGGAACTTCTCACCCTGCTTCCAGACGCAGTTGCGGCTGAAACGCTGGCGGCAATGATGCCAGATAGACAAGTTCAAGTGTTCGGCGAACTTGAAGACGAGCAGGCCGTTCGCCTCTTGGCGAGAATGAAGGCGAATGATGCAGTCAATTTGTTACGACGCCTAACCGTCGGGTCAACGACGAGTTTGCTCAAGCGATTACCAAAAGCACGCAGCGATAAACTTGTCGACTTACTACGTTACCCCGAAGCTACCGTTGGCGGCATCATGACCAACGACATGGTGGTACTGGCTTTGGATCAAACGATCCGGGAAGCGCGTCTGAGATTACATGAGCGACTCAAGCAAACAGATTTCACCCATTTTCTCTACGTCGTGGAAAGTGAAGCGAGTCCAGTGCTGCGAGGAACGACCAGTTTGCCGGATCTAATCGTTGCAGACGATAAATGCCGGTTAGACGAAATCATGAACATTTACGTAACGACGCTCGACCCTTTGGAACCTGCGGATTCCGGAGCCTATCGTGTGCTCAATAGTCACTTGGCAGCGATGCCTGTAATCGGGCGCGAAAAGCAACTGCTTGGTATTGTCACCGTCGACGCGGCGGTCATGCAGGTAGCTCCGCAGAGCTGGACCGCCCAAGCTCCTAAGATCTTCTCATGAACGAACGGCCTGCCCGATCAGGGCTTGAGCCTCTCGCTCGGGCTGAAGCACCAGCGACCGCGCCGCGTCCAAAAACCATCCGGACTGTGGTGCGGATGAACATTCGTGGCAGAAGCGTACGACTGCGTGGCTTGCGTCTTCCTTCCACAGGTATCTGGCGCTGGCTTGCGATCCTGGGGCCTGGCCTAATCGCAAGCTCCGCCGGCAACGATGCCGGAGGCATTGCTACCTACAGTTCCACAGGAGCGCAATACGGCTACGAATTGATCTGGGTGATGTTACTCATCACCGTTTCTCTCTGCGTCGTTCAGGAAATGTGTGCGCGACTCGGAGCTGTAACAGGCCGCGGGCTGTTGGATCTCATTCGTGAACGGTTCGGCGTTGGCTGGGCGGTCTTTGCGATCGGAGTGATCCTGATAGCGAATGGCGGTTTGATTGTTAGTGAATTTGTGGGAATCGGCGCGGCTACAGAGCTCCTTGGAGTTAGTAAGCTTTTCACGGTCCCCACGGCTGCGGCGCTGATTTTCTATCTCGTAGTGTTCGGTAACTATTGGCGCGTCGAAAAGATATTTCTTCTTATGACGCTAGTCTTTTTTGCCTATCCTGTGGCGGCCTTTATGGCTCATCCTCATTGGGGAGAAGTGGCCAGGGGCGCTTTTGTCCCAAAGCTACACCGGGATCCGAATTACATTTTCCTCCTCGTAGGTCTCATTGGGACCACGATCACGCCATACATGCAGCTTTTCCAGCAGAGCTCTGTCGTCGAAAGAGGTGGCGACCGCATCCACTACGGATCGGAGCGCGTCGACGTGTATTCGGGCGCAATATTCTCTAACCTGATGTCGATCTTCATCATTATCGCCACCGCTGCGACCCTCCATGCCATCGGCAAACACAACATCGATACCGCAGCAGACGCCGCGCGCGCTCTTGAGCCGGTGGCAGGACACTTTGCCGGAATTATCTTTGCGGTGGGCCTTGTGGGAGCATCTCTTTTGGCCGCGGCGGTGTTACCATTGGCAACGAGTTATGCGGTAAGCGAAGCGTTTGGATTTTCCAAAGGCGTTGGCCTCGATTTTCGCCGAGCGCCGCTTTTCTTCACTTTATTCACTGGCCTGATAATTTTCGGAGCCGCCGCTGCGCTCATCCCAAACGTGCCGGTGATCAAACTATTAGTGTGGATTCAGGTGCTAAATGGCGTTTTGCTGCCGATCTTCCTGGTATTCATTCTCCTGCTTATCAACGATCAACGGTTGACCAAGGAGCTCAAGAATACTCGTCTTTACAACGTACTAGGGTGGACCACGTTCGCCGTCATCACGCTTGCTGTAGCGATCATGCTGCTGATGCAGTTCCTAGGCTTATGGGGAGTTAAGCTTTTCGGATCCTAGTTCCAGATTCTCGTCTCTCCCGAGCTACCTCGGAAGATGCCAACCTCTCACCTTCTTTCCACACATCGAAATCGGCGCTCCCACCGATCGACGAGTTGGGAAAGGAATATGTCGTGGCCGGGCGCATCCCCGTGCCACCGGCGCCGTTGTTACGTTGTTATACCCAAAACCACCACTGCCTGGGGCAGCCGGTAATTTATGGAACCCTTCTTCCTCTCCAGCCGAAGACAAAGAAGATAATGCACATAACCAGAAACAGAAAGAACAAGAACTTGGCAATTCCTGCCGATGCCGCTGCGATCCCGCCAAATCCAAGGACCGCTGCTATCAGCGCAATTATTAGAAAAGTTACAGCCCAACCTAACATAGTTTCACCTCCTCGTTACAAACCAATCGCATCAATCAATTGCGATGGCTGTAAAGAGCCCTCGTATCTCTGCTGGCTTATGTAGGTATTAACCTTAGGATTATTTGTCGGCCCGTGGCTATTAAGCTCACCTGTTTGGCCTTCCCAGTTTCCCTGGGCCACCGCGCCAAGAGTCAAAGCTATAAACCCCGCTGCTATAGCAGCGCCCACTTTTGTTTCGACAGATAATTTCATGTTTTCCCTCACCCCTTTGTTGGTAGCTTCGGATTCTACCGCGCCGATGGATGCCCTCCTGGTCGCCCAGATGCATGAAGCTTAATAAGCATCAAAGGTCGGGGCATTGCTAAGCTTCTGCGCCAGATGGAGCTCTGTTCTTAATTTGCAGCAGCTGTCGCCAATATCGTCGCGAAAAATTTCTTTGCTCGGGATGCCAGTAGCTTCTCTGTGACGACATCCCCCACGCGCGTACAGTAGGGATTGCTCAAAAGATCAGCGGTCCAATTTGAACGCCACCGTTGCCAGGGGCGGCAAGTGAACGAGAATCGAATGGTTACGGCCCATCCAGGGAACGTCCTCAGTTTGGACGCCGCCAAGATTCCCTACATTGCTTCCGCCATACGTTTCTGCATCGGTGTTGATGATCTCACTATAGAAACCGGACTCGGGGACACCGAGGCGGTAATCGTAGCGCACCACCGGCGTTGCGTTCACCACAAACGCGACCACGTCGCGTTCGCGCGATTTTCTCAGGAACGAAACGACACTGTTATCGGCGTCGTGAAAATCGATCCAGTCGAATCCTTCGTAAGTGTCGTCGAGTTGCCAGAGCGCCGGCTCGCTCTTGTAAATGTAATTCAAATGTTGCACCAGCCGGCGCAGGCCATCGTGGCGGGGAAGATTAACCAGTTGCCAGTCAAGGCTCGTGTCGTGGTTCCATTCGTTCCGCTGGCCGAATTCGCCGCCCATAAAAAGGAGCTTTTTACCAGGATGCCCGTACATCCATGCCAGAAACATCCGGAGATTGGCAAACTTCTGCCATTCGTCGCCCGGCATCTTGGATAGCAACGAACGCTTGCCGTACACCACTTCATCATGGCTGAGCACAAGAATGAAGTTCTCCTGGAAAGCGTAGATCAGCGAGAACGTGATGTTACCGTGATGATATCGCCGGTAAATCGGGTCGATGCTCATGTATTGCAGGAAATCGTGCATCCAGCCCATGTTCCATTTGAAGCCGAACCCGAGCCCACCCAGATAAGTCGGACGCGATACCCCGGGCCAGTCGGTTGATTCCTCGGCGATGGTGATGATTCCGGGGAAGCGCTCGTAACAAACTTCGTTGAAACGTTTGAGAAAATGGATGGCATCAAGGTTCTCGCGGCCGCCGTACACATTTGGAATCCATTGGCCTGGCTTTCTCGAATAATCGAGGTAGAGCATCGAAGCTACGGCATCGACGCGCAGGCCGTCGATGTGGTATTTGTCAAACCAGAAGAGCGCGTTGCCGATTAGAAAATTGCGCACTTCGTTGCGGCCATAATTGAAAATGAGCGTACCCCAATCCTGCTGCTCGCCCTGGCGCGGATCCAGGTGTTCGTAGAGATCGGTACCATCGAATTCGGCCAGCGCGTGGGCATCCTTTGGAAAATGCGCAGGCACCCAATCCAATATCACGCCGATGCCAGCCTGATGACATTTGTCGATGAAATGGCGGAAGTCGTCAGGCGGACCGAACCGGCTGGTGGGCGCGTAATAGTTTGTGACCTGATAACCCCACGAACCTTCGAAAGGATGCTCGGCAACCGGCAACAACTCGATGTGTGTGTAACCCATTTCGAGCACGTACGGCAGCAACTCCTCGGCAAGTTCGAGGTAACTAAGCTGCCGATTTCCCGTGCCCGCAGCAGCTTCGCGCTGCGATGCGGGCGTTACTTCTTCAGCTTTGCGACGCCATGACCCGAGGTGTACTTCGTAGATACTAATCGGACTCTGCGGCCAATTTTTCTTCCGGCGTGCCTCCATCCACTCGCCATCGTTCCATGTGTAACGCTCCAGGTCATAAATCAGCGATGCGGTTGATTTGCCGGGCTGATTGAAGAAGGCGAATGGATCGCTTTTTAGCAGCACCGCGCCGGTCTGACTGCGGATTTCGAACTTGTAGTGCGCACCTTGCTTGATTCCAGGCACAAATAATTCCCATACGCCGCTCCCGATGAGTTTGCGCATCGGGTTGACCCGGCCATCCCAGTTGTTGAAATCCCCAACCACACTGACCCGTTGCGCATTAGGAGCCCATACGGCGAAATAAACGCCCGCCGCATCGCCGATTGTGCGCAAATGGGCGCCAAATTTGTCGTATATCTTCCAGTGTTGTCCTTCGGCGAACAGATGAAGATCGACCTCGCCCATGATTGGCCCGTACTGATATGGATCCCGCTTGAGCTGCTGTGATCCGTCCCTGCCCGTGATACGGACGTGATATGGGAGGTCGCGGGGCGCGCCCGGAACAGTCGCGCAAAAGAATCCGTCCTGCTGAATTCGCTCCGCTGCAATCGGCTTCTCTGCTTCTCGATCCAGCACGATATCGATCGCGCGCGCGTCAGGGCGAAAGACACGAATCTCTAAATCATCGCCAACGCGGTGCGGACCCAACACGCGGAACGGGTCAGCATGATTACCGGCAACAAAGCGGCTCACCTCATCACGGGGCAGAGCACCTATATCAAAAGCTTTCATTAGATCTACTAAAGCGTTAGGCGGATTCGCGGCCGTTGCAATCACGTGTGCTGTAGCATGCGCTGTCCTCAGCGCATCATGTTTGACACGATACACGATCTCCGCTGAGGACAGCGGACGCTACAGCAATTTGCCGAAAGCGCCTGCCCCAAACGTGCGACACAACGGCGATCCGCGATACTTAGAAGAAGGAGAAGAATCATCATGGCCAAAGTCGTTAAAGTCACTGAACTGATGTCGCAATCGCCGAAGAGCTGGGAGGGTGCCCCACAGGGCGCAGTAAGCGAGGCGACGAAAACCCTGCGGAATATCCGCTCGATTTATGTCAAGGAATTTACTGCTGAAGTGGATGGCGGAAAAGTCACAAACTACCGCATCAACGCAAAAGTCACCTTTGAATTGGAGCGCGGCTAAGCACGCCGAAGGCGGATTGTAGGGCGTCTGTGCCAGACGCCAAAAACCAAGCAATATCGGCCCGGCGTTTCACAGAAACGCCCTACAAAATCTGCTGCCTTATTTTTTCGGTCTCAACAGTGGGAACAGAATTACGTCGCGGATGGACTCCGCACCAGTGAGCAACATCGTCAGTCGATCCATCCCGATGCCGATCCCGCCGGCGGGCGGCATGCCGTGCTCGAGCGCGAGCAGAAATTCCTCGTCGATCTTTTGCTTTTCTTCGCCTGCTTGTTCGAGCAGACGCTGCCGTTGCTCAAGCGGGTCATTTAATTCGCTGTAACCAGGCGCGATCTCCGCTCCGTTAATGATGAGTTCAAAAACGTCGACAAGTGAATTGTCGGCTTCGTTTTGTTTCGCCAGGGGCACCAGCTCCTTAGGGCAGTGCGTGACAAACAATGGATCGATCGTTTTCTCTTCGACAAGCTTTTCGAACACACGCTGCGTCACCTCGAAATCGGCAAGTTGCGGCAAGATTTCCAGTTTGAATTCATTCGTGGCGCGATCGCGCCGCTGTTCGCTGGAGAGGTCGAACCAATCTTTCCCGGCAACTTTCCCCACCACATCGTGGTAACGCGCCCGGCGCCACGGCCGTTGCAAATTAATCGTTCGAACAATTTTTTCCTCAGCGTCTCGATGCTCAATTACGAGTGATCCGCAAATTTTCTCGGCCAGATTGCAAATCAGTTCTTCAGCGAGGTTTGCCATCTTCTCGAAATCGGCATAGGCCCAATACGCTTCGAGCATGGTGAATTCGGGATTGTGTTTTCTGGAAATGCCTTCGTTTCGAAAGTTACGACTGATTTCGAATACCTTGTTGAACCCGCCCACGAGCAGACGTTTCAGATAAAGTTCCAGCGCGATTCGAAGATAAAGATCGAGGCCGAGCGCCTTGTGATGTGTGGTGAATGGTTCAGCTGCTGCGCCACCGGCGATCGTTTGCAAGATTGGCGTCTCGACTTCCAGAAAGCCGCGCTCCTCCAGGAAACGCCTCGTTTCGCGCAAAATCGCGATGCGTTTTTCAAAAATTACGCGGGAACGTTCGTTCGTAAGAAGATCGAGATACCGTTGCCGATATCGCGCTTCAATATCTTGTAATCCGTGCCATTTCTCTGGGAGCGGACGCAATGCCTTGGCAAGGAGGGTGAACGTGCGCACCTTCAGTGTTGGTTCGCCGCTCTTGGTGACAAAACATGTTCCTTCTACGCCAATGAGATCGCCGATATCCAGCAGGCGAAAAAGATCGACGAGCTCCGGCCCAACCTCATTTGCGTGAATATAAATCTGAATTCGCCCTGTGGCGTCGCGCAGGTCGAGGAAGTGGCTTTTGCCCATGTCGCGATGCGCGGTGATACGACCCGCCGCACGCAGCGTCTTGCCCTCCTCAAATCCATCGCGCACCTCCGCGATTGATCCACTCACCTCAAAACCAGAACTGAACGGCTCGACGCCTTTCGCCCGCAGCGCATCGAGTTTTTTGAGGCGGAGTGCTATCAGCTCATTTTCTTCATCGATCATCGGAGAGCGAATGTAAGGCTGCGACCGAAAATAAACAGCCTGAACAACGCGGTGAAAGGCTAAAAACTTAAAATGGTTACTCGCTTTACAATCTTTAACGAATCACCTTCACATTGGGTTTGCCAACAAAACGCCGAGAATGAGATAGTTGGTGTGGCGCGTATGGAAGTCGCGTTGTAGCGCTGCTATTCAAATGACTTCGAATCTGCCGGAAACGACTTCAACGTTGGAAGGACCGCTCGTGAAGCAGTTCTCCGTGTTCCTGCCGAACAATGTCGGGGCGATGTTAGAAGTTGTGAAACTGCTGAGTGCGCAAAACACCCATGTTGTCGCGCTGAGCGTATCGGAATCGACCGACTCGGCCATTGCACGGATCATCGCGAGCGATCCTGAGCGAGTGGAGAAATTGTTCCGTGAAAAAAATGTTCCTTTCGGCGTTAGCCAAGTCGTGGTGGTAGAGATGCGGGAAGTCGCCACGCAACTTGTGAAACTACTCGCAGCGTTGGTGATGGCGGAGGTCAACGTCCATTTCGCCTATCCGCTGCTAATCCGGCCACGCGGCTTCGCGGCAATCGCGCTGCACGTGGACGACACCGAATGCGCGTCCTCGGTGCTGATGGGTGAAGGATTTAAATTACTGAGCCAGGACGATATTACACGCTAGCGCGACAGCTCGCGTGACCCGTTAAAACGTTAAAGTGTTGAAGCGGGGGCGGCCCCGATTTGCCGACGTAACGCTTCAACGGTTCACATGCTTCGACGATTTAACGGCCGGAAGCCGAGTTGACAGGCTGGCAAGAGCGCGCGTACAGAAATGGGTTTATTGGGCTATGCGGACTCTTCTCTCACGCGCGATCCAAGTCGATCCTAGCTTCCACATCGGGCTTAGCCTGGTTGTGATTCTGGCCCTAGCGGAGATTTTCGCCGCAACCTCCTATTACGTCGGCCGGGCTCGCGCTGCCCGAGTCTCGACACAGTCAGTCGTCGCGGCTGTAGCACGCCCTCCCGCTCCGTCTGTTCCCGCTCAAAGTCCTGCGCCCGTGGCGGTGCAGCAGGCGGTTTCGCAAGTGCCAGCGATCCCGAACCCTTCGGAGTCGCTTGTTGATCAGCTCGTGCGAGAAGGCGTGGAGTTGCGCGACCGGGGCGATACTACGACGGCGCTGAAACGTTTCGACGAAGCCTTGGACGGCGAGCCCGATAACACGGCCGTGCTGATGGAAAAGGCGAAAACTTACGATTCCATGCAGCTGTACGACCGCTCGAACGAACTGTGGCGCAAAATTAAAGAAGTCAGCCCGCCGGACAGCACGGCCTACAAGGTGGCCGATCGCCGCTTGAAGGTGGGCGTCTCGAGTTCGCCCCCGGCGGAGGCGGGAAACACGAGCGCAGCAGTTGATGCCGCGCCAACCAAGGACGTCGGCGGCAGCCCGGAAGGTCCAATAATGGGAATCAGTGAAGTCAAAACCATGGAAACTCCCGATCCGGACGCAGAGAAGAACCTGGCGCTCCAGATCGGTATTAAAAAACAGCCCGGCGCGACTATCGATCACGACAAGGTGAAGATCTTTGTAAAATTCTACGACACGGTTGGTGACAAGGATATCAAACTGACGGACGCGGACGTGAATTACGAATGGCTGACGCCCAAACACGATTGGACGGAGACGAATCCAGAGATGCTCTCAGTAAGGTATGTCCGCGCTAAAACAGCCGATGCTTCCTCTGAGTCATCACTTTCCGAAGCCGCTGCATCAGTGCGGCCAGGTCAAAAAGGCCGAGGCAAAGGTTCTGCCGCAAATAGCGGACAGCGGAAATACCTCGGATACATCATTCAGGTCTACTACGACGATGATTTGCAAGCGGTGCAAGCGGAGCCGTCGCGGCTTTTACAGCATTTTCCTCCTTCGAAAAATACAAGTACACAATGATACCATTGGTCATTATCGAGCCCTGAAACGCATGAGTCTCGCCGCGATCTGCATGGGCTGGCCAAAGTTAAGGCGTATTCTACCGTGCGCCTGTGTTCTGCTTTTTGCCACGGCCGCGAAGGGGCAAATTCAAGTGGACCTGAAATTCAAGCGATTGCAGTACATCGCTTACGAGCCGGTAGTAGCGACCGTTGCGATTACCAATCTGGCGGGACGCGATATTGAGCTTCAAGACGCAAATGGGCAATCATGGCTTGGATTTGAGGTAACTGGAAACGAAGGTCAGCCGATAGCGCCGCTAAACGGGGACAGTGCCGAGCCGCCTTTGAAAATCGAAGCCGGTAAGAGACTCACACGGCAGATTGATCTCGCTCCGCTCTATCCCGTGCACGATTTCGGCGCTTACCATGTGCGCACGCATGTCTATTTCGCGGACTTGGGGAAACTTTTTTACTCTGGAACGGGAGTGTTCGAGGTGACTGACGCGCGGCCAATCTGGCAACAAACAGTGGGAATTCCAACCGGGGTTGCCGCAGCCGGGGAGGTGCGCACGTACTCGCTACTTACGAACCGATTCCCAGATCACACGTCCTTATACGTACGCGTGCAGGACAAGGACACAGGTGTCGTATACGCGACGTATTCGTTAGGCCGAGCGATCGCTTTTGAGCAACCGCAAGCGGAGATCGACCGTGCTAATCAATTGCATGTCTTACATTGCGCGGCGCCACATGCGTGGTCCTATTCGCGAATCGGCTTGAATGGCCAACTGCTGGAGCACTCGTCGTTTATGGAAACCAAAACGAGACCTCGGCTCGTCCATTCCGGAAATGGCGAAGTAGCGGTTCGCGGCGGCCTGATCGATACCCCAGCGCAGAACTCGCGTAGCACTGCACCGAAACTTTCCGCTCGGCCACCCGGTTTGCCTAAAGAGGATTAGTAATGCCAACAAATTTTTGTCGACCCCATTGGTCCGCCGCTAGTTTGCTGGCGACGCTTTTTGTATGCTGTAATTCCCCCGCAGCGGAGACCGGCCGCGCATCTGAAAATGTGACGGTCGTGATCGATGCGGGGCATGGCGGTCACGACCGGGGCGGGATTCCCGGGCAGAGGATAGCAGAAAAGGTTATGACGCTCGATGTGGCGCAGCGTCTTAGAAACGTTCTACAGGCCAGTGGCTATCGCGTGGTGATGACCCGGGACAGCGACGTTTTTGTTCCGTTGGGGACGCGCGTTGCAATCGCTAACTCCTACCGCAACGCCATTTTCGTATGTGTTCATTTCAACGCGACAAATCGGATGGGTGCGAGTGGAATAGAAACCTATTTTTACAGCCGCGACAGCTTGCCGCTTGCCTCAGCGATCCATCACTTCGTCGTTGGCGGCGCGCCTTCGGGGAATCGCGGAGTGCGCCGCCGTGGCTATTACGTCTTGAGAAAGACAAATATTCCGGCAGTCCTCGTAGAATGCGGCTTCCTCACGAATCCAACCGAAGGTGCGTACGCGCAATCTGCTTCTTACCGCCAGAAACTCGCAGATGAAATTGCAGCTGGGGTCCGCGGGCGCAGTTCCGTTGGAGGTGCGCTGTCCACGACGCGAGTGGCGACGAGTGAAACAATCCCGCTGCAACCGTACATGGACCAGACGAAGGTGACGAGTTCCAAACACCGCAAGTCCAAGAGTTCACACAAGAAAAGCGCGCGTAAAAAGAAAACCTCATCGAAATCAACCGGCTCAGAAGCACGCTACGCCTCAACAGATCCGGAGGCCTGATTTGGACTTGCCGGTTTTGTCTTCGGCGCAGATGCGAGCAGCAGAAGAGGCCGCTTTCGCCAGCGGAGTGCAAGTTGAAGCGCTCATGGACCAAGCAGGCACCGGTGTTGCGCAGACAGTAATGAAGTTTTTCCCGAGGCCGGGCAAGTGCATTGTGTTTGCTGGAAAAGGCAATAACGCGGGCGACGCTTTGGTTGCAGCAGATCGCTTGCGACGCCTCGGATGGAAAATCGAAGTCCGACTTGCTTTCAAAGAAGATGATTGCAGCGAACTCATGCGCAAGAAGCTTGCTGTGCTCCAGACCAGTAACCCCAGAGTACCGGATTGGACCGATGATCCGGGGCATGACATCGGCGTTACAATCCTGGAACTTTTCGCTTATGCAGCTGATGAGCTGTCTTTTGTGCAGGAAAGAATCGCAGCTGAGACGTACCTAGGCACCGCAGCTCCCCTGATTATTCTCGATGGCCTGCTTGGAGTGGGTGCGAGACCACCGCTGCGCGAACCGGTACGCGCCGCATGCCGTTCCATCAATCAGTTGCGGAGAAATAAGGGCGCCTACGTGTTCGCCGTTGATCTGCCAACGGGGCTCGATAGCGACTCAGGTAAAATAGATCGCCACTGTGTAATAGCGGATTTCACAGTGACGATTGGATTTGCCAAGTCCGGTCTCGTCACCGATGGCGCGCTGAACTACGTCGGCAGACTCGAAATTGTACCGTTGCGTGATCTGCGCCCCCTGGACAAAATGGCCAAAGAAACGATTGCCAGTCCGCCGGCTTTTCACGGGTTGCTTCCGAGACGCGAATACAGCGCGTACAAAAATCAATTTGGTCGCATTGGCGTCGTTGCCGGCTCAAAGGGATTTATTGGGGCAGCTCTGATGACGTCAGAAGGCGCATTGGGAGCAGGCGCAGGTCTGGTAGAGGTTTTTGTTCCCGAGGAAATCTACGAGATTGTCGCCAGCGCCGCACCGATGGAAGCGATGGTGAAGCCTATCCAGTCTTATCGCGACCTGCTTAAACAAAAACCTGATGTGTGGGCATTGGGACCCGGTCTTGGAGAATCGCACGCAAGTGAGGTTCTCGAACTGATTGAAAAAGCAAAGCAACCAATGGTGACCGATGCCGACGGGCTCAACATTCTGTCGGAAAAAACCTCAGTGCTCAGGCGTTGCAAAGGCAAACGACTGCTCACGCCGCATCCGGGCGAGATGAAACGCCTTTTCCCAGGGAACAAAGAGCCGCGCGCCGAAATGGCGACGAAGTTTTGCAATCGTTTCCCAGTAACACTTTTGTTCAAAGGCAGTCGCACCATCGTGGCTGAACATGATCTCCCATTGAGCTATAACACAACCGGCAATCCGGGAATGGCCACCGGCGGAATGGGCGATATCCTCACCGGTGTCTGCGCCGGTTTAATTGGACAGGGCCTGTCCCTTTACGATGCGGCGCGAGTCGGTGCGTGGCTATGCGGGCGCGCCGCAGAAATCGCGATTTTCAATGATGGCCAAAGCGAGGAATCACTATTGCCTCGCGATGTTCTCGATCATCTGGGCGATGCGTTTAAAGAATTGTAGGGCGTCTGTGTCAGACGCCGGAAGGTTGGCGTTTCACAGAAACGCCCTACAATCTGTCGATTAGAATTCCGCAGAGCGATAGGTTACGCAGCGATGAATCTTCAAACCGAGCAAACGAATTACGAGGCTCCAAAGACTGAGACGGCTTGGAGCCGGGTGAAAAAGGCGCTTGGCCCGGTCGCGGTGGTCGGCGTCGTGATCGCAAAGTTCTTCGCGAAGCTCAAGTTCGTTCTTCTACCGCTGCTGAAATTTCTTCCGATCCTGCTGAAGTCTGGGGGCACAATGCTGCTGATGATCTGGGTCTACACCCAGATATGGGGATGGCAATTCGCCCTCGGTTTTGTCCTTCTCTTACTCGTACATGAAAGCGGCCACTTGCTGGTTGCCAAAAAATTTGGCTTAAAGGTCGGCGCGCCTGTTTTTATTCCATTCATGGGCGCGTTCATCGCGCTAAAGGAAGCGCCGCGCAATGCCTGGATCGAAGCATGCGTCGGTATCGGCGGGCCAATGTTGGGGAGCCTTGGTGCATTGGTCTGCAACGTCCTGGGAGAAATGTTCGCCGCACCGATATTTATCGCGCTCGCGTGGTTCGGATACTTTCTAAATCTGTTTAACTTGACGCCGGTAGGAATGCTCGATGGCGGACGGATTGTGACCGCGTTGTCTCGCTGGCTTTGGTTGCCCGGGTTTGCCCTGCTTCTTTGGTTCGGATGGAAGTATCCGAATTTTATTATCTGGTTGATTGTGCTCTTGTCGCTGCCGCGGATTTATTCGCTATTCCGCAAGCGAACAGAGGAAGAACAGCGTTACTTCGAAGTTACGCCGTCCCAGCGGTGGATAATGTCGATATTGTATTTCGGTCTAATTGCGGTTCTGCTTTTCGGCATGCACGTAGCGCAACAGGATTTGGCGAAATATGGAGTGCGTTCCCACGGCCACGGACGGGACATCATCGTGCAATAACGCATTCAAGGAGCAACGGCTTCCCCGCCGTCAGCCCCGGCGTGCAGAGGACTGCCCGCCCTACCGGACGTCTTCCGAAAAACGGTAGGGCGCGTCACTCCGTGCGCGCCGCTTGATTCACCGCAAAGACTTTCTTCGGTTCCAGCCCAATTCTCTCGACAATCGAGACGAAGCGTTTGTCCTCGCGCAGAGGAGCGAATTCGGGAGCGATACCTATAAAATGCAACGACGACGAATGTTCCTCGTACGCGCGCTGTAGTTCTCGGATCGCGTCGTCGTGTTCTTGCAGCACGACGTGCACATGCGCAATCGCATCCCCCGGCGTGTAGCTCCCGCGCGTCGTGCAAACAGCCTTGAGAATCTCCTTCGCTTCCTCCCTGCGATTCATCTTCGCGTAAGTGATCGCAAGACCAATGGGCACTCGACCACTGAGGTCTTGAGACTTCTTGTATAGGTCGATCGCGTCATCGAAGCGTCCCATTTCGCGATATAGCGCGGCGAGCAACGGTTCTCCGTAGGCAAACGCCGGGTCGAGTTGTAATCCTAGTTCACCGGCCGCGATCGCTTCATCGTGCAAACCAAAGTAACGGTAGATCTCGCACGCAAAATTACTTACCCAAAGTGACGCGGGATCGATTTTCGCGGTGCGCCGCAAGTAGATCAACGCTTTCTCCCGGTCCCCGCGCGCCGCATAAAGCGCAGCAATGAAATAATTGGATGGCGTCGAGTTTGGCTCGATCTCAGCCGCACGTTTGAATTCCACTTCAGCGCCGTCGAGGTCCCAGTCGAGAATGCGTTTCGTCTCTGCGAGGTACACGTGCGCTTCGCCTTCTCCGTCGTTCAGTTGCACCGCACAGAGAGCAGCATCTCGAACTTTTGCGTAGGCTTCGAGCGGCGCTACGTAAGCATCTGCCAGCCACAGCCATGATTTTGCAATACCCGTCCAGCTGCGACTAAACTGCGGATCTTTCTCCAGCGCGCGCTCAAAAAATTCAAGACTTCGCCGCAGCGCTTCCTCGGTGCTTTTGTCCGAGTAAAAGAGGCCTTGTAAATAATCTTCATAGGCCTCTGTGCTGCGAGATGGACGCAGCGGCGATATCGCCAGCTTGAGTTTCAGGGTATCGACGATGGACCGCGTGATCTCATCCTGTAGCGCGAAAATTCCATGCATTTCACGCTCATACGTTTCC